>WNFR01008550.1_pt1 | contig 10349 bp, 9 predicted proteins | sample 5400221 | NCBI WGS metagenome assembly WNFR01 (sample SAMN13153357, study PRJNA577476) | soil metagenome | isolation source: 40 cm soil under Madrone tree | place: USA:California | collected 2016-06-14 | reverse complement strand
GAGCCAGTTCGAAGACATCATCATCAAGTCCACAACCGGCACGGCCGCGCAGATCGTACGGCTGCGCGATGTCGCCCGGGTGGACCTGAGTCAGCAGACCTTCAGCAACTATTCGCGATTCACCGGCCACAAATCGACCCAGATCTTGGTGTTCCCCCTGCCGGGAGCCAATGTCATTGCCGTCGCCGACCTCGTGTACAAGGCCATGGCGGAGATGAGCCAGCAGTTTCCCGAGGGCATGAAATACGCCATCCGGTACGACACCACTCTGTTCGTCCGGGAGGCCATCTCCGGCGTGTACTGGACTCTCTTCATCGCCGGTTTCCTGGTGCTCATCGTTATCCTCGTGTTCCTCCAGAACTTCCGAGGGACGCTGGTTCCCGCCACCACCGTTCCGGTCACCATTATCGGCGCCTTCATCGCCATGGCCGCCCTCGGCTTCACTATCAACCTCATGACCCTGTTCGCCCTGATCCTGGCCATCGGCATCGTGGTGGACGACGCCATCATCATCGTCGAGAACAGCTCCTACTACATCGAGCAGGGAATGCCCCCCAAGGCGGCGACCATCAAAGCGATGCAGGAGCTGACCGGGCCGGTGATGGGGATCACCCTGGCCCTGGTGGCCGTCTTCCTGCCCGCCGCGTTCCTGCCGGGAATCACCGGACAGATCTTCCGACAATTCGCGCTCGTCATCGCCGCCACCGCTGTGATCAGCGCCCTCAACGCGCTCACCTTGAAGCCGGTGCAGTGCGCGCTCTGGTTGAAGCCACGCGGGGACAGACCTCCCAACTGGTTCTACCGGGGATTCAACCGGATCTTCGAGGCAACAACCAATGCCTACGTGGGCGTCGTCCGCCGAATGGTGAGGCGGCCGGTCATCATGCTCCTCGTGTTTGCCATCATCATGGGCGTGACCGTCTGGGAATTCGCGCGCCGGCCCACGGGCTTTCTCCCCACCGAAGATCAAGGCTATGCCATTCTGGTGTCCATCCTCCCCGAAGGTGCTTCCCAGCCTCGATCTATGGAGGTTGCGCAGAAGGTCAACGCCATCCTGCAGAAAACCGAGGGGATCTCGGCCTGGGTCCACATCGGGGGCTTCTCGGTCCTGGACTTTGCCAACGTCCCCAACATTTCCACGACCTTCGTCGTGTACAAGAGCTGGAAAGAACGCGGCAAAGCTCTCACCCAGGACCGGATCGTCTCCGGCATCAACCGCGAGCTAGCCGGGATCCAGGAAGCACTGGCGTTCGTCGTCGTCCCGCCGCCGATCCGAGGCCTCGGCCAGACGGGCGGCTTCCAGATGATGGTGGAAGACCGCACAAGCCTCGGTCTGGCGGAACTCCAGCGCAACGCGGGCGAGCTCATCCAGAAGGGCAATTCCCACCCCAACCTGCAGCGCCTGGCCACCACCTTCAGCGCCCACAGCCCCCAGCTCTACCTGGACATCGACCGGACCAAGGCGGAGTCGCTGCAAGTGCTGCCGTCGAGCGTGTTCGACACCCTCCAGGGCTATCTGGGTTCGTCGTTTATCAACTTCTTCAACAAGTTCAACCAGGTTTTCCAGGTCTATATCCAGGCCGACAGCCGCTACCGTCTCCAGGCCAAGGACATGAGAAATCTCTATGTTCGCAACCAGAACGGCGAGATGGTCCCCCTGAACGCCCTGATCGAGGTAAAGCAGACCCAGGGCACGGAGCTGGTCACCCGCTACAACCTTTACCCGGCGGCGTCCATTTACGGCTCCGCCGCTCCGGGGTTCAGCTCCGGAGATGCCCTCAGCCTCATGGAGCAGTTGGCTCGCGAGACGTTGCCCCAGGGCATGGCCTATGACTGGACCTCAACGAGCTATCAGGAGAAACAAGTGGGCTATCAGGCCTACCTCGTCTATGCCCTCTCCATCATCCTGGTCTACCTGGTGCTTGCCGCGCTATACGAGAGTTGGACTTCTCCCGGCTCCGTCATCCTGGTCGTCCCCTTGGCCCTGGTGGGGGTCGTCCTGGCGCTCATGAGCCGCGGCTACGACAGCAACCTGTACACCCAGGTGGGTCTCGTCTTGATGATCGCCCTGGCGAGCAAGAACGCCATTCTCATCGTGGAATTCGCCCGCGACCTGCACCGGGAGGGCATGTCCACAGCGGAGGCCGCCGTCGAAGCGACCCGCCGCCGATTCCGCCCCATCGTGATGACTTCGTTCGCCTTCATCCTGGGCGTGGTGCCGCTGGTCGTCGCCTTCGGAGCGGGCGCCGCCAGCCAGCAGGCTATCGGTACGGTGGTGTTCGGCGGGATGATGGCCTCGACGCTTCTGGCTATTCCATTCGTGCCCGTCTTCTATGTGCTCCTGGAGCGCATGAGCGAACGATTGAGGAAGGGCAGGGGTTCTCAGCCGCCAGCCCCACCTGGGGAGAGCGGTATTACCCCTGCGTGACGCTCGCGTTTCAGTCCCCAGTCTTGGTGCCGACTAGGCGAGCTTGCGCCGGATCAGCGCGAGGCCGGTGCACTCTCTGAGATACAGGTTGAAGCGCGTTTGCGCCCGTTTCGAAACGAGTCGATATCGGTGGTTGCGGGCCCCCGCAACCAACCAAGTCGCGTAGTTAGATAGGGGGTGGCGCCCGCCACCCCCTTCGACTCTCCGAAAACTCTCCGAATTCCTGTTCGTGATCGAGCCCTGTCCACGGCGGTTCGACACTCTTTCCGGGTTGGCTTGCCGCGTGTCCATGAGCGCCTCGAATGAGAGCGGCGAGGCAATCAGGCGGCTTGAGCAGCACGCCTGGCGCAGCGACGTGCGCGAACTCGAGTCGGTCGTCGTGGAGGCGATGATCTTTGCGCGAGGCAAGTGGATCACGCCGGAGCATCTGGGCTTGCAGGTCCGCTCGGGCTCCGATGCCGCCGACGTTCCGTAGGGCGCGGGTGGCGCCCACAGCTGGCTCCAACGGGAGGCGCTCGGGCTCCTTTCCGAGCGTCACGAACTCCGGCGGTGCGACCTCATCGCCTCGTGCCACGTCTCCCGTAAGGTGGCGCGGCGCGAGATCCGTACCGTCTCGTCACCCTCCAGAGAATCGAGAACGGGGTGAAGTGTGCTCAACATAGCTCCGAAGGTTGAAGATCTGAAGGAGCGTCGCACGTGTCTCTTCGTCGGCCAACGTAAACGTCTGCGAGACGCGGTGCGCGAACTGTTTCCGTGTCCGCGTGATTTCCGGCTTTACTAGGACCTCTACGGCACGGACGAACTGATGGAGTCGGTCGCCATCCTTGTTCGACATCCCCGTCCCGTCGAATAGCACCTTGAGGCCGCGCCGCAAACGCGGCCAGTCGACACCGCCGGTGTTGACCGCTCGGAGACGATCTATGAGCCGCGTCGCCCGACGCAGATCGTTGAGGCTGAGCCTAAACGATGGCATCTCTGCTCTTGGCTGATAGTCCTTCAGATCGGAGAACTGCCGAGCGTTGATCTCTCCGTTCACGTTCGCACCATTCAGTGAGAACCCCTGCTGGTACTCGGGTACTCCGCATAGGAGAATCCCGTACACGAGGTAGTTGAGCGTCTCTACAAGATCGAGGTTCTCCTGGTCGTGATCCTTGGGGTGCGACGATGGCATCGTCGTGTAGAAGACGAAGTTCGAGTCTCGGAGCGCGTTCATCGTAATGAAACCCATCCACTCATCCCAGTGCTTCGCGACGTCGAGATCGAGCTTCCTCACAACCCACAGTCGTGGGTCGAGTTCGACTTCATCGGGAACATCACCAGCTAGCCCGTAGAAGGTGAACGCAAAACAAGCGAATTTCTCACCGGCCGCGATGTGAATCGGCATCGGTCCTTCTCCGCTTTCGCGCGTGAAGGCGTGAACACCAGTCTGAGGACCGACGCCGCGCCCGGCTCGGCCTCTTACCTCTCGGCGAGTTTCAGACCGAGCGCGGTCAACGCATCGTGAAGGTCCGGGTCGTCACGGCGCACGGGGCGAACGATCACATCGCTGATCGGATCCTGCCCGGGACGCTCGAAGATCGCCCAGTTCTGGTAGTTGTCGCCAAGGCGGGATTCGTACTCGATGCCCGCGAACTTCGGCGTGTCGTCCGGGGCAGAAAGTCTGTAGATGTGATTCGAAATCTCCTGAGTGAAGCGCCGTGGGGCGGAGAGGCGGATCGCGGCTGCGTCGAGATCAGGGATGCTGTAGTGAATGAGGCGGCCGGCCATAGCGGTCCGCAGGTACATCAGCGATCGGGCGTGACCGATGTCGGCGCAGACCCCTGCTAGTGTGGCCTCGCCAATGGCCCGGGTTTCTAGCCACGTCGTCGGGATGATCCCGAGCTGGTAGTCGTCGTTCGGCCCGTCGATCTCCGCAAGTTCAGCCAGCACGGCAGGATCCGGGCGAAAGCGCGACAAGACTTCAAAGTAGGCACCCTCGAGCTGACTGCAGGCGTACACGACGCGGTACACGCCCTCCGGATCGTCCCAGCGGTTGCCGAACGTGTTGTCCGAGTGCTGCGCTTCCCACGGCGGCCAGGCCCACGGGTCCGGCAAGCGGCCGATGCGCCTGACCGGCCCCTGGGGACTAGTACCCTGGAGATCGTTCATCCGCCAACGACGAAGGCTCGCGCGGCGGCGATAATCTCCGGGCCGACCTCGTCGATTTCACCTTCGCGTAGTAACCGAGCAGGAGAGCGGTCGTTGAGTTGCGGATTCAGCCCGATGAACCAGGCCCGGGCGATTTCCTTGCTGTCGTGCCTGCTGATGAGCATCGCGACTCGCAAAGCGAGGCGGAGCCGTGGCTCGATTGCCGGATATCGTGGGCTTCGGCGGTCATCCGCGTACTGCTGCACGGCCCGAGATTCGCGAACTCCGGCGATGTACGCGACGAGCTTCGCGCCGAGAATGTCGATCAGCTCTTTCGCGACGAAGGTGAACGGCGTCCGCGTCGCGTAATCGAACGCCTCAAGATCGGGCCTGGGCGCGGTCCGGCTGGCAGCCATCTCGTTCCTCCCCAACTCGTACTCTACGCCAGCCGTATCACTAATACAACGACTAGTAAAACACATGTCAATCGCACTCTATACCCTGTCCGTTCGACGAGTGCCGGTGCAGGTCGCACAGCCTAAACTCCCTGATTGTACAAGGTCTTAGTTGCTTCTGAAGCGTTAGGTCGGTGCGCCTGACGGGGTGTATTTGGCGGCGTGGGTAGATCGTTCCTACAGCCGCCTCCGACGCGGCAGCGGGCGCACCACAGTGACGGCAGCTTGGGCGGGGTGCCGTTGTGCGGGCACGAGACGCGTCGGCTGCTTGACGCGCAAGGCGCTCGAGCCCCCATGGCCGAGGTGTGGCGGAACTGGATCGCGCCGCCGCCGTCGCCGCGGGGCCGACGCGGAGCGCGCGCTCCAGGCGCTCGGCACCCCGACTTGCGTCGGCGGGCGGTCCGCGCGTGGCGGTCAGGCGGACCAGATGGTGGTCACGCACAAGATGGAGAGGAGTGGAAAGGGGGCCGTTACCGGACGACTGGGTCGCCAACGTTTTTCGCGCTCTGTTATGCCCGCTACCGCCTCCAACCCACCCCAAACTACCCTATGCCGGCGAACCAAAGAGAGAAAAACCCCTCGGTAAATTGCTGATTTACCGAGGGGCTGCCTCCTCCGCTCGGGACTTCTAATCCGAGGGTCGCAGGTTCGACTCCTGCCAGGCGCACCAAAAACTTAGAGACTTACGACTGCGAGTCGGGCGAGGGACCCGCCGTTATGCCCGTTAGCTTCCGGGCGACCTCCTTGAGGTCAGCGGGGCTGACGATGTGGTAGCGATCGAAGACGGCACGAGTCTTGTGGCCGGTCACCTTCATTGCAACGCGTTCGGAGCGGGAATCCAGGTCTCGCCGTTCAGGAGAAGCGCGTAGAAGAAGCCAACAGCGAGGACCTTCCGGAGGAGCGCCGTGACGACGGCAAGGCCGTCCTCACGGTCCACGACCCACCAGATAGCGGACCAGGTCAGCTCGATCAGGACGAGGGTCCAGAAGACCGCCTGCGCGATCGGGAGGAGCTCGGTGAACCACGCGCCGGACACCGACTGCTCGGTGGCGGAGGTCGCATCTCCGTCGCTACCGTCCAGGCCTCATCTAGTCTAGACGGCGCGCACGACTGTCCTAGAGACGTCTTAGGTACCGGGCAGCGCGGGTTCGGGTTCGGGATCCAAATATTCGTGGATCGTAGTGAAACGCTCGTTCGATCGTCATGTTTACGCGGTCGAACTCGGGATGATTAGGATTTATGACCCCATTAAGATCTTCAGGAATGACGACAGAGGGTACATACAGGACGAGGGAACGGTTCTCCCTGGCCCACCGCGTTCCGAACCCCATGCTGCCCGGTCCGGGGCGGATGGCGTTCCAGTCAACAGGCAGGTCAGCGAGCGCCAGCCTTTCCGACGAGTAGGTGTCCGGCAGCTCGACCCGAACCAACACTAAGTCCGCCGGTACGACGCCCGCAATGTGCACAAGCTTCTCAAGCGCGGCAATCGTGATCGTGGCGCCGGTGTAGATAACGGCTGTGCCGGGCAAGTTCCACCGGCCGCCGCCGTCGCGCGCCCCAATTCCCAGTCTGTCTAACGCCTGCGGCCGTCGCGCAATTCGCCATAGGAGGTCTGCCACCTAAAAGCACGCCTAAAGCACGCCACCATAGTTGATCGAAGAGAGAATCCGTCGTACTTCGCCAGCACCTGGTTCGGTATCCAGCATAGACAGGGGCGTTGCATTCTCTAACGCAAGGTTCGGAGTTTTTAGCCACTGAGCCGCAGTGGCCGGTCCTCCGAATGTCTCCTCGGCGATCCTTGTGATATCGGCAACTCGCACTACACGCTCCGATGCGGCCGGATCAAGAGGCCGCTTCTCCTTGATAAGCCGATGCGCTGTGCTCGCTGGCGTAAGGAGGACATCGAAAATCTCGTTCTTCGAGACATGAAAGTACTGGACCATATCATCCACGATCCCAGCATCGATCCCAGTACGGATTGCCGCGATCTTCGCAGCGGTCGGAGCGTCCTTCGCGACAAACGTCTTGAAGACCACTGACCGAGACGATTTCCGCACGGCGCTGTGCGACGCAAATTTACCTGTTGTGCCGATTCTCTTAGCCGCTTTCATCTTTGCCATCTGTCGCCTCCAAAGGCACTAGTCAGAATACCTCCCAAACGAGACTAACGCAACTCCCAAAGTATAGCGCGCGTCGCCTGTGTGTGTTTTTGGGCGTGTCGATTTCCACGTAACCTCGTACGATTACTAGCAAAAACGTGGTCGTTGTGCCCGGAGTGGAAGACAGACTGGTCTGTTGTCCAGACGGTGCTCAAAAGCGCACTAGAGAGCGCGATTATGACGCCACGCTGAGGCGGCGCCGGGAAAACGCACGCCCGGAGCTTGCGCGAGGCGGCGCTCGCGCTTAGATTGCGAACGATGCGCGTGGCCATCTTGCCGTCTGGCGCGCTGCTCGCGGACACGGCACCCGGCGACGACGTGGCGAGCGACGGCCTGTCAGTCGCGGCCCGTTACCGCGTCGCTCGCGCCTTTGCGCGTGGGCCCGGACACGCCCTGCTCGACCTCGGCACGACCGAGCTCGACACGTCGCTCGCCCCCCCACTTGCGTTCCTGCGCGACCTCGGTCGCGCGTTCGTGACCCGACTCTGTGCCGTGCCCGATCTCGAGGAACGGCGCGAGCGGGTCGAAGTCGACTGCCCCCCGGATGAGCGCGGCCGGGTGGCCGGCGCCGTTCCGCCCATGGACGGCGGCGAATACGTCGACGCCGACTGGGTTGCCGCGCGCTGGGCCGACCTCAACCGCGCGTTCGCCGAGGAGATCCGCGCGCATCGGGGTTCGGTCGGGGACTGGCTGAGCGCACGCCACCCCTCGTGGCACGTCGTCGGCAAGGTGTGCCTGCACCTGGCGGAGAACCGCGGCGACGAGGAGCACCCGTTCGCCTTTCTCGCCACCTACGCGGTGCGCGCGGGCGCCGGGGGCAGGGTGCAGCATCGTCCGCTGGCGCGCGCCCTCGAGGAGTCCTCCGCGCGCGGCGACCGGCAGGGGCTGCTCCACCTCCTGGTGCCGTTCCAGCGCGCCGCGGAGCAGAACGCGTGGCTGGGCGAGCTGGTCGACTCCGGCGCGATCTACCAGGCGATGGCGTGGACGCCAGCCGAGGCGCACCGCTTCCTGCGCGCCATCCCGGCCTTCGAGGCGGCCGGGCTGGTGGTGCGTGTCCCCGACTGGTGGCGCCCTCGGCACCCGCCGCGGCCCGAGGTCACCGTGCGCGTCGGCGAGAAGAAGCCGAGCGCAGTCGGCATGGACGCGTTGCTCGACTTCTCGGTCGCCGTCGCGCTGGGCGACGAGAAGCTCACGGCGGCCGAGGTGCGCCAGCTCCTGGCCTCGTCGGGCGGGCTGGTGCGGCTGCGCGGGCAATGGGTCGAGCTGGACCGCGAGCGGCTGCGCGAAGTGCTCGCCCACTGGGAGCGCGTGCGGCGCGAGGCCGAGGAGGGCGGGCTCTCGTTCCTCGAGGGCATGCGGCTGCTCGCGGGCGCCGCCCGGACGGACGACGGTGCCGTGGCGTTGGCGGCGGGGGAGGGCTGGTCGCGCGTGGAGGCCGGCGCCTGGCTCGCGCGCACGCTTGCGGGGCTGCGCGGGCCGGCTGGCCTCGCGGCGGCCGACCCGGGCGCCGATTTTCGCGGCGCGCTGCGACCCTATCAGAAAGTCGGCGTGGCGTGGCTCGCTTTCGCCTCGTCGCTGCGGCTCGGCGTCTGCCTGGCCGACGACATGGGGCTCGGCAAGACCATCCAGGTGCTGGGGCTCCTGCTGGTGCACAGGCGGCGCGCGCGGGGCGGCGACCCGCCGCACCTGCTCGTGGCGCCGGCGTCGCTCCTCGCCAACTGGCAGTCCGAGATCGAACGCTTTGCGCCGTCGCTGACGACGCTCGTGGCCCATCCCTCGGCCATGCCCACGCGCGAGCTGGCCGAGCTGGCCGGCGCCGATCTCGGCGGCACCGATCTCGTCATCACCACCTACGGGACGCTGGCACGCCTCGAGACGCTCCGGTCGCGGGAGTGGTCGCTGGCGATCCTCGACGAGGCGCAGGCGATCAAGAATCCCGGGGCCCGGCAAACACAGGCGGTCAAGGCGCTGAAGGCGCATGCTCGCATCGCGCTCACCGGCACGCCCGTCGAGAATCGTCTCGGCGATCTCTGGTCGATCTACGACTTTCTCGACCCAGGCCTGCTGGGCTCGGCGCGCGAGTTCTCCGCGTTCGTCAAGCGGCTGGCCGACCGCCCGGACGAGAGCTACGCGCCCCTGCGCCGCCTGGTCCAGCCCTATCTCCTGCGCCGGCTCAAGTCCGACCGCTCCATCGTGGCCGACCTGCCCGACAAGACCGAGGTGAAGGCGTTCTGCCTGCTCTCCGGCCCGCAGGCCGCGCTCTACCAGAAGACGGTCGACGAGCTGGAGCGCGCCATCGCCGGGCTCACGCAGGGGATCGAGCGGCGCGGCCTGGTGCTCGCGTATCTCATGCGCTTCAAGCAGATCTGCAACCACCCCGCGCACTGGCTGGGCGAAGGCGCGTGGGACGAGGCTGGGAGCGGTAAGCTCGCGCGGCTGCGCGAGATCGTCGAGGCGGTGGCCGCGAAGCACGAGAAGGTCCTCGTGTTCACCCAATTCCGCGAGGCCACCGAGCCGCTGGCCGCCTTCCTGGTGGGCCTGTTCGGCCGATCCGGGCTCGTGCTCCACGGCAGCACGCCCGTGAAGGACCGGGGCGGGCTCGTGCGGCACTTCCAGGAGGACGCGACCGTGCCGTTCTTCGTGCTGTCCCTGAAGGCGGGCGGTGCCGGCCTCAACCTCACCGCCGCCTCGCACGTGGTGCACTTCGACCGGTGGTGGAACCCCGCGGTCGAGGACCAGGCGACCGACCGCGCCTACCGCATCGGCCAGCACAAGAACGTGCTTGTGCACAAGCTGGTGTGCCGCGGCACCGTCGAGGAGCGCATCGACCGGCTCATCGAGGACAAGCAGGCGATGGTGCGCGGGGTGCTCGAGGGCGGCGGCGAGACGCTGCTCACCGAGATGAGCGACGAAGAGCTGATGGCCATGGTCGCGCTCGACCTCCGTCGTGCCACGGCCGAGACGTGAGATAAGGGAGCGCGATGGCCTGGTACAGCAGAGGCGGCTGGGACTACTACCCGCCCTACGTGTCGGTCGCCGAGAAGAAGGCGAACGGCGCCCGGGCGCTGGCGAAGCTTCTGAAGAAGAGCAAGCGCACGGCCGACCCGGTCGTGATCGCGCATCGCAAGCGGCAGTTCACCACCACGTTCTGGGGCAAGGCCTGGGCTGACAACCTCGAAC
>WNFR01008549.1_pt1 | contig 10349 bp, 15 predicted proteins | sample 5400221 | NCBI WGS metagenome assembly WNFR01 (sample SAMN13153357, study PRJNA577476) | soil metagenome | isolation source: 40 cm soil under Madrone tree | place: USA:California | collected 2016-06-14 | reverse complement strand
GATTCATCCGCCATAATTACTTAGCTTCTGCAATTGCACGAGCCTCACGAGAGGCTTTGTTGTCCCCAAAGTGACGCCGCTTCTTTTCTTGCTTCTCCTCAAATTCAGCAGCCTCTTCGGCATTCTCAACATCCATCGCCGTCACGATCAACTCTAGCATCTCAGCGGTCGTACGCCACTTACTGTTATTCGTATTGCGATGATCGGTAGTGGAGTCATTGTATCGGATCTCCACACCATCCTGACCAACCACAACCTCGACCAACCTATCCACGTACCGACCTGTTCGGGACAGTCGATTCAGAAGATTAATCTCCGTATCTGATAACTGATGACGTTCGGCTCGCAAGCCGTTAATCCAAGCCTCCCTCTTGAGAGGTGGACCATCCGGGAAGTTGGGATCCGGGTGAGTGGAGGAGTGGACCTTCTTAATATATTGTCCGAAAGACACCTTTGGACGGCTATGCTTCGCCATCCCCTCAGCGACAGACTTACCAATCGTCTCTCCAAGGGATTCTTGGCTAGCATTCCCATGTTGACTATCGAGGACCTGTTTAACCGTTGACGCAATCAACGATGCCAACTGAGCCATATCAACGGTAACATGTGTAGACGGAGTTTCTTTATCTGAAGCCATGTGAACCAATCTCTCGCAGGAGCGAGTTGGGGGTCTAGGTTATTTGGACTCCACACCCCCGAAGGACTGCTATCGGGATTGATAGCAGGTCGCGCTATTTGGTGAATCCCGCAGTCATCGGAGCAACGTACGGAGCGACGACGTAAAGTGGAATCTGATACGCCTTAATGTGGAGTCGGCCAGTAATACCTCCCGACAGCACACTGATGACCAGATTCGCACCCTGAGAAATAGGCGTCCCGCTTGAGGCACTATCGCCCAAACTATAATCAATCACATAGGGCGGCTGAGCAACCGAAGACGGCATGACTGTAATCAATCCAACTGATTGACCAGTCAAGCTATCGATGAATGCCAATACCGTCCCAGCCACAATGCCCAACGGACTGTAGGTAATCTTCTGGAGATAAATTGTCTGAAAAGCGCTTCTAGCCCGAACCACGACGGAGTTCGGCGCCGGCTCATTGATATTTGCGTTTGTCTGTTGACGGCCACACGGCATGGAGTACTCCTTTATAAAAACGAAAGAGGGGGCCGAAGCCCCCTCTGGAGTTTACTTCTCGACCCAGCCCATGTGAAATTCGTACGTCGTTCCGCCAGTCTTCGTCACACCCCAACTGTAGACCACCAATGACTGCTGAGGTCCAATGACCAGAGGAGCCATATTATGAGCAGCGTAGGTAGGAGTGGTCGTGTTCTTGGCAGTAGACGAACTCGAATACTGCGATCCACCACCGAAGTTGAAGGCGGTCGTGTCGTGCACGACTTCCAACACAGTATCCTTGACGACGGCGTTGCCAACGATCCGGCGAGCCCCTGTTGCTGCGGTAGCTGTGATCGCCCCAACAGTCACAATCGCAGCAGTCGCGGTATTGCTGTTCATGTTGACGTTCTGAATGTTGAGGGCCGTACCACCAGAGGTAAGTCGGTTTCCTGCGTCCATCGTGAACGTCCAATTAACCGCTGTGGCCACTCCAGTCCCAATGACCGTCATATGAGTCGCCAGATACATCGGATAAATGCTGGTCGTGTTCGAGCTATTGAACATCACGAGAACCGGAGTGGTCTCAACGAACGTCGCAACGGCGCCGCTGATGATACCCGTACCCGGTGTCGGAGTATTCCCGACGAAAAAATTCCCTTGATCCCCAAGTTGGGTATCTCGTGAGGCGGCAAGGCCGACCACGACGGGCTGAGTGGTTCCTGCGAAAGCCATGATACTAACTCCTATAAAAGCGTGAAACGGGGTGAAGCTAGTTCAGTTTATTTCTCAACCCAACCGCACTCGAACTCGTTGGTCGAGCCGGTCGTCTGAGAAGCGGCCCAACGAACCATAACCAAAGACTGAAGCGGTCCAATAACCACAGGTCCGAGGTTGAAGGTCGCATAGGTCGGGGTCGTGGTGTTGGCAACCGTCGAAGACTTGGATACTTGGTATCCACCACCGAAGTTGAACGAGATAGTATCGTGAACAACCTCAATGACGGTATCCTTGCCGACGCAATTCGCGATAATTCGACGCGCGCCCGTAGCGGCAGTAGCAGTGATCGCGCCAACCGTGATGATCGACTGAGTAGCTGTCGAGCTATTCATGTTGGTGTTGGCAATCGTCAGAGCCGTACCACCCGAAGTCAGACGGTTTCCCGTATCGAGCGTCCAGGTCCAGTTCTCAGCAACCGAGGCAGTCGCACCCACAACTGTGAGATGGGTCTTAACGAACATCGGATAGATGCTAAGGGTCGCGGACGAATTGAACCACACGAGGTAGGGGGTCGTCTCAGTGAACGCCTGAACAGACGCACCCGTGATGATGCCCGTGCCGACGGTCGGCGTCAACCCAACGAAGAACTGACCCTGATCTGCGAGCGTTGTATCCCGACTTCCGGCCAGGGGGCTCACAACGGAGTTTGTCGAAGCAGCGAAAGACATGATGGTGATCCTTTGAGTTAATTACGAGTTAGACTTCCGTATGCCAAGTTTTAGCCCCATCGGAGAAGAACCAAGCGGAGGCTTGAATAGCAAGTGAGTACGGTTGGTTTGCGCCCAGGGTGTTGATCTGTGCTCCCGATTCCGGATAGATAAGCAGGACCTGAAGACTTTGCGTCCCCAGATTCTTGATGCAGTAGACCTTCCCCTTCGAACCAGCGGGCAACCGAATCCCGCTGACCGAATTCCCCGCTGCCAGAATGAGAGCAGGCGAGGTGAGGAACGACACAGCCATCGCCGTAGCTTGTGTATTCCCAGCTACAACTAAGGTCTGCACATGAAAGGGAGCATCGCCAGTTCTAGTAGCCATGAACCCCTCTTATGCTGTGAACGTGACGCCCAGACCGGCATTCAAACAATAGATGTTTGCGATGCAGATGTGATTAGTCGAAGTGCTGGTGTCATCGTCAATGGTCGTCTGAATGGCAAACGTCTGAGTCGCCGTATTCGCGCCCGCAACCGCGACGTTCGTTAAGACCGCTGCAACCGAAGCCGCGCCTCCCGCAACCGCAGCCGAGTTAGTCAGAACCCCAGACGAGATAGTAATGGCCGACGCCAGTCCAGGAGTCCTCGTCACGGTAATGTTGAACTCTGCTGTCGTTGCCGTCTCGCCAGCGGCCACCGCGCCACCAGCGCCCAGAATGGTCAGAAGCGTCACATCAATCGATGCTGACACAAATGACCCTGAAGGAGGATTCACCAAATTGATAGTGAAGATTGTGGTCGCCACATCATCAAGAATCGCGGTGACGGTGCGATTGTACGTCACAAAGTTCTTGAAGCGAAGACCGCCCTTAATAAAGGGACGACCTCCCGTGTAGATTGGTGCTGACATGATAGTTGTCCTTTATAGAGGAGGAGTGGAGAAAACCCCCACTCCCAACCCTCATTACAGCGTCGAGTTATCCGTTACGTGGGGATAGCTGATCGTCACGCTACCAACGTTGGCCACCGAAGCCACGTTCGTATACGCACCGAAGATACAATCCTTGGCAACCGCCGTCACGCTCGCGCGACCCGCAGTGCTTGTCCGGTAGAGCGAGAAGCTCACCGAAGAGGTCGTGGCAACGTTTGCCACCAGCACGACCCCAAACACCTGGAACCAACCGAAGTTGGCTGCCAGGATGGCGCCCATTGCAACCGCCACGAGGCCGGCCGTAGCCGAACCCGCGTCGTTCAACAGTCGAGTCGGAACGAACGTTGCGAGTGAGTACATGACCCAATCGCCTGCCGCCAACGATGCCACACCGGGCATGTAGATGTATTCGCCGCTACCGTCATCCTGAGTTCTCGTCCCGAGAGTATTCCGCTGCGACGTATCAACGTCCGTCAGAAGACCCACAGTGGCGAGGGATGCTCCAACCTTATTCGCTGCCATGTTAGTGTCCTTTCACTCTCTGTTGATTACGTGCTGGACGCCGTACCAGCAATGCCCAGACGCGAGCGGTTGTTGGACACAAGCTGAACTGCCGAGTAGATCTTGAAGTTGAAGCCGTTCGCATTGGGAATTTCCTGGGTATCGCCACGGTCGCGGAAATACTCCTTCGAAACTACCAACGTGAAATTCTTCGGGTTGACGAAATAGACTGCCCCAGAGTTCCCTGCATACTGACTGAACACGTAACGTGCAGTCTTGAATGCCAAAACCTTGAACCCAGCCTTGAGTTCGTCCGTATCGACGTAGCGTTGATTCGCCTGCTGCGTACCCTCGAACAACGCCTGAGTCGGCGCATCCGAAACCATCAGCGTGGGCATGAGCTTCGCGCCCGAACCTTTTGCGCACTGGTTCCAAGTGGTCGTAAAGGCAGACTCAATATCCGTATCATCGATATACGTATTGGTCTGATTACGCCAGAAGGTGTTGGAGGCCGGATCGATGCCACCAAGCGAGCCTGCCGAGTTGACGAAGGGGATCAGGGACTTGAGGCCCAGGAAGCCGTTCGTGCTAGACAGGAAGAGCGACTGCTCAAGAATGTCATCATGCGACTCGATACCGTTGGTCAGAAGCTGCTTCACCAAAGCAATCTTCTGGGTCTCGGTCGGGTTGCTGACCTCATCTTTCTTCGACCAAGTCACCGGAGCCGTCACTTCGGCAATCGAATACGATGCCGCCGTCACAACCTCAGTCTTGGTGAGAGAGAGGCCCTGGAGTTCGGTCGCCTGAATGACCGTACCGGGGTTACGCTGAAAGTCGAGAGGAGCTTCAATCGTCGCGCCGAGAGACTTACGCTCGATCGCGCCCTGGCGCTCAAGCTCCCTCATCAACGCACTTTCGGCCCATTGGTTGGCTGCCTTGCGCATCTCCGTCAGTACCGCAGGGTACGACACAGCGGCAATTTGCCCAATAGTTAATGCGATATAGTTACCCTTATCCTTCTTTGTGGTGCAAGGTTTGCGAACTTACTCTGAAACCCTGACCTTCAAAGAAGGCTAACGTCCGGGTGGGGGCGTAATCGAGTCGCTCTCTACTATAGTCGCCCTAGTAGACGGGGATAAAGGATATCTGATATGGGCGTAAGCCCTCGGAGATAAACCGTACGTTTATGATACAAGTAAGCTGGAACGGCGTCAAGCCCCTAATGACATAGAAATAACTTCTACCCTCCCCAAAGGGTCCTCCAGAACTTCCTGTCCCTTCATATGAATAGTCCCAAACCCCGGAACCTCCAACAAGAGGGTGAAGTTCTTCCCATCTGCTTGGTAGAATAGCCGTGAAGTAGAGGGACGTTGGTCGGCATCCCTCCAGTCGGAATTAAGCATCGAATCCAACAAGGTCATAAGTCATACTAAAGATATCGGGCTTACAGGGATATCGTTCCCCCTGAACTCCAGTAATCACGAAGTCCCCAGGGCAAACAATATGACCTCCTTCTTTTGTATCAATCCATCCATGATTATGCATGGTCAGGGAACAGTGTCGGCAGATTTGTTCCCCAGACACGTCAGGTCTACGAAAGTATCGAACCACCTTTCCCTCTAGGCGTTGTCCAGCATATTCTCCGCTATATAGGGGACTAAAAGTGCTAGGCATACCTGAAGTATTTTTCTCGGGGAATACCTCAGTTCCATCTTCGGGATGATCTCCGTTCTTATGCCACTGCGTGGCCTCAATTACGACTGGCTTCTTTCTGAATTTCATGTATCCTCCTACTTCAAGCCTTTGATGGATTCACGAATTACGTCTTCCATTAAGCGGTTGCCCTCTGGCTCCTTAGCAGCCACCACAGCGGCTGGCGCTGACCGGGTTGCAGCCTTGGGGCGGGCATTGATCTCTTTGAGGAGGTCCGCACGCATAGCATCTCGGTTTGGTTGGACCTTAGTCACCAGAACATCCGACACACAATCCCCAAATGGAATGTCCGGATTCGCCTGCATATACTTCAGAATCTCAGCCTCATTCTTAGTAAATGCTTCTCCCCAGGTCTTTTGGGCACGGGCAATCTGGGCCCGAACGACGGGAAGTTTCTCATTATGAATCTGTTGAGCCTTCCAGTTGTTCTCAATGGGGCCGAATCGCTTATCATATTCAGCTCGGATGTTCTCCGTAACCCGGCGCTCCGTCTCCCTGGCTTGCCACTCAAACATCTTCTGCTGGGCTTCAGGGCTGTATCCCAAGCTCCCATCCTCATACTTCCAGTCCGGTTGGGGCTTAGGGTCTTGAACTACGGCCGGCTTAACCTCAGCAGCGGGCTTGGGCTGTTCCAAGAACTTCTTATACAGGGTCGGATGCAGAGATGCCAACGTGGCGATATACCGATCAGGCTCCAGGATCAACCGATCCACGGCGTCCATATTCTTCAGACGCTCCTCAGCCTTGGTGTACTTATCCTGCTCAGCCTTGAGAACCGCGTTGTGGGCCTCAATCTGTTTCTTACGAGCATTCTCAACGATTTTCTTGACTCGGCTGTAGGGCAGGCGGTTCTCACGCTCCCCCTGCTTCGGGGCCTTGAGGCCAAGACCCTCTAGTTCCTTGGTGAACTCGTCAACTTCGGCCACAGGTTCGACCACTTCGGTCGTAACCCCTTCTTCCACAACAACTTCGGAAGTTTCTGGGGCGTCTTCTACGGGGGTTTCGATAGGTTCGTCAGAACTGGCGGCGGAAACAGAGGCTTCAATAGCGGCGGTAATAGGGTCTAGCTCAGGCATGGTGAATCCTTATAACGCGGGTTAAGCGGCTCCGGGTGAAACGATTCAAGAAACGATTCTAGCTCCAAATGAGGCGAAGACCGACGATGCCGGCTGCCCCAACAGTCAGGACAAACGTTGTGACAGAGGCTGCGAGAGCGATCTTGGTCGCTTCTGTTAGGTGCAGGGCCACGCCGGTATCGCCGGTCACGCCCTTCAGAGTAATCGTGACGACGTTGCCGGCAGGCGGGATGATCGTCACTGCGGTCGGGACGAATCCTACAGCCGTCAAGACGGTCACGGTGTTGGCCCCGCTCACCAGTGAAGCGATGAAGGTATCAACACCGGGGCTAGTCGAGTTAGCAGCCGAGGAGACTGGAAGAGTCGCCTGAACATCGCCCGTGAAGGTGATGACGCTAGAGTAGACGGAAGTTGTTGCCATTGGTTAGTACCACTTCTGGGTTTCTTTACATTTGTCACTGCCGGCCGGTGGGGTGTGTCGGACGTAGTTAGTTAGGCCACGCTTCTCGGCTTCGCGCCGCATTTCCGTCTTGGACGTATAGCGGCGAGGCGTCCCGTCGGAATTACAAAGCCCGTGTCTTGCAGTCACATCGCATTCATCTCCATGAGCATGACCGACTGCCCCCGGATTAGAAGTCATGGGTATCCGTTGCATCATCCCCACACATCTTGACTTAAACCATTCGTATTGATCTGCTCGTTGAGAACACCGATAATCGGGAGCGTTTCTCTGCTCATAGTTGTCATTACTACGATATTCGCAAGTATCGCACTTTCGATCATATAGCGGCAATTACTTACCCTCCTTCGCATATCCATTAGCTGCCGAATACCCCTTAACCGCAAACGCAGGAGCAGAGGGAAGCTTATACGACGTATGTCCACACTTGTGACAATTTGTATGCGTTCTTCCGCCGTCTATGTGGGCTTCAAATACGTGCCCGCAGCTTGCACACTTGAAATCAAAATTTGGCATTATGACCCTCCCATATCACGTGAACGCTTGGCCACCTTCGAAGCAAGGGTCCAATCTGGATGATTCTCCGTCTGATTGGGGTGCGGAACCGGGGATCCACCTGGAGCGGGAGGATGCGCTCCAGGAGGTCCAGCCGGCCCACCAGGTGGGGCTTGCGCCCCACCTTGGGGTTGTGGCGGCTTGGGGGATTCAGCCGCGTGTATGAGGAGTTCCTTGGCTTGGTCGATTTCCTCTGCTGTGGGGGCCTTCTTATTCTTCATCAGGAGGGCGAGAACAATGGGATCCTGTAGGTCTTCCTTCCCAGTGAAGCGGTGGGAGATATTCGGCTCTTCTGGCGGTTTGGGCTGCGGGTCCACGATGACCTCGGCAGGATCGATACCCGACAGCTCAGCAGCCTCGATGAGAAGGGGCTTCACATTCACATACCCAGACTTCGCGGTCAAGTTGATGAACTTGAAGATGCGATCAAGACGTTGACTCGTATCCAGAACAACCTGTGAGTCAGGGCGGATCTTCAGTACGAGGTCATGGGTAATGTGTTTGTTATCCCACGACTTCTCCATCCCCTGACGTTCCTCATCTGTCAGGATGGGAAAGTCGGAGTAGAGGACCATCAGGCCAGCTAGCACTTCGCAGCCACGTAGAAAAAAGGAGGCTACTCTCGCCCTCTCCTGTCCAATGCGGGTGGCAAAGTTTTGCTGCGTGACGTTCGTCTCGGCTCCCGTCTTCTTCCCAGGGCTCATGGTCCCCATTTGATTGGGGCCAATCTGCCATGACTCCATCAGGTCAGCCTTGGCCACCTGATCAAATGACATATCCTCTGCGGGATAGGAAGCGCGTGCAATCTCCCAAATGGCATTTTGGCCATTTCCATTGCAGGGGATCATATTCTGCCACGTCCCACGCATCAAGGAGTCTTGAATTTCGGTTGGAATGCGGTTTACATCGAACCCACGAATCGGAATTGATCTTTCCCTATTCTGAAACATCTGGCTTCTAGAACGTCGCATGTCATTAACTTGAGGTCGCCCTGCACTGCTATCTGAAGGGGGAACTGGGTTATCAGTGATGTAGGTAAGAGTAAGAATCTGCAATGGGAATCTGTGAGCACCGATGTATTTTCTCGATTGTTCATCCTGCTTCTGCCCCTTCCACGCTTCATGAATGGCCGGCTTGTCCAACCCATGCACATAGACCAACTGCCAAATGGCCGTGAAGGACTTCTCATCTGGGTCTACGCGGTATCTCCAGTAGAAGATGCGGTCATACTTGACGCCCTTCGCTTCAATCAATCCGCCCTTATCCGGCTCTGATCGCAAATCCTCTTCTGTCGGAACATCAAACCCCGCCGTCACCTTCTGCTTCTGCTCCTCCTCCAACTTGAACTCATTCTTGGCTTCCGCCCATGACATGCGACCGGTATGGCCTACATAGTCGGCATCATCGAAGCAGGAGCCCGTAAACTCAGAAGGCCACAGAAGATCAACCGGGGAGATGCGGGTGCCGTAAAACTTATCACTCACCACACGCTGCGTCGGGATCATTGGGGGAGTAATATCTTGGGGCAATCCAGACTGTTCAGTAAAAGCGGCAGAAGGCGGAACTGAAGTCGGAGGAGGAGCCGGTTGCCCAGAAGGGGGCATTGGCCCGTTGGAGGCAACAGGGGGCATTGGAGCAACTGGCGGCACTCCCCCGAGCATTCCATCACTCGCAGGCATCATGACCGTCTCGAAGCGAGCTGCATAGCCGTAGATAATCCCCCCTACACCGGCCGCATTCACCACGTCGTTGAGGACCTCTTCCATCGCCACGCCAATGTTGCACCGCTTCTCTGACAGTTCGTAATTCAACTGCTTCATGAAGGGGGAGACGGCAGCGGCGTACTTCTTATTCTCGTGGGTACCCTGAACAGTGGGCACCTGTGAGTAGAGATTGGCAGTCTTGGTCTTCGTCAACGACCAGTCGGGATTGATTTCAGTCTGGACCTCATCCTCGACGTTGATGCCGCCAGTGAATTGGCTCGCAATCTTGCCGATCCGAAGCTCGACGTTTCGTTTCCACTCGGAGTACAACTGCCGACGGGTCCTCTTTGAGGCTTCAATCCGTCCCTTCAGATACTTCTCGATTTTCTTATTCTCAACCTCTTGTGTATCCTCAGCCTCTTTATCGTCATTCGGCTGAGCATCCAAGGGGGCATCGAGGTTCTTATTTTCGAGCGTATCGGTGAGGGATGTGGCTGTAAGTTCAGGCATAGGTCTCTTTCAGTCTAACATGAACCGATGAATCGATGTTTGCCTTTCGGCCGCATCCAACGCTTAGTCTCTGACACGACAGGGTCCCTACTCGGTGGGGCCTTCCCCATTGCAAAGTATGCACAGGAGATAGCCCAATGATCAGGCCCATCCGCCACCTTCTTGGCATCCTTCTTATCCATCTGGAGGAGGGGAAGAGTACGAACCAACTCAGGGCAGGCATACTCTAGAATCTGCCATGAGGGCTGATCCTTCCCTCCCTCTTGCTTGATGATTGTATTCAACATCTCATGAATCGAGTACCCAAACAACTCCCGATCATTCTGAGAGGGGGTGAGCGGAACCCCATTCT
>WNFR01014574.1_pt1 | contig 10350 bp, 10 predicted proteins | sample 5400221 | NCBI WGS metagenome assembly WNFR01 (sample SAMN13153357, study PRJNA577476) | soil metagenome | isolation source: 40 cm soil under Madrone tree | place: USA:California | collected 2016-06-14 | reverse complement strand
CGCCTGATCGACCGCTTCGCTTTTCAGCTTTTCGCCCTGCGCGACAATGTCGGAGGCGCGGGTCTTGGCATCGACCAACATCTCGGCGATCTGCTTTTCGGCCTTGACGAGACTGTGACGGCCTTCCTCGCCGGCGGCCAGGCCGTCGGCGATCTCCTTCTGCCGGGTTTCGATCGCCCGCATCAACGGCGGCCAAACAAATTTCGCCGTGAACAGGATGAACGCAAAAAACGCGACCGCCTGCATCAACAGTGTCAGGTTGAGGTTCATGACTGGTCCCTGTGTTCCCTTATCGCCGAGTCGTTTGGATTACTTAAGACCCGCCGGGATGAGCGGATTGCCGAACGCAAAGAGCATCGCGATGCCCAGGCCGATGATGAACGACGCGTCGATCAAGCCAAGGAGGAGGAACACTTTTGCCTGCAACGCCGGAATCATTTCCGGCTGGCGCGCGGCGCCTTCGAGAAATCGCGAGCACATGATGCCCACCCCGACGCAGGCGCCCAGCGCCCCCAGGCCGATCATGAGGCCTATGCCGATGCCCGTGTATGCCTGGATCTGCGCGACCAGTTGCAGCTTGTCCATTTTGCTTTCCTTTCTGAACGGAGGTTGGACGATTGGATAAGTAGTACTGCGAATCAGTGATGTTCGTGCGCCATGGAGATGTAGACGACCGTCAGCATCATGAAGATGTAAGCCTGCAGTATCGCGATAAAGCCATCGAAGATCGACCAGCCGACGTGCACGATGCCGCCCGCTATCGCGCCCCAGATTCCGCTCGACGCCAAGAGACCGAGCAGCAGGAATATGATCTCGCCTGCGTACATGTTGCCGTACAGCCGCAGCGAATGCGACAGCGGCTTCGAGATGTATTCGATCAGGTTGAAAAGGAGATTGAATGGGATCAGCAGCGGCGCCGCCCACAACGGCTTGATACCGAAGGGCGTGCTGAACAATTCCTTGATCCAACCGCCGAGGCCTTTGTTCTTGATGCTGTAGAAGATCATCAGGCCGAAAACGGACAGCGCCAGGGCGAACGTCGTATTCACATCGGCAGTCGACACACCGCGCCACGCGTGCTGGTGAAAGATGTTCTGATAGACCCACGCCATGATGTCGACCGGCAGCAGGTCCATCATGTTCATGAACAGCACCCAGACGAACACCGTGAGCGCAATCGGCGCAACGACGCTGTAATCGTGGTGAAAGAGACTGCGCACCTGGTCGTTGACGAACGTGATCGAAAGCTCGACGAAGGCCTGCGTCTTCGAAGGAACGCCTGTGGTCGCCTTGCGCGTGACCAGCCAGAGAAAGCCGAAGACGACGAACCCAAGAACCAGCGAGGTGATGATGGTGTCGTAATGAAGGGTCCAGAATCCGCCCGATTCCCGCACCGGCTCGGCGAGAAACGTCAGGTGATGCTGAATGTAGGACGTTGCGTCGGGTGCTTGTTCGTCGGCCATTTGCAGTCTTCTATTGCAGCTTTCTATTTGCAGCACCGATCGTCAGTCGCGAATCAGAATCGCCGCCTGAGTCACCAGCACCGTGACGACAAACGCGGCAAAAAAAACCGCATGAACCACATCCGCATACATCGTGAGAACCAGCCAGAGCTGGACAACGATCAGCAAAATCTTGATTGCCTCGGCGCGGAAAGCAGTCGCCACCGTTCCCGCCGCCGAGGCAGGGTTCGCAAGTCCCACTACCAGAGCGTAGACAGCGCCCGCGGCCAGATTGGTGATTCCCCCGAGCAAGCCGGAAAGCGCGCCGTGCCATCCCCACCCGAGGCTTCCCCCCGCGGCGATTATCCCCGTGGCGATAAGCTGCCAGCCTGCGACGCGTCGCAGCGGGTAACGAAATGGCGAACGGCCGGAGACGGAATCGGGCACTGCGGATTCAAGCAAACTTTTGGATTATAGGGTTTTTCCCCGCGACGCGTCAACGAATGTTGCGCTGCATACAACGCTACACCTCACCCGTTTATCCTCCGGAAAGTGCACACACGATCATCACTTCTGTCGCACTGTCCAAGGCCGGATTCAAGTCCTTCGCCTGCACGCCGTCGACAAAGAATTTGATATGCCGGCGAATGCGCCCCTGCTCGTCGATGATCCGAAAGCGCAGTCCCGGAAACCGTCGATCGAGATCGGCGAGCAAGCTGCCGAGGGTGAGTCCCTCGGCGCTCACCGCCACGGCATTGGCGGTGTAATCTCGCAGCGGCCCGGGAATGAGAACGCGCATCTGCGATCAGTTCCGAGCATTCATGGGTCCGCGTTGCTCGGGATGCGCCCACTTCACGCTACCTCGACGGCGTAGACGTGCGGCAGATGCGCGGCGAGACATTTCCACGTGCGTCCTTCATCGCGGCTTCCCCAAATCTCTCCGCTGCTGGTGCCAAAGTAAACGCCGACGGGAGATCCCTGATCGGCTGTCATCGCCTGCCGTTTCACCGTCAGCCACGCCTGCGTTTTCGGCAACCCGGCTGCCTGGCGCTGCCACGATTTGCCGCCGTTGACCGAGCGATAAACCGCCGGCTTGCCCGCCGGCGACGTTCGCGGCCAGACTTTGGTTCCATCCATCGGAAACACCCAAATGGTGTCCGGCTCGCGTGGATGGACGACCATCGGAAACCCGATGGCGCCAACGCTCTTCGGCATGCTCGCGCCGATGTCCTGCCATCGCTCCGCGGGACGGTCGAGACGGTAGATGCCGCAGTGATTTTGCTGATAAAGACGGTCCGGCAAGACCGGATGCAGCCGTACGCAATGCGGATCATGACCGAATTCCGGCGTCGGCTCCGGCAGGAAATCCGCCTTGACCCCGGCGTTCAGCGGCCTCCAGGCCGCGCCGCCGTTACCCGATTCGAACACGCCTCCGCTCGACATGCCGATGTACATGTGATTGGAATCACGCGGGTCGATCAGGATCGAATGCAGTTTCGGGCCGTCGGGTGTTCCGTCCTTGTCGTCGCCGCACCATGTCTTTCGCATCGGGTGCTCGTTGAAGCCATCGACGCTGACCCACGTGGCGCCGTCATCTTCGGAGCGAAACAATCCCTGCGGCGAAGTGCCTGCGTACCAGGTTTTGGGCTCGCCCGCGTGTCCCGGTGCAAGCCAGAACGTATGGTCGACCGCGCGCCCGCTGCCTTCTCGAAAGGCCGGCGGACGTTTCGCCTCGTGCCACGTCCGACCGCGATCGGCCGAGCGGAAGATGGTCGGCCCGAGATGTCCCGTGCGCGCCGCGGCAAGCAGCGTCTTTCCGTCGCGCGGATCGGCGACGCAATGATGAACGACGTGGCCAAGAAAGTGCGGGCCCGTCAGGCGCCACTTGCGGCGCGTCGTATCGGCAGTCAGCTGCCACAGGCCCTTGCGCGTAGCAATGAGCAGGGTTGCGCGGCGTCCCCGCGCGATGTCGAGCTTCGCCATGTTGTTCTTTCGCATTTCCGGACCGCCGAAATTACGCCTTCGCCTCGCTTCCGACAAGATGCCATTGCGAGAAATCGGCCTCGCGGACAAACCGATTTATCCGCTACAATCGACATTCGTCGTTGCCACGGCGCGTTCGCGCCATTGTTCCGGAGAAGAGTCATGACCATCAAAGTAGGCGACCGGCTGCCCGCCGGAACCTTGAGTGAATTCATCGAGGTCGAAACCGAAGGCTGCACAATCGGCCCCAATCAGTTCAAGGTCGACGATCTCACCAAAGGCAAGAAAGTCGTGATCTTTGGTTTGCCCGGCGCCTTCACGCCGACGTGCTCGGCGCAGCACGTGCCAAGCTACGTCAAGCACTACGACGAGCTCAAAGCCAAGGGTGTCGACGACATTCTTTGCCTGTCGGTCAACGACGCGTTCGTGATGGGAGCATGGGCAAAAGATCAGCACGCCGATGGCAAGGTGCGCATGATGGGTGACGGCAGTGCCGCCTACACCAAAGCGCTGGGCCTGGAGCTCGATCTGAACGCCAGAGGCATGGGCGTACGCTGCCAGCGCTTTTCGGCGCTGGTCGAGGACGGCGTGGTCAAGGCGCTTAATATAGAAGCGCCGGGCAAGTTCGAGGTGTCGGGCGCGGAGACCATGCTCAAGCAGTTGGGCTAAACGCGCTCGCTCGACCTTGCAGTATTCCGCGGCGCTTCGAAGTCACGGCGCCGCGGATTCTTGTTCGTCGCGTCCGGTTATTCGCGTCGGAGCCGGACGAGAATGCCGTCGAGCTGTTCCAGGCTCGAATACTCGATCACCAGGCGACCCGCGCCCTTTTTGGCCGCATCGACGCGAACGCTTGCACCGAGAATCTCGGAGAGCTCTTCCTGAAGCCGCACCAGGTCCGCATCGCGACCTGCAGTCGCGGTGCGCGCCTCGCGGCGCGCTGGCGGTGACAATATGCCCCGCACCAGCCGCTCGGTTTCGCGCACCGACATCTGTTCTGCAACGACTTTGGCCGCGGCGGTCACCTGCTGCGCACCCGACAGTCCCAGCAGCGCGCGTGCGTGACCCATGTCGAGCCTTCCCGCGAGCAAATATCCTTGCACCTGCTTGGGAAGCTGGGTCAGGCGAAGCAGATTGCTCACCGCGCTGCGCGAGCGGCCCACCGCGGCCGCCGCCGCATCGTGGGTCAGTCGGAACTCGGTGATCAGGCGTGCGATTCCCTGCGCCTCCTCGAGCGGATTGAGATCCTCGCGCTGGATATTTTCGATCAGCGCCAACGCCAGCGCGGCCTGATCCGGAACGTTGCGCACCAGCGCCGGCACTTCCTTCAATCCCGCACGCTGCGCCGCGCGCCACCGCCGTTCACCGGCGATTAGCTCATAGCGGCCTCCATCGACCGGCCGCACGAGTATCGGCTGCACGATCCCCTGAGCCTTGATCGACTCCGCGAGCTCGGCGAGGGAATGCTCGTCCATGTGCGTGCGGGGTTGATACTTTCCGACGCCGATGCGATCGACCGGAAGAGACTGCAGCGATTCGTCGCCTGAGGTTTCGTCGGCGCCGGCAAGAAGCGCATCGAGTCCGCGACCAAGTCCCTTTAGCTTAGCCATGCATTGCCCTCTCGGCTGAAGATGCGACGCTCTCGTCCCGTCGCAGCATTTCTCCGGCAAGCGCGAGATACGCAAGCGCACCTTTAGACGTCTTGTCGAGTTGCAGCGCAGGGATGCCGTGGCTGGGCGCTTCGGCGAGTCGAATGTTGCGCGGTATCACCGTGCGGTAGAGTTTTTCGCCGAAGTGTTTTTGCAAATCTGCGGAAACGTTAAGGGCAAGCGTGTTGCGCGGGTCGTACATGGTTCGCAGCAATCCCTCGATTTCAAGGCGTGGATTGAGGTGCGCGCGCACCTTGCGTATCGTTTGCACCAGATCGGATAGCCCTTCGAGCGCGTAGTACTCACATTGCATCGGTATAAGCACGCTGTCGGCCGCGCATAAGCCATTCAAGGTCAACAGCGATAGCGAAGGCGGGCAATCGAGCAAGATGAAATCGTAATCGTCGACGACGGCCGAGATCGCGGCTCGCATCTGCGAGAGTGCCTCCGCGAGAGCATCCTTGAGCCTCATTTCGCGCTCCGGCAGATCAACCAGCTCCACTTCGGCGCCTGCTAGCTCGCGATTGGAAGGCACCAGATCGAAGCCGCCCGTAGGTGATCGCACGCGAACATCCGAAATCTTTTTCTCCCCCAACAGCACTTGGTAAATGGTGTAAGTGAGCGCTCGCTTATTGATCCCGGCGCCCATCGTCGCATTCCCCTGAGGATCGAGGTCGACCAGCAGCACGCGGCGCTTCATCGCTACCAGGCTCGCGGCGAGGTTGACACTGGTCGTCGTCTTGCCGACGCCCCCCTTTTGATTGGCAACCGCGATGATCTTGGTCATGGCACGCGCGGCTCCATGATCACCAGGTGCCGTTGCACATCGAGTCCTGGAACGCGGATGGCCGGAACCTCCGCGACAACGATGTCCGGTGGCAGCTCTCGCAGTTCCTCGTGGGGAAAGAGGCCTTTCATGGCAACGAGTTGCCCGCCGCGCGCGACCAGGCGTCGCGCGACCGTGGCAAACGTCGCCAGATCGGAAAAAGCACGCGAAATGATGACGTCGAAGAGGAGGTCTGCGACGTAATCCTGGACGCGCACGGCGCACACCTCGACGTTGGCGAGCTTGAGCTCAATCGCCGCCTGCCGCAGGAACGCGGCTTTCTTGTGGTTGCTGTCGAGCAGCACGACGCGCCAATCCTGCCTCGCAATGGCCAGTGGAATGCCGGGCAGGCCGCCGCCGCTGCCTATGTCGAGCACGCGCAAGTGAGCTTGTTCGGGCAGATGCCCAAGCACCGCCAGCGAATCGAGCAAATGATGGGTGACCATTTGCTCCGGATCGCGGATTGCGGTGAGGTTGTGCGTGCGATTCCATTTGTCGAGCAAGGCAATGTATTGCGCCAACATTGCTTGCGTCGCAATATCCGCGTCCAGTTCGAGCGCGGAAAGCCCTGCGGCCAACGCCGCCGTCATGCTGAAAGTCTTCGGGCGTCTTGCGCCTGCGGTCTAAAGCCGCGCTTGAGGTGGACCAGCAGCAAGCTGATCGCGGCGGGAGTGATCCCGGAGATGCGTCTTGCCTGACCGATTGTCTCCGGTCGATGCTCGTTGAGCTTCTGTTGAACTTCCGACGACAGCCCGCGCACGGTACGGTAATCGAGATCGCCAGGCAGTCTTTGCGCCTCCTGCGACGCGCTGCGCGCAATGTCGTCGTGCTGGCGTTCGATGTACCCGGCATATTTGGTCGCTACCTCGACCTGCTCCGCGACGCGGAGGTCCGCTACCGCACTTCCCGCACCCGGCAAGCTCATGAGCTCCGCATAACTCACGCCTGGCCTGCGCAGGAGTTCCACCAGCGAGCACTCCCGTTCCAGAGGCTGCCCGAGAACACGTAGGGCTTCAGCGCTGCTTACGAGCTTCGGATTGACCCAGCAGGATTTGACGCGCTCGAGTTCCTGGGCGACGGCGTCCCGGTGGCGGCAGAACGCGTCCCATCGCCGATCGTCGACGACGCCGAGCGTGTGCCCCGCTTCGGTCAGACGCAGATCGGCATTGTCCTCCCGCAGCTGCAATCGGTACTCGGCGCGGCTGGTAAACATGCGGTAGGGCTCGGTGACTCCGCGAGTGACAAGGTCGTCGACCAGAACGCCAAGGTAGGCCTGGTCGCGGCGCGGGCACCACCCGTCTTCGCCAATTGCGAACCGGGCTGCATTGATGCCAGCAAGTATTCCCTGCGCGGCAGCCTCCTCGTAGCCGGTCGTACCGTTAATCTGCCCGGCGAAGAAAAGCCCGTGTATCGCTTTGGTTTCAAGCGTGCCCTTAAGGGCCCGGGGATCGAAAAAATCATATTCGATGGCGTAGCCCGGACGCACAAGGTGCGCACGCTCGAGCCCCTTGATCGAACGCACCATGGCAATTTGGACGTCAAAGGGCAGGCTGGTAGAAATACCGTTGGGGTAGATTTCGTTCGTCTCCAGACCTTCCGGCTCGAGGAACACCTGGTGGCTTACGCGATCGGCAAAGCGAGTGACCTTGTCTTCGATCGAAGGGCAATAACGCGGTCCCACGCCTTCGATCACGCCAGTGAACATCGGCGAGCGATCGAGCCCGCCGCGGATGATCTCATGGGTTTGCTGGTTGGTGTGGGTAATCCAGCACGGCAATTGGCGCGGATGCATTTCCCTCGAGCCAAGCGTCGAAAATACTGGCGCCGGATCGTCGCCGGGCTGAACCGCAAGTGAACCGAAGTCGATGGTTCTGCCGTCAAGCCGCGGCGGCGTGCCGGCCTCGTGGTGTTCAAGCCCGACATGGATCAACCCGGAGAGAAAGGTTCCGGTAGTCAGTACAACCGCCTGAGCATCGAAGCGGATGCCCCCTTGAGTCACCACGCCGGTCGCTCTTGCCGCAGTGACCAACACATCATCCACCGGCTGCTGAAAAAGCGTCAGATTCGGCTGGTTCTCGAGCATCGAGCGAATCGCTCGGCGATACAGAACGCGATCCGCTTGGGCGCGGGTCGCACGGACCGCGGGCCCTTTGCTGGCGTTCAGGATACGAAACTGGATCCCGGCCTTGTCGGTGGCGAGAGCCATGGCGTCGCCAAGCGCATCGACTTCCTTGACCAAGTGCCCCTTGCCGATCCCACCGATCGATGGGTTACACGACATCTGGCCGAGGGTTTCAATGCTATGGGTGAGAAGCAGTGTGCGCCGACCTGTCCGCGCGGCGGCGAGCGCAGCCTCCGTTCCGGCGTGGCCTCCGCCTACCACGATTACCTCGAAGCGTTCTGGGAACAGCATGTTTTTAAAGGACAATTTTAGACCGATCGCACGTGTAATGATAATCCAAAGCTCGATTTTGCGAAAGCGCCGGTCGACGCGCTCTGTTCCACGTGAAACCTACAGAGTCGAGTGCACAATCGCGCCGTTTCACGTGGAACAGCATGGCAGGCCGCGCTTACTCAACGCGTACCGGGCGGCGGGCCTGTCGATCCTCGAATGGCGAGCTTGACAGGTAATTCGGAAAGGTTCGGAACGCGGTCCGCAAACCGGGCAAGGAGATACTCCGCGGCCGCGATGCCGGCCACGCGCGCCGGGATGCGGACACTCGTCAGCGTCGGCGACACGCACCTGGCCAAAGCTGAGTCGCCGAACCCGACAACGGAAAGCCGGCCAGGGACGTCGATGCCGTGACAGGCGCACGCGTGCATCACCGCCAGCGCGGTAGCATCACTACCGCAGATTGCCGTGGTCGGAGCATTCCAAAGCGCAAGCGATCGCAAAATCCCCTCAGCGATCGGCTCATGGCTTATGTGCATGATTTCTAGCGAGGATCCATCGAAAGCCTTGTCGGCTCTGAGGGTCTCGGCCATGAGTACGCTTATGACTGAATGGGGCTCAGCCACGACTGCCATGCATCGATGTCCGAGCTGTCCCAGATAGTCTGCGATCAGCTTGCCCGCGCGGCGGAGGTCAAGGCCGGCGCTCGCAGTGAAGCCGGTGCGATCCGTTCGATCCACGCTGACACATGGCAAGCGCTGAATGCCGCGCACCTCCCGGAGCTCGGATGGCAGGTCGACCCCGAGAAAAACGAGCGCGCCAACGCCGCGACTTACCAGCACTCGAGCGCCAGCTAGTGGCGTTCCGTCCTCGCAGCTACCGCCGCTGCCTAGCAGCAGATCCCACCCGGCGTCAGTGAGTCGTGCTTCAAGCGCGGCGAGCGCGGCCGCCATCCCAGGATCATCGAGATTTCCGGTAACGACGCCGACCGATCCCGATCGGCGGCACGCCAATGCTCGCGCTGCGCTGTTCGCAACATATCCGAGCGTATTGGCAGCCTCGGATACCCTAATCCTGAGTTCGTCACTGACCGCCTCCGGCTCTTTGGAGCACTCGCAAGCGATTACAGCAATCGCTTACATTGGCGCCAGCATAAGGCTTTGCCGGATTCTATGCAAGGAATGGCCGCGAAAGGGCCGAATTGCCTGCTGTTACGCCGCGGAGGCGATTTGTTCGGGTCTCATCATGCCGATGGTGCCTGCCGGAGTCCCGCCGACCCAGCGTCTGGAAACCGGCGGCGGAATGGCCGCGAGCGCGCCTGCAAGAATTCGTTGCTGAGCGACTGCGTACAAAGCGTCGTACCGCCCAGTCACGCGGTAGGGAGTGGCAACAAGGAAATGGGAGAACGAAGACGATTAAACGGGGAACCGCGCCCCGAGTTGGCGGCGTTGTGCCGCAAACACCGGCGGTTGCTTGGCACCGAGCTTGGCGAAAAGCTGGTCATGTGCCGCGAGCTCGCTTTGCCAGCGCGCATCGTCGAGGCGCATGACTGTCGCAAATCGCTCCGGCCCGAACTCGAGGCCGCGCCAATCCAGATCGGCGTATTCAGGTTGCAGTCCGAGGCGAGTCTGCACCGCGTGTGCCTTGCCCTGGCAACGCTCGACGATCCATTTGAGCACCCGCATGTTTTGACCGAAACCGGGCCACGCAAATTTCCCGTTCTGGTCGGTGCGGAACCAGTTGACGTTAAATATTCGAGGCGGATATTTGACCGTCTTCACCATGGCGAGCCAATGCGCGAAATAATCGCCAATGTGATAGCCGCAAAACGGCAGCATGGCGAAGGGATCGCGGCGCACCTCGCCAACCTTGCCCGCGGCGGCGGCGGTTGTCTCGGATCCCATCGTCGCCGCCTTGTACACGCCGTCCTCCCAATTCGCGGCCTCGACAACCAGCGGCACGGTGTCGCTCCGCCTCGCGCCGAAGATGAACGCGGATATCGGCACGCCCGCGGGGTTGTCCCACTCGGGATCTAGCGAAGGACACTGCGTCGCCGAGACG
>WNFR01020670.1_pt1 | contig 10351 bp, 10 predicted proteins | sample 5400221 | NCBI WGS metagenome assembly WNFR01 (sample SAMN13153357, study PRJNA577476) | soil metagenome | isolation source: 40 cm soil under Madrone tree | place: USA:California | collected 2016-06-14 | reverse complement strand
ATGGCATGATTGCGCCGGTCCGACCACTGCGGCCAGATCGAATTTCGATGATCCTTGCCCGACACTCCCCCTTCAGGCTCGTCCTCTTGCTCTGGTAAGAGTCCCGAGGAGTTGTGCTTGGACCCTTCCGCAAGGCGAGCAAGCTGTTATGGATTTGCGCATGTAAATTTGTTTAGATGTTTGAAACATCGCCTTTGCGCTTCCTGACCCCGGTCGGCGACTTCTCAGTTTGTGAAATCGCTGATTTCGACAGTTGAGCGATTTCGACAGTTGAGCGACCGATCTCTTCGGTTGCCTCGCGTCGCTTTATACTTCCGAACTCTCGACTATTACGCTCGGGCTGGCACCATGGTCGGCCAAATTCTCAGTTCATAAAATTGATTCCATGACAATGTCGGCTCCCTAGACCCGAGTAAACTTTGGTTGTGTCAACCAACCAAAAAGGCACGGAGAAAGGAGCCGAACAAAGATCATGATAGATGCGATTACCATCCGGGCTTCCAACAAATTGCGTATGTGGATACCGAAACCGGGGAACTGCAGAGACGCGGCAGTGAAGGGTTGGTTACAGGAGTGCGGTCGTGCGACGCATCCAGTCCTTTCCCTTTTCCTTGGCAATCCCTTCCATGTCCTTCACGTATGCGCCAGCTTGCGTCAAGACGTGGTGGAGATCATTGCCGATGCTGATGAAGGTGAATCCCTTCTCCAGGAATTCGCCCACACGGGCGGTGCCGAACAGGAAGAGCCCCAGGATGACGTTATTTTTGCGGGCATGCTCTACCAGTTTCTGGGTGGCGGCCCCGAGTTCCGGCGAAGTGTACATGTGCGGAAACTCGTATTTTTCGTAGAGCCCCATCGACATGCACAAGTCATTCTGGCCAAGGAAGAGGATGTCGACGCCGGCTACGGCGGCGATCTCGGCGATGTTTTCGATGCACGAAGCGGTTTCTACCTGTAAAGCTACGATGCCGTTGTTGTTGAAGTTGCCCGCGTAGCCTAGCAAGCCCGCCTTATTCATGCTGCGCTGCGGGAAGTAGACCGAGCGGGTTCCGGTGCGCGGATACTTCGTACAGCTCACCGCCTGACGCGCCTCTTCGGCCGTGTTGATGTAGGGCACCAGAACCCCGTCCGCACCCAGGTCGAGCGCCTGCTGGATGCCGGGGCGATCGTCGTACCCGCCAACGCGCACCATCGACTTCGCGCCGCCGTTCGCAATCCCGGAAAGCATGGCCGACAATTTCTCGTAGCCCATGGGGCCGTGTTGCGTATCGACCAGCAGCCAGTCGTAACCGCTGTGCGCCAACTGTTCGGCAACGGTCGGGCTGTGCGCGTTGAGGAACAATCCCATTTTTGGTTTTCCCGCGCGCAGCTGTTTCTTGAACTCGGCGCCACTCAACGTGGCTTCGGACATAGCAGAATCCTCCTGGATAGATATCAAAGTTTTCCAGTGTACCTTATGACCTCATCGCGATGGCTTCGCGGCAGGGAATTATTCGTCGTGTCCCCGAGTCACGTTTTCCCGAATATAATCTCTGCTCTACACAGTCGTGCCGAGGAGATTGGTATGCGTTGGACGCCGGGCGGACGAAGTGAGGACCTCGAAGATCGCCGCGATGAAGGCGGGGGAGGTGGAGGTGGCATCGGGGGCGTGCACATCGGCGTAGGCGGCGTGCTCGTGCTACAGGTCCTTCGCGTGGTGTTCAAGCGGGATTTCTTTTCGCTCGTCGGTGGACACGGGCTCAGCTCCGGCCAGTCGGTGAGCCAGCCCGACCTGGCGCGCGATGCGCGGGAGGAACCGACGGTCCAGTTTGTGTCGTTCGTGTTGGATGACACGCAGAAGACGTGGGCTGGAATTCTTGAGGAGAACGGAATCCCATACCAGCATGCCAGGCTCGTGCTCTTTCGGGACGCGACGACTTCGGGATGCGGAGAGGCGCAATCGGCCACCGGGCCGTTCTACTGCCCGCGCGACGAGAAGGTGTACATCGACCTCGGATTTTACGACGAGTTGGAACAGCGTTTCGGTGCCCCCGGCAAATTTGCCCAAGCCTATGTGTTGGCCCATGAGCTCGGACATCACATCCAGAACTTGCTCGGAATTGAACGAAAGGTTAGCAGTTTGCAGGGACAGAATCCGGGTGCGGGCAACGCCCTTTCGGTGCGTATGGAATTGCAAGCCGACTGTTTCGCAGGAGTCTGGGCGAGATCCACGCAGCCACACCACCTGTTGGAAAGTGGCGACGTGGAGAGTGCTCTGGGGGCCGCAGCCGCAGTCGGGGACGATCGCCTGCAGCGCATGTCGGGCGGCCGGGTGAGTCCTGAGTCGTTCACGCTTGGCTCTTCCGCGCAGCGCATGGAATGGTTTCAGCGAGGGATGAACGGCGGCACGGTTGAGTCCTGCAATACCTTCCAGTAATTGTTCGCTGGCCACCCTGTAAATGATTGATTACAAGCTGCTTGATTGATGATTGCCAGCTGGCAAGGCGCAGGCGCCGGCCTTTTCGAAGGTCAGTGATCGCCCGTCATGCGTGGGATTCTGCGCTCTCCTCTTATACTGATGGCGCTGGGCCGGGGCGGGTGGCTGGGCTGCCCAGATGTCGTGGCATCTGTTTTTCTCCATCAAAATCCTATGCAGGCTGCGGAAAAATCCCGGGAGCATTTGCAGGAGATTCTCGGCAAGCCGATTCGGGACCTCGGTTTGAAACTGGAAGGGTCGCCGGTTGAGCGCTTTGTTCACCAGTTGTATGCCGAGCTGGGGGACAAGGGTCTGGCCAAGTTTCGTCCCGCTTGTTATCTGACCGATGAGTGGGGGTGTCCCTCGGGAGAACCCATCATTGGTATCCCGTTCTATTTGGCGAACCTGGACTTGGCCTCATTCGAACGAGAGATGAACGATCTCGAAGACAAACGCGAGATTATGATGTATCTCAGGCATGAAGCGGGGCACGCCTTCAATTACGCTTACAAACTGCATCGCACCCCGGAGTGGAAAACGCTGTTCGGTCCGTTCCGTCGTCGTTACCTCGATAACTACCGCCCCGTTCCGTTTTCGCGAAACTATGTGCGCCATCTGGCGGGGTGGTACGCGCAAAAGCATCCCGACGAAGATTTTGCCGAGACCTTCGCGGTATGGCTGACGCCGCGGTCGGCCTGGCGCAAGCGCTATCGCGGCTGGGGAGCGATGACCAAACTGAGATACATGGATCGCATCGCGCGTGAACTTGGTGCGGTTGATCCAGTGCGCCGGCGCGGCTACCCCGACGTCACGGTCGATGAAATGGAATCTACGGTCGCGGAGTTCTATCACCAGTCGGTGATCGAAGCGATCCCGGTTGAGGACTTGGCGTTGGATACCGATCTGGTGGATATTTTCAACGTATCGAAGAGGCGGAAGAAGACGGTCCGTCCGGCGCAGGAATTCCTGCGCGAGCATCGGAAGGCGGTCATCGACAAAGTCGCATACTGGACAGGTGTGCAGCGCCCGCTGATCAAGAGACTCGTTGAGGTGATCGAGACCCGGATCGGCGCGCTTGGCCTGCGCGCCGACACCCGCCGAGAAGCGGAACACCTCGCAGAAGTGACCGTCTATGCAACGACTCTGGCTACGAACTACATGACGCGCGGAAAATTTGTGCAGCCGTGATTTCCATGAGCCTGGAAGTTATGATCAGGGGTATGCGCCCAATCGCCGGGTGGAGTCGGACATGAAGATTGCGGTCCTCTACGATGTCTGGGAGGAAGAGGTCGTCGCTCCGGAACCGCCGCCGGAGCCCAAGCCGCCTGCCCGAAAGAAGAAAGCCCGGAAGAAAGCCAAGCGAGAAAAGGAAGACCGCGAAGAGATTTTACAGTGCCTGACTGCGCTCGCGAAGTGTGAATCGGATCTGGTTTTCAACCTGACCGAATCGTTTGCCGGCGATGACACCAAGGAGATGCATATCGCCGCATACCTGGATCTGCTAGGGAAGCCCTACACCGGGGCGGGTCCACATGCGAGCTTCCTCGCCCAGGACAAGGCGATTGCCAAGAAGATGTTTGCGTTCCACGGGATTCGCACTCCCTACTTCGCGACCTCCTACCGCGGCAGCATCGAGCATGCGCACGACATCTCCTTTCCTCTCATCGTCAAACCTGTGGCCGAAGACGGTTCGATTGGCATTAATGCGGATGCGGTGGTGACCAGCGTCAAGGAATTGATGGAGCGCGTGCAGGACATCCAGAATGAATTCGACTCGCCGGCCATCATTGAGGAGTACATCGAGGGAAGGGAAATCTACGCTGCCATTCTGGGCAGCTACGAAAGCGCGCAGGCGCTGCCCCTGGTGGAACTGGATTTCTCGAGGCTGCCGAAAGGGACTCCGAAGATCGCCAGCTACGATGTGAAATTTGAAAAGGATGCCGAATCCTACAAGCTGACAAAATCAAACATCGCCGAAGATCTGGATGAAGAGACCGTCAATCGCCTGACCGAGACTGCCCTGGCTGCTCACCGGGCGGTCAAGCTTCGGGACTATGGCCGCATCGATATGCGTCTTTCGCCCAAAGGCGACGTTTATGTGATCGAGGCAAATCCCAATCCCTGGTTGTCGAGCAAACAGGAATTTGCGATGGCTGCAAAGGCTTCGGGCCGTTCCTACACGCAATTGATCGGTGAGATCGTAGAACTCGCCATGGCCCGGTACCGTCCCCGGAACTGACTCTCAGGCGGGGCTCGAATCCAGCTTCATTTTCCCGGTGTAAATCGCCATCCCCACAACCGCGTCGACCCCGAGGGCGTCGAGCGCGTCGACCTCATCGTGACTGCGGATTCCGCCGGCAACGATGAGCTGTCGGGATGTCGTGGCGCGCAGCGTCGCCACGATGTCTCGAGGGATGCCTTCGAGCAATCCCTCGGTGTCGATGTGGGTGTACAGAAACGCTCCGCAGTAGGGCTCCAGAGCCCGGAGCATATCGGTGGGAACGATCGAGGTGATCTCCCGCCAGCCCTTGATGGCGACCCTGCCCGCCTTGGAGTCGACGGCAAAGGTCAGACGGTCCGGACCAAGGGCCTGCGCGAATCGTTTCGCGACGACCGTGTCAATCTGGTTTTCATGGACGAGTAGCGAGCCGAGGATGATCCGCCGGGCTCCGGTTTCGAGGATTCTGGCAGCGTCGGCGAGGGATCGGATACCGCCTCCCACCTGGCAGGGCAGACGTCTTGTGAAGGATCGAAGCATTCCCCGATTGTCTGTTTCCCCGATCGCCGCATCCAGGTCGATGAGTTGAACCAGCGGGTATTTCGAGAAGCGGACAATCCATGGTTCAAAGTCGTCGAACTCCAGGGCTTTCCGCTCGCCCTGCACGAGCTGCACGATCTTGCCGCCCATGAGGTCGATCGAGGGAATCAGCATGGCCACCTCATGGGTATGCCTGCCGCGGCGAGTTCTTGCTTGAGGTCTTTGAGCTTGGTGGTGCCATAGTGAAGGATCGAGGCGGCCAGGGCTGCATCGGCTTGCCCATCGCGAAACACTTCGGCGAAATGGCTTGCGCTTCCGGCGCCGCCCGAGGCAATGACCGGAATTCGGACGCTGGTGGAGATCGAGCGGGTCAGTTCGCAGTCAAAGCCGGCACCGGTTCCGTCGCGATCCATGGAGGTGAGGAGGATTTCGCCCGCTCCTCGAGACTCGGCCTCGATGGCCCACACGCGCGCGTCGCGCCCGGTGGGCGTCCGTCCGCCCTTCGCGAACGCTTCGTAGTGCGTTCCGCCATTGACTCGCTTTGCGTCGATCGCGACGATCGCGGCCTGCGACCCAAACCTTTCGGCAATTCGGGTGATCAGCGCCGGATCTGAAAGAGCTGCCGAATTGAGGCTTACCTTGTCGGCCCCTGCGTCGAAGACGGCACTGGCGTCTTCGAGCGATCGAATGCCGCCCCCGACGGTGAAGGGGATAAACAGCTGGCGGGCGGTCTGCCGGACGGTAGCGAGCAGAGTTTTACGCTTCTCGGCGGTCGCTGCAATGTCGAGCAGCACGATCTCATCTGCTCCGGCTGCGCTGTGGGCGGCTGCCAGCTCAGCCGGATCCCCGGCGTCCCGCAGGTTGAGGAATTGCACGCCCTTGACGACGCGACCAGCGTCGACATCGAGGCAGGCGATGATGCGTTTGGTCAGCATGGCAAGGCGCAGAAATTCTCGAGCAGGTGCAGGCCTGCGTGGCCGGACTTTTCCGGGTGGAACTGAACTCCGAATACGTTCTCGCGTTCCACGACCGCCGAGAAAGCCCCACCGTACTCGCAGGTTGCGACCGTCTGCTCGACCAATGGGACGCGATAGGAGTGGGTGAAATAGACAAAGGATTCCGGCGGCAGATGGGCAAGGATTCTGGAGTTCCCTCTGCGTTGAAGCTGGTTCCAGCCCACGTGCGGCGATTTCACGCCAGCCGGGAAGTGCACGCACTCGCCGGCAAAGATACCCAGGCCGGCTACATCGGTCGCCTCCGAGCTCGAAGCGAACAGCCATTGCATTCCCAGGCAGATCCCCAAAAGGGGCCTGCCGCGTTGAACCGCAGACTCGATGGCCTGCCTGAGTCCTCGGTGGTCGAGGCTTGCGGTCGCAGCGAAGTGGCCCACGCCCGGGACCACCACTTTCTCAGCGGCACGCACAACTTCCGGATCCGAGGTGATGACCGAGGGATGACCGAGCCAGTCGAAAGCCTTCTTCACCGACGTGAGATTACCGGCACCGTAGTCCACGATGGCGATGGTCACAGGACCCCCTTGGTGCTGGGAATGAACTGAGCCATGCGGCGATCGCGCCAGCAGGCCGCACGCACGGCGCGAGCGAACGCCTTGAACAGGGACTCAATTTTGTGATGATTGGAACGGCCATACAACACCCGGGCATGGACACTCGAGCGTGACCCGCGTGCGAAGCCCTCGAAGAAATCGTGCACGAGTTCGGATTGAAGGTCGCCAACCAGCCGGACTCGGACCTTGGTGTCGACCGTGATCGAGGTTCTGCCGCAGAAGTCGACGGCTGCCAATCCGAGGGTTTCATCCATCGGCATCAGGAAATACCCGGCGCGGAGGATTCCCTTCTTGTTGCCCAGGGCCCGGTCGAATGCCTGCCCCAGCACGATGCCAACGTCTTCCACGGTATGGTGTTGATCCACCTCGAGATCGCCAACGGCTTTGAGCTCCAGATCGAATCCTCCATGGAGGGCGAACAGTTCGAGCATGTGATCGAAGAAACGGATGCCGGTCGAAATCTTGTGCTGTCCCCGGCCGTCGATATTCAACACGGCGCGAACATCGGTTTCTTTGGTGGGCCGGTGGACGCGCGCCTTTCTCATGACCGGGCCTCCTCGCGCAGCGCGCCGATTTCCCGCAGGGTCTCTCGCAGAGCGCCCAACAGACGCTCGGTCTGCTGGCTAGAACCGAGCGTGATCCGCACGCAGCCTTGGCAGCCCTGATCGCGGGACCGGTCGCGGACGAGAATTCCGCGTTCCCGCATGGCACCAACAAACCTGGAGTTCAGCTCTCCCAGGCGCATGAGCACGAAGTTTGCCTGGCTCGGCCAGAAAGGGATCCCGGAACGATTCAGTTCTGACTGCAACCGTTCTTTTCCGGCGCGGACTTCGCTCGCATATCGCCTGACGTAGTCCTGGTCGGCGAGGGCTTCCGGCAGGCACGCCAGTGCCACGCTGTTGACGTTGTAGGGTGAAGCGAGCCGGCGCAACGAGTCCATCTGCTGTTCGTTCCCCATCAGTACGCCAGCCCGCAGGCCGGCCAGCCCGTAGGCTTTCGAGAAAGTACGAGCCACGAACACGTTCGGCCGTTCCCGCCACTTGGCGATCAGGGTCCTGCCGTAGAACTCAAAATAGGCCTCATCCACCAACACAGCCGCGTCGGGAGCGGAGTCGGCGATGAGCAGAAGGTCTTCGACGCTGGCAACCGAGCCGGTGGGGTTGTTGGGGTTGGCGATCGCAATCAGCCGGGTAGCGCGCTTGATTTGACGGCAGAGGTCACCGATCGGAAAGGAGAAATCCTGAGCCGCCGGAACGCTCACGACTCGTGCGCCGGTGGCCGCAGCAAGGATCTGGTACATCGCGAAGGTGGGTACGACGATGCAGGCCTCGTCTCCAGCCTCAAGGTAGGCTTGGCAGAGCAGATGGATAGCCTCGTCCACGCCATTTGTGAGCAACGTTTCCCGCGGGTTCACATCGAGGTAGCTGGCTACGATCGCCTCCACCGGTTCGCGTTCGGGATAGCGGGCCAGGTCGTCAAAGTCGATTCGGCGCATCCGTTCCAGAACACGCGGAGAGCAGCCCACTGTGTTCTCGTTAAAATCGAGGCGGAGTCCCTCACGGCCCCCAAGCGGAGGGTGGTAGGTGGGCAGATTACGCACCGCTTGGCGTGGGCTAAGCATCGGGACACCGCACTCGAATGGATTCCGCATGGGCGGCTAAACCCTCGGTTTCGGCAAGGTGCACCACCGTTTTCCCGATTCTCCGAAGTCCCTGCCTGGAAAGTTTCTGCACGGTGATGATCTTTACGAAGTCCATGACCGACAAGCCTCCCCGAAAACGTGCCCCTCCGGCAGTGGGCAGCACGTGATTCGGTCCGGAGGCATAGTCACCCGCTGCCTGAGCCGAGTAGTCACCGACGAAAATCGAACCCGCATTCTGGATGGAGCCGACATCTTGTTCGTCCACGGTGATGTGCTCGGGCGCGATGCGGTTGGCCCACTCCATCGCCTCGGTTCGCGAACCGGCGAGCAGAACGGCTCCGGCGCGCGCGACCGATTGTTTGGCGGCCGGGTTCCCGCCCACCAGTTGCTCAACTCGTTCGCGGACCGCGCGGGCGAGCAGCTTGGAACGGGTGATAAAGATCGGCAGAGCGGCGGGATCGTGCTCAGCCTGGGCAAGCAAATCGGCGGCCACGAAATCTGCCCGGCCGCCATGACTGACAATGACGGCTTCGGTTGGCCCTGCAAGAAAATCGATGGCACAATCAAAGGAGACCAGTTTCTTGGCAAGGGTGACGTACTGGTTGCCCGGACCCACGATCTTGTTGACCCGCGGAATGCTCTTTGTGCCGTAGGCGAGGGCCGCAATGGCCTGGGCGCCACCCACGCGATAAAACTCCTGCACTCCGAGCAGGTGCGCAGCGGCCATGACCTCAAGTGGCGGGTTGGGGGAAACAACCCGAATGTCAGGCACTCGGGCAGTCTGGGCTGGAACCACCGTCATCAGCAGAGTCGAAACCAGCGGATGGCGTCCGCCCGGGACATAGCAGCCAACGGAGGCGAGCGGTCGAGCGAGCTGGCCCAAAGTCATGCCCTCCAGTTTTCGTTCCCACGCCAGCGGTCGCTGCCACTGGCAGAATCTTCGAATGTTGGCCGCCGCCTGGCGCAGCGCTCCCCGGAGTCGAGGCGGTGCCATGGCCCACGCAGCCTCGAGTTCCCCCTGCGAGACGCGGAGGTCGGCGGTGCGGGCAAGGCCGTCCCAGTTCTCGGCGTAACGCCGGAGAGCCCGGTCACCCGCTCGACGAACGTCTTCGACAATTCGGCGAACCTGGGGCTCTAGGCTCGCCAGCTCGGAGCCGCGCCGGGCGAGTTGGTCGACCCGTCGTCGGGCGGCCTGACCTGACAAGATCCGCATCAGAGCACCACCTTGTTCAGGGGATACTCGACAATGCCCTGGGCGTGAGCTGCTTTGAGTCGCGGTATCACCTGCCAGGCCTCCGACTCCTCGATCACGGTGTTCACTGCGACCCATTCGCCGTCACTGAGAGTTGAGATCGTCGGGTTCTTCAAGGCGGGCAGGACCGCCAGCACGCCGTTCAGATGCTCCTTGCGCACGTTGAGCATCAGGCCAACTCGATCCTGCGCCTCCATGGCCCCGCGCAGCATGAGGGCCAGATTTTCGATTTTCCGCCGCTTTTCGCCGTCGCCCCATGAATTCCGGTTGGCGATCACCTGGGTATTGGATTCGAGCACGGTCTCCAGGATCCGCAAACGGTTCGCCTTGAGCGAGCTGCCCGTTTCGGTTACTTCAACGATCGCGTCGGCAAGCATGGGGGGCTTGACTTCGGTGGCGCCCCAGGAGAATTCGACTTGTACCTCGACTCCCTGGTTTCGGAAGTAGTTGCGCGTCACGTTCACCAACTCGGTTGCGATGATCCGTCCGGCAAGATCTTGCGGCCGTTGGAAGGGCGAGTCTTCGGGCGCGGCCAGCACCCAGCGCACTTTTCCGCGGCTGCGTTTTGCATAGATGAGATCGGCGACCGCGACCACATCCAGCCCGCTCTCGATCACCCAGTCGAGTCCGGTGAGGCCTGCGTCCAGCGCTCCGTGCTCCACATAGCGGGCCATCTC
>WNFR01008547.1_pt1 | contig 10351 bp, 9 predicted proteins | sample 5400221 | NCBI WGS metagenome assembly WNFR01 (sample SAMN13153357, study PRJNA577476) | soil metagenome | isolation source: 40 cm soil under Madrone tree | place: USA:California | collected 2016-06-14 | reverse complement strand
GGCGTACGAGAAAGCCACCTCCCTCCAAAGTCTCGATGCTGTTCACGACTCCGGCGACCGAGCGCCCTCCTTGAGAGTAACTCTCCTCGTTTTTCAATACTTCACGCACCATTGACATAACATCTCCTCTCTTTGCTCTCTTTGCCGACTTGCGTGGCTCGTAAACGACTCAGCGGTTGCCCTCTCCTTCACTTGATTCTGACGGGGCTGCCGCCTGATAGCCGATCTCAACGTTTAGTCTCTTGAACTCAAGATACTTGATGTGCGGATACCTGTCAAGCGATTCAGCATCCACGTATGTCCTAATTCGAAAAATCTCGGCGCCACCTTTGCTTACTCGGCCTCTCCGCGGTGAGTCCCCCGTAAAAGGAAGTTCACCGCAGAGACGCCGAGACCGCTGAGAACGCGCAGAGAAAAACTGAAAATTAGGATACAAGGTGTCAGGTGCACTTCTGTTTTATTGACTGGGGAAGTTGCAGCAATCTACCATTCGCCGGTGAAAACATTTCCTTCCCTGCAGACCTCGGGAGCTTTGCGTCTAATTCTTTTCCATTGTGCAGTCTTCTTTCTGCTCGCCGTGCACGGTAACGTTGCGACGGCACACTCTCAGCCGCGGCGAGGAAAGCTCGTCGCCGCCACTCCACCGATGGGCTGGAACAGCTGGGATTCATACGGCAGGACACTTAATGAACAGAGCATCAAGGCAAGCGCTAAGTGGATGGCCCAGCACCTAAAGCGCTTTGGCTGGGATTACGTTGTGGTGGACGAAGGCTGGTACCTGGCGAACCTCGACGCCAAAGGAAATGACCAGCATATACGCTTCGAGATCGATGCCCACGGTCGTTATGTTCCGGAGCCGGGCCGCTTCCCGTCTGCTGGAAAGGATTTTACGTTTAGGCCCCTCGCCGATTATCTGCACTCGCTGGGGCTTAAGTTTGGCATCCACATTATCCGTGGCATACCCAGGGAAGCCGTAGCGAGGAATCTTCCAATCGCTGGCTCCTCTTTCCACTCGGCGGACGCGGCTGATACATCTGACGTATGCCCCTGGAATGCATATAACTACGGCCTTAATACTTCACATCCAGCCTCACAAGCCTACTATGATTCCCTTGCCCGGCAATATTCGGCATGGGCCGTAGACTTCATCAAGGTGGATTGCATTTCCGATCATCCGTACAAAGGCGCGGAGATCCGCATGTTCAGCGAAGCCATAGCCAGGTCAGGCCGCCCGATGGTGTTGAGCCTTTCTCCAGGTCCTACTGCTATCGACAAGCGCGATGAAGTCTTCAAGTTTGCGCAGATGTGGCGCATCTCTGACGATATTTGGGACGTCTGGTACAGCAGCAAGAACTTTCCCCAGGGCGTGAAGAATCAGTTTTCTCGTGCCGCTCTGTGGGCGGGTGTAGCGCAGCCTGGTCATTGGCCTGATGCAGACATGCTGCCGATCGGCAGTTTGCGACCTGAGGCTGGCTGGGGCGAACCGCGTGAGACTCGATTGAGCCATGATGAGCAGCGCACTTTGTTGACCCTCTGGTCCATCTTTCGCTCGCCGCTAATCATGGGCGGCAATCTGCTGCGGTCCGATGCCTGGACCACTTCTTTGCTCACCAACGCCGAGGTCATCGCGGTCGATCAGCACTCAAGGGACAATCATCCCGTCATCACTACTGATAATGTTGTGATTTGGACGGCGCGGGCCCTGTCCGGTAGAGACGCCGGCAGGGCGTTCTACGTTGCAGTCTTCAACGTCAGCGATACCGCACAGACTGTTCATTACCGCTGGAGCGATCTCGGTCTCTCGGCATCAAGCTACAGGCTGCGCGACTTGTGGACCCACACGGACCTCGGGTCGGCTACTTCTATTGAAGTCACTTTGCCGCCTCATGCCTCTGTCCTTTATCGCGCTGCCCCCAACCTGTCTCTAAACCACCTGCCGCAATAGCTGCGGGCGTTCGGCGTGAACCTTTAAGACCAACTCGCCGAAAAGTGTGTTCGCCCATGCAAACCAGGAGCGCGTAAACTTCTTCGGGTCATCTCGTTCAAACGCTTCGTGCATAAAACCTGTTCCCGCGTGCGACGTCTTCAGCATCTTGAAGCAGGAAAGAATCTCTCGGTCGTCGCGGCTGGTCAACGCGCGCATAACGATTTACGAAATCACCTGCTGAATGGAGGACACCGCTGAGACTATTGTCGGCCCTCAGCGCGAAGCCCCCGGCGGCGAGGGCTAAACTCTTAATTACCGTGCGGCGTTTGTAGATTCCCACTGTCTCATTCCAGAGTCACTTCTCACGTTGTGCGACTCAGACACTTTGTTTCCTGGCAATTATCGCAAGGTTTATAGCGTAAAGTGCTCACACATGAAAGAGGATGAAAGTTTCCTCCAGTATCTGCCGCCGAAATCATCATTGACTAGACCACCTAGATAGGCCAGCCTCACTGCGAACAATTTGTGAAGAGAGGAAAAACCACGTTATGACACAGAGGATTGAGGGCGGGATCAGCGGTGCGCTGGAACGGTTTTCCTATCAAGTCACCGAATGGGCGGGCAGCACATGGGCCTTTATTATCGCGCTCGGCATAACCATCGTCTGGGCAACTACGGGACCGATCTTCGGTTTCTCCGACGCTTGGCAACTCGTCATTAACACTGGGACTAATGTTGCCACCTTTCTGATGGTATTCCTCATTCAGCGAAGCCAGAACAAGGATGCACTCGCAATCCATCTTAAGCTCAATGAGATCGTGGCGGCCCTCGATGGCGCAAGCAACCGGTTGATTGGTGTCGAGGACATGACCGAGGAAGAGATTCGAACGCTGCACCAGTACTACCGGAAGCTAGCGGAGATGGCTAAACTCGACGAGAAGCTGACGGCTTCGCATTCGATTGAAGAAGCCCAGGAACTCCATGAGCGCAAGCAGGTGAAAAGAGCTGGCGCCAACTCCGCGTAAAGCGTTGGAATTCAAGAGTGGTTACTCAGCGCGGATCAAAACCCCCGCCGACCGATAAGACTAGTCATCGCTAATACGGCGATGCTGTCGTTTATTTCTTCTGTAGTACAGATTCGGAAATGTAAAACGCACGTTCATTACTCTTGAAAACATGTGTGGCCGCTCTTTCCCAAATCCAGTTCAGTCGGCTATATTGTTTTGTCGCAAGCTTTGCCGTAAGTCGTAGCAGTTTCTGGCCGGCGCGGGCATTTAGCTTTATCAGGTTGAAGCTCTCAATAGTGCCATTGCAGGAAACCATGGTGGGGAAGAATATCTCGCGAACGTTGATCGTTTTGTGCACGCTCGTTTGCGTTGCTCTCTTCGTGTTTGAACGCGCGCAGAGTGCCGGTGCTCCCGTTCAAACACCCGCCCAGACGGAGCCATTCGAAAAAGTAGTTCAGCCTTTTTTCGCGAACAATTGTTATACGTGTCACAACGATGAGCGGCAGACAGGCGACCTGAGCCTCGAGGCGTTCAAGACGGCGGCTTCACTCACCAAAGATCGAGCGGCGATGAAGCTCATTCTCGAGAAGCTCAATACCGGGGCCATGCCGCCGCCGAAAATGCCTCGCCCAAAACCGGAAGACGTAACGGCGGTTACTCAATGGCTCTCTCAGCAACTGGCCGCCGAGCCCCAAAAGAACACCGCACCCAGTGACACGACGACGCCAGCGCCAATGAAATCCGGTGGTGTCACCGCGCGCCGCTTGAACCGGATCGAGTACGACAACACTGTGCGCGATCTGCTCGGCGTCGATCTTCATCCCGCAGACGATTTCCCACAGGACGATTCGGGCTATGGCTTTGACAACATCGGCGATGTGCTTTCGCTTTCGCCGGTGTTGATGGAAAAGTATCTGGCGGCGGCAGAAAAGATTTCGCGCACCGCTATCTTCGGTGTCGAGCCGCTGAAGGCCACGCTTGTGCGCTTGCGTTCACCCGAACGAAACCAACCGCCTCAACTTTCTCCCTTGACCGATTATGATCTGACGGGCTTGAGCCTTCCGAACGCAATCCACAACACCTATCGTTTTCCTGTCGACGGTGAGTATGTGATCAGGGCTAACCTCGGTGGCGCGCGGCCCGCCGGTTCCGAGCCGATCCAACTTGCCCTTTGGCTTGATGGCGAACAGATCCAGGTGGTCCAATTCGATCCCGCAAAGGTCGCATCATTTATCAACTCCGCCGAGCGACAGGAACTCGGCGGGATGACTCAGGAATTCAGAACGAAGATCCCAACGGGCGATCACTGGCTGGCTGTTTCGATTCCGCACCTGTACGAAGGCCTTCCCCCCAGTTACCAGGGACCGAATCCGTCAAAGCTGCCGGCGCCGCCGCTACCGGCATTCAAGGCGCCTCCTGATCTTACGCCGCAACAGATCGAGGCACGGCGAAAAGAGTTTGAAAAGAGCCGTGCGGAGAAGATCCCGGCAAACAGCCCCCGAATCAGATCGCTGGAATTGGGTGGCCCATATGCCGTGACCCAGGGGCCTTCGCGCGAAAGTCTAAAGAAGATTTATGTTTGCGGACATCTGGACGGTCATCATGAGAGCGGCTGCGCGCGACTAATAGTCGAACACCTGGCGCGTCGAGCATATCGGCGTCCGGTCACGCAGAAAGAAGTCGCTCAGTTGACCGGTCTGATAGCTGACGTGCAAAAGGACGGTGGATCATTTGAGGAAGGACTTGCGACCGCGATACAGGCTATGCTGCTCTCGCCGCACTTTCTCTTCCGCATAGAACAACTTCCGCCCAAGCCGCTGACTGTCGCCTCAGCGCGTCCGCTGAGCCCATACGAGTTGGCTTCGCGGCTTTCATATTTTCTCTGGAGCAGCATGCCGGACGACACACTGTTGACCGCCGCCGATCGCGGGCGGTTGGCTCAACCGAAGGCGCTCAGGACGGAGGTGCGGCGAATGTTGCTCGACTCAAAATCGCGCGCTCTAGTCGAGAACTTCGGCGGACAATGGCTGCAAGTGCGCAAACTCGAATCAGTCAAACCGGATCGGAAGCGATTTCCCCAATTCGACGAATACCTCCGCTTGTCGATGCGGCGAGAAACTGAAATGTTTTTTGCAAGCCTTGTGCGCGAGGATCGCAGCATCCTGGATTTCATCGACGCTAATTACAGCTATCTGAACGAGCGCCTCGCACGTTTCTACAATGTCCCTAATGTTCGTGGGACTGAGTTTCGCAAAGTCTTGTTTGCGACTGATGCGCATCGCGGCGGCCTGCTGGGCCAGGCCAGCGTGCTGACGATTTCTTCATACGCCAACCGCACGTCACCCGTACTGCGCGGCAAATGGGTACTCGAGAATCTTGTTGGGGCGCCACCGCCGCCACCACCACCTGACGTTCCGAATCTTGACGAAGCCAAGATTGGCTTGTCTTCGTCCATGCGCGAACAATTGGAACAGCACCGCAAGAACGCCATCTGCGCTTCCTGTCATACACGCATGGACCCATTGGGATTCGGACTGGAGAATTTCGACGCCATCGGAGCCTGGCGCACAAAGGACGGCCAGTTTCCAATCGATGCGTCAGGCACACTGCCGGACGGAAGATCGTTCGATGGTCCACAGGGACTGGAATCAATTTTGAAAGCGCAGCCGGACGCCTTTACGGAATGTCTGGCTCGGAAGCTTCTGATCTACGCGCTGGGTCGAGGCCTCGAGCCTGATGATGATCCCACGATCAAGAAGATCGTAAAGAGCGTGGCGGCTGACAATTATCGCTTCTCCAGTTTGATTCTGGAGATCGTTAAGAGCGAGCCATTTCAAAACCAAAGACGAGAAACACAGCGATGATCATTACAAGGAAGAGATTGCCGAGGCGAACCTTTCTCCAGGGACTGGGGACGGTTGTTGCCCTGCCCATGCTGGACGCAATGGTGCCGGCCTTTGCCCGGCGGCATAGTTTGGATCTGAAAACTCCAGTGCGAATGGCTTTTGCTTACGTGCCTAACGGTATTGTCATGAAGGACTGGACACCGGAAGCTTTAGGCAAAGACTATGCAGTCACCCGCATCTTGAAACCGCTCGAAGGTCTACGTGAGGAAATCTCCGTCCTCTCGAATTTGGATTCTCACACTGGCAATGCCCTGGGCGACGGACCTGGAGACCATGCTCGGGCCGGCGCGTCGTTTCTCACGGGTGTTCATTGCAGGAAGACCGCGGGAGCCGACATTCAGGGTGGCATATCTGTGGACCAGATCGCTGCAGCTAAGCTGGCGGGCGCTACGCGTTTCTCTTCACTTGAACTTGGTTGCGAAGACTCACGCACGGTCGGTGATTGCGATTCTGGTTACAGCTGTGCTTACACCAATAGTCTCTCCTGGCGTACGCCCCAGACTCCAATGCCTCCCGAGGTCAATCCGCGTGCGGCCTTCGAGCGATTATTTGGGACCGAAGATCTCAGTCTCGATCCACAAACCCGTGCCCGGCGCGCAAAATACCGCAAAAGCATTTTGGATATGGTGAGCGAGGACACGCGGAATCTCGTGAAGACTCTCGGGCCCGCAGATCGCCGCAAGATGGACGAGTATCTATTTTCAGTCCGCGAGATCGAGCAACGGATCGAGAGCGCCGAAAAAGATCCGCGCCTGGTTACTCCTGCCTTCGATAAGCCTTCAGGAATACCCTTCGAATTTCCCGAGTACGCGAAGCTGATGTGTGACCTGCAGGTCGTGGCGTTCCAGTCAGATCTTACTCGCGTGGCTACGCTGGTGATCGGACGTGAAGGCAGTAATCGAGTTTATTCCGAGATTGGCATCAGCGATCCGCATCATCCCCTCACGCATCATCGAAACAACCCTGAGTGGATCGAGAAGGTCACGCGCATCAACAGCCTGCACATCGAGTTGTTTGCTTACTTCCTGAAAAGGCTCAAGGCCACCGCGGACGGCGACGGCACGTTATTGGACCACTCGATGCTCGTTTATGGCAGCGGTCTCTCCGACGGTAACAAGCATACCCATGAAGCTCTGCCAGTCTTGCTCGCAGGTCGCGGAGGCGGCAGCCTGAAACCCGGAAGACACCTCACTTATCCGGCCGGAACTCCCATAACCAACCTGTACCTGTCGCTACTGGATCGAATGGGCGTGCATCAAGAGACCATCGGCGACAGCACCGGCCAACTTAACCAACTTAACGGTCTGTGAAACGTCTCAAAACCTTCTCATTGACACCGGGGCTTCAGCCCGGTGATCTGTCACGCCCGCAAGAGATTCTTTTTCTAGTGTAGTATTCCCAACTCGTCCAGCGAAGCATGCAGCTCGGCCGGATCGTTATAGACGCGGAACGCGCCGGCGCGTGTCAGTTCGTCCTGGCCGTAGCCACCACTTAACAGACCAATCGAAAGCATTCGGGCCCGGCGCGCTGCCAACAGATCCCAAACTGCATCACCGATAACGAAGCATTCATCGACCGGCACGCCCAACCGTTGTTGGCAGTTAAGGAACAGGTCTGGAGCAGGCTTGGCCCGCTCCACATCGCCACGCTCCACTACCAGTGTCTCGGAGCCGACACCAAGCGCGTCTAACGAAGCGTCGATTTCTGGTCGTCTGCCGGAGGTTGCAATGCCGTGTGAGATGCCCTGCTCGCGAAGAAAGCGCAGTAACTTGATCGCGCCGGGTAACACCCGTCGCTCAGGCAAGAATTCCTGAAACAATTCTCCATGCCGGCGTTGCAGCGAGGCAGCTTCGGCCGGCGAAATCTCGCGCCCCAGTTCGCGAGCGACGGCCCGAGTGAAGAGGCCCCCACTCATTCCGATGCGGCGATGAATGCGCCAACCATCGACAGCCATACCTGCCTCAGCCAGGGCGCGCTGCCATGCGAAGACGTGTGCGTAGACGGTATCGACGAGTGTTCCGTCAAGATCAAAAATTAGCGCTGACATTAACAAACTGGGGAATTGTATTAGAAGTGAGACATTGCGGCTGCCATTTTCACGGCGTTGCCTCACCCGCGACGCGTTGCCGGTCTGAAAGTTTGATTATCAACTCGGCGCATTCTTCCAAAGGTTGCAGGCTCGTATCGATTGAAAGACTGTAGTTCCTTGCGCACGTCCAATCGTGCCCGGTCATCTCGTTAAAATATATCTCGCGAGTGCGGTCTGATTCGGCGATCAGGGCGCGAGCTTTTTCTTCAGCCAAATCGTCGTAAATGCTCATGATTCGTTTGACGCGAAAGCTCTTCGGTGCATGACAGAAAACGCTGAACATCCCGCGATGCCGCGGTAACAGGAAAACTCCAGCCCACCCCACGACTACGCAATCGTTCTGGCTCGCGATGCGTTTGAGAATTTGCGTCTGCTTGTCGAAGAGCTCACGGTCTGAGAAATTTCCCAATGGCGGCGGATTGTAATGCGCATCGGGAGGGCCCAGTGACAACCCGCCCAGAATTCTTTCCCAGAACGAAGAGATTCTTTCTGAGCGCGCTGCGACCGTCTCTTCATCACAGCCAAACTCTTGCGCGGCGAGATGCAGGACTTCACGATCGACATACTTCAACCCCAGCCGTTTCGCGACAATTTGGCCAATGTAGGAGCCGCCGGCTCCCAACTGGCGCGAAATCGTGATCGTCGTTTTTATCACTGAATTAGCCTGGTATTACGTGGTAGCTTCCATCAATGCATTGCCACTGCGCCTGGTTTTTTCTTAACCCTCTCAAACAAAAGCGCAGCCGGAACACATAACACGCATAGAAACGAGAGTACTCGGAACACGTCAATATAGGATAGTACAGTCGCTTGTCGCACCAAAGTTTCATAAAGACTACCATAAGCCTGCTGCGTTGCTACCGCCGAACCGCCGCGCGCTGCGTACCCTTCCGTCATTTGCTTGAATCGCTCCTGAAAAACCGGATCGTAAGGCGTGAGATGCGAAACCATAGCCGCCTGATGCACTTGTGCTCCGCGTGACAGAAGCGTTGTGACGGTCGCAATTCCCACACTGCCGCCGGTATTGCGCATCAGATTGAACACGCCCGAGGCGTTGCCCATTTGCTCATTACTCAAAGTGCCCAGCGCCATCGTCGTCAAAGGCACAAACACAAATCCCATTGCAAAGCCGCTGATGATATTGGGCCACACGATGCTACTGATAGAGATTTCAAGATTGATTTTGGTGAACAAGTAAATCGCGTATGCCAGCACCGTAAAGCCGAACATGACCAGATAACGGCCTCGGATTCTATTGATAAGACGTCCCACGATCAGCATCGACGCGATTGCACCAAAACCGCGAGGGCTAACCGCCATTCCGCTGGTGACCGCCGGATAGCCCATCAGCGTTTGCAGGAATAACGGAAGCAATGCGATCGTGCCATAGAGTACAACGCCCATCGCAATCATCAGTGTCGTGCCTACCGAAAAGTTTCGGTTGGCCAATACGCGCAGGTCGACGATTGGCTCTCTCGATCTTAACTCCCAGATGATGAATGCGACTGCGGTTGTTGCCGAAAGAATTGCGAACCATACAATGAACGATGACGCAAACCATTCGTCTTCCTGACCTTTGTCCAGAACCAATTGCATAGCTCCCAGGGCCACGGCCATCAATCCAAATCCGATGTAATCGATGCGGCCGGGTCTCTGATCTTTGATGTATGGCGGATCCTCGATGAAGGTGTTGGACATGAAAACGGCGAGGATCCCGATGGGAATGTTGATGTAAAAGATCCAGCGCCACGAATAGTTGTCAGTGATCCAACCGCCAAGGGTCGGTCCGATAATCGGCGCGACCACGACCCCAAGGCCGAACACAGCCATTGCCGAGCCGCGCTTCTCGCGCGGAAAACTTTCCATCAGAACGGCCTGCGCAATCGGTTGTAGCGCACCACCACCAGCTCCCTGCGCGATTCGCGCGACGATTAGCATGCCGAGGCTGGTTGCCGCCCCGCAAAGGGCGGATGACAAGGTGAAGATCGTGATGCAAACAATCAAGAATCTCTTGCGGCCAAAGTAACGGCCGAGCCAGTTCGCGGCGGGGAGAATGATGGCGTTAGAGACGAGATAACTTGTCAGGACCCACGTCGATTCTTCGGTTGTCGCCGAAAGATTCCCGGCGATGTGCGGCAAGGAGACATTGGCCACCGAAGTGTCGAGCACTTCCATGAACGTTGCGAGCATCACCGACGCCGCGATTAGCCACGGATTGAATGTGGGCTTCCAGTCTCGTGAACCTGCGGACTCTGGCTTTGGACTCGCTTTACTGATTTTCGATTTGTCATCTCCCATTACTACTATTCCAACGTCGATCGGCTCATTTCACTTTCACCTCAGGCACAACGGACATCCCCGGAGCCAGAAGGTGCTGCGGGTCAATCTGATTCGGTTCGAAAACGATTTTGACCGGCACACG
>WNFR01029719.1_pt1 | contig 10354 bp, 8 predicted proteins | sample 5400221 | NCBI WGS metagenome assembly WNFR01 (sample SAMN13153357, study PRJNA577476) | soil metagenome | isolation source: 40 cm soil under Madrone tree | place: USA:California | collected 2016-06-14 | reverse complement strand
GAGGATGCAGATTTGATTGCCGATCTCGCGCGACAAGGACCAGTGAAAATGAAATTGATTCTGACGCCGCAACAACTGCCCGACGTTGAGAGTTACAATGTCATCGCCGACATCAAAGGAAGCGCGCATCCGGAACAAGTGATCATCGTTTCCGGACACCTTGATTCATGGGATTTGGGGACAGGTGCGATCGATGATGGGGCAGGCGTCGCGGTTTCGATGGAGGTGGCAAATCTGATCCAAAAACTTCGTCTCAAGCCAAAGCGCACGATTCGCGTGATCGCATGGATGAACGAAGAGAATGGTGAAGCCGGCTCAAAGCAGTACGCAAAGGATCACGAGAAAGAATTTTCAAATCATTTCGCAGCGATGGAAACTGACGCCGGCGCTGGTCACCCGATCGGCGTCAACGTCAAGGCAAACGCGGAAGTGAAAAAGATGTTCGCGCCCGTGGCAGCAATTTTACAGGAATCAGGCGCGGGCATTCTTAATCTCGTCGAACACTGTGGCGCTGACATCGAGCCACTCGAGAAAGCAGGCGTGCCGGCTTTTAGTCCGATTCAAGACAGCCGTTTCTACTTCAACTATCATCACACTGCCGCCGATACGCTGGACAAGATCGTGCCGAAAGAATTGGCAGAAAACTCGGCTGTGGTGGCAGTCCTTGCGTATGCGCTGGCGAACATGGAGCGAGGACTGCCTCGTTGACCGAATGTTGACGCTACGTTTTGCTTTCTCGATCGGTCTGTTCGCGACTGTGGTATGCCCGTCGCTGCAAGGAAAAGAAGCGATATCGAAAGCTGATAAGTTCGTCACGGTGTACGGCGCAAGGATTCATTACGTCGAGGCAGGCCGCGGAGTGCCACTGATTTTGATTCATGGTTTGGCAGACGATACGACGATATGGGATCCGGTAATCCCGCGTCTAGCCGCACGATTCCGTGTCATCGCGCTCGATCAGATCGGCTTCGGCCGTTCCGATAAACCGCTCCTTAACTATCGTATCAGCACGTTCGTGGATTTTCTCCATGGCTTTATGTCGGAACTGAAAATTGAGCGCGCCTCACTAATTGGCAATTCGCTCGGGAGCTGGGTTGCGGCAGCTTACGCATTGGAGCATCCAGAACGAATCGAACGTCTTGTCCTCTCCGACGCGGCGGGCTACGCAGCGTTGGTGAAAACCATGGATCCGCGCGCAATGAGTGCGCTTCGTTTGGCGAGCCGCGAAGACATTCGATATCTTGGGGCGCTAACATTTCGCGATGCGCGCTTCTACCGAGATATTGACGCTATCTTTAAGCAGCGAATGACCGCCGGAGACAACTACACCGTTGGTCAGTTCCTCGAGTCGATGGTGCGCGGAGACGACGTGCTCGATAACAGGCTCCGCATGATCAATCGGCCGACGCTCGTCATTTGGGGCCGCGACGATAAACTCATACCGCTCAGCTTTGGCGAGCGATTTCATCAAGAGATTGCGAACTCCCAGCTCCAGATCATTGATAATTGCGGTCACATGCCGCAACTGGAATGTCCGACGGAGTTCTCCGCCGCCGTGCTTCAATTTTTCGGCGATACAAGATGAAGCCGAGTACGCCGCTGATAGTTGCATCAATCTCGACGGCATTGCTTAGCTGACGCCAGACGCGTGTCGTGCCCCGCTTAAATTGCGCAACTCGTTGAGCGCAAAATTTGCCACTCGCCGGCCGCGATTGCGGAAAAATCGCCAGGGCCCGGCATCGACGAAATAAGTGAGCAGAATGCTGTCGCGCGTTTTCACCTCCGCCCCAACTGGGTCGGCCGAATGCCAGGTGTTATCGGCTACGGCAAACGCGTAGCCGGTATTTGGCGAAAACGGCATCTGCGCCTTCTTCGGTTTTCGTCCATTTGGGAGCACCTCGTGAAAGATCGTCCCGATATGCGGCGTGGAATTGTCCGGCGGCAGATAAAACTGGACGGTGATTCCTTTCCAAAGGCTGTCGGTGTGCTTGAAAATGCGGTAGCCCGGAATATCGCGAGTCAGAATCGCCACGGGATACATGTTCACGTTTGCGAAGTTTTCTCCGAACCGGCCTTTTAACCCGGGTGCCAGCCGTTGAACGAAAGCCGCATTCAGTTCTTTGGAACGGAGAACGCGGCCGGCGAGATCCCAGACTTCACGTTTCTTCGGAGGCAAATGGCGAATGTATTCGGGAAAAAGATCGATCTTGGTCCGAGTCGGTTTTCCGTCGGCCCTGCTGCTGCCTATTTTACTTTTGCCAGACATGGCCCGGTAATCCTCATTTACCGGCATCGCTTCGAGCATCTCCGCGTAAAACTCGTTGGGAAAAATGCGATCAAATCGCAAATGATGGAACGGTGCATCATCAGCGTGCGCCTGTCGCACCGAGTCGACCACGAACTGAATTAAGTTTTCAACTGACTCCGATTTTTCCATTGCGAGCTTCTAAGCCGCAGTAATTTAGAAATGCAGTTCAGTTGTGCAATGGATAAGCTCGGGAGAAACGGCTGTCCGGGCTTCCAGCCTGACTCGGCGTCACGCTCAGCCTTGTTTCTTTTTCAAGGAAAACAAAAGGACGATGATGCCGAGCGCTGCCGCAATCGCGGCGGCAGTGAAGCCTGTGCTTGAGATTTCGACGCGGGAATGAAAATTTTCTTTTAGCCGCGCAGCAAGGCCGATCAGGAAAAAAAGAAATCCAAGGCAGAGTAAGATCAGGCCGATCGCTCTTTGATCATCAGAAGAAATTTTCATTAACGGCCGCAATCAAATACAGTCCCGAGCTAAAATTCAAGTGCGCTCTTTAAAGGTAAAGCGTTAAAGTTGCACAAGGTGCGCTCGAATCACCCACTGAATTTTGCACTGCTCGCTCTGTTGATTGTCGCTTTTCCTGCGAATGCGCAAATCGATCGCATCACGGGGAAAAGTTTCGCGACGCGATCGGAAGTGCTGGCGCGACATGGGATCGTTTGCACCAGCGTGCCGGCCGCGACACAGGTCGGCGTCGACATTTTGAAACGCGGCGGCAGCGCGGTTGATGCAGCGATCGCCGCAAACGCAACGCTCGGTTTGATGGAACCCGTCTCAAACGGAATCGGCGGCGATCTCTTCGCAATCGTTTACAGCGCGAAGGAAAATAAACTGTACGGAATCAATGGAAGTGGTCGTTCGCCGCTCGGACTTAGTTACGATCAGATGAAAGCCGAGCTGACAAAATTGAATCGCGAAACAATTCCGCCTATCGGCATGTTGCCAATCAGCGTGCCCGGAACAGTGGACGCGTGGGCGGAGCTGCACAAAAAATTCGGCAAACTGAAATTGAGCGATGACCTTGCGCCTGTAATTCGATATGCCGAAGAGGGTTTTCCGGTCACGGAATTGATCGCGTATTATTGGGCGTTCGGGCCGCGGCTTTACAAAGGATTGCCCGGCGCGTTTCTCGAAACTTACACGCTTGATGGCAAGGGCCGCACTCCGGCAAAGGGCGACATTTTCAAAAATCCAGACCTCGCGAAAACTTTACGACTGATCGGTGAAAAAGGTCGCGACGCTTTCTACAAAGGAGAAATCGCCGACAAGATCGACGCATTCATGCGCGCCAACGGCGGCTTCCTGCGAAAAGCCGATTTCGAGAACCATACATCGACCTGGGTTGAGCCGGTCTCGGTGAATTATCGCGGCTACGATGTTTTTGAGCTTCCGCCAAATGGTCAGGGGATTGCCGCGCTGCAGATTTTGAACATCCTTGAAGGATTCGATCTGCGAGCGCTGGGACGCAATTCACCTGAGACGCTGCACACCATGGTTGAAGCGAAGAAAATCGCCTGGGCAGATCGGGCGAAGTTTTATGCAGATCCGGATTTCGCGAAAATTCCACTCGCCGGTTTACTGTCGAAAAAATACGCAGCAGAGCGTCGCAAATTGATTGACCCGAATCGCGCAGCCAAACAGGTCCAAGCTGGCAATCCAGCGCTCAATCAAGGGGACACGATTTACCTGTGCACGGCTGATGACGAGGGCAACATGGTGTCGCTGATTCAAAGCAATTATCGCGGGATGGGCAGCGGAATCGTGGTGCCCGGCCTCGGCTTCATGTTTCAGGATCGCGGCGAACTTTTTTCGATGGATCCGGCTCACGCGAACGTTTACGCGCCGGGCAAACGTCCTTTTCACACCATTATTCCTGGATTCGTGATGAAAGATGGCAAGCCGTGGGAAGCATTCGGTGTGATGGGCGGCGGCATGCAACCACAGGGGCATGTGCAAGTGCTCACGAACCAGATCGATTTTGGTTTGAACGTGCAGGAAGCCGGCGACGCTTCGCGCTGGCAGCACGAAGGGGACAACGAGCCGACCGGCGAAAAGATGAGCGCATCAGGTGGATACGTTGAAGTGGAGAGCGGTATTCCGTATGAGACGGTGCGCGAACTGCGCAAAAAAGGTCACGACGTGCGTTTTGATGTAGGCGGCTACGGCGGTTATCAAGCGATCAAAATGGAAATGCACAACGGTCAACGCGTCTATGTCGGCGCCAGCGAATCACGCAAGGATGGAATGGCGGCAGGATATTGAAAAAACGCAGAGCGCGTTTTCTCTTGTCCGGTGAATTGAGGGTCGTTACTCTTCTATCGATTCCAAAACCTCTCCATTCCAGTGGCGAATCACAAATCCGACCCGCTCTTTCTTCACCCGATTTTGCACGCGCGGCTTGATGGCATTCTGGCGGAGGTCAAAAACAATCTGCCAACTGGTTGGAAAACCGGCACTGCTTTGGAAGGAATCCATCGCACGCCAGGCGAACAGTTCACAATTTTTCAGAAGGGGCGCGCCTTCAAGGATGGTAGCTGGGTAATAGTCGACAAAAACAAGAAGGTTACGGGTCTGGATGGTTACAAAAAGAAATCGCGCCACAATTATCTGCCTGCGACTGCCGTCGACATCGTGCTCTTCAAACCGGATGGGAAGGAATTGGAGTCCGGCCCGCAGGAACAAAAGATCGGCAAGGGCGCAGCGAAATATAATCTCGATTGGGGCGGTAACTGGCCAAGGCAGCGCTGCTAACATTGATCGGTACCAGCGAACGCACTCCCGATGCATGGGAAAAACTTTACACTAAGTACGGCCCAATTGAGTCGCTCACGACCTTCCAGCAATACGCCTGGATCCCTGCTGTTACGTAACCGAGGTCAGAACATAAATCGTCGATCCAGGATCGGGATTAATTTTTTTGTGACCTGAGCTCGGCAAGCTTTTCCTCGGCTCGCGTGACGTCCGATTCGCGTGCGACGCCGAGTTTAAGAAGCTTTTGCTGACGACGTAAATTCAATTCTGCGGCTTCGAGTTCCGCGCGCTCGCGTTTTGCGCTGGCGATTTCCGCGGCTTCGGTTAATTGCGCCAGGTCTGCTCTGGCCTGTGCGAGTTCGTCCTTCGCGTTTTCACCAGATGCGACGAGTGATTGCAGCGCAGCAATTTGCTCCTCACAAAACGCGAGCCGGGCGATTGCCAGATTGCATTCGCATTGGATGACCTTTAGCAGCCGCTGCTCCATTTCCCCTTTCGAAAGGACGCCGATTTTGTAAAGGCGCGCCGCGGGTGCGGCGATTTGTTTTGCAAGTTGAAATTGTTTTTCCAATCGCGCGACTTCCGCCTCGGGACTCGCCTTGGATGGTTCGTTCGAGAGGTTCTGTTTCAATATTGGCGGCTCGATATCGAACTCGCCGGGCTCGTCAGATTTACTCTGTTGCGATTCATCCGCAGCGACTGCCAGCAGCACCGTACCGAGAAGCGCGACAGCCGAACCAAGCACGCGCTTCATACCGCGAGTTTATCACAAATCCGCAAGTCCGCTGAGGACAGGGACACTGCAGCAAGTTCAAGACTGAAGCGGCTGGAGCGTGCGCTGTCTCAGCGCACTTACCAAACAAAGCCGCTAAGGCGCACGAAAATTTCTGAAAATTTTTCTTTTCAACTGCCGCTTCCCTCCTATACAAGACGGCTCCGGAGGAGTTTATAAATCCGGTTGGCCGTCAGGTCCTGCTCAGTTTCGCAGTCGCAGTGCTCATCATTCAATCGGTGTCGGCGGCTCTCTTTCCGGATTCCGGACCTGTTGTGTCCGGAAAAACAGCGCGGCTTCGATTCGGCCGTGCGGCTGCGCCCAAGAACGCGCCGATCGCTGTGAAACGCGCAATCTGGGCGGCCAATCAACTTCGTTCAAAACCGTATCGTTACGGTGGCGGCCACAAATCTTTTGATGATCACGCCTACGATTGTTCCGGCACGATCTCGTATGTTCTCGGTGCGGCTGGGATGCTCGCTTCGCCGATCAGCTCGACCGAGTTCCGCAGCTATGGCGAACGCGGCCCGGGTAGATGGATCACCATTTACGCGCGCGAAGGTCACACGTTCGCTGTCATAGCCGGACTGCGGCTCGACACAACACCGTTCGATCGTTACACCGGTAGATGGGCGCCGCGTTGGCAAACTGTTTATCGGCCGCCGCGCGGTTTTGACGCAAGACATCCGATAGGGTTATGAACCCGAAGCCCCAAGTCCCAAGCTCCAAATAAGTTCCAGTCACCAGATGCCAGAACGCGCAGCGGTTTGATTGGAACTTGAGGGGTCAAGGTTTCTCTGGAGCTTGGATGTTGCATATTGGAGCTTCGTCTCGCGCGACCCATAAAGATAATATGCACATCACTCGGTCGGTCGTTCTGGTCTCAACATTATTGCTGGTCCTGCTTGTACCCTTTTGTGCGAAAGCGGAGGAAAAGCCTCACGTTACTTCTGAGCAAGTGACTCGAGCCATTCAAGAACTCGAAAAACTCGCACAAAAGCAAATACAGGAAAATGCGCTGCCGGGACTGGCGATCGCGGTCGTTTTTCAAGACAAGTCGGTGTACGCGAAAGGATTTGGGGTTCGCGATACCAGCGGGAAAAGTTCGGTGGATGCGGACACTGTGTTTCAACTCGCGTCGCTGTCCAAGCCAATTGGCTCGACGGTGGTTGCAGAGCTGGTCGGTGAAGGAAAAATCACCTGGGACTCAAAACTGAGCGTCCTCGATCCCACATTTGCGATGTTTGATCCGTGGGTCACGCGCGAAATCACGATCCGGGACATGTACGCACATCGCAGCGGCTTGCCCGAACACGCGGGCGATTTGCTGGAAGATCTCGGTTTCACACGCGCGGAAATTTTGCATCGCCTGCGCTATCAACAGCCGAGCAGCAGTTTTCGTTCACATTATGCGTACACGAATTTTGGCATGACCGAGGGGGCCATTGCTGCAGCAAAAGCGTACAACGTCGAATGGGAAAACGCCTCCGAACAAAAATTGTACCGCCCGCTGGGCATGAGCTCGACCAGCTCGCGTTATTCGGATTTCATGGCGCGCAGGAACAAAGCGTTGGGACATGTGCTGGTCGCTGGCAAATGGGTGCAAAAGTTCAAACGCGATCCAGATGCGCAATCGCCGACCGGTGGGGTGAGTTCTTCTGTAAACGACCTGACGAAGTGGCTGCAGTTGCAACTCGCGAACGGCAAATTTGAAGACAAACAAATCGTCGATGAAAAGGCGCTGGCCGAAACGCATCACCCGCAGATGCTCACCGGCTTTAATCCCTTCACCCAACTACCGACTTTCTACGGTTTGGGATGGAACGTTGGCTACGATCAGGAAGGTCGATTGCGCTTAAATCACTCCGGCGCGTTTGGCCTCGGCACGGCCACTTATGCGAATCTGGTGCCAGGCGAGCAACTGGGCATCGTGGTGCTGACGAATGCGTATCCCCTCGGCATAGCGGAAGCACTCGGAACGACCTTTGTGGATATCGCACTGTATGGCAAACCCACTCAAGATTGGTTTCCGCTGTTTAAACAGGTGTATTCCAACCCGGCAGCGATTGGGACGGTGCTTGGGTTCGATTATTCCAAACCACCGGCATCGGCGACACCCGCGCTAAAAAACAGCGCCTACGCTGGGAAATATACGAACGATTACTTTGGCGACATTTCCATCGTTGAAAAGGATGGCGGATTAGCAATCGTGGAGGGTCCGAAAAACCAGACGTTCCCGATGAAGCACTATGACCGGGATACGTTCACTTATGAGACGGAGGGCGAAAACGCTGTCGCCAGAAGCGGCATTACCTTTACCGTCGGCCCAGATGGCAAAGCCGCACAGGTGCTCGTGGAAAATCTCAATGTGCGCGGTCAAGGAACTTTCAAGCGTCAGTCAGCGCCACAAGTTGCACCACAGAGCAGCGCGCCAGTGCCCACGACTGGGGATTTTGCTGGTCTGGTCGCGATCGGAGATGGCCGCAAGATGTACCTCGAGTGCCGCGGCTCGGGCAGCCCGACTGTGATTCTCGAATCCGGGTACCGGAACGATGCCGCAATCTGGAGCACTCCGCTTGAGCCCGGAAAGAACACTGTGTTTCCGCAAGTTGCCAGGTTCACTCGGATTTGTGCCTATGATCGCCCGGGAACTTTTCTTGACGCGAATCATTTGAGCCGGAGCACCGCCGTCCCCATGCCGCGCACCGCGCGCGACCTCGTTTCCGATCTTCATGCGTTACTCGGCGCGGCGCATGTCCCAGGACCCTATGTCTTCGCCGCGCATTCCTTTGGTGGCATTTTTGCCCGCTTATACGCCAGCACTTATCCCGATGAGGTTGTCGGAATGGTTCTGGTTGATGCGCTGTCCGAAAAGGTGAAGTCCGGTCTAACACCCGAACAATGGAAGTTGTATGTGAACTTTGGATTTACCAAGCCGACGCCCGGGCTCGAAAAATATAAAGAGATCGTAAATGCCAGTTTAGATCAGATCGAAAAAGCCGCTGCCGCACAACCGCTCCGCGCGATTCCACTTTTTGTTCTGACGCAAGGTCAACCGTTCGACCTGAGTCCATGGCAACCGTTGCCCGCTGATTTTCCTGCGGCGCTGAACAGGGCATGGCACAGCGGACAAGACGCGCTGGCGACGCTTGCACCAAATGCCAAACACATAGTCGCCACAAAAAGCGCGCACTATATTCAAATCCAGGAACCGCAACTGGTGATTGACGCAATCAAGCAGGTTGTCGAGGCCGTCCGCAATCCATCGTCGTGGACGACCTCGCCTTAATCGACTCTTGACCGAACGATTAGACAAGGCGCGCTCGCGTAGCGTCCGGTGTCCTCAGCGGGTTGGCGCTCCCTGCGGCGATCAGATGCGCTGAGGACAGCGCACACTACAGCCCATTACCGGGGAAGCTCCGAGCCAGCAGCGAACATTTCGGGTCGAATTTCTCTGGAGCTTGCGTGTAACGCCCGCCGGTATCCAAAAGTTTCTGGACGACCTGCCTTACAACCTCAGTTACACCGCGCGCTCACCCAAAAAAGTTTTGCACGATCGCACCGCGTCATGTCTCGAGGGCGGAATTTTCGGCGCGGCCGCGCTCCGCATCATCGGGTTTCAACCGTTTATCTTCGATTTGGAAGCGGAACAGGACACCGATCATGTGGTCGCGATTTTCAAAGTGCGCGGGCATTGGGGCGCGGTCGCGAAATCGAATTTCACCGGCTGCCGTTATCGCGAACCGGTGTATCGCAGCCTGCGCGAGTTGGCCATGAGTTATTTTAATATTTACTTTAACCTGCGCGGCGAACGCACCCTGCGGCGGTACTCGCGTCCGGTGAACCTCGCGCGCTTCGATCATCTGAACTGGATGACCACGGAAAAACCGATCTGGTTCATCGCCGAATATCTCTGCGACATCCCGCACATCTCATTGCTCACACCGGCAATGGAAAAGAATCTCACCCGTGTCGATCGCCGCACCATGTCCGGCGAAATGGTCGGCCATAGAACAAGATAGAACCTGCTAGCCGTCGCTTGGGTTGACTTTAGCAACCAGATCCACGCACCAACACGACGATTTCGAATGACCATGAAGTCGAAAAAGAACCACTCACCATGAAGCGCTGGAAGCGTATGCTGCCAGGACTGCAGATTCTGAACGACTACCAAGCCGCCTGGTTTGCGCGCGATGTGATGGCTGGGCTGGTGCTGACTACGATGTTGGTGCCGGTCGGTATCGCCTATGCCTTGGCATGACCAATAAAGCGCTGCAGCCAATCGCTCTTTGGCGTTGCGCGTCGAAGTCGATCTTGATTAGTGTATTTTCGGTTCGAGCGCAGCCTCGCTCCCAGAGCGGTGGCTGAGCTCCATCTCGTTAGACGCTTAGACTCATGAACCACCGTCAAAAGCACATCGACTTTCTCGACCACTTTCGAGGAATCGCCGTGGTAGCGGTCTTTCTTTTCCATTCACTCGGCACAGCATGCGGGCGCAATCAACTGCCTTGGGCCAACTGGAT
>WNFR01026622.1_pt1 | contig 10355 bp, 8 predicted proteins | sample 5400221 | NCBI WGS metagenome assembly WNFR01 (sample SAMN13153357, study PRJNA577476) | soil metagenome | isolation source: 40 cm soil under Madrone tree | place: USA:California | collected 2016-06-14 | reverse complement strand
GCACTAACAATTCCGTACTAACAATTCCGTTAGGCACACTTTGGTGTGGGGAATCTCTAAGAAGTTGTCTATGCAAGTCGGCCGGGGCGCCAAACATCTGGGGGTTGCTTATGTCCGTAATAGGTGAACGTCGTGCAGTCCCACTATTGTTCCACAAGAACTTCCAATCGATTGAACTCCGCAGGCGAGCCGCAACGCTGCTGGGGCACCTTTTCTTGGCGATACTTATTCTTGGTTCTACATCTCGGCCCGCGGCAGCGCATGCCGTTTTAGTTGAGTCGACTCCAGCTGCGAAGAGCACTACTTCGGGACCAAGCATCGTAATTCGTCTTCGCTTCAATGCGAGAATCGATGCTGGCCGTTCGATCATCATACTCATTCGCAAGGACGGCTCCAGCACGAAGCTCCAGACAATAAAACAACCGGAGCCGAACACACTGACTGCAACCGCAACCGGCATGCAGACAGGAGACTATTCGATCCGCTGGCAAGTGCTGGCTCCCGATGGGCATATCACGTCTGGCGAAATCCCTTTTTCCGTTGGTGGGAGTTAGCGTGATTGGTGGGAGTTGCGCCAAATGATGAGTTGGATCGTCACGCTTTACGGGTTTCTGTCGGTGTTCGTGCGGGGATTGGCGCTTAGCGCCCAGTCCCTGGTCCTCGGTGGAGTTGTCTTCTTTCTCGTTGTTGTTTCGCCGAAAATGCCAGACTTGATCAGGCACTCAATACTGCGCTGGATCAGACGCTGGGCCTTGCTACTTGCTGTAACTGAAATCCTCTATGTGGCGTTAAATATTGCAATCCTCATGCAGTCAGGGGGATTTACTTTCCGTGAAGTCATCTCTGCTAATTTTGCTTTGGCCGGGCTTGTAGCGTCTGCTGCGGCGCTGGCCCTTCTGATTCTCGCGCGTGTAGGCAGTCCCGGCCTCCGGGTGAAACTGGTGGCGCCCTCGGCATTGATTCTCGCAACTGCAACCATTATGAGTCATGCCATAGCGCGCCTCGATCATCGCTTGCCATTGGCTCTTCTCACGGGGGCTCATCAAGCGGCAACAGCCGCTTGGATCGGCGGCCTGCCCTATCTGCTGATTTCACTAAAGCGCCTTTCTACATCGGGAATGATGCTGGAGCTATGCGCAAGGTTCTCGCGGCTCGCCATGTTTAGTGTGGCGTTGCTCGTCGCGACTGGATTCGGTTTGGCAAGGGTCTACGTGGGGTCTTGGGATGCCACATATGGCACAACATACGGGATCATGGTTGCGGGGAAAGTCGTGCTATTTGGCATCTTGCTCAGTCTGGGAGCACTCAATTTCAGAATTGTGCGCCAACGGCTGGGAGAAGCAGGCTCGTCCTTGCTCCGGCTCTTTGGAGAAGTTGAAATTGGAGTTGGATTTACGGTCATCTTATTAGCTGCATCCTTGACGTCATTGCCACCGGCAGCAGACACCCCCCAGCCAACCTTACCGGTTATGAATGTGGCCGAGCGGCTTGCGCCGCAGTGGCCTCCGCAAATCATCGCGGAAAGTAACGTCGCTCCACACGAGAACAAATCACTACCAAAGTTGGTTCCACTAAAAACTGTGGTCAGTGAAACATCGATTGCGGCTGACGTGTCCGAGCCATCAGGCGCGTTTGCCCCAGAAAATTGGATTGACGATCCGCATCACTTGGCAGCGCTCGTTGTCATACCGGTCGGAGTGCTGGCGCTCCTCTCTCGTTCGAAACGCTTGCGCCGCGCACGGAACTGGCCGCTGTTCTTTTCTGCGTTGGGGTTGGTGCTTTTTCTGATAGCCGACTCCGAGTACTGGCCTTTGGGCGCAGCCAGTTTTTGGAACAGCTTTTTAGATCCTATCGTCCTACCTCATCGCATCATCGAGGTTTTAATCACTCTCTTCGGCGTGCTCGAATGGAGAGTGCAAACGCAACGCACGACCTCCGCTAAGGCCAGCCTTGTCTTTCCCTGCCTTGTTGCTCTGTGTAGTGCTCTCCTCCTGACCCATTCTCACAGCGCTTCTGATTCGCAAGTCCAACCAGAGTTACTGTCGGAGGCAAGTCACGTATCCATAGGTATCCTCGGAGTAGTTTGCGGATGGTCACGGTGGTTGGAATTGCGGTTGCCGTCGCAAGATCGAACGCGACGCGTTATATCCTGGATTTGGCCTGTTTGCTTTGTGCTGGTTGGCGTTCTCCTGGCATCCTATCAAGGAAGTTCCTGACGCAACTCTCAAATTAATCCCTGCCGGAATGAGCCTCACCTGTAATTTCTTCACCTATAAGTAAAGATAACGTGCTTTTTCCAAAATAGGGCGCAGTTAATCCTCAACACTTTTCTTCTCGCGATGCGTGTCGCGTTCTGCAAGTACATTGGCATATCAGGCTAGTGACGGCGACCGTCTCCAGCACTAAGCTCATCTCGTGAGTTGATCAAGCAGACGTTGAAGAAGTAGGCCGCGCGCGCGAAACCGCGCCTGGGCTTTTATCGTTAAACTTGGGAGGGGAGTGCGCCCAGAGCCAGAAAAAGGGCCTCCCAGCAGGGAAAGGAGATTCCTATGCGATACCGACTTTTGGGCAAATCCGGACTTCGAGTTTCGGAGGCGGCGCTCGGCACCATGACCTTCGGTGATGAATGGGGTTGGGGAGCGCCCAAGGACGAGGCACGAAAGGTGTACGACGCTTTCCGCGAGGCAGGAGGCAATTTCGTCGACACCGCTAACTTCTATACGAATGGGACCAGCGAATCGTTTCTCGGCGAGTTTATGCAGGGCCACCGCCAGAACGTGGTGCTGGCCACGAAGTACACCAATGCCGCTCCGGGTACTGACCCAAACGCTGCCGGCAACCAGCGCAAAAATATGATGCAGGCAGTGGAAGCGAGCCTCAAGCGGCTGCAAGCCGATTACATCGACCTGTACTGGGTTCACATTTGGGACCAAATTACGCCAGTCGAAGAGGTCATGCGAGGGCTGGACGATTTGGTTCGCCAGGGGAAGGTGCTCTACGTCGGAATCTCTGATGCCCCGGCGTGGTGGATCGCTCAGGCGAACACACTTGCCCAACTGCGCGGATGGTCACCCTTCGTCGGCTTGCAGATCGAGTACAGCCTGATTGAGCGAACCGTCGAGCGGGAGTTGGTCCCGATGGCCAAAGCCCTGAACCTTGGCTTGACGGCGTGGTCGCCACTGGCCGGTGGCATTCTCACCGGCAAGTATCACGGCCACGGCTCGTCCGAACAAGGCCGCATGAACAGCGAAATGATGAAGGCGTTTGGGCTGGGGCTGGACCAGCAGCGCGCGAGCCGAGTCGTCGCCGCTGTCAAAGCTGTATCCGATCAGACTGGTCACAGCATGGCGCAAGTCGCGCTGGCCTGGCTTCGCTACCGCCCGGTGCCGGTCATCCCCATCATTGGTGCGCGAAAGCTTTCTCAACTGCAGGATAATCTTGCGAGCTTCGATTTATCGCTCTCAACGGAACAGGTGCAGGCACTCGACGAGGCCAGCCAAATTGATCTCGGATTTCCATATAACCTATATGGAAAGGAGTCTGTCCGCGCGATTATGTACGGCGGTATGCGAGACCAGATCCTGGCATAGGTGTAATGTAGCTTTCGCCATTTTTTACATGACGAATCGCTTTAACGCGCGATGTTCTGATCTGTACGCATAGGCGGCACGCCGGATCGATTCCGGCTGCCAATTCAATTCATACAGGTCTCGGTTGTACGAACGAATTCTTCGACAGCCAGAATCAATTTCTTTTTAATATCGACTTCCCAATCCGGCTGTAATTGGATGCGCTCTCCGATTCGAACCAGCACTTCTTTTCTTGACAGATATTCCTATATGGGAATATACTTCAAGCATGTCGAGAGCAGCAACCACTACCGATGTCTTCAACGCAATCGGCGAGCCGAGGCGGCGACAGATTATCGGCCTTCTCATCGACGGCCAAGAATGGGCGGTCAGCGACGTCGTTGCGCGGGTAAGGATCGCGCAGCCTGCGGTATCCAAGCACCTCGGCGTGCTGCGCAAGGTCGGCGTTGTGACCGTCGTAAAGCGCGGCCAGCACAGGTTGTACCGGCTGCACGCGGCGCAGCTGAAGCCCGTTCATGATTGGGTGAAGGTCTATGAGCGTTATTGGACTCATCAAGTCAGCCGCATTAAGCAACGGGCCGAGCAGAAGGCGATGGATAGAATTGCGCGTGAAAACGAACGAGACCCTAAGAGCTGAGACAGGAGACAAAATGGCTGCAACGATTACGGAACAGACGGTTCACGCACTAGAGATCGTGAAAGAAGAGGAGATCGCGGCACCAATCGACGTGGTCTTTGAAACTATTCTCGAACAGATGGGACCCGAGAATGAGGCGCCAGGAACGGGGCCCATGCCGATGAAGCTTGAAGCGTGGCCGGGAGGCCGATGGTATCGCGACCTCGGAAACAATTCGGGACACTTCTGGGGCAACGTACAGGCAATCAAGCCGCCAACACTTCTAGAAATCTGTGGACCTTTGTTTATGTCGTATCCCGCCATCTCGAATGTGCAGTATCGGCTGACCGAAGGGAATGGGATTACACGGCTGAAGTTTACGCACAGAGCGATGGGGCAGATTCCTCACGACGCTCAAATCGAACGAGGCTGGGACAACCTGATAACAAGGATTCGATCCGCGGCCCAGAAGTACCGCCAATCACGATGACCATAAAAAGGAGACGATCATGACGGGACACACTGTAGTTTCACGCCACGTGAAAAATCTCTTTGAAGCGGCGGCGGTGGAAGAAGTGAAGGAGCGGATTGCGCACCTGAGGCCGGATAGCGAGCGGCACTGGGGCAAGATGAATCCAGCACAGGCGCAGGCGCATTGCTCCGCGGCGATGGACATGGCGATGGGGAAGATACGTCCGCCGCGAATCTTGATGGGACGAGTGTTCGGGCCTTTGGCGAAAAAGTCGTTGATCGTGAACGGGACGCCGATGCGCCGCAACGCGATGACCGACAAGAGCGTGTTGGTGACGGATGAACGAGACTTCCTGGTGGAGAGGCAACGGCTGCACGAATCGATAGACCGCTTTGTAACGGGCGGGCCTGAGGTATGCAGCAAGCATCCGCACTTTTTTTTCGGGCCGTTGACCCCGGTGGAGTGGGCGACGTTGATGTATCAACATCTGGACCATCATCTGCGGCAGTTTGGGGTTTAGTGCCTGGCGAAGGCTCAGGTGAAACAGTGAGAAGGCATGATCCCACGTATCTATTTGACTCTATTTTTGGCTGATAACGGCTTGTCTGGAAGGGATTAAGCAAAATCAAATTAGGGCGTTGAGAAGAGGAGACAACGGGGCCTTCACCGCGATCGAAAAAGACTGTTCGTAACGTAATCCGAAGATGGTTCTCTATCCGTAAGCGCTAAGTCCGAGTACGCAAGGTCTTCAGACGTTGTTCGCATCCGTTTAAAGCGAAGCACGCTGAGTGCCGCCATTTCGATCCAATGCCTGGAGATCTTTATGGCAGCCATTCGCTGGTCTATTCGGTAATGAACGTTTCCAATGAAACGGAAGGAATAATATCCCTGCGGGCTTCCGGCTGCTTCGTATAGTGTCGGACCGATACTCAGTGACAGAGATTCTCGGGGTGGAATTGCCTGCCTGATTGGATATGTTTTTTGATCAATAGGCAGCGCGGTCTGAAAATTCGCATGAAGATCGCTTATCAGAAACTTAGCTTCCTCCAGCCAAATCGTTGAATTAGATTGGTTCGCAGCTTCGAGTTGCAATGACACCCATCCATTAAACTGCGTGGCGCGTATCGCCGGCCGAACCCTAATTTTGACAGGTGTAAATTCTCTACCATTTTTGAACCGCTGGCGAATTAGAATTGCTGTCACGCCGAGTAACAGGATACAAGGAATTAAAATGGCCCAGGGCATCTTATCTCCTCCGATATTCATTACGTAGCTAAGAGCATTGGTCGATTGCGGTATCAGCGAGCGGCTATCCAGGAGACTTTCGGTTCAAACTGGAGCCGCTTTGGGTGCTGGAAATTTTGTCGCACGATAGTGCCGAGATCTCGGACGAAGTCAGGAATCTGAGAGAAGGCGTACTGTACGGTTTCTTTTTCTTTGCTGTTTCTGCTTTTCCTGTTTCTGCTTCGCACGTTTTCTCGGTCGAAGCTCTATCGGCGTCCATCGTCCCTCCCATAATGAATACTGGCCGCATCAGCAAATATCACTTGGCCGCCGCATCCCAGCAGCGAGCGCGGATATCGCAATACGATACAATAGACTGGGGTACATCGCAAGGCATTACTTGCAAAGGATATACCAGTATTGGGGTTATCCTTCTGAATACTAGTGAAGGTGAGACAGGAGGTGCGATCAATCGATGGTCACACCAGATGCGCTGGATGGCCATGTGCGAAGCGGCGAGATCGAGCCCTCGTTTAAACGTTCCGCTCCAGCTGTCGGCAGTTGACGACGCAGCCATTTTCGCACCCTCGGCATGATGAGTGTCTGTCATCTCACGGACGAGCTCGAAATACCGGGCGGACCCTCAGTCTCAATCCTTAATACCAAAATGACGAAAAGTTCATAACAAAGTAATGCAAGCGGGGGACTCTTAGCTGGTCATTGAACCTAACGAATGGAGGCTAGCCATGTTTAAGGTCAGTCCACAGCTGTGGAAATCTATGCGGGATGTGCGTCGAGCGGTTCTGAATGGTGTTGGCGTGTTCGCGATAGTTGGTTTACTCCTTGCGCTATCGGCGTCAGGTGCGACGGCTGCGCCCACGCCGCCCAGTAGCGGCTGCCAGCTCGGATCACCGAAAGGCGGAATCAAGCATGTGATCTACATCCAGTTCGACAACACGCACTTTCGGCGAGACAACCCGAACGTACCCTCGGATCTCGAACAGATGCCGCACCTGCTCAATTTCATCACGAACAACGGCGTGCTGATGGCTAACGATCACACAGCGCTGATTTCCCACACCGCGACCGGAATCCTAACGTCCCTCACTGGCGTCTATCCCGACCGGATGGGCCAGCCTGTGTCAAACTCATTCCGCTACTTCACACCGACAGGGACTACCCGCACTGGCGTCTCGTTCGCGTACTGGACGGCGCCGCTTTTCGACCCGGCGGGTCCGCCATACCCCCCTGCGGCGCAGACGGATCTCACACCGGAGATGATCAATGAGAACGGGAAGGTCGCCCCAGCACCGTGGGTTCCCTATACACGGGCGGGCTGCGATTTCGGCGCGGTGGCCACGGCAAACACCATCCTTGAGAACACCGGGATCGACGTGGCCACAGTCTTCGGTTCTGGTTCGTCCGAGGCTATCCAGGCAGCCGCCGACAGGCCGGGTGTGTCTGCAACCCAGACGTTCGCGGACTTCGTCGGCATCGGCATCCACTGCGCACAGGGCTCCACGGTCTGCAGCACTGCCAACCACGGGCGGCCCGACCTCCTGGCCGACGAGCCGGGCGGCTACAACGGTTTCCAGGGACTCTTCGGCGCCAAGTACGTCGATCCGGTGATTAAGCTGAGCGGTCCGATGACCGACCTTGACGGCAACACGATCCAGGATCAGAACGGGCATGTCGGCTTTCCAGGCTTCGACGGGATGGAGGCCACTGTTTCTCTTGCCTGGGTCGCCCAGATGCAGGAAGCCGGAATCCCCATCACCTACGCGTACGTCTCCGATGCGCACGACGCGCATGGAACATCCGGCAACATCCATTTCGCATATGGTCCCGGTGAGACCGGATACGCACAGCAACTCAGCGACTACGACGCGGCGTTCCAGAAATTCTTCGTCCGTCTGGCCGCGGACGGAATCGACAAGTCGAACACGCTGTTTGTCTTCACCGTCGATGAGGGCGACCACTTCGTGGGCGACACACCGACTCCCGCAGGTTGCAATGGGATCACGACAGCATGCACGTACAACCGCGTCGGGGAAATTAACGCCGATCTGCGGCGCATGGTCCTTACCGAATTTAGCGACTCCACCGTTTTCTCAGTGCATTCAGATGACGCGCCTAACGTGTATGTAAATGGTACAAGCGCTAAACCTCTTCGGGACCAGACTGACCCGATCGTGCGCAATCTGGAGCGGGAGATGGCCCAACTAAATTGGCTGAACCCGTACACGGGCCTGGTCGAGAACAATATTATGGTGGCCCTGGCGGACCATACCGCTATGAAGACGTTGCATATGATCACGACAGATCCGTACCGCAACTCGACCTTCACGCCCTTCGCCGACGCGGATTGGTTCTTCTTCGCGACGGGCGGCGTGGCGTGCCCGACCCCAGCTACGTGCGCATTCATTCCGGCGAGGTCGAGTCAAAGCTTCGCCTGGAACCACGGCGATATCCAGGACGAGATCGCTTCGACTTGGGTCGGCTACGTCGGGCAAGGCGTCGACCAGAGTGGAATCGATAGCACCACCTGGTCGGATCACACGGACGTGCGGCCGACAATGCTGAACTTGGTCGGATTGAAGGATGACTACGTTCACGACGGGCGGATTATATCCGAGATAACGCAAGGCTACGCTCTTCCAAAAGCCGCAAAGCAGAGCACCAGCTTCATCTCCCTCGCGCAGATCTACAAACAGTTGAATGCACCATTCGGCGCTTTCGCGATGGCCACTCTCAAGGCATCCACCAAGGCACTCGCATCGAACGACGCGGGCGACGCCACCTACAACAATATTGAGGGGCAAATCCAGTCCCTCACCTCACAACGGGATGCACTCGCTGCTCAGATGATTGGGCTACTCGATGGCGCCGAGTTTAACGGCCAGGCCTTTACAAGCGCACAAGCTCAATCGCTCATTGCGCAAGGTCAAGACTTGCTCAATCAGGCGAACGCTTTGCCACACTAACTTGCCGGCAGTGGTGAGGCGCGCATCATGAAGCGTGACGTGAAGTAGATCGTGGGGGGCTGTACAAAGTTGTACAATGCCCCCTCACATCCTCAGTTCTCGGCGTGTTGTGCGCGTCATCGAGAATCAAAATCCTGTCGCCTCCGACGTGATGAGCTTCCAAAACCAACTCGCCGCAAGCGAAGCCACGGTTCTGGAATTTCTCCCTCCTCTTTTTCGCCGGGAATCGAGCTGACGGGGAATCTGTCACTCTTAGCGATACGACTTTTGGCGGATTTCCGAAAGTTTATTAAACGGAACAGGAACGCGATGCAATTTTCCTATGCCTGACATCCGAGGTTCGGCGTTGCGTCCGAGTCGCCGGGCAATGTATGGTACGGCATGGTCAAAGAAGTTGCAGAGAGCGTGGACGCGGGAGAATCTCCGCAAGCCGCAAGTTATGGATTGCGGCGGGGAGTTCTGTCGCCGATGGAAACGCTCGCGCAATCCGTGTCCACCATCGCGCCCACCGCGACTCCTGTTGCTACCATTCCTCTTGTCTGCGCGCTCGCCGGGAACGGCACGTGGCTGGCCTACGTTTTGGCGACTTCCGCCGTTTTGCTCGTGGCCTTGTGCGTGAGCAAGTTCGCGCGCTACTCGGCTTCGCCCGGCTCGCTCTACTCCTACACCGCCACAGTTCTTCCGCCAGCGTTTGGAGCTATCGCCGCCTGGAGCTTGCTGCTTGCCTATGTTGCAACCGGATCGAGCGTCATTGCCGGTTTTTATCACTACGGCAATCTTTTGTTGCGCGATGCGACTGGCCACGGCACCTCTGCCGTCTTTCTGTCAATTTTGGTCACGGCGATTTCCATTGGGATCGCCTGGCGTGACGTAAAAATCTCCGCGCGGTTGATGTTGTGGATTGAAGCGGTCTCTGTATCGCTGATTCTCATTGTGGTTGTTCTGGTGCTCGTGCGGCATGGCATGCACCTGGACCGGCAACAATTTCAACTTCGTGGCATGACGGGGAGCGGCCTGCGGCTAGGACTGGTCATGGCGCTTTTTAGTTTTGTCGGATTTGAGAGCGCCACCACGCTGGGAGCTGAGGCGCGCAATCCCTTGAAGACAATTCCGCGAGCCGTGATCCAATGTGCTCTCCTCGCGGGAGGCATCTTCATCATCTGCGCTTACACTGAACTCCTCGGAGTGCGAGGCGCTGGATATGATCTGGGTACCAGCCAAGCTCCGATGCGTGTGCTGGCAGTCGTTGGCGGAGTTCCGTTTCTGGGATTATTGATTGATGTCGGCGCGCTGGTGAGCATGTTTGCGTGTACCCTCGCTTGCATCACCGCGGCGGCGCGCGTGCTTCTTCTGATGTCGCATACGAGCCTGGCGCACCGTTCGCTGCGCGCAACGCATCTGCGCAATGAAACACCGGGTCGCGCACTTCTCGTCACGGGAATTGCCGCCGTGCTTCCTACGGCCATTCT
>WNFR01008540.1_pt1 | contig 10356 bp, 10 predicted proteins | sample 5400221 | NCBI WGS metagenome assembly WNFR01 (sample SAMN13153357, study PRJNA577476) | soil metagenome | isolation source: 40 cm soil under Madrone tree | place: USA:California | collected 2016-06-14 | reverse complement strand
GGGGCACGTCGATGCCGACCCCGGCGGCGCTGATTCTTATCGCTTGGGGATGCCACACGACCTGAATTTCTTGTTTGCTCATCCATTTCGAACCAAATAGGTTTGTAGGGGCGGCACTCCGTGGCCGCCCTCTTCGTTCGCAAGTGTCTTGCATGATACGCAAGCGCGGCGGCCACGGAGTGCCGCTCCTACAATTCAAATATGTATGGCCTGATCGTGAACGCCTTCCGCGGCTTCCATCACCGCTTCGGAGACTGTCGGATGCGCATGCATGGTGCGGCCCAGTTCTTCCGATGTTGATTCGAGCTGCATCGCCACGCACGCTTCGGCAATCAACTCGGTCGCGTGTGCTCCAATTATGTGCACGCCGAGAATTTCGTCATACTTCTTCTCGCCCACTATCTTCACAAAACCCTCTTCTTCGCCAAGTATGCGGGCCTTGCCAGAAGCTGAAAAAGGAAACCTACCAATCTTCACATCGTATCCCTGCTCGCGCGCTTTCGCTTCAGTTAGACCAACCGAGCCAATCTCCGGATCGCAGTACGTGCAATTTGGTACCAGTCGCAAATTGATGGGACGCACGTTTTTCTGGCCAGCAAGATGCTCGACGGCCACAATTCCTTCTTTAGAGGCGAGGTGCGCCAGCAATGGAGTTGGAACCACGTCGCCTATCGCGTAAACACCTTTCTCTCCGGTCTGCTGATATTCATCAATCTGGATGAAGCCTTTCTCTATCTTGATCTTAGTGCCTTCGAGGCCAAGACCTTCGGTGTAAGGCATACGACCAACCGCTACCAGTAACATTTCCGCTTCCAGACTGACAGCCTCACCTTTGGAAGTCTTGCCTGAAACTCGTACCCCTTTATCCGTCTTTTCCAGCTTCTCGAGTTTAGTATCGACTTGCGACTTTATGCCGCGTTTGCGAAAGCTCCTTTCGAGCTCCTTGGAAACTTCCTCATCCTCGAGTGGAACCAAACGTGGCAGCAACTCAACTACAGTAGTTTCAGCACCAAACCGCGAATAGACCGAAGCAAACTCGACACCAACAGCACCAGCTCCCATCACGATCAGGGATTTCGGCACGTCCTTCAATTCAAGAATATGATCGCTGTTGACGACCTGCTTACCATCAGTTTCGAATCCAGGTATAGGACGAACTACTGAACCCGTGGCGATGATGATGTTCTTAGTATCAATCGTTTGCTTCTTTCCTTCGGCATCGGTCACTTCCACCTTGCCTGGTAACGCAAGCTTTCCCGTTCCTTTGATTACAGTGACCTTGTTCTTCTTCATCAAGTACTCGATGCCTTTTGAGTTCTTGAGCACCACCTTGTCTTTTCGCTTCTGTACATCGGCAAAAGCCAGTTGTATACCTGAAGCCTGGACGCCAAAGTCGGCGGCGTGCTGCATCTGTTCATAGATGTGTGCCGACATGAGCATTTGCTTGGTGGGAATACAACCCCGGAGAGTGCAGGTTCCTCCCAGCCGATTATCTTTTTCTATTATTGCAGCCTTCAGACCCAATTGACCGGCGCGAATTGCCGCCACGTATCCGCCTGGCCCGCTGCCGATAATAGTTACATCAAACTGTTCGTTAGCCAATTGTTAGGGTTCCTCTCGTCAAAGCAGTAATGAGTGATAGTGATGAGTTATGCGTGATGGGATCGAATCACTAGGCGCTCTTCACTTCTATGCAGATTTAAGCAATTTCCTGAAAGACCGGCATTATAATCATTTGCCAGCCTTCATCCAAATCAGGCATGCTGCGAGGAGTGTCCTAATTTGAGATTGCCTTAGTGGATTCTCGGTGTTCTCCGTGCCTCCGTGGTGATAGAAGTGCCGAAAACCATTTCACCACGAAGACACGGAGAACACTGAGAACCCAGTGGGACGTGAAATTAGGACACCAGCATGACCAATGATTGGGGGTAGTCTAAGTACCAAGGAATGCTAAGATGATTCAATGCCCTATTCAACTTGCACCGAGCCTCGTAGTCCAAGCGCACAACAATGGGATTACCTGGCAATTACCCAGTTTATTTTTTTCCACCTGGGCTGCTTATTCGTATTTTTGGCAGGCATTAGCTGGGTTGCAGTGAGCACCTGCTTGATCTTTTATTGCCTGCGCATATTTGCCATAGGCGGCGGCTATCATCGCTACTTCGCGCATCGCTCATTTAAAACCAGCCGGGTTTTTCAATTTGTGTTGGCCTTTCTGGGAACTCTCGCATACCAGAAAGGACCGCTGTGGTGGACTGCGATTCATCGCTATCACCACTTGCATGCTGATACAGAAGACGACATTCATTCACCTGTTCGGGATGGGTTTTGGTATTCCCACTTCGGATGGATTTTTTCTCTGAGCAATCGCGAGACAAACGAGAAGATGGTGCCAAATCTAAAGCAATATTCCGAACTTCGCTTGCTAGATAGGTTTTATGCACTGCCCCCTCTCATACTTGCGGCTTCGATGTACCTCTTAGGAGTCTTGCTGCATCGTTTTACTCCAGACTTGCACACTTCCGGAGTTCAGATGTTGGTATGGGGCTTTTTTATAAGCACCGTGCTGGTTCATCATGCAGTCTATAGCGTCAACTCAATCGCGCATACTTTTGGAAGCCGTCGCTTCGATACTCCGGACAAGAGTCGCAATAACATCCTTGTCGCCTTACTCACATTCGGAGAGGGCTGGCATAACAATCACCACCACTATCAACGCTCAGCGCGACAGGGCTTTTATTGGTGGGAGATCGACATTACTCATTACGTACTGAAATGCCTCTCTTACCTGGGCGTCATATGGGACCTACAAGCACCACCCGAAAGAGTCTATCAAGTCGCTCCATTTCATAAAGCCGTCGACCAAGCCTTACCTCTTTCAGCTTCTGAAGAGCTAATGCCGTAGAGAGACTTGAGCTCTGTCTAAGTATTATTATTTGTGATCCACATCAATGCCCGGCATCAATGTTCGCGGGTTTGATGTCGAGCGGAATAAACTGCCGATCGATCAAGTCCTTCATGGCGATTGGTCTTTCGAGAATTCCCGCCTTGACTGCCATGTCATTGATCTTCTGCAAGTCTTCATCAGTCGGCGTCAGCATTCGGTAGCTGACGCGATTGGGTGGCTGCGTCAGCACGTAACGAATGAGTTTCTCATCTTGCCGAAAATAAGGTGCGACCACCTTTGCTGCTTCCAGGCGATGGCCCTCCGCCCATTCACCGCTCTCGGCGATGCCGCGCACGAGATCGCGCACGACTTCCGGTCGCTCGCGGATCAGTTTCTCAGTCACCACCAACACGCAGGAGATGAAGTGAGGCCAGATATCCTTGGCGTGGTAGAGAACACGACCACTACCGTCGAGTTCAGCTTTGGCCGCATGTGGTTCACCGACGAAGTAAGCATCGATGGCCCGCGCCGCCAGCGCTCCGGGCATATCCGGCGGCGGCAGTTCCACGAACCGGATTTCATCCGGCTTGACTCCTTGATCCTCCATTAGCTTGCGAATCACCAGGTACTGGTTGCTGTACTTACTGGGAATGGCAAAGGTTTTGCCACGCAGGTCACGGAGGCTCTCCGCCGGAAGGTCTTTACGCACGATCACAGTCGAACCGTCGCGATGTCCCAGGTAGACTATCTTAACGGGCACGCCTTGTTCGCGAAGCTTCATCGCCAGGGGTGCAATCATGAAGGTCGCGTCCAAACGTCCGCCTTTGACGGACTCAACGACCGTGGGAAAGTCAGTAAACCGTTGTGATTCAAAACGATTTGCAGTGCTGGTCCTGGTGGCGAAATCAGTTACCGGACAGGTTAGGTGGCAGGTAACGGGCAGATAACCAACCTTCAATTCCTGTAACGTGGACTTAGATCGGCGGCCGAGCATTTCCCCAACTGAACTGTAGTGCCACGGCTTAAACCTGAGCACTCCAAGCACCGCGATGAAAGCAACAATCCCAACCACCCAGCGTGTAAAAGGGGAGCGAAGCATAAAGATTTCCTCCGGAATTTGATAACGCTTTTGGTCTTTGGCCTTAGGTCTTTGTACTTTGAGCTTTGTACTTTGGTCTTTGACTTCTGTTCTTCGAGGTGGGCTTAGTTCGAGGCAATCTGATACCCAAAGACGAACCACGAAACCCAAAGTACAAAGACCTAAGGCCAAAGGCCAAAGACCACAAATCGGGCGCAAGTTCAAAGACTCCGTTACCGCTCAGACTACAACCTTGTCCGGCTCCACATCCTGTTCCAGTCCGAATTCGGCCAGAATGGCATGCACCGTTTCTACAACCTGCGGGTGCGTCAACTCGCGCGGACGGGGAATAGCGACTCGCAACTCCCGGCAGATACGAGCAGGTCGATCGGAAAGCACTAGTATGCGATCCGCAAGCTGCGCAGCTTCCTCGATATCGTGTGTCACGAGCACGACCGTGCGTGGCAATTCTTCTAGCATGCGCGCCAACTCGCGTCGCATACGAAGGCGAGTTAGATAGTCGAGTGATGAAAACGGTTCGTCCAGGAGTAGAATGTCCGTATCTCCAGCGAGCGCCCTCGCCAGTTCTACCCGTTGACGCATGCCCCCTGAAAGTTGATGCGGATAATGTCCGGCGAATTCTTTCAGATTTATTAGCCGCAGCATCTGTTCGAGTTGGCGCTCGCGCTCTGTCTCACTGCTAAGATCGCGCAGCCCCAGTGCTATATTTTGAGCCGCCGTTTGCCAGGGGAAAAGGCTGTCGTGCTGATAAACCATGCGCACTCTACCCGAGCAGATCACACTTCCCAACGTCGGTTTGAGAAAACCTGAAAACAGATTGAGCAGCGTTGTCTTTCCACATCCGGAAGGACCGACCACGGCGACGAATTCACCCCTCGATATTTCCAGAGAGAGATGACGGAACACTTCGACGGAGCCGAAGCTAACAGAGGCCCCTTCGATACGCAACGGCTTATCTTTCATATCCCCATCTGATGCTGCGAATCTTTGTGAGCCTTACCAGGACGCGATCGATCACCATGCCGATTACACCGATAACGATCATTCCGGCGACCAGGAGATCCATTCGCAGGCCGTTGCGAGCGTCCCAGATTGCAAAACCCAGTCCGTCGCGCCCGGCGATCATTTCGGCCGCCACTACGATTAACCAAGCGAGGCCTGCCGTGACCCGCAGAGACGTGATCACCTGCGGCGCAATGGCCGGCAAGGTCACCTGCGTTAATAGTTCGACGCCGCTGAACCTGTAATCACGAGCGACGCGAAAATAGACCGATGGGATGCTCGCGACTGCCGACACGGTTGCGACGACGACCGGGAAGAAACAGGCCATGAAGATCAGGAAGATTGCCGGCAGGTCCCCGATGCCGAACCAAAGAATAGCGAATGGTATCCAGGCGAGGGGCGATAGACTGCGAAAAAAGTTGATCGCCGGGAGTAACGCAAAACGTGAACGGACGTGATGACCTAGCCACAGCCCGGCAGGGATACCGAGAACTACAGCAAGCATGAATCCAGTCGTAACGCGGAAAAGCGAGGCCACAAGATCGCTGAGCAGCCGGCCGGTACGAACTTCCTCTCCTAAACCCTTCGCTACAGCCAGCGGAGACGGGAAAACTGATGCGGGAAAAACTTGTAGCAGCCACAGGGCCGACCAAACGGCGATTGCGAGGCAAAGAACGAGTAAGGGAAGGAGGCGTGTCCTCGTAGGAAGCGGCTTTTCAGTCATAAGGAAGGCAACGAACAAGTCTCATCGCCGAAAGGTTGTCTGTTCTTTGCGCATGGCGGCGCTGCAGTGCAATCTATAGTCGCACGTTAACCGCAGCTCCGCGAGTTCAGGTGTTCCTGGACGGAAGGACACACTAACAGGGGGCTGTGCACGTGTCATGAACCAGAGGTTGGGTTCGGGTATCAAACTATTGATGGAGATCGCGCTGAATGCCCAACAAACTTTATTGGTGTGTGGTTGGTAGCAGAGATTCAGGACTTCTCCAGCAAGTGTCTCATCACAGAAGGGTGTTTCAATTACTGAGTGGCTTCTTGCTCATGTTTACCCAAAGAAATAGTGGCAAAGCCAGGAGTTGAAGCACAACTGAAATGATGATCATGCTAACAATGGATCGGTCATATAAGAATCCTAATAGCGCACTGCCAAGAAACCACGCGATACCAAAGCCTGTATCAAAAACCCCGAATGCCGTGCTTCGTTTGGCAGCAGACACGACACTTGTCAATACGGCCTTTAGTAAGGAGTCTTGCGCTCCCATACCAAGACCCCAAAGCATCATGCCGATGAGAGCGACGCCAGCACCCCCAAGAAAAACGAAGGGAGCAAAGAACGCCGACAGGAAGAAGGCAAGAATCAGTATGGGAAACCCGATTCGATCCAGAAGCCGGCCGAACAATAGTGCTGATAGTGCTCCTACTCCCATGGCAACGGAATAGAAGACCGGAATTACGTTTTGAGAAACGGTTGCGGCCTTTTGAAAGTGAAAGGCAATCAAAGAAAAATCAGCGAAGCCGGCAGCAATGAACGCTCCGCCTGCTGAATAGAGCCAGTAAGCCCTGTTGAAGCCTTTGGTTGTCAATGACGTTGCCGGCTTCTGCTCCATCTCGTGAGGTCTGGGAAATAAGATGCGGGCAATGACAAGCGTTCCCAAACAGAGAAGGGCCGAAAAAAGTAATACTGCGAAACCGTATCGATAGCCCCCCTTCAAATACAAAACCAGCGCGACGATTAAAGGACCAACTGTTGCGCCAGCCTGGTCCAGCGCTTCATTCAGCCCAAACACCCAGCCGTGCCCTATTTCTTTGCCGGCATAAGAAATCATTGCTTCCACGGAAGGCTTTCTGATTGCCCGTCCTGTTCGTTCCGCAATAATCAACGCGGCGGCCATGGGCCAGTTGCCGGCAAGGGCGAGGGCTGGGACCGCTAGCATGTTGATGAAATATCCGACGAACGCAACGACCCAGTACTTATGTGTCTTGTCCGCAAAAAAGCCTGAGATGGAACGGAGACTGTAACCAAGAAGCTCGCCAAAGCCCACGACGATTCCAATCACAGTAGCGCTGGCGCCAAGTGAGCCGAGAAACGGTCCGGTGATACTCCGAGCGCCTTCGTAGGTGAAATCGGCGAAGAGATTAACAATGCCAATCGTGAGTACAAACCGAAATGCCAACCTGGCAAGGTTTGTTTGTTTATTTGTACTCATCGCCAGTTTGGGCCAAAAGCTAACTGTCGCGGTCTATTACCTCGGGAAAGTCCTGCATCAATTGACCACGCACCCGCGCCAACTATTAACAAGAAGATCGAGCCAAGCAGCATCGCATAATCGACGCGCGCCTCATGAGCCATACTCCAGAAGCCATAGGACGGCAAATTGCTGAGAGAGAACCGCCAGAATCCGCGGCCCAAGAGTATGGGTATTTTGGTCGAGAGAATGGCCACTGAGATATCAATAATCAACGGAACGGCTGCCAGTCTCGTCAACAGACCAAGAATGATTAGCGTTCCGCAGACGAGCTCAATCACGCCGACGAAGGGCGCCATTACTTGCGGCGCAGGGATTCCGATCTTGATGAAGCGCCCTACTCCCAGATCGTTCGGAAAGAGAAATTTCTGGATGCCTTCTGAGAGGAACACGGCCCCAACGCTCAACCGGATTAGAATTACTGATCGTGGCGCGTTCGTGGAGATGCTTTTTCCTCCAAAGCTCATGCCGTTTTCTCCTTCCCTCTATGTGCTTGAGACCTTTGGTGGAGGCGGCGCAGTGAACTGAGCGATGTCAGCGAGCCCGAGACTCCGCTCGATGGCGCTGATCTGTTTCACGGCATCTTCAAAGCCGTCCCCTCCGAACTGCTCCTTCTCAATGTCTTCGAATTTATCACCAATCTCATCGAGTTGCTTGCCCGTCATAGTTTGCTTCCACGCCGGAAAGACAATAGTGTCTTCGCGCGCGGCATGGTTCCGGTACATGAGTACGAAGCTCTCCAGAGCCTTCGCCAGTGGTTCGGCGTTAGTTGCGCCCAACTTCGCGCCTTGCGTCACTCCAATGATGTAATCAGTGATCTCCCGCCCGCGATTGTGCTGCACAACCAGAACGTCGGCGTAACTGGCAGCTTCGCCGCCGGCTTTCTTTACGGCTGGAAAGATGAATGCCTCCTCGAGCTTCTTCTCGTGATACTCCTCTCCGAACGCTTTGAACAGCTTAGCCGTTTTCTGCAGAGCATCCGGAGCAATTGCGGAAGGATTGCCGTGCAGTTTGATCGCCGTCGCGCTATATACCAACAAGGCGCGTCTGAGTATTCCGTGCTCCCGCATCAGATCCTCGGTGGCCGTAACCTCTCCGCCCATTTTGTTCTCGTCCGGTGTAGGCGGGGCCACTTCCCTTCCCGTCGAGTTCGTCTTGCTTCCGGAGCAACTGCTAAGTACAAATCCTGTTCCTACTGCCGCCGAGGCGCGAAGAAAGTCGCGCCGTGTCTTCACTAATTCCACGATGTCGCCTCCTATTTGTTACCTAACGTCCCAAGGGAATGTGTCTTTATACTTTGGTGAAAATGGTCGAGAACGGCATTCGCAACCAGCTCCGGTGCTTCGCGGTGAGGGAAATGACCCACATTGCCCAGCACGACGCGGCGATAACCGCCGGTAAAGAACCCTTCGAGCCCTTCTGATTCGCTAGCAGAGTCACAATAATCGACGAGCCCCTGAATCATGAGGGTCGGTGTTCGTAAGTCTTCGACTTCACCGAGTCGCTCTTGCAGAACATCGTACCGGGAATCCCAAGCCTCGCCTTGTCGCCAGCGGGCGCGATAGGCGTTCAGCGTGATCGCTGCCCAATCGGGCTTCCGGAAGCTTTCGGCAGTTCGCGCGAACTCAGCCGTTTCGAACCAACCAAAGGGACTCCAGGTTTCCCATTGAAGTCGAGCGAAGCTGATCGGATCCTTGCGCACTGCCTCTGCTCCCCCGTCAGTGCACATGAACCACTGGTACCAGAAGCGTCTCGTCTGGTCAAAGGATGGAATGCTGAATATGCCACGAGGTTGATATGCGAGTGCTAGAGCGGCTATGGCCATCACCCGTTCGGGAAAAAGCGCCGCTAATATGTAAGCCTCCCGCGCACCCCAATCGTGTCCCACTACGGCAAAGTTTTCGAGACCCAGGGCATCTGCGAGATCCACAACGTCCTGGGCCAGCGCCACACCTGCGCCTACGCGAGGAGTCTCGTTTGACAGGAACTCGGTCGGACTTGAACCGCGAAGATAGGGCGCTATCGTTCGGTAACCTTCCGCCTGTAAGCGCCGTGAGACCTCGTTCCACCCGCGAGCGTCATCTGGCCAGCCGTGGAGCAAGAGCACGGGAATGCCATCAGGTGGGCCACCTTCTGCAAATGCAATCTCCAGAATTTCCGAGCGAACACGATTCATGTGCGGTAACGAGGTAGCGTCGGGTTAACCATGCCCATGTGACTGCGTGGACAACAAGACCAATCGGCAATCAGCAATTGGAAACGGCAATGTGTCACATTCCCGGTGATTTCAACAGTGCCTCTTCAATCGTCTGCTTCAAGCGATCGCCGCTATGGCCAGGTGCGTAACCGCTCCAGTGATTTACGACGTGACCTTCAGCGTCGATGACCAACGTCTGAGGGATAGCGTCCTTGCCATTCATCAACGTCCGCGCCGTCTCGCGGTCTGCCCAGCCCAGGCGGAAGCCGAAACTGACCTCGCGCAAGAACTTCTTGACACGATCAGACGAAGTACGCTGGTCTTCTGTGGTCAACCCGATGAACTCCACCTTGCGCCCGGCATATGCCTTGCGCACTTTCTCATACTCCGGAACTTCTCTACGGCACGGTCCGCACCAGGACGCCCAAAGGTTTATTACGACGACTTTGCCCTGGAAGTCCGAGAAGCGGAAGCTCTTATTGTCGAGCGTCTTGATTTGGCGTTCGCGGACGCTCTCGGGCAAAAATAGCAATTCTGCGGGCGCGGCTATGGGCGAAGGCTGCGGAGGCTCCGGTTCCGGATTGAGTGGTGGTTGAATAGGCGCCGTCTGTGTTGGCCTCGGTATGCTGACTCTTCTTCCGGACTGGGAAGCCGCGTTCACAGCACAAGCGGTAGCCAGGAGGAGTAATAGGAATAGTCTTTTCATAACATCGAGCCGGCTGTTGAAGGTTTAATGCCTAGTCCTCTACATGCCGAAGCTGACAGAAATGGAGGGCGATGATAACTCTCATAGTCTATATTGCGCCATCAAACTTTATTCAGTCTCTGCGCAATCTCTGCGTTATCTGCGAAGCAAAGGTCCAGTTTATTGTTAATGATGCCACGGCCTTGTGCCGTGGTACTTGACGCTCGCAGCTACAAGAAG
>WNFR01008533.1_pt1 | contig 10359 bp, 9 predicted proteins | sample 5400221 | NCBI WGS metagenome assembly WNFR01 (sample SAMN13153357, study PRJNA577476) | soil metagenome | isolation source: 40 cm soil under Madrone tree | place: USA:California | collected 2016-06-14 | reverse complement strand
TGACGGACCGAAAGCGCGGCACCGCCACGCGCGTCCCCGTCGAGCTTGGTGAGCACCACGCCGGTGAGCGGCAGCACATCGGCAAAGGCCTTGGCCACGTTCACCGCGTCCTGGCCCTGCATCGAGTCCACCACGAACAGCGTTTCCACCGGATCGAGTACGGCGTGAAGCTGGCGGATCTCCCGCATCATGGCTTCGTCGATCGCCAGTCGGCCGGCGGTGTCCACGATCAACACGTCGTGATAATGCTTGCGCGCGTAGTCGAGCGCCCCGGCGGCAATCTCCCCGGGTTTTTGCGCAGGCTCGGACGCAAACATTTCCACGCCGAGCTGACGGGCCAGGGTTGCAAGCTGTTCGATTGCGGCGGGTCTATAGACGTCGCAACTCGCCAGCAGTGTTTTCTTCCTCTGTTCGCCGAGCAGCTTCGCCAGTTTGCCGGCGGTCGTGGTCTTGCCCGATCCCTGCAGGCCGGCCAGCAGGATCACCGCAGGAGGAACAACCGCCAGGTTGAGAGCGTCGTTGCGGCTGCCCATCAGCTCGGCCAACTCGCGCTGCACCACGCCCACCAGCGCCTGCCCGGGCGTGAGGCTGCCGATCACTTCCTCGCCTACCGCCTTTTCTCTGACCCGCGCGATGAATTCTTTCACTACCGGGAGCGCGACGTCGGCCTCGAGCAGCGCGACGCGCACTTCGCGCAACGCCTCCCGGATGTTGGCTTCGGTCAGGCGCGCCTGGCCACGCAGCGTCTTGACGACGCCAGCGAGCCGGCTGGTGAGGCTGTCGAGCATCCGCTGTGGTCCTGGAATGTGGAGCAGATGGGGATAATGTAGACTGCGTAAGCCAAGTCCACGTATCTGCTAGTGCCCTGTTCCGATGATTCGTGGGATAACTCGTGAACCTTGCTAGATGGGCGACATTTTACTTCATCTTCTGGTGAGTCTCGGCTACGCCGCGCTGGCCTTCTTCCTCTGGCGCGATGCGCTGCTGCCGTCGCCGCCGCAAGGCGGACAGTCGAGGGCGCGCTGGGCGCATGCGGCGCTGATTGCGCCGTTGTCGCTGCATGCGTGGCTGCTGGCGCGCGCCGCGTTTGGGCCGGAGGGCCTTTACCTCGGTGTCGGCAACGCCGTTTCAGTGATCATCTGGCTGACGGTGCTGATCTACTGGGCCGGCAGCTTTTTCTACCGGCTCGAAGGCCTGCAGGTGCTGGTCGTGCCTGCGGCGGCGGTACTGTCCCTGTTGCCGCTCGCGTTGCCGCCGGTGCATCCGCTTGCGAACACCCAGTTCGCCGCGTTCAAGGCGCACCTGGTCATCGCATTGCTGGCTTACAGCCTGTTCACCATCGCGTCGCTGCACGTGCTGATGATGGCGATGATGGAGCGCCGCCTGCACCGCGGAAACCTCCCGCGATTCCTGCAGGGGCTTCCGCCACTGCTGACCATGGAGCAGTTGCTGTTCCGCATCATCGCCGCCGGCTTCGTGTTGCTCACGCTGACGCTCGGCAGCGGCATCCTGTTTTCGGAAGCCTTGTTCGGCAAGCCGATGTCATTCACCCACAAGACGGTGTTCGGCATCCTCTCCTGGATCATCTTCGCGGCGCTGCTCGCCGGGCGCGCAATCTACGGCTGGCGCGGGCGCATGGCGATGCGCTGGACGCTGGCCGGTTTCCTGTCGCTGGTGCTCGCCTACATCGGCAGCAAATTCGTGCTCGAAGTGCTGTTGCAACGCTGAACGGCGGCCGCGCAGCAACCGGGGGTAATCGCAGCGGCGACTGCCTTGACACTGTTTGTCGCGCTGCCGATACTGATTTCGACTTTACGACCCGGTGGTGACCGCACTTGGACGAAATTCCGCTCCATACGCTGCTGATCGCATTTGTGGTCCTGCTCGTCGTTTCCGCTTTTTTTTCCATTTCCGAAACCAGCATGATGGCGCTAAACCGCTACCGGTTGCGGCATCTGGCCAAGAGCGGGCATCGCGGCGCCCGCTTGACCACTCAATTGCTGGCAAGGACAGACAAGCTGCTCGGCGTCATTCTGCTCGGAAACAATCTGGTGAACGCCGCCGCCGCCGGCATCGCCACCACGATCGCATTGCGTTACTTCGGCCAGGGCGAGTATGCATTTCTCGCCGCCACCGGCATAGTTACGTTCTTCATCCTGGTATTCAGCGAGATCACCCCCAAGGTGGTCGGGGCGACATACCCGGAGCGCATCGCCTTTCCGACGGCCTATGTGCTCTCACCGCTGCTCAGGCTGGTTTATCCGATCGTCTGGTTCGTCAATCTTTTTGTCCAGTGCCTGTTGTGGCTCCTGCGCCTGCAGCCGAAAGGCAACCAGCCGCATACGCTGAGCATGGAAGAATTGCGCACCCTGGTGCTGGAAGGTGCCAACTTTCTGCCGCAAAAACACCAGAACATCCTCCTCAACCTGTTCGACCTCGAGTCGATCACCGTGGAGGACGCGATGACTCCACGCGTCCAGATTGAGGCCATCGACATCGAATCGTCCCCCGACGAGATCCGCCGCCAGATCGCCACCAGCAATCACACGCGCTTGCCGGTCTACCGCGGGCGGGTGGACGACATCATCGGCATCGTTCATGTGCGCAAGGTGCTCAACCTTTCCGAGGGCGAACAGATCGGCGCAGACACTCTCAAGGAGATCATCGGCGAATTCACGACGCATTCTCCGATGCAAACCGCGCGCTTTCGCCGGATGGACGACGGCAGCATCATCGTGGAGGGCGGCAGCCTGTTGCGGGAACTGAACCGCAAGCTCGGCTACCGCTTCCCCCTCGACGGCCCCAAGACCCTGAATGGCTTGATCCTCGAGCACCTGCAGGACATCCCGGAGCCGGGCACCAGCCTCAAACTCGCAGGCTACCCGCTGGAGGTGCTCCAGACCCAAGACCGGGTAATCCGCTCGGTGCGCCTGCTGCCACCCGAAAAGGACAATTAATCAGGACCATTAATCAAGGACTTCCGTCTTTACTTTAAGGAGCGCTGGGTGCATCATTTGACTGTTTTCCACCGCTGACTATAGAGATAGAGATGGTTGCAGCAACGCTAGAAGGCACGCTGTCCGGCCTCGGCCGTGCGATGGTGCAGCGGGGCCTCCTGCTCGAGCGCGACGCGGAGGCAATCCAGTCCCAGGCAAAAATCGCGGGGATCAGATTCGTCGAACAGCTCATCCTCGGCAAGAAGCTCAAGGAGAGTGAGATCGCCGAATTTGCGGCGACCACTTTCGGCCTGCCTCTGCTCGACATTGCCGCCATCGACGCCGAGCAGATGCCGCTCAAGGCAGTGGATGACAAATTCCTGCAAAGCCGCCGCGCGGTGCCGGTGTTTCAGCGCGGCAACAAGCTCTATGTCGGGCTGTCGGACCCGACCAACCGCGCCGTCCTCGACGAGCTGAAATTCCAGACCGGCCTGCAGATCGAGCCGGTCGTCGTCGAGGACGTCAAGCTCGGCACGCTGATACAGAAGCTTCTCAAGGCCAGCGATACCTCGCTGAAGGATCTCGTGGGCGGGGATGTGGGTGCCGACCTGCTCGCCGAGGCCACGCCCGAGGAAGAGCCGGCGCCCGAGGCCACAAACGATGTCGATGACGCACCGATCGTGCGTTATCTCCAGAAAATTCTGCTCGACGCAATCGGCAGCGGCGCTTCCGACATCCACTTCGAGCCCTACGAAAAGTTCTACCGCATCCGTTACCGGATGGACGGCATACTCTACGAAATCGCCCAACCGCCGCTGTCTCTGAAGGAAAAGATCGCCTCCCGGATCAAGGTCATTTCGCGTCTGGATATCGCCGAAAAGCGCATTCCGCAGGACGGCCGGATGAAATTGACCCTGTCCAAGAATCGCGCCATCGACTTTCGTGTCAGCATCCTGCCGACGCTGCATGGGGAAAAGATCGTGATGCGCATTCTCGATCCGTCGAGCGCGACGCTGGGCATCGAGGCACTGGGCTACGAGCCGGAACAGAAGGACGCGCTGCTGTGGGCCATCAACCGGCCCTACGGAATGATCCTGGTGACCGGTCCGACCGGTTCAGGCAAGACGGTATCGCTGTACACCTGCCTGAACATGCTGAACGAGCCCGGCATCAACATTGCCACCGCCGAGGATCCAGCGGAAATCAACCTGGCGGGGATCAACCAGGTCAACGTCAACGACAAGGCGGGGCTGACTTTTGCCGCGGCGTTGAAGTCGTTCCTGCGCCAGGACCCGGACATCATCATGGTCGGCGAAATCCGCGATCTGGAAACGGCGGAAATCGCGGTGAAAGCGGCGCAAACCGGCCACCTGGTGCTGTCGACTCTGCACACCAACGACGCACCGACCACGCTGACGCGATTGTTGAACATGGGAGTGGCTCCTTTCAACATCGCCAGTTCGGTCATCCTGATCTCTGCGCAGCGCTTGGCGCGTCGGCTGTGCAAGGAGTGCAAGCAGCCCGCCGACATTCCCAGGGAGGCGCTGCTGAGGGCGGGGTTCAAGGAAAATGATCTGGACGGCAGCTGGACGCCGCACAAGGCAGTCGGCTGCGACGTTTGCAAGGGCACCGGCTACAAGGGCCGGGTCGGCATTTACCAGGTCATGAAGATCAGCGACGAATTGAACCGCATCATCATGACCAACGGCAACGCCATCGACATTGCCGAGCAGGCGCAGCGTGAGGGTATCCGCGACCTGCGGCAATCGGGATTGCTGAAGGTACGGCAGGGCATGACTTCACTCGAAGAAGTCGAAGCCTGCACCAATGAATAACACTTGACGAGGTAACGCTATGGCTACGGCAGCAGGGGCAGTACGCGAAAGGATCAAGGAATACACCTACCTCTGGGAAGGTAAGGACAGATCCGGCAAGGCAGTAAAGGGCGAGATGCGCGCCGGCGGCGAAGCGATGGTCAATTCGGTACTGCGCCGCCAAGGCGTCACGGTCCTCAAGATCAAGCGGCTGAAGATGGGGATGGGCGGGAAGGTCAGCGAAAAGGACATCACGTTCTTCACCCGCCAGCTGGCGACGATGATGAAGTCGGGCGTGCCTTTGCTCCAGGCCTTCGATATCGTCGGCAAGGGGCACTCCAATCCCGCGGTGGCCAGGCTGCTGATGGACATCAAGAATGAAGTGGAAACCGGCAACAGCCTGAACGCCGCTTTCCGCAAGTATCCGCTGCATTTCGACGCGCTGTTCTGCAACCTGGTGGGCGCCGGGGAGCAGGCCGGTATTCTCGACAGCCTGCTGGACCGTCTGGCGACTTACAAGGAAAAGATCCTCGCGATCAAAAGCAAGATCAAGGCCGCGCTGTTCTATCCCGTATCGATCATCGTGGTGGCGTTCATCATCACTGCGATCATCATGATTTTCGTGATCCCGGCGTTCAAGGATCTGTTCTCGAACTTCGGCGCCGACCTCCCCGCGCCCACACTGTTGGTGATGGCGATTTCGGATGTCTTCGTAAAATGGTGGTGGGCAATTTTCGGCGGCGTGGGCTTCGGTGTATGGTTCTTCTTCTACACTTGGAAGCGCTCGGTAAAGATGCAGATAGTGATGGACCGGCTGACCCTCAAGGTGCCGGTTTTCGGCCCGCTGGTCCGCAAGGCGACCATTGCGCGCTGGACCCGCACGTTGTCCACCATGTTTGCAGCCGGCGTGCCGCTCGTGGAGGCGCTCGATTCGGTGGCGGGCGCCGCAGGCAACCACGTGTATTACGAAGCCACCAAGAAAATCCAGCAGGACGTCAGTACCGGCGTGAGCCTCACCAGCGCCATGACTAATGTCAACGTCTTTCCGAACATGGTTCTGCAAATGGTGTCGATCGGCGAGGAATCGGGCGCCTTGGACGGGATGCTCAGCAAGGTGGCCGACTTTTTTGAGCAGGAAGTGGACGATGCGGTCGAAGCCTTGTCCAGCCTGATGGAACCGATGATCATGGTGGTTCTGGGGGTGCTGATCGGCGGCATGGTAATCGCCATGTACCTGCCGATCTTCAAAATGGGCCAGGCCGTATAAGCGGCGATCGCTTCGATTAATCATGCGCCCGACGAGCTCGGGCGTTTTTTTTATCAGCGCGCACCGTCGAACAGCCCGATGCGCAACGCGTCTGCGATGCCGGTGACTCTATGCACAACTCCAGGCCCCAGTGCCAGCGCGCTCGGTTCCAGCACGACACGACGCGCATACACAAGCACCACTGAAATATGAAGCTCACAGACCTCATGAGTGAACCGGTAATCGTGACGCTGGTCTGCACCCTGCTCGGACTGGTGGTCGGGAGTTTTCTAAACGTGGTCATCCATCGGCTGCCAAAAATGCTCGAGCGCGAATGGGACGCGCAGGCAGCCGATCTTCTGGAGCAGAAGGGCTCTGCCGATGCCGTGGCAAAGCTGAGGGGCACAGGCAGCGCCGCGCGGTACAACCTGGTCACACCGCCCTCGACCTGCCCGCGCTGCGGCCACCGCATCCGCGCCTGGGAAAACATTCCGATCCTGAGTTATCTCTTCCTGCGTGCACGTTGCTCGGCGTGCAAGGCGCCGATCAGCATCCGCTACCCGATCGTAGAGGCGCTGGCCGGCATCCTCTCCGGCTACATCGGCTGGCGCTACGGACTGACCACAGCGACGCTGGGCGCCCTTTTTCTGGCGTGGTCTCTGATCGCGCTGACCGCCATCGATATTGATACGCAGTTGCTGCCGGACGACATTACTCTGCCGCTGATCTGGCTCGGACTGCTGGTGAACCTGAACGGCACCTTCGTGCCGCTCCAGAGTGCGGTCATCGGGGCCGTCGCCGGCTACCTGTCGCTGTGGGCCGTGTACTGGCTGTTCAAGATCGCCACCGGCAAGGAGGGAATGGGCTACGGCGACTTCAAGCTGCTCGCCGCGATCGGTGCGTGGCTGGGTTGGAAAATGTTGCCGGTGGTAATCCTGCTCTCCTCCCTGGTGGGCGCGGTCGTCGGCATCGGCCTGATAGTTTTCGCCCGCCATGGCCGTAACACGCCGATTCCGTTCGGGCCCTACATTGCCGCGGCGGGATTGATCGCGCTGTTCTGGGGCGAGACGATCAACCGGACTTACCTGCAGCTGTTCTGACGATGCCTTTTGCCGTGGGTCTCACCGGAGGGATCGGCTCGGGCAAGAGCACGGTTGCCGAACTGTTCGCGCAACTCGGTGCCGGCGTGGTGGACACTGACGAGATTGCGCACGCGCTGACAGGACCGGGCCAAGCGCCGGTTCACGAGATAGCACGGCGCTTTGGTCCGCGGTACGTAACCGCAGCCGGCGCCCTGGACCGCGCCCGGATGCGCAAACTGGCATTCGAGGATGCGCGCGCGAAGAAAGACCTGGAATCCATCCTGCATCCGCTGATCCGGCGCGAAGCCGAGCGCCGGGTCGCGCGATCGACTGCACCCTACGTCATTGTGGTGGTGCCGCTGCTGTTCGAATCCGGCGCTTACAAGACCCTGGTGCGGCGCGTGTTGGTTGTGGACAGCGATCAGGAAGCACGGATCGAGCGCGTCAGGCGACGCAACAACCTGCCGCGCGAAGAAATTCTGGCGATCATCGCCTCCCAAGTGGGGCAGGCCGAGCACCTGCGCCGCGCGGACGACTTGATCAGAAACGACGGCAACGTTGCAGCCCTGGAGCCGCAAGTCGCCGCTTTGCATCGCAAATACCTGGATCTCGCCGCAGAAAGCTAGCGACGGCGCTGCAAGACGGCATTGCCGGCCTGCAGCTTTGCCGCATTCAGCTTTATTTTTACGGGCTTTTCGGGAATACTTGCCCTTACTCTGGTAAGCTGCGCCCGCATTGTGATCAGCTACGAGTTCCCGCTAAACGAGAGGATTCGCACCCTGCTGCGCTTGGAGGATCTGTACGGGCGCGCGCACTATTTCGCCTCAAAAAGCGATCCGGAGGAACATCACGTCGCTCTGACGTCGCTGTTCGAGATCCTCGACGTCGGAGGCCGCGCCGATCTCAAGTCCGACCTGATGCAGGAACTGGAACGCCAGAAACAACACCTAGACGCATTGCGCAACAATGCCGCGATCTCGCAGGAAGCCCTGACATCCGTGCTTGCCGACATCGAGAAGGCGATTTCCGACATGTTTCTCTCATCGGGGAAAACCGGTCAGGAGTTGCGCGAGAACGACTGGTTGATGAGCATCAAGCAGCGTTCCGCGATACCCGGCGGCGTGTGCCAGTTCGATCTGCCTTCGTATCACTTCTGGCTCAATCAAAACGCTGAAGTGCGCCGTCTCGATCTGGGCGAATGGCTTGCGCCTTTCCTGCCGATCCGCAACGGCGTGCAGATCATCCTGAAATTGCTGCGGGAGAGCGGCAAGACCACCACCCAGCTCGCGCATCAGGGGGTGTACCAGCAGACCATGGCGGGCCGGCTGGCGCAGATGCTGCGCATCCGCCTGGACAGCGCATACGACTGCGTACCGGAAATTAGCGCCAACAAATACGCGCTCAACGTGCGCTTCACCACCGCCATCGGCATGCAGCGTCGTACCAGCGTCGACGACGTGAAATTCGAACTGACGTTCTGCAACCTGTGATGAATGCCTGGCTGCGATGAAAGCCGAAGCAAAGAAAACGCGCATGGTGAATTGCCCGCGGTGCGGGACCGCCACGCCGTGGAGCGAGGCCAACGCCTACCGGCCGTTCTGTTCCGAACGCTGCAAGCTGATCGACCTGGGCCAGTGGGCCACCGAGGGCTACCGGATTCCACAGGAGGAAGCAGACGCGGGCAAGTCTGAAGGCGAAGAGCGTTAGCCGCGGCGAGCGTAGCGCCTACCAGGCGCCGCGGATCATGGCCACCCCGTGCGCACCGTGTGCACGTGCGCTGTCGAGATCCGACAATCGCATCCCGCCGAGTGCAAACACCGGCAGCGGGCGCCCGCCTGCGAGATCGCCGAAGCACCGCAGGCCGATCCCGGGCAGGTCCGGCTGACCGGGCTTTTCCAGGACCGGCCCAAGCACCGCGAAATCGGCGCCGAGTTCCGCTGCGCGCGCCAGTTCAGCCGCATCGTGACAGGAGGCGCCGCACCATTCGAATTGCGACCGCTGTCGAGCCGCCATCAACGCTTGCGCAGGCAGGTGTATGCCATCGGCACCGATACGTCCAGCCAGTCGTTCGTCGCCATTTACCAGGACAATGCCCCCCGAGGCATGCACGCGCTGCGCGACTTGCGCAGCGAAAGCCTCGCGCGCCGGTCGTTCGAGTTTTCCTTCTCTGATCTGCACTAGACGCAGACCCCTCGCGAGCGCGTCGTCGAGCTGCGCGAGCGCGCGCTTGACCCCGGTTTCCCAAGCATGCGTGATGGCGTAAACGATGGGCAGCGACAGCGCTTTCAGGACCGGCGCGTTGGCCGGAAGCATCGGCGCGACCGACAATGCGCCGCAGTGCTGCCAAGCCAGCGCTTGCTCTTCGTGCGGATGCGGTTCGCCCAGCCATTTCAGCACGCGATGAAAGTGCAGGCGCACGCTCGCGTGCGGGTAGCTGTAAACGCGGGTAATCCAGGGATAGGCCTGCACGAGGTCGATTCCCAGCTCCTCTTGGAGTTCGCGCCTTAGCGCCTCGGCGACAGGCTCGCCGGCTTCGACCTTGCCGCCGGGGAACTCCCAGTAGCCGGCATAGGCCTTTCCATGCGGCCTCTGCGCAAGGAGAAAGCTGCCGTCGTCGCGCTCGATCACCGCAGCCGCAACGTCCACCACCTTCGAAGGATGAAAGTTGAAGGATGAAGGATGAAGGCAATCCCCAGCCTTGGGATTGGGTTGCTTACTTCCGCCTTCCGCCTTCACCCTTCATCCTTAGTCTTCCCGCCCAGTCGCGGGCGAAATGCCACGCCACGCGGCCGCTGCGCGAACCGCGGGTAAGCGCCCATTGCAAGGCCTCGTGACGGGACTTCGCGCGATCGCGTTCACCCACGCCGAGCTGCCCGAGCCAGTAGTCCACGATCACCAAGTACTCATCCTGATCGAAAGGATAGAAGGAAACCCACAGACCGAAACGCTCGGACAGAGAAATTTTTTCCTCGACGCTCTCGCCGGGATGGATTTCCTCGCCAAGATACTTGGTCTCGAGGTTTTCCTGCATGTACTCGGGCATCAGGTGGCGGCGGTTCGAAGTGGCGTAGATCAGCAGATTTTCCGAAGTCGCCGAGATCGAGCCGTCAAGGATGACTTTCAGCGCCTTGTAACCCGGTTCGTCGGCGTCAAAGGACAGATCGTCGCAGAACAGGATGAATTTGTACGGCGCATCGGCAACTAGGTCGACGATGTCCGGCAGATCCATTAGATCCTGTTTCTCCACCTCGATCAGGCGCAAGCCCATTGCCGAGAATTTG
>WNFR01008529.1_pt1 | contig 10360 bp, 4 predicted proteins | sample 5400221 | NCBI WGS metagenome assembly WNFR01 (sample SAMN13153357, study PRJNA577476) | soil metagenome | isolation source: 40 cm soil under Madrone tree | place: USA:California | collected 2016-06-14 | reverse complement strand
AGTTTCTGGGCGTTTACCTGAGCGCCTTTTCGCGTTTCTTCATGGGCGCGCAGACGAAGGGCGGTCTCCTCGACGAGCCTGGACCCGTCGTCGCAGTGCTGGCGAGCGTTTTCCAGTTCGCGGTTGATTTGCTCGACCTTCTCAGCATGCTGTCGCGCTTCAGTTTCAGCCAGATTACAGGCCTTCACTTGTGCCGCCAATTGCTCCTGAACTCCATTGACGCGTTTGACGTGCTCTTCTTCCTGCTCGCGCAGCACGCCAACCGCTACTGTGAGCTGCTGCTCCTGTTCGGCCAGTAACCCGGCTTCTTCCAGGGCCAGGCGGCGCGCTTCCTCCAGCGCGGAAACGCTAGTTTTGATTTCCTGAATTCGTTCGAGCTGGGCCTGTTCCGCCCGGCGCAGGCTTTCGATCTCTTCGTTGAGCCGCTGCTCCTTCTCGGCTTGTTCTTTGGCTTGACCTTCAGCGAGTTGCCGGGTCCTTTCTTGTTCGACGAGATGAGATTCGACTTCGACAATACGCCCGACCAGGTCCTGTTCCGCCTGCCGCATCGCTTCGGTTTCAGCCTTCAGCGATTGCTCCTTTTCGGACAGTCGGGACCATTCCACTTCTTGTTCCTGTCGCGATTTTTCAGCACTTGCGACCAGAGCATTCACTTCTTCGATTCGTATCAGATGCTCTGGCTCGGCTTGCCTCAGGCCTTCCAGCCTGGCCTTGAGCTGCTGTTCCTGTTGGCCGCGATCGTGCGACTCTGTTTCAAGCTTTCTGGCGACAGCTCTCAACTCTTCCAGCCGTTGCTCGTGTTCCTGGGCGCGGTTCCGGGCTTCAGTCTCGGCGCGCTGTTGCGCTTCTGCCTCGACGCGGAACCGAGCCTGGGCTTCCTCGGCCCGCGCTCTCTCAACGGCCCCTGCCTGTTGCAGCGCTTCAATCTGGGAGCTGAGCGATCGGGCCTGTTCGGCGCGTTGTTGCGACGCAGCTTCAGCTCGAGCGCGCGCCGCTTCCAGGTCCGCCAGCCGTTGCATCTCGATGTCGATGCGATGAGCTAGTTCGGCCTCTGACTGGCGCTGGGTTTCGATCTCTTTACTTTGCGACTGTTCCTGGTGGATCAATCGTTGGATGTTAGAGTCAAGCTTTTCGCTGGTCTCGGCATTTAAACGTAAAGCGGCCTCGGCCTCTTCGATTCGTTTCAGTTGCTCTGGTTCGTTCAGGCGCAGAGTTTCCGCCTTCGCGATGTGCTGCTGTTCCTGTTGGGCGCGTTCCTGGGATTCAGTTTCGAGTTTTCTGCCAATAGCTCTCAAATCTTCCAGCCGCTGATCCTGTTCCTGGGCCCGCGCCCGCGCTTCATTTTCCGCGCGCTGATGTGCTGCTTCGTCCGCACGGAACCGGGCGTCTGCTTCTTCCTTGCGTTTGATCTGTTCTTCCTCGGTCCGACGCAGCGTTTCGATCGCAGTGTTCAGCGACTGCTCCTGATGGATCAGTTGTTGGATCTTCGCCTCGACCTCTTCATGCGTCGTAGTCCGAAGACGCAAAGCAGCCTCGGCGTCTTCGATTCGTTTCTGTTGTTCTTGTCCCGCGACGTTGAACGCGTCGATCTGGGATCGAAGGGATTTTTCTTTTGCGGCGCGTTCCTGAGCCGTTGCCTCAGCCTGACTACTGAATTGTTCCAACTCGGTCAGCCTCTGTTCATCCTGCTCGGCGCGCATTTCTGCTTGAATTCTGGCTCGGAGATGGGCTTCTTCCTGCGACCGCAGACGAGCCTCGGCCGCGACGATGCGGTTCCGTTGTTTCTGTTCCTCGGCGCGCAGTTTTTCGCAGGCTGCATTCAGATTCTGTTCCTCGATTCTGAGCTCTGCACCTTTTGCGACGACCAGTTGGCGAGTGGCTTCCTGCTCGCGAAGTTTCGTTTCAACTTGCGTTATTAACTCGCGCTGCTCTGCTTCCGCCAGACGCAGACCTTCGAGTTCCGCGTTAAGATGGCTTTCCTGCTCGGCCAGGCGTTTGCCTTCCGCGGCAACTTTCTTTGACGCTTCTCCCAATTCGAGGATCCGGACATTCGCGTCCTGAAGTCTCGCAGTCTCGTTCCGCCCAGCCTCTTCCAGGGCCTCGATCTCGGCGGTGCGCCGCTTTGCCTTCTCGGTTTCGCGCTCAACTGCCGCTTCGGCTGTCCGTTGAGACTCCTTTAAAGCGCGGACACGAGCCTGAGCTTCGGCGACCTGCTGCAGTTGCAGATGTTCCGCCCTTTGTAGCGTTTCGACCTCGGCTTTGAGTTGTTGTTCTTTTTCCGCCTGGCGTCTGGCTTCAGTTTCAGCCCGATGTCGCGCTTCCAGTTGGGTGATGAGACGTGACTCGATCTCTTCAACGCGTCTGAGTTGTTCCTGTTCGGCAATTCGCTGAGCTTCAATTTCAGACGTCAGCCATTTCTCTCGCTCCGTCCGTTGGCGGGCTTGTGCGTCGATCTCGGCCCTGAGCTGTTCCAGTTTTTGGGCTCGCTCCAGTGCTTCCAACTCAGCCTTCTTGCGAATGACCAGGAGTTCCGCAAAGCGTTGTTCTTCCGCCACCGCCCGACGATGACTTTCCTCTTCCTCACGAAGGCGTGCCGTTTCAGCTGCCCGACGTTGCGCCGCAACCTCAGCCTTTTTCTTCGCGGCCTGCACTTCGACACGGCGCCGCTCAAGTTCCAACTCGGCCTGCCTTAAGGCCTCTTCTTCCGCGCGCAAATCGTCACCAACGGCGGCGTCTCGTTCGAACGCCCTCGCTCTTGATCTCCGCTCCAGTTGCGATTCTAGGTCCGCTGGGCTTTGTTCGGCGCTGGCAAGGCCATCGTTTACAAAAGCCTGCCGTGCGTCTGCCAGTTGTTCCAGATTGCCGCTGGCCAACGCCGCCATCAGCTGGTCAGCAACCATGCGCCGGCTCGACGGGTCGTTGAAGTCGCTGGCGCCAGAGTCACCGTTACGTCTGAGGGGTGCGTCGGTTTTATCCGCGTGAACTTTAGGTGGTTGTGAAGACGGTTGTTCCATGTTTGATTCTTCTCCTCGAGCGAATACGAAGCACCCGAGGACGGCCCTGAAGGATTTAGGCTCGTGATGAGACTGTTCGGCTTTACTTTCTTCCTGAGCGCAAGTGACTGGTCGGGTTATTAATTTTTTTGCGACTTGATGTGTCGCAATGGAGAGGTGGACGATCCGATTCGTCCAGAGCAGCAGTCTCTAATGGCTGGCTATGCCCGAGACTGCCTTGATTCTCGCAAATAATGGCCTGCCAGGTCAATAGTCCTTTTCTGGAGCCAGCAAGGCCAATGTCTAAAACTGTACTTACCGGGAGGTTTCAAGGCCACCGGGATTGACCTAAATCATGTAATACTGAGCCGCACAACAAATCGCCTTCTAAAACACTAACAGAGCGCCCGGTGGGCTGAATGTCTTTAATTTCACTGCTTTCTTAGAAGCTAAAGCGAATCTGAGCGTCGATTAGACGATTGTAGGGAGGTGTGCTACTTCCGCCTCTGCCGCCTCCAAACCCAGCAAAGTTACCGCCCGTTCCAGTTGAAATCCCGAAGAAGGGGGAACTCAGATTGCCAATCGGCCTTCCCAGGTTCACATGGTTGAGAATGTTCTGGAAGTTCATCGAAAATGTAAGGTTGTAGCGCTTTCCGGTTTCCGAGCCGCCGCCGCCGCCTCGGCCGCCACCTCCTGCACCGCCGCCGGCTCCACCGCCGCCGCGCGCTCCGCCACCGCCCAGGCCGCCAAAGCCGCCGCGTCCTCCAGCGCCGCCTCCGCGCCCGGCTCGATCGCTGCCATCACGTTGGCCTGACTGGGAAGCTGTGCTCCTTCGCTCGCCGCCAAATCCGAACGTCTTACTGATTCGCAAATTGGTGCTCAGGGAGCCCGGTCCTTCGCCATAGTTGCGCGGAATAATTAGTTCGCCGAGCATGGGATTGGGATCGAAAGCGCCGAAGCGAGTGATGATTACGCCGGGCTTTGTTAGATCGTTCGCGAACGCGGGCCGCTCGATAAACAAAGTATCGCCATTCAGATCGCGGCCGATAGTAATGTTGAACGGCGCGCCTGAAGTGATAATCACAAAAGGATTGAAGCTGAGTCCCCATGGTCCGCGATAACTCCCGACTACAGTCAACCGATGTCGAATGTCGTTAGACGCTCTGCCATACTCGCCACTCAAGTCGTACGAGTTTGCTGGAAAACTCCCGGTGCCGTCAGTGTCGCTCTTTGCTTTGGCAAAAGAGTAATTAATCGTCACACTGCCCCTGCGACTGAAACTGTTGACAATATTGAAAGTCAAAAGATTTTGGTCGAAGCGGCCAGTTGATTCGTACTGAAAAATGTTATTCGCGCTGCCAAAGGGTCGCACGCCGCTATTGGGCACCAGCGGATTAAAAGTTCCTGGCAAGGGCGCATTGATGGCGCGCGTTCGCAGTAGATGAAGCGAGCGGGCATGAGAATAGGTCGCACTCACCTTGAAGTTGTGTGGCAATTGCTGTTCAAGACTGATCGCGCCCTGCATTGTGTAGGGGGTGCGGAGATCTGCCGCTAAACGGTCGATGGTTATCGGAGTAGCAAATGCGGTCAGCGTCGCGATCGACGGCACGTTCGGAAAAGAATCCAATACTGCGGGATCGGTGACAATGAATTGTTGTTGATTGGTGCCGTTGAAGCGACTGGCCGCTAAGGTTAAGTTCTCACCGACGCGATCGTAAAACACGCCGAAGCCGCCGCGCACTATTGTCTTCGAAGGTTTCCGTGGGCTCGATGCTCCCGGCGCCCAGGCGAAGCCCAAGCGCGGCGCAAAGTTGAATTTGCTCTTGATGTTATTCTGGTTCTCATACCGGAGGCCCGCGCTGAGGGTCAGGTTCGGACGAAACTTCCAGTCATCCTGCACGAATCCTCCAAAGTCGAACTGGCTCACGGTCGCCTGCGGATTTCCGGCAGAAATCGAGAACTGCGTCGCGCCGCCGCCCTGCGCTCGGATTTGCGCCGGCGTCAGACCGTTTTGCAAACCTCGCAGAGTAATTTGATAAGCCTGAATGCTGGTTAGACCGGTTCCGGTCCGGCCGCTCGCGAATGTCCACGTGCCGCCAAAGTTATTCGGCGATATGTTGGTGATATGAACGTCTCGCAGCCGCGCGCCGAAGCGCACCGTGTGCATGCCCATTACACGGGAGGTGATATTGGTCAACTCCCAGCGGTTCTGATTATTCGAAGCCAGACCGATCTGAGAACCACCGCCGATGAATGCGTCGGACACCTGAATCGCCGGCAGCGAATTGTTCGCGTCATCGCCTGAGGTCTGGTGGACAAACTGGAAACGGCTCTCGTTGACGGTTGTCTTACTGAGAATCGCGGTTTCAGTCAAGCGCATGTTCTGTTCGGTATTCGCCGTGTTGTACTTCCGAGATGCCAACGAGAAGCCGCCCACGCCCGTTACATTTGTACTGTGCTCGTATTCGTAACGCGCCACCAGGGTGTTATTCGAATTGATTTGATAATCAATTCGGGGGCTGAATTCGGTGCGGCGATTTGGAGTCGGAACAGTATCGCTGAAGGGAACGATATTCAGATTTGCGTCAAGAGTGGACCCATTGATCACGGCATCGTCGTTAATGTCGCGCTTCTCGAAATCAATAAAGAACGAAGCCTTCTTTTTGGAGATCGGGCCGCTGAAATTGCCACCATACTGTCGCGAAAAATAAGGCGCCCGCGTCGGCGCAAATGGATTGCGCGCGTTCAGCGCCTGGTTATTGAAGCTAAACGAAACCTGTCCGCGAAAGCGGTCCGTGCCCGGCTTGGTGAGGATCTCAATTCGTCCAAAGCCTGGCCGATCATATTCAGCAGAAAACGGATTCGCGTTAATACGAATCTCGCGAATCGAAGACAACGGCGGCATCGCTCCGCCCGTGAAGCCGTCAATGTAAATCTGACCGCCGTTCGGACCCACAGCGGGACCGGCCAGCGCCTGCAAAGCCGCGACGAGATCGTCTGGATCATCAGGCAGAGACTCGAGGTCCGTTCCTTTGATTACGGTGGCCCCGAGGTTGTTCTCGGGCTCGGTACTCACGCCCGCACTATCGACGGCCACAGTGACCTTCTGCTGTTCGATCGTAACTTTCAAAGTGACGTTTAACTGTTCACTGCGTCCGGCAGTCGATCTGACGTCTGCGTTCTCGTAGTTAGCGAAACCAATAGCCCTGACTCTGATCGCGTACTTGCCGGGAGCGAGTCCGCTAAGGACAAAATTTCCTTCGCCGTTTGTAGTGACAGTCTTCTCAACGCCACTGGCATTAACGGCGACTACGGTGGCGCCGACAATGACGCCGCCGAACTCGTCCGAGACCTGGCCCTTCAGTGTGCCCGTGCCCTGCTGACCGAGGGTGATGCCGGCACAGAAAACTAGAATCAATAACAAACGTCCCATTCAGATGATTCCTTAAGCTTTGTTTATGAAAAGTGGCGGTATTCTGCCTCGTTAATTAAGACGAAGGCAGGAGGATTTCGGTTACAGGAGACGAGCTATCAAGGCGATAACTTGAAGAGATTTGTGGGTAATACTGCAGCGCGACAAACTGCCTTAGACGGATCGCGGACATCCCTGTCCGCCAGCGGGCGAAGCACGCTCAGATCTCGCGGAATTATTTTGGGCGTGGTTCGCGCTGCGCGCTCAGGCGGACAGGATGCCCGCGATCCGTCACTCCAACTTCTACTTTCCCCGCCCGCGGATTTCGGTGTCCCAGTAGCGCAGCCATTCATTCCCTTGCTTGCGGAGTAACTCCCAATCCAGCGGCATGCGCGTGAAGGGCGCATTCATCCACTCTGGAAGTTGGGTCCGATCGATGTCTTTGCGCACGGGCAGGCGATAGTAGTTGCGCCCTGAGTGAATCAGACTTTCAGGCGTGGTGACGAATTCATAGAATCGTTTGGCTTCGTCCTCGTTGGGCGCGCCGCGCACAAGAGCGATTGCGTCGATCACCACTGGCGTACCGCTGATGGGGATGTTATAGGAAACGGGAAGTTTTTTTTGCTCCTGATACAGACGCACGTCGGGCAAATCCCACAGACTAATGACGCCTTCCTGTCGCGCCAACTTCTGCATCAGCAAGGTTCCGTCAGCCGTGTATTCGTGAACGTTTACATCCAGTTTTCTGAGCCAGTCATAACCTTTTTCAGCCGAGTTCGTGTCTTTGTAATAACGCCAGATCATTCCGCCGAAGATTGCCCGCATGGAATCAGAAGGGTTCGGATTACGGATTAAGACTTTGTCCTTCCATTTTGGATCGAGCACATCGTCCCAGTCCCTGGGAGCGTCTTCAGCGCGCACCGCATCGCTGTTGTAAACGATCACTTCCGGGGTTTCATAGGTGCCGTACCACCGATCCTGCGCGTCGCGGGCAAAGTCGGGAACTGTGTCAGCCCAGGAAGGGCGATAAGGCTGGAGCAGATTTTCGTCAGCCGCGGTCTGAAAGGTTGTGTGGGCCGCGCCCCACCATAGATCCGCTTGCGGACGATTGCGCTCGGCGCGCAGCCGCTCGAGCACTTCGCGCGATCCCATATCAAGAAACTGGACGTCAACTTCCGGGTGAACTTGTTTGTAACGGGCAACAAAGTCGCGCAGCATATCCTGCCCATGCGGTGTGTAGATCAAAAGCTTGTGATGGCTGTTTTGATTCGAGGATCGGCAGCCGGTTGTGAGGATTAGAGCGAGAGCAACGAGAATCGATCCAGCGAGTTTCATCATTGAGATTTGTGTTCCGCCTACCAGGCATTGCACAACTCCCTGGATGATACGCCGATCAAGATTTGGGTTCTAGCTTGCATTGTGAAGCTTCGGGATCAGCCTATAATCAGAACATGAAGCGTTTTGCACTGTCCTTACTTGGTGGTCTTGCTATTACGATCCTCTATATCGGCATACTCCTCCTACTCGTGTGGACTCGGAACTACGCTTTGGTTCGCCGCTTGTCCTATCCCGTGGACTGGCCGACATGGTTTCTGCGTTTTAACCCATCCTCTTTAAGCCGCGGAGACCAAATATTTCTTTTTGGGTTAGTCATCATTTTCCCCAACGCAGTTCTTTACTCGACCCCGATCTATTTTCTCTTGTGGAGAGTTTCACTCCGCAGGCGAAAGGCTATCCGCGTTGACCTGCCGCCCAATCCACCGCGATTTGTTCGACATTGAAAATGACCCACTACCGGATCGCGCTCAGCAAAGCTCTGCCGGCAACCGTTAAGAATCGTAGCAGCCCTTCTGTCCATGCGATCCAGTCTGTCATCTCGAATCCTTCCTCTTGTTACCTAATTACTAATTGATCCAAGGCTGCCTTCAGCGCCACGTGTACGAAGCTGATCGGCAACTACGGCCCTCTGCTGAGCGGTGAGAAGTCGATAGAAGCTCATCTTCGCGCGCACCTTCATCGAGATAATCTCGCTCATCACGGCCGCTTGTTTTTCAGAAACCTGTCTGAGTGTTGATTCCTCCAGCCGTCCGGTGAAGGCTGCTTCCGAAAGTTGGTCATCCAGGTCGGCAAGCTCCTGAAAAAGCGGCTCGGCCTGGAGCATCGTGGCTGTGGCGATGTTGGCGATGCGAAACTTTTGGCTGGCGGTCAGATTCAGGCGTTCAGTGATCGGCGAGAAGATTTCATTGATAAGATCATTGTCTTGTTCGGCGTCTACTTTGGTTGTCTGTCGCGGGACCCCTGGCCTAATGTCTACAGTGACCTGCGCGGTGGCAAGGCCGGCACTGGCGGCGATGATCGTCAGCGCCAGGAAGAGTAATTTGGGTGCCTTCATCGTTGGTCTCCTTTGGACTGATGTGGTCAAGTTAGTTTCGTGATGAACGGTGTCCAGGTTTGAGTAGCGCAAGCTGGCGTCCGGCGCGGACTGGACAGTCTGCGCTACCCGGGCCGAAACGACGAATTACTTAATGACGATTCCGGTCGAGAACCGAAAACCGTTTAGAGTGCGGTTCGGAAAAGTCACCGAGTTGATGGTGCGACCGCGAAGGAAGATCGGATTGTAGTCAAACTGCGCGATGCGCCAGGCGAAGCGGTTGCTCAGCTTATAGTCGACGCCGCCCCCAAGGTTCATCGTGAAACTGGTGTTGTGGTCGGTGAAATTGGTGGTCCCGTCAGTAAATGTTTCCGTCAGATTTCGCCGCGCGATGCCCGCGAGCACATGGGCGAACGGCGTGAGCTTGCTGCCGCTGGGGAATCTCAACTGCGGCCCGCCGGTGATGTTGTAGAGCGAAAACTTCGACTGGCCGGCAGTACTACCAAACGTATCGCTGCGGCTGTTGAAGTGGGCGGAAAAATCGGCCGTTACGCCCAGGCGTTTGCTGAAATAATCCGAGGCCGACAAATTAAGTCCGTTAGCTTTAAAGCGATTATCAAGACTGGTCGTCGTCGCAGATAAATCACCGCTACTAACTCCCGTGTTAATGCTTTCAAATGAATAACCGGCAAAGAACTCGGGCTTCTTGTCGTTCTGCGCGACCGCTAACGCGGAGCTGGAAATTAGCGTAATGATAAGAAGAGCAAAGTTTTTCATGAGAGAACCTCCCTGAAAGTTTTGTTGGCAAATCACGGCGACTCAGTCTTAGAGCTTTTCCAAGTCACCGGCCTGAAGTGCCGGTACCAAAAAAGGCGGCACCGGCACTTGGCGATGATCTTCGGGTGACGATGAAATAGACCCGAATCGGTGACTAAGACGCAGGCGGCGCCGGACGCGACGCAAAGAGTGGGTTAATCGAATGTGAAGTTTTGTGAAGGCGAGCAGGAAGTTCGAATAAGAAAACCGGCCCAACGAAAGGAGCGCCTCCACGGCTCGCGCTTCTTTCAGTTGACGCCGGTCGCGTCGCGCAAGTCGATAACCTGCGCCGCAGATCAACTGCGCTATTGTTGTGGTTGCGGCGCGGAACCCGGAGGCGGTGGCGGTGGTCCCTGACGCTCAAACCGTTGCCGTTTGGCGGCGAGTTGAGTTTTCTGCTCAGCCGTTAGGACGCCCGCAATTTGCGACATCATCTTCGCATGCGAAACCTCGAGTTCCACCTGGATCTTGGCCCGCGCTTCGGCCGCCGCGCGCACGGCTGCCTCGTCGAAAGTGCCGCTAATCGGGTCGGGTTCGCTTCCGTGCAAGGCACGCATCTGATCGAAAAGTGCTTTGTCGCTCTCTTCAAAGCCGTCCTTGATCTTCTTGATCTGGGCTTTCTGATCGTCTGTTAGATTGAGATCGCGAAGCGCTCCCAACCCATCGCCTGGTCCCGGCCCGCCGCGAAAGCCACCACCGCGCGGCGGACCCTGCATTCTATGCCCGTGTGAAAAGGCCACCGCGGCGACTGTCAATAAGAGCGCGCCG
>WNFR01014631.1_pt1 | contig 10361 bp, 9 predicted proteins | sample 5400221 | NCBI WGS metagenome assembly WNFR01 (sample SAMN13153357, study PRJNA577476) | soil metagenome | isolation source: 40 cm soil under Madrone tree | place: USA:California | collected 2016-06-14 | reverse complement strand
CACGTAGAACCAGCCGTCCTTGTCGGGCGCGAGGTACTTCCAGCCGTGCGCCACGTAGGACGGCATGTCGTCATAGACCACCTTGCCGTCGCCGAGCTTGTCGAGATTGGCTTCGGCGTTGTCGTATTTGATCAGCTTGCTGATGTCGACGACATACAGCGCGCCATCCTTGAACGCCAGCCCGGTGGGCATCTTCAGCCCCTTGATAACCGTCTTGACCTCTCTCTTGCCGCCCTTGTCGGTGATCGCATAAACGCTGCCGAGGTCGAACGTGCCGACGAACAGCGTGCCATTGTCGCCCCAAGCCATCTGGCGTGCTTGCAGCACGCCCGGAGCGTAGACTTCGATCTGGAAGCCCGGCGGCAGCTTGATCTTCTTCATCATCGCGGCGAGGTCGGCCTCCGATGCGCCGGTCGGCGGACCCGATGGCGGTGCGAGGCCCTTTTGAGCTTCAGTCTCGTCGCCGAGGAACCAATCATCCGGCGGATTTGTCCAGAATTCCTTGGTGCCGGATTCGTACTTCTTGAGCGGCTTGTCCTGCGCGGCGGCCTGACTGGCCCCGGCGACAACGAGGATCGCCGCGAGCGCAAGAACGGATCGATTGAATGTCGATTTCATCGCGTCACTCCCTGTGCAGCCTGGCGGCTGCGCGTGTTGTTTATTTTGAACGTTTCGAGAGACGAACTTTGGCCTGCTTGAGATTGGATCAGACCCTGAAACGTTACCACATCCATTGAGGGAGAGAAGCGCGCCGCGCCACTCTGGCAGGGCAAAAATAAAGTGAGAAAAAATTTCTTTCGAGCGGTTTTATTCGATGCAATTATTGCGGACGCTGCGATGCGGTATCGGACATTGCTCCGCGTCTAGCTGCGGCAAAATTGTTGCGCCTGGCGTTGACGCCATCGTCGCAGCTGGATCCGTGACGTCAGATCGCGCTGCGGCCGTGACCGTTGGAGCGCATCTTTGGGAAAAACGAAAAGCCCGCTGACATAGCGGGCCTTCGTCAAAGCTTTGCCTTTTCGAAAAGATCTGGAGCGGGCGAAGGGGCTCGAACCCTCGACCCCGACCTTGGCAAGGTCGTGCTCCTGCTTCAACGCCTTGCCGCATGTGATCGGAGCGGTCTATAAAAAGCGGGCGGGATATTCAGCCGACATCACGATGACACAATGATGCGAGACGAAAATCGGGTCAAAAAGTGGAAGAAGTACCTGATTTTATTGAATAAGTTAGCGGGCGTAGTTCAATGGTAGAACGGCAGCTTCCCAAGCGTCGCGAGGGCGCTCGTTGATTTCCGGGAGTGATTTTGGCGGGTTAGCCAAATCGCTGTTTGCAAGGGTCTACCCGCCCATCGCGAACTTGGCCCAATCGAGCATCAATTTCCGACGTTTATTGACCATGACGCTGCGGGCATAGGCCTTCTCAGTTTTGGTGCCGACGCGATGCGATAGCGCGATCTCCGCAAGCGTGCTGTCGTGCTCTGTCTCATCCGAAACCCAATCGCGGAACGTGCTGCGGAAACCGTGCACAGTGAAACCCGAGCCGGGCCGTAGCTCTTTCAACAGATTGAGCATGTCGGCGTGCCACATCTTCGCTTTGACTTTGCCGGGGAAAAGGCAATCGCCCGGCTTGCCGCCCTTCGCTAGCAGAGCCAATGCCTGCGGGACCAACGGCACGAAATGCGTGCGCTGCTTCCCTTTCTTGCCCTTCATTCTCTCTTTCGGAATGATCCACATATCGCCGTGAATTTCAGAGCGCTTGCCGCCGATGGTTTCAGCGGTACGGGCGGCCGTCAGAATCGTCCACATCAGAGCCTTACTCTCATTCGATCCGGTATCGCGAAGCTCGCGCATGAACGCGGGTAGCTCGGCGGCGGGCATCGCCTTATAACTTTCCGCCTCCGGAATTTCCGGCCGCGATGGTTCATGCTCAAGGTGGCCGTCAAGCCGCGCCGGATTGTCCCCAGTGCGCAGCCCCTTGTATTTCGCGAAGTCGAGAATTTTGCCAATGCGCATCCGGACTTTTTCGTAGGTCACCGCAGAATGCTTGCGATGGGCAAGCGCTGCCAACACTGCCGCAGTGTCGATTTCGTCAACCGGGAGCTTTGCAAAATCAGTAACAGGCGAGCCCGGCGCGGCCGACGCGAGGGCGACCTTGATCACCGCACTATCGAACATCTTTGTGAAGTTGTGACCGATTAGGGATGATCGATAGTCAACCGCCTGCTTGCCTTCTTGGCCGCCGATCCAGCCCGCGGCTTTGTCGGCCAGATACTTCGCAACCACTTCGCCGAACAGCTTGCCGGCCTCGCCAGCGTTTGGCGACATGTCGGCCGCGCTTCCCAGTAGCTTGGTTCGAGAGGCGTTGCCCTCTCGCCATTGATACGTCCAATAGCCTCGACCGTTGCGCGTGATCAGATAGAGGCTGTTGCCGTCCGGGGTTCTCTTGGACTTAGTATTGCCAACGCTGTCTTTCATGGCATCCGCAACCTGATCCGTACGAAGGCGGGCGCTGGGCATTGTAGAACCTTTTTGTTACACACTGGCTGGAGCCGGCGCTACAACCAGTCCGGCGCGCTGGCGCGCGCGATCGAGCGGCAAAGCGGCGTGAACGTGACAACCGAAGCGCTCCGGCGCATCAGGCCGACGCAGCAACAGATCGGCCTGTCGCGCGCGCAGCGGGCGAGCAACGTGCAGGGCGCGTTCAAGGTTTCGGCCGATCGTAGCGCCGACATTGCCGGCCGCCGCATCGTCCTGGTCGACGATGTCCTCACCACCGGCGCCACCGTTGACGCCTGCGCGCGGGCGCTATTGCGCGCCAAGGCGGCCCAGGTGGACGTGCTGGTCTTCGCCCGGGTTGTGGACACCCATAAAGCTCCCATATAATGGGCTGATCCTGCCAAGACCGAGCGCGAGATGACCGCTGCCATTGAAATCTATACTCGTCCGGGCTGCGGCTATTGCGGCGCCGCCAAGTCGTTGCTGACGCGCAAGAAGGCCGCCTTCATCGAATTCGACGTCGCCAGGGACCCGGCACGCCGGCAAGAGATGTGGGATCGCGCCGGCGCGGGCTCGACCTTTCCGCAGATTTTCGTCGGCGAGATGCATGTCGGCGGGTGTGAAGAGCTTTACGCGCTGGATCGGCAGGGCAAGCTCGATGCGCTGCTGGCCGGCGAAAAGGCCAATTCATGAGCGCGGAGCTCTCCTTCAACGCCGCCATGGTGCAGATGTGCACCGGATTGCTGCCGGGGCCGAGCCTGGAGCAGGGCACAAGACTGATTCGGCAGGCCGCCGCCCAGGGCGCCGATTATGTGCTCACCCCCGAGGTGACCAACATGATCCAGTCGAACCGCAAGGCGCTGTTCGAAAATCTTGCCCCGGAAGAGGACGATCTCTCGCTCAAAGCCTACCGCGCGCTCGCCGCGGAATTGAAAATCCATCTCCATATCGGCTCGCTGGCGTTGCGTGCGTCGCCGGAGCGGGCGGTCAACCGTTCGTTCCTGATCGGGCCGGATGGCGGCGTGATCGCGAGCTACGACAAGATCCATATGTTCGACGTCGATCTGCCCGGCGGCGAGAGCTATCGCGAATCCGCCAATTACCAGCCGGGCGAAGCCGCCGTGCTCGCCGACCTGCCCTGGGGACGGATCGGGCTGACAATCTGCTACGACATGCGTTTTCCGGCGCTCTACCGTGCGCTCGCCGAAAGCGGCGCCTCGTTCCTCACGGTGCCTTCCGCCTTCACCGTCAAGACCGGCGAAGCGCATTGGCAGACGCTGTTGCGCGCCCGCGCCATCGAGACCGGCTGCTTCGTGTTCGCAGCCGCGCAGGCCGGAACGCACGAGAGCAAGCGCCAGAGCTACGGCCATTCACTGATCGTCGATCCCTGGGGCACAGTGCTTGCCGAGGGCGGCGGCGTTGAGACCGGCGTGTTCATGGCCACGATCGATCCCGCAAAAGTCGAGACCGCGCGCAAGGCGGTGCCGTCGCTGCAGCACGGAAGGCGTTTCAGCGTCGCCGATCCGAAGGCCGGCCCGGACCATCTGCATCTGGTGCGGGGATCGGCATGATCCGCTATTCGCTCCGCTGCGAGGCCGGCCATGAATTCGAAAGCTGGTTTCAATCTTCCTCGGCCTACGAACAACAGGAAAAGCGCAAGCTGGTGAACTGTCCGGCCTGCGGTTCGGCCAAGGTCGAGCGCGCGATCATGGCCCCGCAGATCGTGAGCAGGAAGGGCCGCGAGATTGCGGCGCCGGAGCCTGCCGCCGCCCCTGCCCCCGCACCCGAGGCAACGACCGCCGCGGCCACCTCCACGCCGCTGTTGATGGCGCAGGAGCGCGAGCTGCGCGCCAAGCTCAAGGAATTGCGCGATCATATCGTGAAGAACGCCGACAATGTCGGCGAGCGTTTTCCCAACGAGGCCCGCAAGATGCATTACGGCGATATCGAGCATCGCCCGATCTACGGCGAGGCTTCGCCGGACGAAGCGCGCGCCCTGATCGAGGAAGGCGTCGAAGTATCGCCGCTGCCGGTGCTGCCGGAAGACCGGAATTAATTTCGACATACGCAGTCTTCCTCATGGTGAGGAGCGCGACTTCGCGCGTCTCGAACCATGAGGACGTCGACACTCATCCTTCGAGACGCGACCAAGAGGTCGCTCCTCAGGATGAGGGCTGCTACACCGCCACCAATAGCGCCACGCCGATCACGATCAGCACGATGCCAAGGAATTCGCGGCCCGATAGCGGCTGCTTGAACGAGTAATACGCAACAGCCTGCGCGAACAGCACCTCGACCAATGCCAGCGTGCGCACATTGGCGGCCGCGGTCAGCGCAAATGCCAAAAACCAGAATTGCGAGGCGAAGGCGCCCATGAAGCCCGCCAGCATCGACGGCTTCCACAGCCCGAGGATTTTGGCAAGCACCTCGGGCGCGCGCGCCAAGAGATAGATCGTCAGCACCAGGGTCTGCACGAACAGTCCGAACACCAGCGTGTAGGATGCCGCCGTCACGAATGACACGCCCGATACGGTGATGATCGCGCCGCGAAAGCCGATCGCCGACAGCGCGAACGCGGCGGCGGCGACCAGGCCGATGATCGTTGGCTTCAACTCGGCAAAGCCCTTTTCCCCGCCCGGCCGCAGCGCGGTGATGACCACGCCGACGGTTGCGATCAGAATCGCGATCACCTTCAACGCGGTGAGATGATCGCCGAGAAAGACAAACCCGAAGATCGCGGTCTGGATCGCCTCGGTCTTCAGATAGGCCGTCGTCACCACGAACGAGCGGTCGTTCATGGCGACCAGCATCAGCCCGGTGGCGAGGATCTGGCTGAGCGCGCCCAGCAACAGCCACGGCCAGAACCCGGCCGTCGGCCATGGCACACGGTCTCCGGTCGCAGCCAGCACGATGGCGAAGAACACAACCGAGAACGGGAAGCCGAACAGAAAGCGGATATTGGTGGCGCCCCAGGTGCCGAGCGGCCCGGTCAATTGCCGCTGCATCGCATTGCGCGCGACCTGCGCGAGCGCCGCGGTGATGGTGAAGGGAATCCAGAGCGTGGCGATGGAGAACATGGGAAGCGGGCTGGAGGGCTAACACGGGACGCTGACAATCGTCAGCACCGTGAATGTCACAGCCCGCGCGGTCAACCGTCAGGATTGCATGCGGCACCAACCGCGATGTCGTCCCAGATTTCGCAATGCTTTCGCAGGGACGACAATAGCTACACCCCCTCGGCCACCACCATGTAGTTCACGTCCATGTCGGAGGAGAGGCTCCAGCGATCGGCGAAGGGATGATAGATCACGCCGGCCTGTTCGGTGATGGCGAGCTTGTTGTTCGCCAGATGGCGCGCCAGTTCGTCGGGGGTGACGAACTTGTCCCATTGATGGGTGCCGCGCGGCAGCCAGCGCAGGATGTATTCGGCGCCGACGATCGCCAGCGCAAAACTCTTCCAGGTGCGGTTGATGGTCGAGACCAGCATCAGCCCGCCGGGCTTGAGCATCGCGGCACAGCGATTGAGAAAGGTGCCGACGTCGGTGACGTGCTCGATCACCTCCATCGCCAGCACGATGTCGAAGCGTTCGCGCACATCCATCTCTTCGACGCTGGTGCAGCGATAATCGATCGACAGGTGCCCCTTGTCGGCGTGCAGCCGGGCGGCCGCGATATTGCTGGCGGAGGGATCGATGCCGATCACCTGCGCGCCGAGCCGGGTCAACGGCTCGCATAGCAGCCCGGCGCCGCAGCCGATATCGAGGATGCGCAGGCCGGAAAGGCAATTCAGGCTCTTGCTATTGCGCTCGAAGTTGCGGCAGGCGGCGTCGCGGATATAGCTCAGGCGCAGCGGGTTGATCTTGTGCAGCGGCGCCATCTTGCCGTTGGGATCCCACCATTCGTCCGACAGTCTTGAGAATTTCGCGACCTCGCCGGGGTCGACCGTGGACGCCGGGGCGGGGAAATTGCTGCGAGAATTTTCTTGCATGGCCATGGATTGCGCGCCGCTCCTATCGCGCGGTGATGTGATTGCGGAACTCGAGTGGGGAAGCGATGGTATCGATGGTCTCGGCCCCCTCGCCGACGCCCCGCACCGTGACATCGCCGTAATTGAAAATGCGCCCAAGAATGCTCTGGTTGACGTCGACGCTCTCGACCTTGTCAAGGCTCATCTCGAAGGTGCGGCGCTTGATGAAGCCGGTCTTGTGGACAACGCGCATATTGGTGACGTCGGTCTCGGTGGTCCAGCGATGGAACCAGGCCCTCACGGTCCAGTACAGCGCCACGATCGCCACCACGGCCGAAGCCGCCAGGCACACCAAGACGATGCTTTCGGTGGTGGTCTGCCGCGACAGCAGGAAGAGGAAGAGGGCCACGATCCAGGCCGCAATCGCCGGCCAATAGAAGATCCAGTGCGCGTTGGTCGAATACAGTACCTTTTCGCCGGGCTGCAGGATATCGTCGATATAACGCCCCATGCATTCAGCCTCAATTACCCAACATCACCACGGCCCGTAACGCCCGGAATCGCCGGAACCCGGTTGCTTGCCGGAAACCGCGCCGCTATGTATACGCGCCTTTTGGTTTGCGCGCTTGCCGTTTTGCGTGCCGATCACATTACTCACCCTGACAGGGAATGCACCAGCATCATGGGCCGCCTCGTGATGAAATTCGGCGGCACATCGGTCGCCAGCATCGACCGCATCCGCAATGTCGCGCAGCATGTCAAGCGCGAGGTCGACGCCGGCCACGACGTCGCGGTGGTGGTGTCGGCGATGGCCGGCAAAACCAATGAACTGGTGGAATGGTGCCGGGAGGCGTCGCCGATGCATGACGCGCGCGAATATGACGCCGTGGTGGCGTCCGGCGAGCAGGTCACCGCCGGGCTGCTTGCGATTATCCTGCAGGGGCTCGGGATTCAGGCGCGCTCCTGGCAAGGCTGGCAGATCCCGATCAAGACCAGCGATGCCCACGCTTCCGCTCGGATTCTCGAGATCGACGGCTCGGAACTGATCAACCGTTTCAAGGAGCGCAAGGAAGTAGCCGTCATCGCCGGCTTCCAGGGCATCTATCCGGCGACCGGACGAATCACCACGCTCGGGCGCGGCGGTTCCGACACTTCGGCGGTCGCGATCGCCGCCGCCATCCATGCGACCCGCTGCGATATCTATACCGATGTCGACGGCGTCTACACCACCGATCCGCGCGTGGTTCCGAAGGCGCGCCGGCTCGACAAGATCGCGTTCGAGGACATGCTTGAACTGGCCTCCCAGGGCGCCAAGGTGCTGCAGGTGCGCTCGGTGGAACTCGGCATGGTGCACGGCATGCCGGTATTCGTGCGTTCCAGCTTCGACAGGCCTGAGGATATCGACCCCCACGCCACACCGCCGGGCACGCTGATCTGCAGCGAGGAGGAAATCATGGAAAACCACGTCGTCACCGGCATCGCTTTTTCGAAGGACGAAGCCCAGATTTCCGTGCGCCAGATCCAGGACAAGCCGGGCGTCGCCGCGGCGATCTTCGGTCCGCTTGCGGACGCCAATATCAACGTCGACATGATCGTGCAGAACGTCTCCGAGGACGGCGCCACCACCGATCTCACCTTCACCGTCCCGGCCGCGGATTATGCCCGCGCCCTCGATACCATCACCGGCGCCAAGAGCAGAATCGGTTATGCGCGGCTCGACAGCGCCACCGATGTCGCGAAGGTCTCCGTGATCGGCAGCGGCATGCGCAGCCATGCCGGTATCGCCGCGAAAGCGTTTGCCGCCCTTGCCGCGCGCAACATCAACATCCGCGCCATCACCACCTCGGAAATCAAGTTTTCGGTGCTGATCGACGCGGCCTATACCGAACTCGCGGTACGCACGCTGCACACGCTCTACGGGCTCGACCAAGTTTAGAAGAATTTTCCCTTAGCTAGCGCAGCATTGGAGTGCCAGAGACGTTATCGCTTCTGGCAGGCGTTTTGCTTGGCAAAACAAGCCTCAATTCGCTATACGGCCTTTAGGATGGGTGCCGCAAACTGTGTCACAGTTTGGCTATCCTGATTCGGCCGATATCCCGGCTTGCGGCGGCGCCGAATGAATAAAATTGTTGTTTTTCTGGAGCTTAATGCCAGCTGCCGGCCACCCGGCAGGCTGGCTTGGCGGAGGAGGATTTTAGTACATGCGGAGCGCATCGGGAGGTCCCCGCGTCTTATTGAGACGGCTCCGCGAAACCATGGCGGAGCAGGTCTCAGCCCAGGAACGATTGGACAAGATCGTGGTGCTGATCGCGGCCAACATGGTGGCCGAGGTCTGCTCGACCTATGTGCTGCGCGTCGACAACACGCTCGAGCTCTACGCCACCGAAGGCCTTAACCGCGACGCCGTGCACAGGACGGTGCTGAGCGCGCATGAGGGCCTGGTCGGCCTGGTGGCGAGCGAGGCGACCCCGCTCAATCTCAGCGACGCGCAAAGCCATCCGGCGTTCTCGTTCCGCCCGGAGACCGGCGAAGAAATCTATCATTCATTCCTCGGCGTTCCGATCCTGCGCGCCGGCAACACGCTCGGCGTGCTGGTGGTGCAGAACCGCGCCAAGCGGACTTATGTCGAGGAAGAGGTCGAGGCGCTGCAGACCACCGCGATGGTGCTGGCGGAGATGATCGCCTCGGGCGAACTGGCCGCGCTGGCGCAGCCCGGCGCCGAACCCGCCGCGCGGCATTCGCTGCACAAGACCGGTGCGATCCTGTCCGACGGCATCGCGCTCGGCCATGTGGTGCTGCATGAGCCGCGCGTCGTCATCAACAACTACATCGCCGAAGACCTGCCGAAGGAAATCAAGCGGCTCGACACCGCGCTGGCAAAGCTGCGCGCCGATCTCGATCGCATGCTGGAGCGCGGCGACGTCGCCGAAGGCGGCGAGCACCGCGACGTGCTGGAAGCCTACCGCATGTTCGCCAACGACCAGGGCTGGTCGCACAGGCTGCACGAGGCGGTCGCCACCGGCCTCACCGCGGAAGCCGCCGTCGAGCGCGTGCAATCCGACACCCGCGCGCGCATGCTGCGCTCCACCGATCCCTATCTGCGCGACCGGCTGCACGACCTGGAAGATCTCGGCCATCGCCTGATGCGGCAGTTGGTGGGACAGGATCATGCGCCCTCGCGCGAGCAATTGCCCGACAACGCCATCCTGATCGCGCGCGCGATGGGGCCCGCGGCCCTGCTCGACTACGATCGCAAGCGCTTGCGCGGTCTGGTGCTGGAGGAAGGCACCACCAACTCCCACGTCTCGATCGTGGCCCGCGCGCTCGGCATTCCCGCGGTCGGCGAGGTGCCGAACGCGGTCGGCATTGCCGATCCGGGCGATGCCATCATTGTCGACGGCACCTCGGGCTCGATCTACGTCCGCCCCTCGACTGAAATCGAATCGGCCTATGCCGAACGCGTGCGCTTTCGCGCCCGCCGGCAGGCGCAGTATTCGGCGTTGCGCGACAAGCCCTGCGTGACCAGGGACGGCCAGCACATCGAGCTCATGATCAACGCCGGCCTCACCATCGACCTGCCGCATATCGACGACACCGGCAGCGCCGGGATCGGCCTGTTCCGCACCGAACTGCAATTCATGGTCGGCCAGAGCCTGCCGCGCTCCAGCGACCAGCTCGCGCTCTACCGTGCAGTGCTGGATGCCGCCGGCCCAAAACCCGTGACCTTCCGGACGCTGGATATCGGTGGCGACAAGGCGCTGCCCTATATGGAAACCGTGGTCGAGGAAAATCCCGCGCTCGGCTGGCGCGCGATCCGGCTCGGCCTCGACCGGCCCGGGCTGCTGCGCGGCCAGATCCGCGCTTTGCTGCGCGCCGGCGGCGGCCGCGCGCTGCGCATC
>WNFR01024741.1_pt1 | contig 10362 bp, 5 predicted proteins | sample 5400221 | NCBI WGS metagenome assembly WNFR01 (sample SAMN13153357, study PRJNA577476) | soil metagenome | isolation source: 40 cm soil under Madrone tree | place: USA:California | collected 2016-06-14 | reverse complement strand
TATCCCAAAATCCCCGAGTGAGGAAGTCCACCCGACCTGGACCTCGTAATTACCAGACGCCAGATTTGAAGCTACCCAGTCGAAACTGTGGGCGGAAACGGTGCTCTCGTTAAAGCTGATGAAGCAGCCGGTTGTGGTGGTACACAGTGTGCCGAGCACGTCAAACAAGTTGGTGCTGAGCTGGATGAAACGCGCGTCGTAGGTGAGCGGGTAATTCGGCGTGACCGTAGGGGCCGGCTGGCCGCTCTTGGGCAGGACCGACACCGCAAAATCCACCCCGGCGAGTGCTGAGCTGGTTCCTGTGCTGCTGGTGCTGTTCTTTGACACCGTGACGTCCGTCAAAAGGCCAACCACAGCCGAAGGCCTAATAACGAATACGTTGCCATTGCCACTACTAGTCTTTATTCCAGTGGTGACGCTGCCGATGCACTTACAAGGAGGGTTAGGGTTACCATTCGCATCAACACCGCCGCAGTTCCCAGTACCGCCAGTGCCACCGAAAACCACACTGCTGGCACATTGTTGTCCGCCGCTGATGGTGCCGGTATTGCCATTGTTCAGCACGCACGCGGTTTGTCCGGTTCCATAATTGAAGCTCCCACTGGCCTGCGCGAACCCGACGGTCGTACACAGAAGTGCCATTCCGACAACAAGTAGTATCTTTCGCATGGACATTTTTTTCGCTCCTTAGAGTAGGCCAGAATGTGGCCGTGGCGCTGCAGTGAACACACCGCGACCGTGGTTATTGTCAAGCCTGCCTTTTGGCTTGCGATAGTTTCTGGTTGCAACTGAATTTGCTTGCTCGTAAGAAGTGGGTTGAACAGAGTCTAAGTCTGCACTGCGCGAAAGAACAGATCACCAAGGTACATAGAGCAGTGAGGAGAAGGCCGATTTCCACGAATGGCCAAATTCGGATGTCCTGACTCATGAACGGTTCATGGCATGCGATGTCCGTTGTGTTTACCCCGGCTACTAAGTTTGTTATAAAGCCAACTGAGAGAGCTGGAAGACCTCCATCAGAAACCAATCGCAATTCCCGGCGGCAGCATGGACCGCAGGTTGGCTTAGAAATCCTGTCGATGGCCACGGGCAAAGCAATTTGCTTTACGGAGAGGCCCGACACTTGAACGAGAACAAAACTAGAGACACTAACCCCTTTGCACGTAGCGTACAACTATTTCTTTCTTCCGCCGCTATTCAAATTCACAATCGCAGATCCGCAAAACTGGGTGGGGATGGTTGCATTTCTTGTCACGGCGGTTGTAGCCAGCCAACTGTCAGAGCGCGCACGTCGCAGCGCCCTATATGCTAACCAGCGCCGGCGAGAGGTCGAGAGATTATATGGTTTTAGCCAACAATTGTGGTTAAGTGAGAACGTCTTCGAGCTGTTGAACGTCATTCCCAAACACATCGTGGACGCGTTTGAGATCAGCGGAGCTGCCCTCTTCCTTGAAGGGAAGCAAGAAGCTTATTTTTTCGACGAGGCCAGCCGCTCACGTTTTCCGATCGATCAACTGAAGGCGATCAGTGATCGAGGCGAACCCGTGCTGGAAAGGGAAAACCGAATCTGCTACATGCCGCTGAGAATGGGAATGCGATCGGTCGGTGCCCTCGGGTTGTCGGGTTGCGATCTTTCTCGTGAAAGCCTGGAGGCAATCGGCAGTTTGGTTGCGATCGCTATTGAACGCGCGCATACAGTAGAAAAGTTGACTCGGACCGAAGCTGCGAGGGAGAGCGACCGTTTGCGCTCAATGCTATTGGACTCGATCACTCACGACTTCCGGACACCCTTGACCGCCATCAAAGCGTCGGCGGAAACCTTGCTGTCGGAGATTGAACTTGATAAGCCGCAACAAAAAGACCTACTCCTAGTCATTAATCAAGAAAGCGATCGTCTTAACCGCCTTGTGGGTGAAGCCGCAGAAGTTGCTCAACTCGATTCGCATCAGCTTCAGCCCCACATCGAGACACACCAGATTCGAGAAGCAATTGATGCTGCTGTCCAAGCCTCGGCACCGGCATTGCGGGACCATCCTCTTGAAATCGCGATTTCACAGAAGCTCCCCGCAGTGCGCATGGATTTGCAACGGATAACCGAGGTAATCGCGCATTTGCTCGACAATGCCGCTAAGTATTCGCTGCCGGGGACTTCTATTCACATTACTTCTGAACTGCGAGGCTCCAAAGTAGTCACGAGCGTAGCCGATCATGGCCCTGGAATAGACGAAGTGGAACAACAGATGATTTTTGAAAAATTCTATCGGGGACGGAACCAGCGCATGATCATCCAGGGCACCGGAATGGGGCTGGCAATCGCCAAAGCGATAGTGGAATTACATGGCGGGAGGATAGACGTTACCAGCCAACTGGGCCGGGGCTCTGTTTTCTACTTTTCCTTGCCTGTCGCCGGAATGCCTTGACCGAGATTGAGATGAAATCAGTTTCAGGAGCGGCTTCCGCGAACTCGTCTTCGAGCTCACTACACGGAAGACGGAGGCTAGTCAGATTTGTGCAGGATGATCTGGTAGCCCTCGTGCCGCAGCTTTTCGGCCAGCTTCGTTTCCCAGCTTGGCCACCATCTTCTTCGGCAACCTATTACGATCAGCGTTCCTGGTTTGAGTACTGACATGAGCGCTTCAAGGGGGCAGCGGCACAAGTACACATATGCTGACGTCTCGACGGAACTCGCGCTTGCAATTGCGAGCAGCCGTCGCTTAATGAAGTCAACCGATATCGGCGGATTGTCAAGAGGAAGCTGGTGCGGAACCGTCTGAAAGTCTAGCAGCGAAATGTGGCCATTCAAACCCTGCAAGAGCGCAGCGGCCCCATGCAGTGCGGCTATAGCAGCTCCCGGCGACGTAAAAAGAACTACAAACCTCTAGCTTTGGGCTCGTCCCATTCGATTCGGATACACCCGGAGGCGAACACTGATCAAGCAAAGATGAACGTTTGGATAAATCCTCTACCATACTCAACCTTTTCTCTCATATTGAAGAAAAGGAACTAAAAAAGTAGTAGAAAAACCCTAAAGATTTCATAAACATTTTGAATGCTCACTTGAAGCGACGGCCCATCTATAGTTCAGTGTTGATGTGATCCACGATGGTCCGTGGTTCTGGTCGCTAGTCGACTCGATTCTTGGGCGTGGTCATGATTAACGGCAGAGAATCGACGCCTATTCTAAGAAAGCGAATTCCACGGAATTCCCGGAAGGATAAGGAGATGAATCCACTATCAACCTTCGGTCTGTTTGCGGTAACGGCGATGCTGGTCACATATGCGTTGGAATCTAAGAGCGCATGGTTTATCCTCGCGTTCTCTTTTGCCTGCGCGTTGGGATCGGTCTATGGGTTTTTGCAAGGCGCGTGGCCATTTGGATTAGTCGAGGGTGTCTGGTCGGGAGTTGCAGTGCGGCGGTGGTGGGTCAAAAGAAATCATAGCCACGATTCTGGCTAGGCGGATAATAACTCCCCGATGCTTTCAACTATCGTAGGCTTTCCCGCAGTGATTTTCTGCCTTTGAAGAAACCGCGTGAACCAATGGCAGTCCTAGTATCCGCGATCATCGCAAAAGCGCAGTAATGCACTGAGGCCAATTGAGTTGATTAACAGTATTGAAAGTCGCACAACTTTGTTCGAGTCCCTTCTTCGGCGCCAGTATTGATCTGTCATTGTTATTGATCTGTCATTGTTGATCCCCGATCTGCGGGCGTTCAACGCTCTGCACGTAAACACCATTTACTTGCGCACATTGTAAAGAGCGTTAGGAATTATGCCGCCGAGTTGCCAAACCCCTTGCTGGATGCGTATTGTGCTGAAGTCCTGAGTTTTGGCTTCTATGGCTCAGTTTGGCGTGCTCTCCTGGTTCGATGAGTTTGGCGACTGCTGCCACGACCGGGTCGTACATGGTTCTTCCTCGATATCTTGTGTCGAATGTCGTTTTCTCTCGTGTTCTCAATCTATGGAGTGAAGTAGTTATGAGCTTTCAAAAAGAAATTTCCTGATGTCCTCATGCCCCGCCGTTGCCGGAATTGCAACACTATGCGCAGTTCCGGGACTTATGGTGCCCGTGAGCGCACAAACTTATGTTGTTCGCGGCAACACGCCGGGATTCATTCAAAAAGCAAAGGATCTGGGCGCCATCAATCCGTCAACCGTAATCAGCGTGACTGCCTGGGAATGAAACGATCAAAGGGCCGGATCGAAAGATCCGGCCCTTAGTTTGTGCGTTGGATGGCTGACCGACCTACTTCGTCCGTCCGCCCTCGGTTTTCAACTTGTCGCTAGCCGCAGCCTGCGCCGCCGCCAAGCGTGCCGTTAGCACGCGGAACGGCGAGCATGAAACGTAGTTCAGTCCAACCTGATAGCAGAACTCTACCGACGATGGCTCTCCACCATGCTCTCCGCAAATCCCAACTTTCAGGTTAGAGCGGGTTGTTCGTCCGCGCTCGGTTGCCATCTTGACCAAACGTGGTCTGCGTCAGATCGTTAGTGCCAAAGGAAAAAAACTCCGCCTCTTTCGCAATGTCGTCCGCCACAAGCGCAGCGCGCGGCAGTTCAATCATCGTCCCGACAAGATAATCGACCTTCGCTTCCTTCTCTTTGAAGACTTCATCGGCCACGCGTCTGACGACCGCCGCCTGGTGGGCCATTTCTTTCAGCGTTGCCGTAAGCGGAATCATGACCTCGGGGAAGACCTTCACTCCATCTTTGGCTACGGCAACCGCCGCTTCAAAGATCGCGCGCGCCTGCATCTCCGTGATCTCGGGATAGGTGATCCCCAAGCGGCAGCCGCGATGTCCAAGCATCGGATTGAATTCGTGCAATTCTTCCACTCGGCGCAATAGTGTGGGCATAACTTTCTTAAGATCGTTAGCTCCTTTTGCGCCGAAGCGCCCGTATTTTTCAACCAGCGATTTCTTCTCCTTCGCGTCCGCATAGGGAAGGATGGCGATATCAACCATCAGCTCTTCACGGCGTGGAAGGAATTCGTGCAGTGGAGGATCTAGCGTGCGGATCGTGACCGGGAAGCCGTCCATGGCGCGGAAAACGCCGGCAAAATCCGAGCGCTGCATCGGCAGCAACTTTTTCAACGCAGCTCGTCGGTCTTTCTCGTTGTCGGCCAAAATCATGGCCTGCATGTGCGGAATGCGATCTTCCGCGAAGAACATGTGTTCGGTGCGGCACAGTCCAATACCTTCGGCGCCGAACGCCCGTGCCTGAATCGCATCGCGAGGGATGTCGGCGTTTGCCCGCACTTTCATGGTGCGGAACGGCTCTGCCCAGCCCATCAGCTTGAGCAGTTCAGGATCATCAGCGCGCGGAGGAATAGTGTTGAGTTGTCCTTGAATGACGCGGCCCGTAGTGCCATCGAGCGAAATCCAATCGCCGCCTTTAAAGACCTGACCTTTCACGTGCATCTCGCGCTTCTTTTCATCGACGCGAATGTCGCCTGCGCCCGCTACGCAACACTTACCCATGCCGCGTGTGACCACCGCTGCGTGACTTGTCATGCCTCCGCGCGAGGTCAGAATCCCGGCGGCCACTTCCATTCCATGAATATCTTCAGGCGTAGTCTCCGCCCGAACCAGTATTACCGGATTCTTCTTTGCGCCGTGTCCTGCCTTCTCGACCGCTTCATCCGCGGTGAACACAATCTGTCCAACCGCTGCTCCGGGCGATGCCGGCAATCCAGTGGCTAGGACTTCAACTTTCGCGCTCTTCTCATCCAGTCGCGGAACAAGAAAATCGTAGAGCTGGTTGGGTTCAACTCGAAAGATTGCTTCTTCTTTAGTGATCAATCTTTCATCAACCATCTGCAATGCCACCCGCACCGCGGCAATGCCCGTACGTTTGCCGTTGCGCGTCTGCAACATGTAGAGTTTGCCTTCCTGGATGGTGAACTCGAAGTCTTGCATGTCGCGGTAATGCTGTTCGAGCTTCGTGGTGATCTCATGCAATTGCCGGTAAACATCCGGCATGATCTTTTCGAGCTCGGAAATGTGTACCGGAGTGCGAATGCCGGCGACCACGTCTTCGCCCTGCGCATTCATCAGGAACTCGCCGTAAAACTCTTTCGTTCCGATCGCCGGATTCCGTGTGAAGCCCACGCCGGTGCCGCTGGTCTCGCCAAGATTGCCGAAGACCATCGCTTGCACGTTGACCGCGGTACCCAACATGTCGTCAATGTTGTTGATACGACGATAGTGCTTGGCGCGGTCATTCTGCCACGAACGGAACACGGCATCACGTGCCATCACCAGCTGCTCTTGCGCATCTTGTGGGAAGTCGCGCTTGGTGTGCTTTTTCACCACCTTCTTATATTCGGCAATCACTTCCTTCAATGCCTTCGCATCGAGGTCAGTATCCAGCTTCGCCTTTCGCTGCTTTTTCTTCGCGTCAAAGACTTCGTCGAACTCGTGTTTCTCAACGTCGAGCACTACGTTTCCGAACATTTGGATCAGGCGTCGATAAGAGTCATAAGCAAATCGTGGATTGTTGCTGCGCTTCGCCAGCGACTCGACACTCTGATCGTTGAGTCCGAGATTGAGAATCGTATCCATCATGCCGGGCATGGAAAACTTCGCGCCCGAGCGGACACTCACCAGAAGGGGATTGTCACCTTTGCCCAGCTTCTGGCCCTGCAATTCTTCCAACTGCCGCAGCGCGTCTTCCATTTGGCGGTCCACCTCTTCCGACACATGGCCGAGCCGCATGTACTCTCGACAAGCCTCAGTCTGAATGGTGAATCCAGGAGGCACCGGCAACCCGGCGTTGGTCATTTCGGCAAGCCCGGCGCCTTTGCCGCCGAGTTCATCTTTCATTGTGCCGTTGCCGTCGGCTTTGCCGCCCCCAAAAAAATAAACATACTTGGTGGCGGCCTTTGGGGCCCTCTTCGTGATTTCCTGGACTTTCGATTCTGGAAGTGTCGATGTCGCCATATGAGTGCGTTCCTTTTAGTCAGTTTTTATTCGTTGATGTCATTCCGAACTGCCTCAGGGACCTGCTGTTCCAACAGAAAGCAGATTCCTCTTCGCTGGAGGGATTCGGAATGACAGCACTTGAAATTACGGTGTCTTGCCTTCGGTCACAATCTCTGAGAAATCGGCAATCGTCGAGAACTCTCTCAGCAGAGTCTCTAAAAGCGCCAGTCGGTTGGCGCGCAACTGTTCGTCATCAACCATTACCATTACTTTATCGAAAAATGTGTCGACAGCGGGACGAATCCGCGAAATCTCCGCCAGTGCCGCGGAGTAGTTCTTGGCCTGCCGAAATCCGTCCACGTTTTTTGCAATTTCTGGGATAAGAGATCCAAGTTGCCTTTCAGCATCGTCCTGAAAGGCTGCCGTATCCACTACCGCGCCAATTCGCTTCCCGGTTTCCTGCGCCTGCCGCAGGATATTTTTCGTTCTTTTGAATGCAACCGAGATTGACTCAAAATCGGCAGAGCCGCGCACTCTCGAAACCGCCTCAGCGCGCGCTACCGCATCAACAACATCATCCGCGTCAGGGGTGAGCACCGCGTTCACAACGTCGTATTGGTACCCGAGTTGATCGCGCAGGTAAAACTCCAGTCGCTCACGGAAAAAAGCGCGAATGGAATCCTCGTATTTCAGCTCCCGCGCAAATTTGTTTTCCGCCGCCGAATCCCGGTAGGTTTCAAGCGCCAGCTGGAATAGTTGCGCGATCCGGATCGGCAGCTTGTGCTCAGCAATCGTTCTCACGATCCCGTTTGCCTGCCGCCGCAGCGCAAACGGGTCCTTCGAACCAGTAGGCTGCAGGCCAAGAGCAAACATTCCAGCAATCGTATCGGCCTTATCGCAAATCGATAGCACCGCGCCCTCAACTGTTCGCGGGACCGAATCTTCCGCCGATTCTGGTTTGTACTGATCGTAAATTGCTTGCGCGATGAGCTGACGAGTCGCATCCGGCATATCGCGATCGAGCACCTGGACGCGAGCGTAGAGCCCGCCCACAATCCCTTGCAATTCGGTGAACTCTTTGACCAGTTCGGTGGTCAAATCGGTCTTGGCCAAGCAGACGGCCTTATGCACCACTCCCGGCCGCACTGGAACACCCGCTTGACGAATGCCTTCGCAGAGCCAACTGCACAGCCGTTGGACTCGCAACGTCTTCTCGTAGTAGCTGCCGAGATCTTTCTGGAACGTGACATTCTTGAGCCACGAGACCCGCTCGCGCAGCGGATGCTTCTGGTCCGTCTGCCAGAAGAATCGAGCGTCGTTGAAGCGCGCGCGCAGTACGCGCTCATTGCCATGACGGATCAGGCCCTGAGGATCGCCGTCGGTATTTAGCACCGCCAGAAAGTGCGGCAGCAGCTTACCGTCCAGCCCTTCGACCGCGAAATATTTCTGATGGTCGCGCATCACTGTGACCAGCACTTCTTCCGGCAGCTCGAGAAATTCATGATCGAAGCCGCCGAGAATGACGGATGGCCACTCTGTCAGATTCACAACCGTGTCCAGCAAAGTCTTGTCTTCGCGCCAGCGGGCGCCTCGGATCGTACGCGTGGACGCGTCGAGAGTTTTGCGAATTTCGCGCTCACGCTCTTCACGACCCAGAACTTTAGCCTCCCGTAACGCGTCAACGTATGCCGCACCCGCACGCGAGATCGCGACAGGCCCATCCGACAAAATCCTGTGCCCTCGGGAGTGATTATCGGCACGAATTCCGTCCAACTCCAACGGCAGCACTTCGTTGTCCAGCATTGCCACCAGCCATCGCACCGGACGCACAAACCGCTCGTTCGGCTTTCGCCAGTACATGTTTTTAGGCCAGTAAAGCGAAGCAATTTCCTTTGGAAGAGATTCAGTCAGAATCGCAGCCGCACTGCGTCCCTTCTTTGTGACCTTCGCAGTAAGGTATTCGCCTTTGGGCGTTGCCGCTCTTTCCAGATTCGAAACCTGGACGCCTGCTTTCTTGGCAAAGGCATGGGCGGCAGGAGTGGGTTCTCCATTTCTGAAGGCAATGCTAACCGCCGGGCCGCTAATCTGCTCGGTCACATCCGCCTGCGAGGAAGGAATTCCCGATGCCAGCACGGCAAGTCGACGCGGCGAATCGACGCCGCTCAACGACGTGGCTTCCAATCGTTCCCGCTGCAAGAGGTCCTTCACACGGCGCAACAACTCCTCCTCTGCGGCGGCAATCATTCGCGCTGGAATTTCTTCCGTACCTATCTCTAATAGAAAATCAGGCATGAGTGGAAACGTCTATTGTCTCAAATTCTCCTGCTTGGCTGCATTAGGCCGCACATTCCTCGGAAAAGGCGCTCACAACTCGCAAAATCGTTCCAGGATTTTCAATCCCACTGCACCGGATTTTTCCGGATGAAACTGCACTCCAAACAGGTTCCCCTGCTCGACCGCCGCCGAAAAGCATCCGCCATATTCGCATTCTGCGGAGGTCGCACTCAGTAGTGGAACGCGATAGGAGTGGGTGAAGTATACAAATGATCCGTCTGGCACATCCCGAAGCAGGCGAGAACCGTTGCGAATTTGCAGGCTGTTCCATCCCACGTGCGGCGACTTGACTTCAGCAGGGAATCGCCCGCACACGCCTGGCAAGAGGCCCAACCCGGCAACACCCGGCGCTTCTTTGCTCGCCGCGAGCATCCACTGCATTCCTACGCAGATTCCCAAGAATGGGACACCGCGTGCAATACTCTCGCGGACTGCTTCTTTCAGCCCTGTATCTTCTAAAATCTTGGTGGCGGCGAAGTGCCCTACGCCAGGGAGAACAATCTTTTCCGCTCGCGCGACCTCGTTCGGATCCGCAGTGACCACTGTCGCAGCGCCCAAGTGGTCAAATGCTTTTTTTACCGAAGCCAGATTTCCGGCCTTGTAATCCACAATCGCGATCACAGCAAACCTTTTGTGCTGGGCAGCAGCCGCGCCATCTGTTTATCCTGCCAGCATGCCGCCCGCAGCGCGCGAGCGAATGCCTTGAACAACGCCTCAATCTTGTGATGGTTTGACCGCCCGTACAAGATTCGCGCATGAACATTGGCCTGCGCTCCGCGCGCGAAGCCGTCGAAGAAATCGTGCACCAGTTCGGATTGCAAATCACCCACGATGCGTACTCGAACTTTCGTATCTACAACCGCCGCCGCTCGGCCGGAAAAATCAACTGCGGCCAGTCCCAAAGTCTCATCCATTGGCATAACAAAGTACCCGGCGCGCAGAATGCCTCTCTTTTTACCCAGTGCCTCTGCAAATGACTGGCCCAAAGCAATGCCAACATCTTCGACCGTGTGATGCTGGTCGACGTCGAGGTCTCCTTTCGCCGCCAGTTCCAAGTCGAACCCTCCGTGATGCGCGAACAACTCCAGCATGTGGTCGAAAAAACG
>WNFR01015986.1_pt1 | contig 10364 bp, 13 predicted proteins | sample 5400221 | NCBI WGS metagenome assembly WNFR01 (sample SAMN13153357, study PRJNA577476) | soil metagenome | isolation source: 40 cm soil under Madrone tree | place: USA:California | collected 2016-06-14 | reverse complement strand
GACAGACAACAGTAGTCAGTCTGATACTTGAAGTCATAACTTACTTAAAGTCGGCCGGGTTGTCTTTTTTTTCCGGCGGTTGCCGAGAATCTGACGGGAGGCTCAAGACGTCCGCAGGCAAGGCATCTTACACAACCTCCGTGCGGCGCCCACGCTGGTCACTAGAATTTCGTCTCTACGATCGAAACTAGGTGTACGATGCAGCGTCTACGAGAAGCGGGAACAGCACACATACTACGTCGTCTCCGAAACTTTACTAGGTTCACATGCCAGGGACAGACAGAAAAAGAAACTCTACGTCTCAAAAGAGTGTATGCGGTGGTTGCGCCAGTAGTATTCGGGAATTGGAGAGATGGACAGCAGCCCCCAGCGTCCTCGTTCCTTCATGGAACTCACAGGGACAATCCACCCATAACAATGGCGACTGCAGCGCATGCGGCGGCAGCAAGAGTGTTTAGATTTTGGAATACGTCGCGCCCAACGGCGCCTCCTGTGTTTCCTGAACCTGTTGCCACCGACGACGCTGACGCTGCCACTGGCGACGCTGACGCTGACGCCGAAGGTTGTTGTGAGGAACTTGTACTAGTGCCAGTGGTGGTTGGGCTTGGCACGTCAGAGAGAGAGACCGGGTTGCTCGTGCTAATGGGCACCGTCCCCGGCGGGGTCGTGCTGAACAGACTGCCGTCATCGGTCACCTTACCAGAGCAAGCATTGACGTAAGCTACATCGACGCCCATTGCGGAGTCAGTGGGGACTAACAAGCGGGAAATTGAGCGAACTTAACCTGGAAGGTGATTCACAAAGGCAGGGTCGGACAAGGTGGATATGCTGTATTGTTCGAGGCACATCGTGCAGGCCTGGAAAGTATTGAAGAATGATTGTGAACAATCGCATGAATCCGGGCCAGTGCAAGCCTACAGAACCGAGGTCACTGAGAATGAGCAATGGTCCCATAGCAATATGGAACGAAGGAAGGAAAAAGTACATACGTTCAGAATTGGGAGGACAGACGTGCAATTCGATTGACACTGACTTGCGATGGAATCACGTACTACGCGCAACCCCGAGCTCGGTAGTCCACGTTCGACCACAACGAGAGCCGAATCCTCTGGCACAGCGAGTGCGATAAGGGGTGCGACAACGACTGCGAAGAAAAACGCCCTCATCATCACTAAGAGAGAAAGAGACGAGCTCCCATTGTGAGGGCTTGAGCTTTAAGTGAAGGCACAAGATAGGCGCCACTGGCAGTAGGTGGCATGGGGACACGGGGGCCGCATGCATATAATACCCTGTAAAACGAAAAAAAAACGAGACTTATGGAACAATATGCCCATCCTCGGTAATTTGTTGGAAGTTATATTATCCCATGAGCTGCACGTAACACGTCTTTCGTGGTTGAAGTGGGGATAGCGGCGTAACGGCGGGACCCATGAGAATGTGAGTGTCAGGGCCTGATGGCGGACACTATAAGAGTGTCAAATTAGTTTGAGGCCAGAGTTCGTAGTCCAGCAAAGCTTCCATCTTGTTTCTATGATGTCACGGTTTTATTTTTGTTCAACAACGCGGCGACGGATTCAGCGAGTCCCGTGGAAGGCCCGACCACAAGTAGAGAGACGCCGCTCCGAGTCTCACATACTAGGGGACAGAAGAAAATGATAATTGTGTGAAAAGGGAGCTGGAGGAAAAGTGAGTGAGGCCTTGAGCTCTTGGGGATCTCGCCTCGAGTATCCTATAGGCACAGCTTTGTGTTCTACCGTGGTGTGCGTCACGGCGTCACCTATGATAAAGTAGAAAAGCGGAAAGTTTCGACCTGTTGGGTGAGATGAGTTAGAGTACGGAAACGCAGGCAGGCTGCAGGTCAGCTGGATGAAGGTTCCATGGGTATTGACCTCGAGATTCTTTGGCCTTTCCGTGATTTCCGTGATGGGAAAACCACTTCAGGGGACTATGATGCCGGGGTTTCACATATGAAATGTAGCCTGAATTGAACGTATGCGTTCTACAGAATCATGAAATGGGATTAAAAAAATGCATAGCAATATCGCCACAAGGCACCTGGGAGCGAAAAATCTATCCAAGGTCATATCGCTCAGGCGCCTCCGTCCCTGAATGAGCGCTAAACGGTGCATCCGTAGCATCAAAGAACGCTGGGCAACAGCGCCGGATCATGTATCAACTTATTCTCATCTGGGGGTTTCGTCCATTTGTCTGACGTAAATCAATCAAACCGATGATCGCCAAAAAAATCCTTCTCACGCACCTGGACACGCCATGAAATAACCATCCATCGCGGACACGAAGCGTTCCTTGTACTCATGGGGTGGAACAACGGTGATATCCTTTCCGTCTTTGCCGGAAAGACCCTTCGCCTTGTACTCAAGGGTCTTCGCGAACGTGTAACTGCCAATAGTGTCCACTAAACCGCAGTGGATCTGCTTCCTCTCTCCGTAGACACCAAGTAATAGCCTAGAAACTCTCGTGAGCAAAGAAGTAAAATGATAGAAATGCTCGTACGAATAGTCCATAATATTAGTGTTTGCGAGGAAGTCACAATCCGCTCTCACGGCTTCCTGAAAGATCGCTTTGGAAACGGGATTTACCAACGTCAGAGCGCGCTGTTGGCCTACATTGGGTCCAGTCAAACAAGTGTCATGGCGATAGTATAAACGGATAAGACGAACCTTCTATCCACTCGCTATCGAATAACGTCTTTGATGTCGAAGAGTTTGACTTTGCCTTCACCTTGCGCCCCTGCATACCCTTAAGGTCGAACGTCTTCGTGGGATTCTGGCCGTAAAACAGGTTCTCCATCACCACTAGATCCGCCTTCGCCTGCACAGTATTTGTTTCTAGGTTGCGAACTTCGACTGTGTAAAAACCGAGAAGCTTCGCGAGGATTGATGCCCTACTCGCGGTAGTCTCCATATGCATGAAATATGAAGGCGCGACGTCGATTAGCACTTGCCTAGGTAACAGTTAACTCAGCTTAAGCCCTCCGACAAAAAAAAGACAAAGAAAAGAGGAGAATTCATCTGCTTACAAGTCCGCGACGTTCCATGCGTTGACCAACGTCTTGATAATGAACCGGCTGTCCGACGTCTTCCAAAAGTTCGAGCGGCTCTTACCGCCCTCTGCCTTCCAATTGCCACTTTTGGCCATGCTCTTCGAGAACACCTCGTCGACGCCGCAATGCCGACGTAGCGTGTCGAACTGTTTCGCGTAATATACCGTGCAACTGAACTTGAGTCGCTTGCCGATCGTCCAGTCGTATTTGATGTGAGGGCGATCGTCGATCGTAAGCGAATCGGTGGAGAGGAGGCCGTGATGGTTCTTCGGAATTGGCGAGGTCCGCGCAGGAAATTCGGCCTTCAGCATGTACCGCATCGCGTTGGTCAGGCTACTCGTCCATGAGAACATGGAGCCGTCTTGCGTAGATGCCTCAGTCGTATCCTGAGTTGTGCTTGCCGTTGAGCTCCGCGAGCGCGAGGCGGCGACCGTGTCCCGCTCGGTAGTAGGCGCAGGCGCACGAAGTGGAGTCGGGCAATAAATATTCTCACGTGCCGCGTGGGCCGGGCCGGCTATGCCCGTAGTGTCGGAGGACTGGGATAGCACGGAGGATGTCTTGCCACGATGAACGTTCGTCTCCACAAACGCCGAATTGGTAGAGTCGGTTCCGGTCTTGGATGACACGACGGACGCAGCGTCCAGTTCGTGCAGGATCCGACCAGCGGTTACGACCGCTTCGGGCATACCGGTTACTTTCCCGTCCACAGGCGCTACATTGACTTCGACGGCAGGTTTCGCCCATGCCGAGGGAGGCACTCCGCTGTTAGCCATACGTGACACCGAAGGAAATACCGACGATGGGGTTCCTGGTCCCCCGTCCACAGAAACCTTATGTCGTAATACCTCCCGGAGCGAGAGCAGTGCAGTCGGGTCGCGCGGGTGCTCTTTGCGAGAGACTACGGCCGAAAATCCTTCGGGTTCGTACCATATCGAGTCTTCACGGTCTGGATCTGGTTTTTGTTGTGATCCGAAGAATTTGAACGATGCCGTGCTAGCGGAGGCAGAGGATCGACCAAGGGTTAGCGTTGTCTGTCGTGATGCCGCAGCTCGCGACGGTGACTGCGCGGGATTCGCCTGCGCTGCGCGGGGATTGGCCATATTCGCGAGCTCGTGCTGATAGTCCAATGACCTATAGCAACGCAGTTCAGTCCTCACACCACGAAGAAGTGGAAGACACGCACCTGAGTGTGAACGCGATGATGCTACCCCAATCCTCTTCGTGCACTATGACGTTCCCGCCAGGAACGGCATGATAACCGGAATGCCACCACTGGGGTTTCTGAATAGCTTCGCGATCAGTTGCGACGCGCTGACGTGCGTCTTTCGACATGTGCTTAGCCTCCCATGCGGCTAGCCTCCGGTTCGCGCCTTGTGCAGCCGAATGAAACTCCCTCCGGGCATCGTTCAGCGTGGCATTAGGAGTGTCGCGCAATTGCGCGTACAGAGCCTGCTCCACACGTTGGAAAGTGAAGCGCATGTTCATTAAAAAGCGGATGGGCGAATCCGAATTAACGGAGTCGTCAGAATGTGCGCTGGCTTCGGAAGGAGGGTCTGATCCGGGATGTGTAGGCGTTATGGTGGCTAACGACGAGATGGAAGGCTGGGCAGAGTGAGTAGGTGTTGGAGGAAGGGATACAGGAAGTCCCTTAGGTGTGAGGCGTTCCCCCGATGAGGTTTCCCAAACATCATCCGCTGAGGGTAGCCGGGGCAAGCTTTTAAAATATGATGCGACTCCGCCGGAGAACTCGACCTCCTGCAGGACGATTTAGGTACAGCGAGAAGAGGAGGCAACAAAAAAACAGACCACTTTATCCAAGTGTTCTGCTACAGCTTGCCACCAGTGTTTAATCTCCTGCCTTAGCTCCATTTTGTCAGTGTCATCGGCGGCGGGGATTGTAGCTGTCGCTGGTGGGGATTTCTCTACCCGCCCACCTTTCGTGAATTGTAGCCTAGGCATTTGGAGGTCAAACACGTCGTCAATCGGAGACAACGTGAAGGAGACTCGGTAAGATTTATATGAGAAGTGACGAATGATATTGAAACGAGATGCTGGAAGTGATGTGCTAGCTGACGAAGGGGATGTGTGAGTGCAGAGGGTATGCGAAAGCGTGCAGATGGTGGGTGAATACAACAACAATTCAAGAAACTTTGCGAACGAGAATAAACTGGAGGAGTTGATCAACGCACTTCACAGGAGCCGGAAAAATGCGACTTACTAGGTGCCATCAGACATATTACATCGTGCCGTCGGCTCTTGACAAATCCTACAGCTCTGCCACATCTCAATACCGTGCGATTTGACTTCGAGCGAGGCGGAAGGAACTTGTGACTCCGTCTTTGCGATCACGCAAATGCCACCGTGCGTCCATCTTCGTTCATGCCGCCCCTGAAGAGCTTTGCAAGCCAGCTTCCGGCATGGCTCTTCAGCCCGACTACACGTCGACGTGATCATATCACCAAGGCATCGATCGCAATCACCAACCCCGTAGTACATGTACGTGACCCAGCGCCCACGAGCCCCACAGTGTGTATGTGGTTGGAGCTCTTTGTCCACTGACTTGACCGGCATACCGTCCGCCAAAGACTTAGAGGCGCGGTCAGGATCGTAGACGCGTTCGGAATAGAGCAACGAAAGCTGCTGCTGTCGTAGAAAGCCAGTCATTCCCGTCATACTGCCGCGCACTGCGGCCTTCTTGCCTTCCCATCCGAGTATGCTGGTCAGGCCAGCTCGCTCGTCACCGGTCAGACGACGCGTAGGATTCAACTTTTCTGATTCAGCGAGGCGCACGAGGAGTTGGGGTAGGGGGATGATAAGGCCAGGAGAGGTAGATAGAAGGGCTCTACCCTCCTCAACACGTTGCAACGCAGTTTGGTAGGGCCTATCGGGTAAGGTTTGAGACAATTCCGGTGGTGGAGGAGTGCGGTCCTCCCCGAAGATCGAGAAGCGGCGCTGTCGCGGTTGCGTTGGACCGACGGAGGTATCAAGAGAGGTCCTCGCGGGTATATTCGGATCGCGAGACGAGAGATCAAGCGACACGTCACGAGGCTCTGATGGGTCCAGAGTAGCGGAACGGGGCAAACGTCCACGAATCAGAGACCAAATAGTTTGACGAATGAGATCCCGTTTTCGTTGTCTCACTTCTATCTGAACTTCGGGGGAAGAACTTCTATGAACAACTGGAGCTGGACCAGGGAGGGAAGTCGTTGTCGGGGAGGGCTTTGGGTAATGGAGCTCAATGGAGGAATTGGAGAGAAAGTATTGCTCCAGAAGGAGGGACAGGAGGGTGTATACAGATACTCTGAGGACCCGTACCAGAGAGGCATGCTCATCGACAGAGCGCACTCTATGAAGATTGAATGTACCCCCAATAAGTTCTATTTTGTCATGAGTCTCGGGTAATTTCACTAAGTAGGGTCAATCGATGAGAAGACGTTCGAATGGCAAGTGGGACGCACCATCCCACTCCTTGAATCCATAGAGCGCGTTGTTGATTACAGCTTCGTTGTTGTCATCTGGGTCCTCGCCGAACAAATCCGGAGGTGGAAGGGAGTAGACACCAGGAGAAAAGGTACACCACGGCACCGTGGCATCACCCGTGGTCACCGGAGAGAAGGGGCGGGGGGTTGGGATATCGGGTGAGGTAACTGTGAGTAAGAGATGGTGCGTCTGCTCGGTGTCACTGGAGGATGGTGGAGGGCGTCTATTGGCAAGTTTGCGAAGTTGTTGTAGTGCACGTAAATTCCGGTTCGCGCCTTCAGAAGGTGGCTTGAGGACGTGGGCCTCCGTCTTCGTCTCCGTTACGGCATCCGCCTCTTTCTTGGCTGCATCGGCTATGGAAGGCGGGCGATTCTTCGCCTTGTTATGCGCCTCTGTCTCCTTCTCTTTGGCGGCGTGCTCCTGATCTCGCCTTGTAGATTCGGCTGCAGCTCGCTCTTTGCGTTCTAGCCTCGCGATCCTCGTGCGTCGTATCCCTGCAAACCACACACCATCTTTCACTGCCCTCGCCAGATCATTCAGGGCACCTTCTATGCTGGTGACCCACGCATCCTTGTCTGCGTCACGATATTCGGTCTCTTCTTCAAGGGCGTGGCTGAGGAATTGTCGTAGATGATTGCCGCTCTCAATGGTGAGCGTCTTGGATGGGGCAACATACGCCGGAGTGATGGGAAGGGGTTTGTCTGGAACATGGTATGCTGCTGCCATGAGGATGCACGACAGGATTGAGTCCCTGGGTGTACTCAAGACTCCGACAAAGCCAGCCAATGCTAGTACGGATCCAGAGGAGGCGTGCTACACATGTGAATTGAAGTCACGGCACACCAAAAATGGAATTATTTTCACCAATGCTAGTACGGATCCAGAGGAGGCGTGCTACACATGTGAATTGAAGTCACGGCACACCAAAAATGGAATTATTTTCACACATTATCGAAGCAGCACAGCAGCATGATTAGCGTGAGTTAGCGTGAGATCGTGAGAAATGACGCGTTTGACCGCGTCATCTGATTGACATCCTCTCAGTCAGCAACTGTGGCCGTAAAGGAGATAAAAGGGAGCGCATGGCGCGGGGTATACCGTAGTATATCTGTTATGTCTGTTCGTCCCCTCTTCGTCCTTGCAGGTGTTGGGAATTCTTCTGGTGCGATTTCGTCGTCATTTGTGTTACATTTATTGATTTCTTGTAGGTACCGGAGGCGCCTCTGCGTATGTATATCTCCAACTTCGTTCACAAGACATTAAAGATATCACGACACGTCAGCCGTCTCTTTGCTAAGGCCGGATACAATGTCGCTTTGATCTCGAGAAACAGCGATAGCCTTCACAAGTTCGCAGCTGAGCTCAAGACAGGGGAAACCGATGTACGTGCACGCATCCGCAGTGATTCTATCTCGTTTTCTCATCCACGTTCCTCCAGGCAGCAGCTTTTCCCATATCCGACTACAACTACAAAGAAGTCCAATCCGCTTTCCGCGCTGTGCGTACGCACTGGCCGCACGCCGACATTCGCGTCGCGCTATTCAATGCGGGATTCGCCGTCTGGAAGCCGTTCCTGCAGATTACCGAAGAAGAAATCGATCGTGTAGCGGACACAAATATCAAAGCCGCATTTGCGTTCTCTCGCGAGGCCATCACCGAATTCCAGGGTCAATCCCTCGACGAGCGCGGCAAGCGTGGCACGCTGCTCTTCACCGGCGCGACTGCTGGATTGCGTGGGAACACGACTACTTCCGCCTTTTCAGCGGCCAAATTCGCGCTGCGTTCGCTTTCGCAGAGCCTGAACAAAGAGTTTGGGAAGGATAATATCCACGTAAGCGCCGCGGTTTCATGTTCACTGCACATCCACTGATCAACCCTTCCAGGTGGCACACGTACGTCCCCGCCCTTTGTTTTCCTTCCTTCTTTACTTTGAATCTGACTATCCCTCTTGACGCGCCTCGTAGGCGGTAATTGACGGAGGTACGTACAAACCACTAACTTCCCGTGGGGGCTGATCCAATTTTCATACTTCAGGCATTGCTACCGACTTGGCCAAAACCCGTCACGGTGAGGAATGGGGGGCCAACCCAGATATTAGCCTCTCTCCTGAGAGTATTGCCAAGGTCAGTCCCGCTTTGTGTGTATGACGCCATTCTCAACTCGTACTATAGTCATACCTCTACCTTGTGAACCAGGACAGATCTGCCTGGACTTGGGAATTGGACCGTAAGTGCCTTTAAAAGACGTCTAGCTGGTCTGAATGTCGACATTCTGCGTTAGTCCGGCCTGCCCATGAGAAATGGTGATGGGCGCAGAGTGAAGGAGTCATTGGCCTGAGAAATATGTACTTTACTGCCTATTGCAGGTCTCGGTGTAAAATTTTATCGGTCAGACACTTGTCTATCTGCTTGACTTCCATTTTGGGAAATAAGGTTCTCTCGACGAAAACGGGGCCTGCTGACGGCTGGAGCCAAAGCCTGCTCAGCGTACACCTTTTACCAAGAAATCGTCAGCCAAAGGTCTACTACCTACACTTGAGATAGCCTGACTCGCACCTTAATAGTCTTGTCCGCGCTACCCGTAATCAAGCGCGTGCCTGTCATATCAAATGTTGAACAAAATATACCCGCCTCCGCCTCAAGCGAGCCCGGCTGTGGTATGTCTTCCATGTTCTGGAACGGTGTTCCTGTCGCGTAATCCCAAAACGTCATCGAACCATTATCAGCTATGAGCCAGGTTGTTCGTTCAGTGGGATATCCGGAAATCGGAAGAAACCGTACCGCCGGAAAAGAAGACTCCTTCAGAATTGACCGATAACGTGTTGATGATTGCATTGTGTCCACCGAAGTTGAAGACGAAGTTGCCCTCGGGACATTTCCACTTTTTGATGTTGTTCCCACCCGCCGAGCCAGTCGCAAAGGAATACTCCGTCGGGTGAACGGCAATCGCACGCACTGACTTCTTATGATGTGTCAGCGTCACCATTGTTTTGCCTGCCGCCAAGTCCCATAGCCTATCGAGCACGCCATGAACCATTGTACGAAACGTGACATGGCCCTCACTCACCGCACGGTGGAGTCCATGCTGCCAGTGATAACCTGAGGATCTGAGTCCTGGCATTTAACATCCGCGACAGTCCCCGTGTGTCCTGAAAGAACGTGTATCTGCGCCTTGGTGCGCATATCCCAGGTTAAATTCAGAACACAATCAAGACATACCTTGTCCTCACCGCATGAGAAAAGATAAGGGTGGCGGGGAGACACCGCCAGTCCACGCACAGTCGAGATGTGGCCGGTGAGCGACAAGCGTAGCTCACCAGACGCAAGGTTCCAAATCTTGATGACTCGATCCCCCGCACCCGTAGCGAACCACTTATTTCCTGGCTCGACGGCAACGCTACGCACCCACCCTAGATGTCCAGAAATGACACGGACGAGCTTCCATGGCGCGTGATACGTCGGTTTTACTATACGCGTCGTTTTATGCAGCGTAAGCGCTTGCGAAAGCTTGGACGGATTGGAGAAAGTCGAAATTCGTTGTTCAGGTGTCGTGTCGATGGAAGCTATCATGTGGGTTGTCTCGGAAGACGAGGGTCCAGCAGTAATGGCCTTGCGCGTCTCTGCAGGGCGCGCAGGTCCTACTGGACCTTGCTGAGCAAGAAGAGCGGAAGGTAGTTGTTTATAGTGCTTGTATTCGTCGTTAATTTTTACCGATAATCGTAGGCGGGCACTGTCCGAATGTCATCGGATGTCCTAGGGTAAAGGTGAACAAGGATTTGTGCGCACCTTTTCTCCTCCTCTCTTAAACCAGCATCCGGATA
>WNFR01031200.1_pt1 | contig 10365 bp, 9 predicted proteins | sample 5400221 | NCBI WGS metagenome assembly WNFR01 (sample SAMN13153357, study PRJNA577476) | soil metagenome | isolation source: 40 cm soil under Madrone tree | place: USA:California | collected 2016-06-14 | reverse complement strand
CCATGTCTCGACGCGGTCGGCGGAGGAAATGGCGGCGATGCCGGAAGCCACGCACCCGCTGGTGCGGACCCATCCGGAGACCCATCGCAAGTCGCTCTACCTCAATCCCAACCGCATGGAACGGATCGTCGGGCTGGAGCGTGAGGAGAGCGATCGGCTGCTCGACGAACTGATCGCGCACGCGATCCAGCCGAAATACCAGTACCGACACGTCTGGCGGCAGGGCGATATCGTGATCTGGGACAACCGCTGCACCATGCACAAGGCCAATGCCGATTATCCCGAAGGCGAACGCCGGCTGATGCATCGCGTGATCGTGGCGGGGACGGTGCCGGTTTAGCCGGAGCGCGGACCTCCAGGTCCGCTCAGAATCTGATGCGGACCTGGAGGTCCGCGCTCCGTTGATCACGCCTCCAGCAGCACGCAGTGTTGCGGCGAGAAAGAGAGCGTCACGGCGGCGCCCTCGTCCACGAGATTGGTCGGCGGGCGGCGGACGCTCAGCGAGCCGAGCGCGCTGTCGATGACGTATTGCACGAAGTCGCCGTGGAACAGGCGCTGGCGCACCGTGCCGGGCACGTGATTGTCGCCGGGCCGCGCTTCGAGATCGATATAGGCCGTCCGGATCGCCACTTCGCTTTCCTTGCCGTGCGGCTTGTGCGCCGCGACCGCCTTCAGGGTGACGCCGCCTTCCGTCGCGAACAATCCGTCGCCGGCGGGCTTGCCCTTGATGATGTTGGCCGAGCCGACGAAGTCGGCAACGAAGCGGCTGCGCGGCCTGTCGTAGATCTCCTGCGGCGTGCCGATCTGCTCGATCACGCCGACATTCATGACGATCACGCGGTCGGAGATGGCGAGCGCCTCTTCCTGGTCGTGGGTGACATAGACCGAGGTGATGTCGAGCCGGCGCTGCAGCTCGCGGAGCTCGACCCGCATCTCGGCGCGCAGCTTGGCGTCGAGGTTGCTGAGCGGCTCGTCGAACAGCACGACGGTCGGCGAGAAGGCGATGGCGCGGGCGAGCGCCACGCGCTGCTGCTGGCCGCCCGACAGCTTCGACGCCGCGCGGTCGGCGAGATGGCGCATCTGCACCAGGTCGAGCGCCCTCTCGACATTGGCCTTGAGCTCGGCCGCGCCCTGCTTTCGCACGCGCAGCCCATAGGCCACGTTGTCGAACACCGTCATGTGCGGCCACACGGCGTAGGACTGGAACACCATGGACACGCCGCGCTGCTCGGCCGGCATGTTCCTGCGCTCGGCAGCGCTGTAGATCGCTTGGCCGTCGATGCGGATGTTGCCGCCGCTGGGTTGTTCGAGCCCGGCGATCGCGCGAAGCGTCGTGGTCTTGCCGCAGCCGGAAGGCCCCAGTAGCGTCACATGCTCGCCGCGCCCGACGGTGAAGCTCACGCCGTTGACCGCGACAGCGTCGCCATAGCGGACCACGAGGTCCTTCACTTCGATGCGCGTCACGCTCTCGCTCACTGCAATTCCCTCGTCATGCCACGGCTGAGGCGGAACAGGATGGCCAGCGCCAGCACCACCGTGAAAGTCTGGATCAGCGCCATCGCCGCCGTGAGCTCGGTGCCGCTGCTTGCCCAGGCGGCGACGATCGAGGGTGCGATGACCTTGGCGTTGGGGCCCATCAGGAACACCGAGACGCCGAGCTCGCGCACGCAGGCCATGAAGATCAGCAGCCAGGCGGCGAGGATGCCGGGCTTCAGCAACGGCAGGGTGATCGTGCGCATCTGATAGCCCCAGCTCGCGCCGCAGACACGGGCGCATTCCTCGAGGCTCTTGTCGATCTGCAGCACGACGCCTGCCAGCGTGCGCACGCCGAGCGGCAGCATGACGGTGAAATAAGCCAAGGCCAGCAGCCACAGCGTGCCGTAGATCGGGATCGGCATGTTGAGCCACGCCCACAAGAGCGCGAGACCAAACACCATGCGCGGCACAGCCTGCGGGAACATCACCAGGTATTCGATGTAGCCGCGGCCGACGACCTGCGAGCGGTAGATGATCCAGACCAGCAGCGCGATGGCCACCACGCCGACGGAGGCCACGCCGAAACCGAGCATCAGGCTGTTGGCGAGCGCCGTGCGCACCGGCCCCAGCGAGAACGCCGTTTCGTAGTTGGCAAAGGTGTATTCCGCCTGGCCGAGCAGCACCGTGGCGAAGCGCTGAAGCGAGGTCAGGATGAGCGCCGCCAGCGGCAGGAGAACGGCGAGGAAGATATAGAGCGCACAGACGCCGAACAGCAGCCAGGCGAGTTTGCCCATATCCATCGGACGGGGCCGGAAGGCCTTGCCGGTGATGGTGGCGAAGCTGCCGCGCCGCACGACGCGGCGATAAAAAGTCAGCATGCCGAACATGACAACGAACAGCGCCAACCCCATGGCCGAGGCGCGGCCATAGTCAGGCGGGTAGCTCAACGTCGAATCCCAGATCGCAGTGGTGATGACATAGATGCGGCCGGGAATGCCGATGACGAGCGCCGCCGCAAACGAGCCCAGCATCTCCGCGAACACGAACAATGTCGCCCCCAGCACGCCCGGCATCACCAGCGGCAAGGTCACGGTGAGCGCCGTGCGCAGCTTGGAGGCGCCCATGACGCGCGCCGATTCCTCGAGCGCGGGGTCCATCGACTTCATCGAGGCGGAGATCATGACGAAGGCGACCGTGCCCTCGAACAGCGCCATCACCCAGGCGATGCCGAACATCGAGTAGATGTTGAACAAGTCGCCCGGGCCACCGGCCCAGTGCCATAGCTGGTTGAAAAACCCGCTCTTGGGGCTGGTCAGCACACTCCAGGCGAGCGCGCCGACCAGCGGCGTCATGTAGTAGGGCAGCTCCATCAACCGCTCGAGCCGTTCGCGGCCGGGCACGTTGGTCCGCGTCAGGATCCAAGCCAGCGCGAAGCCGATCAAGATGGCCATCACGGTGGCCATCACCGCGATGACCACCGTGTTGGTCAGCACGTGCAGGTCTTCCTCGAACATCGCGATATAGTTGGCGATGCCATACAGCTCCGGCGGGAAGGCCATCGGGTCGCCGGTATTCAGCGATTCCTCGACCAGGAACACCAGCGGCAACAACACCAGGAAGCCCACGATCACCAGGATCGCCAGCGTCACCAGGGTCTGCCAATTGAAGCGTGGGCTGAGAATGCCCGATGCCGCGACAGCCAAGTTTCGGCTCAGCGCCGCGCGCCGACGATGCGGTCCCACTCCTTGGCGAACTCGGGCCGGCTCTTCTCGAATGCGTTCCAGTCGGCCGGCGAGAGCAGCTTCATCTCCTTGAGCTCCATGCCGCCGCCGGGCGCCGGCACGTCGAGGCGGGCGGAGTGCAGCAGCAGCGCCTCGCCCAGTGCCTTCTGGCCGACCGTCGAGAGGAACGAGTCCATGAACAGCTCGGCGGCGTTGGGATGCGGGCCGTCGGCCACGATGCCGTAGGTTTCCGACACGGCCGGCACGCCGGTTTCCGGAAAGACGAAGGCAAGCGGCGCGCCCTTGGCCTTGAACTCGATATAGCCCGAATACTGCGCACCCATGATGATCTTGTCCTGGCCGTCGATCAGGCGACCATACTGCTGGACGTAGGAGTCGAAGGCGCGCGGCTTCTGGGCCGCGAATTTCTTGAAGTAGTCCTCGCCCAGGATCGGCTTCAGCATGTAATAGACGCCGTGCTGCAGGCCGGAATTGGAGACCTTGACGTTGATCGCGTCGGCCCATTTCGGATCGAGCAGGTCTTCCCACTTCTTGGGCGCCTCGGCGGCGGGCACGGTGTTTGGATTGTAGGCGATGCCGCCCATGATGACCGAGCCCCAGGTCCAGTAGCCTTCAGGCTGGCTCTTGAACTCCGGTTTGAAGGCGGCCATTTCCGGCGAAATGTACTGCTTGAATCCGCCGCGCTTCTGAAAGTCGAGGATCATCCCCATGTCGGAGATCTGGATGACATCCACCAAATACGACTTGGCTTGGCGCTCCGACAGGACCTTGGCGTAGAGCGCGCCCGCCTGCAGGCGGACGTAGTTCGTCTTGATCTTGGGGAAGGCCTTGTTGAAAGAGGCCAGCAACTTGATCTGGCCCTGTTCGGGGTCGGTCGAATAGAGCACGAAGGCCCCTTCCGCCTCTGCTTTCTCGACATTGGCGCAGGTCTTGAAACCGTCCATCTGCCGCGGCTTGTCGCACAGCTTGGCTTGCGCCTGCGCATCGGACCAACCAACCCAACCGAGCGCACACAGCGCAGCAGCCACGACAACGGAACGCTTCATCATGCCCCTCCCAGGACCTTGTTGTTGACCGGAGGGTAGAGACTAGCGCACGCCGCTTCAATCGCAGTCTTGGTGATTCTCCTTCGATTCAATCGTAGAACTGCGGCGAATGGCGCTGAGTGTCGCTTTGCGGCTTGTCGTGGTTGATCCACAGCTCGGCTTTCCTGGCCGCCATAAGATCGGCGATCCGCTTCATCGACGCCAACGTCTGGGCGCCATCGACATTCATCGACGGCACCCGCTTGTTGTCCCAATTGTCCTTGAAGTGCGCCGCGTCACCGCTCAGTACGGCGTCGAAGGGCGGTTTCTTGTCCGCAGCGAACGCCCATTCATACTCGGCTTTCTGAATCAGAACGGTGGCCGCCGGAAACAAGTCGACATTGCCGACATGATCGCCATGGGTGTGGGAAATCCCGACGAAACGGACATCGGACGGCTTAACGCCGATCTCGGCGAGCTGCGAGGCGAGCGTCCGATTGCGCGACGCGGTGCCCACGGGCGTGGTCACAGGCTTGTCGCCGATGGAATCGGGGTAACCGGTATCCCAGACGAAATAGCCCGAAGCATGTCGCAGCAGATAGCAGTTATCGGATAGCTCTATCGACTTTCCGACATTCACGCCGGGCGACCAGCGCGACTGGTCGGGTGCACGGCTATTGCCGCAATCAAGGATATAAAGCCTGTCCACGCCCGTCGCGGTGGTTTGCGCTGCAGCCGTGACGGCCACCAGCAAGAGAAGAAGCGATAGCATAGACCTGACGATTTGCATGGCGTGCCCCCATGGCAATGAGCTTCGGCAGGATGACGGTGCAGTTCGAAAAGATAAAGGCTTCATCTCGTAAAGAGTGCAGCACAGTATCGACACATTTCCATGTGGCGCGAATTTTTCTTTTTCGGTAAGTTCGCGCACATGAAAACAAAAGCACTTCTTCATACAAGCATCGTCCTCGCAGCTCTAACGCTCGTAGGTTGCGGAGGCGGTCCGGAGCCCATGCTAGCCAATGCTCAGGGGATTTCGATTCGCTACAATGGCGAAGCGATGTTCTCACAGGACAAAGAGGTCTACACGAAGGCTGGGACTCATTGCGCCCAGTTCAACAAGCAGGCTGTCGCCAACGGCGTCACGCAGCATAAGGACGGTTTCATGATAGCCAACTTCCGGTGCGCCTAGCGACCGGATCGTCATGTAAAAGCGGACACGGTACGCGCCTGTTCGGCGCGTATGGCACCGATCTTGCTTCGCCTCCGATTATTCGTTGAGCAGCTGGGGGAGGCAATTATTTCAATATCAATACTCCGATGTATCGGAACTAGCGGCGCACTGGTGCTCGCTCTTGCCTCTGCTGGGCCGGTGTTCGCGCAGGACAAGGTGCACTTCCAGACCGACTGGGTCCCCTCCGGCGAGCACGCCATGCATTACGGCGCCTGGAGCAAGGGCATCTATGCCAAACATGGCATCGACATCACCATCACGCGCGGTTACGGCTCGGGCGACACCGTAACCAAGCTGGCGGGCGGGGCGTCTGATTTTGGCGTCGCCGATCTTGCTGCCGTGTTCACGGCGCGGGTGCGGGCCAATGTGCCGGTCAAGGCCATTGCCGTGCTCTACAACGAGTCGCCGCATTCGCTGTTCGTGCTCAAAAGCTCGGGCATCACCAACTTCAAGGGGCTGGAAGGCAAGAAGATCGGCATCACGCCGGGCAACAGCCACCGCTTCTATTTTCCAAAGGTCGCCGAGAAGGCCGGCACCGATCCGAGCAAGATCGTCTGGACGAACATGGACGGCGCGGCGATGGCGGCTCAGCTCATCGCCAAGAACATCGATGCCGCGCCGTTCTATTCGATCCACCAGTATTACATCAACAAGGCGGCGGTGAAGGCGGGAGACGAGATCGTGTCCCTGCCCTTCGTCGGCGTCGGCTTCAAGATCTACGCCGCCACGCTGATCACTTCCGACAAGATGATCGCGGACAAGCCCGACCTGGTGAAGCGCTTCCTCGCCGCCAACAAGGAGGCCTTCGAATGGGCGCGCGACAATCCCGACGAGGCCTGCAAGCTGCATGTCGCGCGCTTTCCCGAGGTCGAACTCGACGATTGCCTCGGCAGTGTGAAGGCGGTCATGAGCTTCGTCTTCACCGACCACACCAAGGAATACGGCTGGGGCAACACCAGCCCGGAGCGCCTGAAATTCTCGTGGGAGACGATTGCCGAGTCGCAGGAATTGAAGAAGGACTGGGATTACAAGCAGGCGATCGACACCAGCCTTCTGCCGCCAAAGTAGTCATCTAAAAGGCCAAACCCGTGATCTCGCTCAACCGGGTCACCCGCATCTTCAATTCACGCGACGGCGACCAGGTCGTCGCGCTCGAGGATGTGTCGCTGTCGATCGGCACCAACGAGTTCATCACCCTGGTCGGGCCGTCGGGATGCGGGAAATCGACCTTGCTGCGCATCGTCGCCGGCCTGATCCTGCCGACCGCGGGCACCGCCTCGATCGGCGGCGTGCCGATCCGCGAACCGCGATCGGAGACCGGCATCGTCTTCCAGGCGCCGACCCTGCTGCCCTGGGCCAGCGTCATGGACAACGTGCTGTTCCCGCTGCGCATGATGCACAAGATGGATTCGGGCAGCACCGACAAAGCGGCGGCCCTAATCAAGCTTGTGGGTCTCGCCGGCTTCGAGGGCAAGTCGCCGCGCGAGCTGTCGGGCGGCATGCAGCAGCGCGTGGCGATCTGCCGGGCGCTCGTCCACGAACCGGATATCCTGCTGATGGACGAGCCCTTCGGCGCTCTCGATGCGCTGACCCGCGAGGAGATGACCCTGGAGCTGCTGCGCATCTGGGGTGAACGCCCCAAGACCGTGCTGTTCGTCACCCATTCGATCACGGAAGCCGTGGTGCTGGCCGACCGCGTCGTGGTGATGTCGCCGCGTCCCGGCCGGATCGCCGAGATCATCGAGGTGAAGGCGCCGCGGCCGCGCAGCTTCCATGTCGAGGGCAACGCGGAGTTCCACGAATCCAGCCGCCGCATCCGCGAACTCATCTTTGGACAACGCCATGTCGATCCAGGCCGCGCCGCCGCTTGAGAAGGTCCCCTCGGGGAAGAGGGGCAAGCCGCCGTCCGCCGCTTTGAACATGGTGGTGGTGCCGCTGCTCGCCACGGCGGTGGCCTTCCTCCTGTGGGAGGCGATCTGCCGGGGTTTCAAGGTGCCGGCCTATCTCGTGCCGCCGCCGAGCGCCATCTGGACCGACACGATCGCGATTGCGCCGACCGTGTTCGGCCATTCGATGGCCACGCTCAAGACCGTGATGCTGGGCTTCGTCTTCTCGATCCTGGTCAGCCTGCCGCTTGCGGTCCTGCTGACCGCGTCGCCGACCATCGCCAGTGCGGTCTATCCGTTCCTGGTGTGGACACAGTCGATCCCCAAGGTGGCGCTGGCGCCGATCCTGGTCGTGGTGCTGGGCTCCAACGAACTGCCGCGCGTGGTGATCACGGTGCTGGTCGCCTTCTTCCCGCTGGTGATCTCGATCGCCACCGGCCTGATGTCGGTGCCCCCGGAACTGATCGAACTCAGCCGTGCCTGCCGCGCCTCCAAGTGGAGCGAGCTGTGGCGCATCCGCCTGCCGTACGCAATTCCGTTTATCTTCGCGGGCCTCAAGGTGGCGATCTCGCTGTCCGTCGTGGGTGCGGTCGTGGCGGAGTTCGTCAACGCCGACGCCGGTCTCGGCTTTCTCATCGTGACCTCGACCGCCTTCTTCAAGGTGCCGGTGGCCTTCGGCGCGCTGATCATTCTCTCGTTCATGGGCGTCGTGCTATTCCAGATCGTGGTAGTCGCCGAGCGCGTGTTCTTCCCCTGGTCGAGCAGCAACGCGACACCGGCCTCGTGAGGCCACTTAAAGCAGAGGACTTACATGGCCAGAGCATCGACGACTGTGATCCGTGGCGGGCGCGTGCTCGACATTCGCGGCCATGCCGCGCCCAAGGCCGACATCCTCGTGCAGGGCGACACTATCGCGGAGATCGGTCGGCCCGGCATGGCCGCACCGCCTGACGCGAAGATAATCGACGCCAAAAACCGACTGCTGCACCCCGGCCTGATCAATGGCCACACCCATAGCCACGGCAATCTGGCCAAGGGTCTGGGCGACCGGCTGACCCTGGAGCTGCTGCTGACCGCCGGGCCGTGGATGAGCGGCAACCGCACGCTCGAGGACAAGTACCTGTCGAGCCTTATCGGTGCGGCCGAAATGGTGCTGAAGGGCTGCACCGCGGCCTACGATCTGTCGGGCGAGTTCCCCATGCCGTCAGTCGACGGGCTCCAGGCGATCGGCCAGGCCTATGCCGATGTCGGCATGCGCGCGGTGCTGGCGCCGATGGTGGCCGACATCAGCTTCTACGACGCCATTCCCGGCCTGATGGAGCGCCTGCCGAAGACCTTGCAAAAGGACGTCGAGGCACTGCGGCTGGCCCCCTACAAGGGCAGCGTCGCGCAGATGAAGAAGGCGCTGCAGGGCTGGAAGCTCGACAGCAAGGGCGTCAGCCTCGCCGTGGCGCCGACCATCCCCCATCATTGCTCGCGCGAGTTCCTGCTCGCCTGTCTCAAGCTCTCCAAGGACTATGATACCGGCCTGCACACCCATGTCGCCGAATCGAAGGTGCAGGTGATCGCGGGCTACCAGCACTATGGCTCAACGCTCACGGCATACATGGATTCGCTCGGCCTGGTCGGGCCGAACTTCACCGTGGCGCATGGCGTGTGGCTGGACGGCGACGACATGAAGCTGCTCGGCGACAAGGGCGCGTCGGTCTCGCACAATCCCGGCAGCAACATGCGGCTGGGCAACGGGCTCGCCGACATGCGCGGCATGCTCGACGCCAAGATCAATGTCGGCATCGGTACCGATGGCGCCAGCTGCTCGGACAATCAGAACATGTACGAGAATTTGCGGTTGGCCTCGATGGTCTCGAAGGTCCAAGGGCCGGATTGGCAGCGCTGGATCACGACCGAGGAGGTGCTGGAGGCCGGCACCGTCGGCAGCGCCCGTGCGCTCGGGCTGGGCGACAAGATCGGCAAGTTGGAGAAGGGTTTCAAGGCCGACATTGTCTTCCTCGACCTCGGCTCAGTGAACTGGATCCCCTGCAATGATCCGACCAACCAGATCGTTCACACCGAGGACGGCACTTCGGTGCATTCGGTGATGATCGGCGGCCGCATGGTGGTCGAGAACCGCAAGCTCCTCACGGTCGATCTCGCAGACTTGGCTGCCAAGGCCGAGAAATCGCGCGAGCGGCTGGAGAAGCGGCACTTTCTGCCCCGGCCTCGCCAAGCAGGCGCTGCATATCGACCGCTTCGGCGGCGCGCATTACCATTACGGGCACGAGGCCAAGCGCGGTCACGCGCACTGATTCTCGACATCTGGGAGGATGGAATGCTCGAGCGATTGCCGGGGCTGGTGAATGGCGATCCGGATCTGGTGTGGCGCGGCCGCGGCCTGACGGCCCGCTTCCTGGTCGCAGTCGGCGAGGAGGAGTGGCTGGTCGATGTCCAGGCCGGGCGCGTCGTTGGCGTAGCCAAGGGACCGTTCCGCATGGCCTCCTGGACCTTCGCGCTCAAGGGCACGCGGGCCGGCTGGGACAGGTTCTGGCAACCGGTGCCGCCACCCTATTACCAGGATCTTTTCGGCTTGCTGCGCCAGGGTGAGCTGAAGTTCGAGGGCGATCTGCTGCCGCTGTGGCGGGACATGATGCACGTCAAGGACCTGTTGGCCACTTTGCGTGGCAATGGAGCGCCGGCATAAGTTCGCCTGGGAGCCGATCACCGGCCGCTACTTGGCCTTCCCCTTCGCCGGCCGCGACTACCGCCTGTTCATCGAGGAAGCCGGCCAGGGCATTCCCCTGCTCTGCCTGCACACGGCGGGCTCCGATTCGCGCCAGTACCGCGCGCTGATGAACGACCCGGAGATCACCCGCCACTACCGCGTCATCGCCTTCGACCTGCCGTGGCACGGCAAGTCCTCACCGCCGGCCGGCTGGCACAAGGAGCGCTACAAGCTCACGCGCGATTTCTACATCGACATCATCGTGGCCGTTGCCAAGGCGTTG
>WNFR01016147.1_pt1 | contig 10365 bp, 15 predicted proteins | sample 5400221 | NCBI WGS metagenome assembly WNFR01 (sample SAMN13153357, study PRJNA577476) | soil metagenome | isolation source: 40 cm soil under Madrone tree | place: USA:California | collected 2016-06-14 | reverse complement strand
GCCAGAACCGCAAAGAACAAGGTCTCGCAGGAAGAAAGAGCCACGCCAGCGTTGACACTATTCAAAGATGAGCCTGCTTTCAAGACCGGATTTGGTCGCTGGACTGATCCATTATCACCCTTCGGAGAAGTACTGTTCGAAGGCACCTGGGGCGCAACTGTCGGAGAGGCAACTGTGGTGGGCGGTGTTGCGGTCGGGGTCGGAAAGAGTGTGGGTGTGGGCGTGGAGGTTTGCATCCAAGCGGGCTGCACGATAGCGTGGTCAGCGCCCATGTGGTTTATCTCCTGAAGGATGCCTTACTATAATTGCATCCTTACAGAAATACAACCTGCAGCCTCGCTTGTACTGGTATACATGCATCAGGGCCGCATCTGGTCTAACATGTGCAGCAGATATGGGTAGCACTATCGACGAAGCTTTTGAGTCGACATTGGTTAGGGACAGGGTTCATAGAAAGACTTACAAAAGTGACCCAGTATAAAAAAAAGAAGGGGAACGAGTTGAAGGGAGCGCATCAAGTACTCCGAGGATGAGACAGTAAATAGGCAAGATAAAGAGCGAACAGTGAAAATCAGAGGAAATGTGGGTGCCATGCAAGTATAAGTACTGCTGCGAGAACACGAGGACAAGCCTTGAGATAGAAGCAGAAAATCCCAGTGACAACCACATTTCTGTAAAGTGTGGCGGCAAGAAATTGGCAAAGACAAAGCCTCCGGGGCGAGTTTTTCCATGTGTCCGCTCCATTTGAGGACACGTTCATTGTTCAGTCACATTAACCGCACAAAGCCCCTCGTGGAAGGCAGTGCGAGAACGAGACGACATTGTCCGCTGCGAGATTCTTATTCCAAAAATGGGGTCATTTGGTACGCGTGACAAAGTTGTCCAAATCTGGAAATTGCTTCCTGTTGTTGTGACGATCATCATGGGCAAAATAGGATGTTAGTTTTGGATATAAATTTTCAGGGTGCCTATTTAGTATAACCCTCGGACATCCACAACGAACGAGCAAGCGACCAGACCTTCTGGACACCAGTACCGATACTAGAAAATATGCAACGCACTCGCTTAGCAGTGTGCGGTATTGCCCGTGCTAGACTGTACTTACTTGGCCTCCTCGACCTCATCCAAGCGAACCCACATCGACTCGTTCTTAGGCAAATTATCTGCTACCTTCGTCCGCTTAGACCCGGCCCTCCGAGGGACTACCGGAGTAGATCGTCGCGCAAGCTCAGGCGGGCGGGTGCCGCCGCCTTCCAGAACAACCCACTGGACACGGTAAGTCTTGCGAATGTGGGAGAACACGTGCAGAACATCCCCTGCGCGCGCTATCTTAACGAGACGAAGGGCATCAGAGTCGATCGTATTCTCAGCCTTGGAGCGTGGCAAAGGGGACTTGATGAGGGAAGACAACAAGGTCATAGCAGTCTCGCTCTCCTCAGAAGGAGATATTGAGGTAGATACTTCGGGTGACGTAGGGAATTCGTGGAGGCCCGCGAGAAGTCCTGAGGAGAGCTATCAGTCACGACCTTTCTACTCTAGAAGAATGGTTGCGACATACCTCCTTCGGGTCGGCGGCTCAGTAAGAACCAGCGATCGTCGTCATTACGCCACTCGACAACGCTCACGATGTTAAGTTCCTCCCTTTGCTTCTTGCGCTCGATCTTCATAGGATAGGACGTCACCGGCGGCGCGTCGAAGCCCCCAGAGACAGGTATCGGGTCGCAGACGTTGCAAAGATCTTCGATGTCTTCGATTCCAACCTTTTCGGTCGTCAGTACAACAGCAAAGACCACCTCGATTAGACTGCAGCCACTTTTTGTTCGGAAATCTGATACGCACGGCACCACTGTCGCAATGGACAGCCGCTACAGTCTGGATCTCGCAGCCTGCACACAGTACTCCCCAACTCTATGAGGGCCTGGTTGACATCACCGGCGCAGGTTGCTCCTTCGACCATGGTCTGGGCACCTTGCCACAAGAGGTCAAGGGATGCTTTACTTTTTGGGGGTGCGTGGATCGCCAGAAGCCGGCTGATCAGGCGACTGACGTTCCCATCCAGCTGAACGAAAAAAAAAGAGTCAAAACCATGCGTTAAGCAGTCGCGATTATAATTCGGCTTACTACGGGAACTTGTTCGTTGAAAGCGATGGAGCATATCGCTCCGGCGGTGTAACGCCCAACGCCCGGTATTAAAGCTTCCATATCCTTAGCATTATCGGGGAGTCGACCGTCGAGCTCTTCAACTATTTTCTTTGCCCCAGTAAGGAGACGGGCAGCCCTGGAATAATACCCTAAACCTTTCCACAGGCCATTGACGGTATCTATGTCGGAAGCAGCCTCGACGATAAATGAAGCCGGTTATGTACAAATAGTAGCTATCCGCCACGTACCAAGTCCTTGATTGTTGGAAAACTGTGGTATCGTCTTACGGGAATTTCCAAGCAAAAGGCAACGAGCGTACTCACCTCTCCATCCACCGATTGTAATAGGGAATCACAGTAGCGACCTGGGTTTGCTGGAGCATAATCTCTGAAGTCCAGACCTACGACAATGTGAAACCAAACCCGCGAATGGTGTCGATTCTGGTCACGTACTTCGTATGCTCGCTGTGCCCGCGCGTCAGTATCCAAAGAAGGGTCGAATGGTTTCCTCCATGGCATGCCGCGCGCAGTGTGCACTCGAGAGTACCATCCAAGAAGTGGGGGTCTAATGAGATCAGGAGTGGAAATCAAGTGCTGGGATAGAGAGTGAGGAGTGCCATGGGATTCCGATAGCTCTGTGCGACTGGCAGAGTGTGCAGCCTTGGGTGCTGCCAATTGACGTCTGCGCCTCGACTTGATGTTAGAAGAGGATGGTGTAGGCTCAAATTCTGACGCGCTACTAGTATCTCGGCTGAATTTTTTCCTCTTTGCCATTGCAGTCGCTGACAGTCGCTGACGACGGCGATGAAAAATATGTGGACAGATTTTAAATTTCTAATTACTGTGGCATCCAGAATGGCCAGATGTGGCATCCAGAACGGCCAGACCTGCCCCAATTTCGAAAAGATGTAAAATTTTTAAAAACATATTTTTTAAATTTGTGGATGAAAAATTGTTAAGTCTTTTTTGAGTTTTTTATTCAATATTTTTAGCTTAGAGATCAATTCCCGCTTCCAGTGACACGACAAACGCGATCGGTCACTGTCACGATGTCACGCTATAAAAAACACCGTAACTGGGTCGCATTCTTTCAACTCATTTCTACGGACACGCATTATTGTCCCCCTGCGTTGAACATTCTTTCCACGTAGGAGTCTACAGTGAGTCCAAGATAAAAATGCAGCTCCAGCTGGAGTATCCTCCTTCCTTTAAGGGCCGGTTGCGGATGGGGCGATGTTCCTTACCGGGGCTGATACAGCGCCGCGAAGCTACCCAATGCTTCATCAAATTTGCTATTAACTTGTATTGTAATAATTGTAGCAGGCGAATTCTATATCCAATGGCGAACTGACGACTCTCTGATACATGTTGTCGTTACATCCGAACGTAATGTGGCATCCAAGGAAAACAAGTCAAAATCTATAGGTAGGACATCAATGGCTCAGCAGCTTCTCATCGTTATTTGGTTGCAGCGGTCCTTTTGGCCGGGACGAAGAACCAGCTTAAGGCGATGACAACACGAAGGCCAGCGGCGATACCCAAAGAGGCAGGCGAGCCTATCGCTTGCAAAATCGCGCGACTGCAAAAGCCGCCAACAAAGAGCGCAGCGATGCCGAGTATTTTGTGATCACGCGACGTCAGAGGACGTGAGATGAGGAATAGCTTCGGATCCGCCATAAGCTCACACCAAACCGTCGTCAGCACGACTTGATCAACCACCCCTCCGTTAGCATCCTCGAAAAGAGGTGAACGAGGGGGGCGACGCACTGGTTGTCGCAAAATGCGTGTTGACGCGCTTGCCCATGATGCCTTGCAAACCCATGCTCGCACTCATCAGCCCCATGCATGCGTACGTGCCTGCCTTTGTCCATGACGGCACATCACGCCCCGAGGCAACGCTCCCCTGATGGGTTTGCCAAAGGGCGATCGCCGCGCCCATCGTCAAGAGCGACTGAAAAAATGTGCCGAGGAATAGCCATAGTCGCGTCTTTGCACCAATTCTGTCCCCGATGCGACCAAGAAAGGCGCCAAAAACGAAGGTCGTCAGGGAAGTGAGTGCCTGCTTGTCGGCGAGATGGAAGGAGGTGTCGCGATGGCCAGGGGGACCCTGGAAGAGGCGAGCAAGAGCGATCGCCAGCTGCGATAGAACAGGGATCAAATATAAGCGCTGGTTGGTACGTTATCGAGATAACGCACTTGTAACGTATTGCCAGTCTGGAATGCACACCAAACGAATACGGCGGAGAAGGAGACCACGTCACTATAGGGTGTCAGCGATGGCGACAGGACGGTGACTGATAGACGGACATCCACCCCGTCATGAAACAATATGCGGCAAGCGGGATTGTCGAGCGGTCCGGATCGACTTCGGTCATGAGGAACTCCCGAAGGGCACCACGCCGTAGCGTCGAGTAGATTGTCGAAGGGGAGGACGACGATACGGGGGCGGGGAGAGCCTCGGCTGCCTTCGCTTGGGCGGCAGGGGACAACGGGACCGCGGGGGACATGCCGCAGGGGGGGTGCAAGGGATGCAAGGGATGCTGGGGATGCGCGCGGGTCTGGGAGATAGAGGCAGCGAGCGGGTCTGACGAATGACGCGTGTGGAGGCGGAGGCCCTCAAAGAAAATCGGCCCGTTGGGGTGATCTCCGAGCATCTCCGGTCCCCTCTCGACTCGATAGATTTTTATTCTCGATGTGCGATAGTGCATATCATCTCGGACGCTTGCAGACGGACAGCATGCCCTCATAATTCATGTTGTTCCCGTGGTCGCTGTCCATAAATCTACGACAGTCTCCCCACCTGTGTTGAGGCTTGGCACATACTTGTTGCTTAGTCGTTTCTTGGTGAAGAACATACCACAGTATTTTCCAAACACAAACACATTAACGAGCGATATATTTGAATGACAGGACGGTATAGGTTGAGTCATGAAAAAAAAACAGCCATACACCACAAAAAGATACGGGTAATAGGGAAAAAAAAAGAGGCTGATTGTCTCTGAAAGAAGATTCGCTCGACTTAGTCCACAGGATATAGGCAGGAAATGAATCCAAGACAGAAAAGCAAGCACATGTTCTGGGTTATAATGCAACCTATCCCTCATCCTCAGAGCACGCCAATGGCCACGCCGATGGCCGCCAGCGCGCCCGCACCAGAAATCTGGAACGACGTGAAAGCGCTATTTGAACTTTTAGAGCTTGTAGAGGTGGAACCGCTGCCAGTACTCGTGCCAGAAGGAGAACCAGAGGTAGATGACGTGGACTCGGTCGGCGTAGCGGATGATGGGGGGTACGATGCGCCCAAGGCCTTGACTTCAAAGAGATCCGACGTCGCGTAAATCTGTGGAGCAGGGATCAGGCAAGAGACTTGGGGCAAAAAAAAAGTATGACAACGCGCCTTTGTCTGGTCGAGGGTATCGGCGAAGACGAGAGTGTAACCAGTTGCTGGTGTCAAAGCGGCTTGCTGGGTCGTGATGGTATGAGAACAGTCAGCATTCTGGATACCTGCTACAATGGCCATAGGGGAAGCCAAAATGGTAGGAGCCGTGTTGTTTATTCTGACGACGATACGTCAGTAAGTGTTTTCCACTACAAGGAGGTCAAAACGGGAGGGAAAACGCACAAGAGCTGGAAAGATGTGGCAGGAGGATTGTCATGGCAAGCCCACACAAGAGTATTTGCGGATTGGGCGACTTGGGAAAGTGGTTATTAAATGGTGAAAGAAGGAAGTCAAGACGCTCACCCCACCAAAGATTGGAACCACCTGGACTGAGAATCGAATAGCCCGAAACAGCAGTACCGACGAGGGCGCTGACGAGTGCGAAGGAGAGGAGAGGAGAGGAAAACATGTTTTTTTGCGAGAGAAGTGGAAGAAGGGAAGAGCGAATGGTGCGACAGGTGTCAAATGAAGGGAAGTGTTGTGTCCCGGCAACAACCGAGACCATTTTGGCTCTGCTTGAATGCGTCGTCTTGGGGGCGCAGGATTAGCTGCACTCCAACGGCAGCAAGAATCACTTAGATCCTTTGATGCCCTCTCCAATGAGCTCTCCAATGCCCACGTAGACAATCTCCATGCACAGCTCGACCAATTTCGTACCGCCCTCACACATTTTGCCACCCATCATCGTGCCGATATCCGCAGCAACCCGCATTTCCGCCACGCCTTTCAACAGATGTGTGCATCCATCGGCGTCGACCCGCTCGCAGGTCCACGTCGCGGCGGCTGGTGGGAGGAAGCTCTCGGTCTGGGCGATTGGCAGAGCGAGCTCGGCGTGCAGATCGTTGACGTCTGTGTGAGCACGCGTGACCGCAACGGCGGACTTATCGAGCTCTCCGAGCTCGTGCGTCTCGTCAGCCGCCTGCGCGGTCTCGAGGGCGGTGCCATCACAGAGGAAGACGTCGTGCGCAGCATACAGGCCCTCAAGCCCCTCGGAGCCGGTTATGAGGTCCTCGACTTTGGGGACGGCGGTCGGAAAATGGTGCGTAGTGTCCCGAAGGAGCTCAGTGAAGATCAGATGGTCGTGCTTGCGATTGCCGCACAGCAGAGCGGGAAAGTAGACGAGGAAATATTGATTCGAAGAAACGCGTGGACGGAAGAGCGTGCGAGGGCCGTGTTATCGAATATGCTTCTCCGAGATGGGACGTGCTGGCTGGATGAGCAAGACGGTCCGGATGGCATGGGGAGGGCATATTGGGTTCCTGCGGCGATGCAGTGGGACGACTGACTCGTACGCGTTGTGATATCTCCGTTGCGCCAAATAATTATGATCAGTATGGATGACAAAGCACTTACCTTCCTTCTTTCGTGCATGCTTGAGCGTACACTGCTGGCTTTCCTGGAATATGTACCAGATATCTTCAATGTACAACGGAGGCTCTATACCCAAATTTCGTCCCCAACAGTAGTCTCCAAGTGCTCGAGCCGTCGTGCACACGGTCGAAATCTATCTGAACGGTTCCGACAACTGGAGAAGACGGTTCTAGCCAAGCACAACCTCAACCAAACCGCACCCCGAGATTCCCAACAACCAACATCAACACACCCTACCACTTTGCGGCAGCCGCCCACCCCAAAGACCTTTAGAGGCCTTGTTATACCAGACGTACCTAAGGCACCTGAATCGGACGGTGGGTGTGCACATCTCCTGCTACTTCCTCGCTCTTACATCTTCACAGAGTGTTGCATGTCTGGATGTGCCGTCTGCGTGTATGATTTATACCAAGAATCAGTGGACGCTTACAAATTTGCGGTGGCCTCTGTCCGTGCCTCTCTTTCGTCGATGGGTGTACCCATCGAACAATGGCCCGATAATATTCGCCCTGGTTCAGAGAGGAAACTGCCCCCTCCAATCAGTCTAAGCGCGTTTGAGGAGTTGGAACGTGAGCTCGACGCGCGGCGCAAAGCTGAAGCCCAGAGTTAGTGGCCAACCCCCGCTTGCGGATCCTTGATCTACATGCTGATCCCCGCGGGACCCGTGCATGTGCGCAGTCAGCGCGGTGGTTGTACATACAACTTCTAGGAGTCAGAAAAGACAGTATCGGAGATGGAAGAGGGTCAACTTGAGTACATGTTATGATGCTCTACGATGGATTCTGTTTAGCAATAGATAGATGCTACTTGCACGTGACAAAGCCACGAGCCTGGCAAACACAAACCTGGATTCAGTTCGATTCGCCATGGCTTCATCCTCTGACACTGCTTTAAAAACGTTCTCATTGACCAACGACATCAAAGACATCCCTCCACAGGATGAGATTTACAAGTTCGATGTAGAAGCTAATAGACGGCTGATCCGTGAGCAGCCATGGGCAAATGAGTAAGCTCCTGTCCCCCTCAGTATTCAGTAGCTGCATCCGATTGGACTCTGGCGACACCCCACAGTCCTCACTACTTCAAATCGTGTAAAATCTCTGCGGTTGCGCTCATAAAAATGGTACATATAAATTTGCGTCAACGGTTATATGCACATGCCTCTGTCTTCAGGTCATACATGCACGCTCCGGTGTTCCATGGGAAATCATGGGGCTCATGCAGGGGAAAGTCGTTGGACATTGCCTCGTGATAATGGACTCGTTCGCCCTACCCGTTCAGGGCACGGAGACGCGCGTCAACGCAGCGAACGAGGCCAACGAATACATGGTCCAGTACATTCAGGAATCTGAGAAAGTATGCGAGTCACTTCGCGCACAACGTGATGTTCATAGGTTAATCTTCAATACGTCTGCAGGTGGGGCGGTTAGAGAATGCGATCGGCTGGTACCATTCGCATCCTGGGTATGGCTGCTGGCTGTCAGGCATCGATGTGAACACGCAAATGAACAACCAGAAATTCACCGATCCGTTCGTGGCCGTTGTCGTGCGATACATTACACCCTCCTTCCCCTCGTTCCGGTCCTGATGGTTTGTTGCTTAGATCGATCCCAACCGCACGATCTCTGCCGGGCGTGTGGACATCGGCGCCTTTCGCACTTATCCAGCGGGTTATACACCACCCAATGCATCAACATCCGAATATCAGAGTATCCCCCTCAACAAGATCGAGGATTTCGGCGTTCATGCAAACCAATATTACTCATTGGAGGTGCAGATCTTCAAGTCAAGCTTAGACACAGAGCTTCTTGGCTTGCTATGGAACAAGTATTGGGTCAATACACTTAGCCAGAGCCCACTTATCTCTGTACAGAACCTATATCTATTATCGACGTCTGAACAGGGACTCAACGCTCTTCTTCAGAATAGGGCATATGCTGCCTCTCAGCTCACCGACCTGCATCAAAAGCTGACAAAGGCAGCATCTAATGTTGCTCAAACGAAACCGATAATTCCGGCCCTACCTTCAACTGGGGAGAAGACTAATTCCACGAGCAAGGTGAGTCGAGAAGACTCGTATGGGATCAGGTGTCAGATCTCTTGCTCTGCTTTAGTCTCAAAAATCTGAGCCAAAGAAAGAGGTCGAGAATCAACTTGCAAAGAATGTGAAGGACGGGTTCGTGCCTACTCCTCGTCAAAGGCGCCTGGCTAATAGGTATTGCGTGGCAGTACAAAGATCGCGATGGAAGCACAACATGGGCTCATCGCACAGGTCATCAAGGATATACTCTTCTCCAGTCGGCCGAGCAAAACACCTTCTGAAGTGGCGGCACCCATCGAGGAGACAGTTGAGATGGCTATCGGTTAGCTGGGCCTATGTCGTGTCCTAGTTGTACGGGTATTAGTGACGTCGCCACCAAAACATGTAACTTAAGTATTTGCACGCGCACGCGCACTTGCGAATTTGCACTCAGCCACTTATACATAGGTGGTACAAACAAACACTAACATACGCTGTGTATCACAAGCATCGTCGTCGTCCACAACATTCACACCTCAAGCATCCACTGTGAGTGTCATTCATAGTCTTCCTGCGATTTGCGGGGATCACAGTTTGTGACCGTGCATGTTTGGGTTCAAGTGGGACGTGGGACAGGGTGGATGGCACTATCAGAACAGGATGTCGTGCTGACTTAAAATTTTATTAGATGGGCCTCACCGAATATCAAGTCGTTGTCCGTCACCACCCGACGGAGCATGAGCCTAATCCCAAGATTTACCGCATGCGTATCTTTGCGCCCAACGAGGTCGTCGCCAAATCGCGGTTCTGGTACTTTCTGAGGTGCGGCCATACCCACCACTTCTTGGCGGAATCGTTAGTGGCGACTGTGCTCATGGGTGTTACAGAAAGTTGAAGAAGGTCAAGAAAGCTAACGGAGAGATCATTGGAGTGAATGTCGTTAGTATCTATCTGCGTTGTCCCATGCAGCCCTCAAGAGGCAGGCGGACGGGAATACTGACTGTTGCCCATCGCTTTTCCTGCATTGCGCCTGGCGATGTTTCCTCTATAGATTCACGAAAAGAAGCCCTTGAAAGTGAAGAACTTCGGCATATGGCTTCGTTACGATTCGCGCTCTGGAACGCACAACATGTACAAGGAGTTCCGTGAGCTCTCCCGTGCGGATGCAGTAAAATCTCTTTATCAGGACATGGCGGCTCGCCACCGTGCCCGTTTCCGGTCGATCCACGTACGTATGAATACTCGTGGTGCGATACAAGGTTTGACGATATGTTCATTGCAGATTCTCCGAGTTGTCGAGATTGAGAAGACGGAAGATGTTCGCCGGCCTTACATCAAGCAGCTTCTTGAGCCGAACCTCCGCTTCCCACTCCCCCACCGTGTTGGCAAAACAC
>WNFR01008523.1_pt1 | contig 10365 bp, 6 predicted proteins | sample 5400221 | NCBI WGS metagenome assembly WNFR01 (sample SAMN13153357, study PRJNA577476) | soil metagenome | isolation source: 40 cm soil under Madrone tree | place: USA:California | collected 2016-06-14 | reverse complement strand
GCCGGATTGGGAAAAGCGAAATCCATGTCCGTGATACTGATCAATTCTTTAAAGCCTGCTTTATCGACGGCGAATTGCGTCGGCGGCGACACTACGCCGCCTTCGATCGAGCCGCCCTGTAAACCTGCGGCGACCGTCGCCATGAAACCGAGCTGTATCAGCGTCAGGTCTTTGTCCGGATTGATATTGTATTTTCTCAGCGCGTAGCGAACCGAAATATCCGGCGCCGAGCCATATCGGGTGATGCCGATCTTTTTGCCTTTCAAGCCCTCGACGCTCTTGATCTCCGGCCGCACGTAGAGCGAAAAAACCATCTTGTTCCCCGAGTTGCCGATGATCTTGAGATCGGCGCCCTGAAGCGCCGCGGCGATCGCCGAGCTGCCGTTCAGTGAACCGATGTCGATCTCGCCGGCCACCGTCACTTGCGCGAGCTGCGTGCCACTGGGAATGAGAATGATGTCATCCTGGAGACCTTCTTTGGCAAAGTAGCCGGCGTCGTGCGCCACCCAGATCGGCGTATAGGCGCCGCTGATCGAGCTGTAACCGATACGCACCCGGTCGGCCGCATGCACCTGGCTCAAACCAATCGTAGTGACAAACAATCCCAACAAAATTCGTTTCATTATCTTTCCTTTCGAAGCGAGCTCTATTGACGTCGGGTCGTAATACATTGAATACCTGTTGTTGGAGCTTTCATGCCATAGACAGAAAATCCAGCACAGGGGGCAATCGAAGTTTTTCAGCACCCAAGCGCGCCGCAGTGTCAAGCAAATCGCGAGTCACAGCATGAGTTTTACCTGCCGGCTTCCGATCTAGACGAACGGCATAATGCCACCGTCCGACGCTACTGAAAAAAGAATCACATTCAAAGAAGGTTGCACAGACGTTCTGATTAGTGTCCCAATTTTTGCTTTGGAGGTAGGTCCTCGATTAGGTCACTTTCATAAAGTTTCTCGGCTTGCTCATTCGTCAGCTCCGACAATTTCTGAAAAATCGATTCTACTTCATCAGTATCCAGTTGTTTAAGTTGTTGCTGCACGACAGCGTCCGCAAGGTCAACAACGGCAAACTTGCTGGTGAACAGCAAAATCGGGGTAAGCTCGACATTAAACTCCCCATTCAAACGGGAAAGAACTTGCATTGCGATCAAGGAATGGCCGCCCAGATCGAAAAACCCATCGTGAACATCGATTGCGTCGAGACCGAGCAGCTCACAGAAAACGGCAGCGATTCTGGTTTCCACGGGAGTGCGCGGCGAGGCAGTGATCGGAACCGGCGAGCTTCGCGCGCGGAATTGGGTGAACCGATCGTGAATCGATGGAGCATCGCGAAGGCTCTCCGACACAGAAGCCAAAAACGTATTCAGGGTTGCCGTGCCCAGCCGCTCTTTGGGGCTCGAACTTATATCTGTACTTTCTCCGTCTGAGCATTCGTCATTGTTCGCCAATCCGCTTGGCGAATGGGTCGTCGCTGCCGCAACCTCTGCGGACAGCTGAAAAATGATGCGATCGTCGAAATACTCACGGGCCGCACCCTGGAGGCTTTCCAAAAAATTGACCGCTGGGAGATTCCTGGGCGACGGTATGCAAACAATATTGACAGTCTTCAGCTCCCGTTGTCTTGCCATCGCTCCAAGGTAAGCCATCACTTGGTGCTCCACCCCCCGACCGAGCGCACGGCAGCTGAGCAGAAATGTATCGATGAGCAGGCTGTCCCTCTCCGTCTTGTGAACAACCACCCCGACAAGACCGTAATCGCCAAACCGGTCCTTTGCACAAACGACCAAACTTTCCAAACCTCTGGAACCTAGAAGATGAGCAACTTCCAATGGCAATCGTTTTATGCCCGTTGTATTGAACTGATTGGTTCTGATCGTCAGCTCGGAAACACGTTGGACCTGCTGCTCTTCCATCCGCGATATCTCTACCACTAAGTCCAGATTGGCGAGAAATTCCTTTAGCGTTTGCGACTCGCGCCGAACGTGTTCGCGCATGAAATGTTCTTGATAGAGTTGTGTTCGCTGTCGATCTTCATCGGTGAATGCGTCATGATCGAATACCCACACATGCTCCAAGAAAGCAGGTATATCGGTCGGCGTGGCCGGCAACAAAAGAGTTAGAACTTCCGGCAAATATGCGCGGACCTCAGCGCAGACAATTGGATCATCATCGAAAAATACGAAACTGTCCAATGCGAGCCCGAGTTCCTGCGAAATGGATGTCAAATTCTCCGATTTTGAGTTCCAATTGATTCGCGTGCTCACGACATGCTGTCTTTTCAGGAGCATATCGGATCTTGTATCAAATACTTGCAATACTTCTTGTTCGTTGTTTTTACTGCAGAGAGCAACGAGCATGCCGCGGCGTTGTTGCTTCAGGACATGTTCCTGAAAAGCCTTTCGCGGAGGATCAATATATATTCCTTCAGGACCATCCTCGCCAACCACGCCACTCCACAACGTATTATCACAGTCGAGTACGATGACCTTGCGCGGAGGAAATTTCAGTTTGTGAAATCTGCGGGTAATCATCATCGACAACGTCGAGTATAGAAGGGACGTATACGGGATGTGGGCTAACAGATCCCCCTGATGATCATGGTAGCGGACCGCGGGATAGAGGGATGTCCAAGTGTGGCTAGGGACCCATTCTAAGGAGCTGATTCGTGAAAGTTCTGAATTCATCAACTCTTCCATTTCACGAAAGGTGTTGATTGCCGGGATCGACTCGGAAATCGACGGAGAGTTCGGGCATAGGACCACGATCAACGGTGCTGTATGTCGCTTTCTTAGTTCCATAACCCCTGCGAGAAAATCTTGAACGTTTCGCTTCAGCTCGCTCGCTCGGTCTTTCAACGGCGTTTCGTCGATTTGATCAAAAGCAGGATTTCGGCACCATTCTTCAAGGCGTACAAGTATAACGTTTAGTCCGTTGCGGTTTTTCGCGAGCAAGCTCGACGGATCGAGAAGTTGCTGATACACCTGGTTGTACGGCGCGAAAGAGATCGAGCTTACAACACCCATTTCACCCAGCCAGTATTGAAGCGGCTCTTCTAGCGGCTCGGCGACAAAGTTGGCGCAGATTACCACATGCAATGCGGCATGGTCCGTCGCTTCTGTCGTATTGTCGTTGCCTGTTGTCATCTATCCCTCGTCTACTGAAGAATGCACTTTTCTAGCAATGGCTGAATCGCGCTGTTAGAAAATTGTCTTGCGGTCATGAGAAGACCCGCGATTCCACGCACGATCCGGACGCGCGGCAAGCCATCCATTGCCACTCGCTTGATTCCTGCCAGTGGCGCGAAATGGTCCGTCGTTGCCCCCCTTTGATCCGACCCTATTCTGCTAACGAGCAGTTGACCGTTTCCCAACTGCTTCTTGTCCATCGCGAGCCAACATTGATAGGATTTTGGGTTGGTCTCCAAAATCATGAAAGCCGAGGGTTGCACTTGCTCTACCGCAAGGGCATCTAAATCATCCAAGCGAAGCAACGTCAGTCCGTCCTGCTCACCGCGGTCGACTGGACGGATTGTTACACCGAGCGCTTGCGACTCCGCCTCGCTCAAAAACCCTGGTAAACGCCGCTGAACTTCTTGGACGCCCGAAGAAGTTAGCGACTCTAGGATTTGTCCTTCTCGTGTGCTCAATCGCAATTCAAAACAGTCGCGGTCCACAGATTGGAATAGCGCGACCATCAATTCGGCTTGTTCTAAAGGAGATACGCTCGCTTCTTGGTCGGCAGTGTACTTCACTCCCGTCATAATTCGGCGGTGTCCCCTGCCAAATTTGACCAATAAATCTCTCGATACAGGCGTCGACTTGTTACCGAGCCACCCCATGGCAGAGACACCCCACTTGTCACAGAAACGATTAGTGGTGGCCGAATTCCACTCCTCGCTCCATCGAAGCATGAAATAAGGCAGATCGGTCCAGTTGTACGGCGGCGATGGGATGTAAGTAACTACCGATCTTGGCTCCCAATGCACCGATCCGCCCGCCTGTTTTACGCTCAGGCAAAAATCGATATGTTCGTGCACGCTGAACAGTTGCTCGTCTAAGTTTCCCACCGATTGGAACGCATCAGTGCGCACCAATGCGCAGTGAAACTCGACATAATCCAACGGTTTTCTCACGAACCGGTCTTTTACCTCGCGCAACGGCGTATTGAAGAGATACTGCTCGTCGTATAGAACCTTTTTCCCAAGCTCGTCTTTGAAGTGAACGTTGCCACCGGCAACATGGACGATTCCGGCGCTTATTTCGCCAATCAAGCAGAGCGGCCCCACGACCCAGGCAGCGGTCTCCTCTGCGCACTGAACCAACGCCTCGAGCCATCCCGGCGCGACGAGCGCATCGTTGTCAATAAAAACGACGTATTTCGTCTTGACCGCTTTCAAGCCAAGATTGCGTGCTTGATTGGGGGATATGTGATGTTCCGTGGTGATTAAGAGAAATCCCTTTTCTTCCGCCTCATTTTTTAGATATCGCAGAGTACGCAGGGGGGCCTTACCAACGACGTAAACTAGGCGAAACGGGCACTGAGTGTTTTTATAGATGCTGGAGAGGGATCGTTCCGTCAGAGTGAAGCGCTCTCGTAGAACAACAACAATGGTGACTTGCGGCTCTTGCAATTGGCGCCTCCGATTTCTGGCAGACCAAATCTCGGATATATCCCGTATAAACTCTTATTATAGTCTGTTCAATCCGGCCAAGATTGGGGAATTTTAGACTCAATTCCCGCGAGACAAAAGCTGCCGAAAACCGAGCAGCGGGCACGCGAAAGTTTTAATCTCGGGCAGCTCCGATGTCTAGAAGTCCAGTATTGACGAAGGCATAGCCATCGACTATCTTTGCCGCGTTCTAGATCGGACGGAGGTAGACTTGCATATGCGCATGATCGTGATCGGCACCGGCCCCATCGGCGGCATCATTGGCGGCAGGCTGGCGCGCGCCGGCCATGACATCGCCTTCGTCGATGTCGACAAGGAACATGTCGCAGCGATCCGAGAACACGGCCTGCGAGTCGAAGTGCCCGACGGTCCCTTCAATGTTAAAATCAACATCGTCTTTCCCGACGAGATTCAGGGCAAATACGACATCGGCATGATCGCCGTGCGTGCCAATTACACAGCCGATGCTCTGAATACGGTTTTGCCTCACCTCGCCGACAACGGTTTGCTCGTCTCGATGCAGAACGGAATCAATCCCCCGCTGCTCCAGGAAAAGGTCGGCGCGGATCGAACCGTCGGCATGGCGATTCGCATGGGATGCCGGAAGATCGCTCCCGGTCACGTCCAAACCGCGATTCGCGGACACTTGTACATCGGTCATCTCCACGGCAAAACTACGCCCCAGTTGGAAAATCTCCAGAAGATTCTCAATCCGGTGATGGAAACCGAGATCTCAGATAACATTCTCGGCGTCCTGTGGAGCAAGTTGACCTACACTTGCCTGGGCTATTACGGTTCGCTCGCCGACGCCTCTCTTGTAACGAGCTGCGCAGACGAAGCGTGCCGGCGCAATCTCACGGAATTCTTCGGTGAAGTCGTTGCTGTCGGCACAGCCGTCGGCGCGCGCTGGATTCCGCTTGCAGAGTACAACCCGCCGGATTTTCATCCGAGCCTTCTATTCGAGAAACGACTTGCCGCGGTCAACGAATTCGCCGGATCGTGGAAGGCCGACGACCGCAAGGGACCCCTCCGGCAGATTCAAAATGGCCTCAAGTCCGAAGTGGATTTTACGCTCGCCTACGTCGTCCGGGAGGGCGAAAGGCTCAGGATCCCGACGCCGCTCTGCCGGAAGGTATTGGATATGATTCACGAGCTGGAAGCGGGCACGCGAAAACTCGCCGTGCAAAACTACGCCGACCTACGAGCCCGCAGATCCTAGCGACCGTCCGCGTACGCACGATGGCTAAACTCCTGCTCACGGTTTTCTGCGCCTTTTAAAATGCTGCCAACGATCCAGTAGCCGGGGGAAACAGCGATGCAGGAACCACAGCCCCCTGGCGTGCATCGAGACGACGACGAGTCCTTCGTTTCGGCGAATAGCTTTGACCGCGCGCCGCGCAACCAAGTCAGGGGATACGGCCAATTTTGTATCGAGGTTGAGCCGTCCCCCAAGGCGATTCTGCTCACGCGCCGCTGTCACCAAATGCGTTTTCACTAAACCGGGACAAAGCGCGGTAATCCCCAGCCCTCGCGGACCGTATTCCAAACGCAGCGACTGACTCAATCCAACCAGAGCGAATTTCGCCATCTCGTACGCCGCCAAGCGGCGCTTTGGGACTAGACCGTAGATGCTGCAGACGTTCAAAATATGCGCTTCCGGCCGCCGCAACAAAATCGGCAATAACGCGCGCATGAAATATACCGGCGCATGAAGATTCACTGCAGTAAGTTGCGCCCACTGATCGTCAGTCGTCTGATCGGTGGCGCCATAGAGTAAAATGCCGGCGTTGTTGACGAGAATATCGCACCCGCCCCAGTTTTCGACGACATGCGAAATCGTTTCTTGGATTTGCTGCACGACGCGAAGGTCACAGCGCCGCTGGACAACTTCGATATCTCGCCTCTTTGCTTCCGAAGTGACGTCGGCGAGGCCCTTCTCGTCGATGTCGATCAAATAAAGATCTGTGCCTTGGCTCGCCAGTTCGAGCGCGATCGCTCGGCCAATCCCCGACGCCGCGCCGGTGATCAACGCTTTTTTACCCCGCAGCTGTTTCACGTCGCTTCTCCAACCGCGAATGGAAACGAGCGGTACCTTCGTAAATCCCGTTCATCCCGGGCCGGCGAAGTCGCCCGTTGAGCGCGCGAAGATTTAGGCATCAATTCAAAGACGACTTACGATGAATTCGAGGAGTCCGTGAGATCGACCGTATCATGGATGGCTCCTCGCGGCACGACGCGACGGAACACTTCACCCTTTGGCCGGACAATCATCGGCATGCCGTATTTCGGCGCGATCGTCACTTGGTATTTACGGTCGATACGAGCCTCCGGTGCAAGCGACAGTTGAAACCGTTGCAGCACGATAGCCAGGGTGATACGCAGCAGCGTCATCGAAAACGAGTATCCGATGCACAACCGGGGACCGCCGCCGAAAGGAATGTAAGCGTAAGGCGGCGGCGTTAGGGTTAGCCAACGGTCGGGATTGAATTTCCGCGGACTCGGATAAATCTCCGGCAGGTGATGGGTGACATATTGGCTGTATAAAACACGCGAGCCCTTCGGTAAAAAGTAGGGTCCGAGTTGGGTCGGTTGATCCACTGCTCTCGTGCCCCAAGCGACCGGCGGAAGAATCCTCAAGCTTTCCTTAATCACCCGCTCGAGCAACGGCAAACGGTCGAACTGGTCGACCCGCGGCGGCTCGCCGCGTAGCTCGCCTTCCAGCTCATCCACTAGGTCCGCAAGTATTTTCGGGTGTTGAGAGAGCAGGAACAAAGTCCAAGTAAGGGCCACGGTATTGGTCTCGTGAGCGGCGGTAAACAGAACGCTCACTTCGCCGATTAATTCCTCTTCCGTCATGGCACGATTATTTTCATCCCGCGCGCGGATGAGAACCGACAGCACGTCGTCTCCGTCCGCGGCTTCTCGTCTCCGCCGATCGATCATCTGGCGGATTTCTTGCTCCAACTGCTCGGCGACGCGAAGCAAGCGCCGGTACGGCGCGCCGGGTAGATCCCACTGGAAAAACCAGACTCCGGGTGAGAAACAGGTGGACATCCACTTTTCGATCATCTCACCCAGGTGGTGATTGCTTTCGTGGCGTTCATAACCAAACAGCACCGTGCTGGCGATATCGAGCGCAAGCGTGCGCATGTCGCGCGAGATGTCGCGCGTTTCGCCGATCTTCCAGCTTCCCACCATCTGGTCGGTCAACTCTGCGATCGCATCGCGATAGCCATCGACGGCCCGGCGGTGAAAAGCGGGCATCATCAGTCCCCGCTGGAGCCGGTGCTGCTCGCCGTTCATGCTGATGAGCCCGAAACGAACAATCTGATGGGACGACCCCAGCGGGCCTTGCGGGACAAAACCGCGCGAGCGGAAGACCTCGATATTGGTGAGAATCTGTTCGTTGTATTGGGGCCCGAACGCCATGACGTAAAGCCGCGGATCGCTTTGCCGAAATCCATCGTTCGGAAAGGCGACGATGGAACCATGCTCCTCGTGCAGCGAGCGCAACACCGGGATCGGATCGCGCACGAAGCGCGCGGCAGTCGTCCACACTTTCAGACCGCGAACCGTGTTTTCAGTGGATCGCCGTTCGCCAGTCGCCGCCTGTTCGAGAGCGTCAGAGTCGCGCATGTTTTGGAGCCTCACGTGTGCAATGTAAAATGGGTTCCCGGCGCTTTTAGCAGACCTGGCGTTATACCGCCAAATAAACCGGTCTCGACACCGTCGTACTGACCGATATTGAAGATGATTCACGCGATCGAGCGCGGCGTAACAACTCGCATCACAAAATTACGCCGCGATCAGACCCGCCGATTCAGAGCGCCGGTTGCCGGTCCTAGCAACCCTAAAATCGGCGCGATGCCGTTTCTCTGTCCGATAAGAATTTCAGCGCGTCACAGCGTCGAAGAGATGCAGTTGCCGCGTATGGCCTTCGTCTTCGAAATGAACCGGATAGTCGCCACTGAAGCAGGCGTCGCAGAATCCTTTTCTTTGTCCGTCGAAATAGGCGTACATGCCGTCCCGGCTTAAATAGGCAAGCGTGTCAGCTTCGATGTAGCGGCGGATCTCTTCGACCGAATTGGAAGACGCGATCAGCTCGGATCGCGTCGGCGTATCGATTCCGTAATAACAAGGACCGATCGTCGCCGGCGAGCTGATCCGCATATGCACTTCTTTGGCGCCGGCGTCTCGCAGCATGCGAATGATCTTACGGCTGGTGGTGCCGCGCACGATGGAATCGTCAACCACCACCACACGCTTGCCGTTTAACACATCGCGCTGGGCATTGAGCTTGATCTTGACGCCGAAATTGCGGATCGTCTGCTGCGGCTCGATGAACGTGCGCCCGACGTAATGATTACGGATCAATCCGAACTCCAGTGGGATTTTTGATTCCTCGGCGTAGCCGATGGCCGCTGGCACGCCGGAGTCCGGCACCGGCGTCACGAGATCGGCCGGCACGCCGCTTTCGCGCGCCAACTGGCGGCCGAGCGCTTTGCGCACTTGATAAACGTTGTGTCCGAAGAGATTGCTGTCGGGGCGGGCGAAGTAGATGTATTCGAAAATGCACTTCGCATGAGGCACCGGCGGAAAAGGTTTGAGTGATTCCAGCCCATCCGGGCCGATCGTAACGATCTCGCCAGGCTCGACGTCACGAATGAATTCCGCCTCGATCAAATCTAGCGCGCAGGTTTCCGAAGCGAAAACGTAAGCACCGCGATTTTTTCCCTCGCGAAACTTACCCAGCACCAGCGGACGAAAACCGTAGGGATCGCGCGCCGCGATCATCTTGTCCAACGTCAAAAATAAAAGAGAATAGGCACCGCGGGCTCGGCTCAAAGCTTCGACGATCCGTCCTATCAGCGTCGCTTCCTTGGAAGTGGCGATTAGATGGATGATCACTTCGGTGTCGGTCGTCGACTGAAAAATCGAACCCGAGCGCTCCAATTCTTCGCGCAGAAGCGCACCGTTGACGAGATTGCCGTTGTGCGAGATTGCGATCGGACCTTGCGAATACTCGACCACGAACGGCTGAGCATTTTTTAAGTGGCTTTGGCCCGTGGTGGAATAACGGTTGTGACCGATGGCGCTGTTCCCTTCCAAGCGTTTGATCACTTCTTCTTTGAACGCATCGGCCACCAGACCCATCTGGCGATGGGAAATGAGCCCCTTGCCGTCGGAAGAGACGATGCCGCAGGACTCCTGGCCGCGATGCTGCAGCGCGTACAACCCGAGATAGACCATGTTGGAGGCTTCGGGGTGGCCGTAGACTCCCATCACCGCGCATTCGTCGTGAAATTTATCCGACATCAGAGCGCCATCGCTAGCATCCACTTTTGAACCTTGAACGATGAAACGGTTGAACTCACAATCTCAGTCGCGACACCAAGCCATTCGACCAGATCGATTTGAGTTCTTCCACGGGCACCTGCATCAACGGTCGGATGACAAAGCGTGTCCCGCCGACCGCGCCGATGGTTTGCAAAGGAACGTTGAAGCGAGCCGCTATTTCCTGCAACCGGCCCATGTTTTCCTCCTTGAGCGAAACCAGGATTCGCGATTGCGACTCGCTGAACAATAACGCGTCGGCGCGAATCATTTCGTGCGTTTGAATGCGCACCCCTAAGGGTCTTTCCGGTCCGCTGATGCAACACTCGGCCAGGGCGACGGCTAAACCGCCGTCGGAAATGT
>WNFR01028486.1_pt1 | contig 10366 bp, 14 predicted proteins | sample 5400221 | NCBI WGS metagenome assembly WNFR01 (sample SAMN13153357, study PRJNA577476) | soil metagenome | isolation source: 40 cm soil under Madrone tree | place: USA:California | collected 2016-06-14 | reverse complement strand
CACCTTGCCACAGTTAATGAAAGCACAGTACGTGACCCACATTTTTCACGTGTTTGATCAGCAGTGTTATCGCGTGTCACAGGGATACATAGCGACATGCTCAAGACAAAAATTGTGTCTACACACGATTAACGCGAGGCCTATCGCCAGTTTCGACCTCAACTTCTCTGCAGCTCTCTCATACCTCCCCCCTACGATAACCTCGATTGCATTCCACGAACGAGAATACTCCCGTCTAGGAGTTATTGCAACAGGGTCTCCGGACGGCAAGATTACACTGAGGTCGTGGAACACGGACAACACTCCAGAAGGGGAGAGAGCAACGTGGGAGTTTGTGACATTAAGAGTATTAAAGGCAGAGAAGCCGAGTACTATTACCGCCTTGAAATTTGTTGGGTAGGATTCCCTCTAATGTTGCTTGGATTAAGCTCACACCGACTTGGCAGGGAGGAACTGTATCATGGGGATATCGACGGACAAGTATTCGTGTGGGATATTCCTGATTAGTGGTTGCTTTTGCTTTCTTTTGCTTTTGTTTTGTTTGTTATTTCCATGGTCACGTGATCGTTATGCTTTGTTGCAGTCCGCGTCGTCCGAACTCTGTATTTCACCGTGACTTCACGCTATCGTACACACGCTCTCTTCTTTCTTTCTTTCTCTTCTTCTCTCTCTCTACGGCGACGACGGGTTAGAAGTGGTTTAATCGCCCACGTTGTAGGCGAATACAATTGATACACACTACTCCTCGAGGATCACACCACGCGTTCTTTCCTTTTCCATTATCCTAGAGAAGGGCTTTCATCGCCGCTACCCCGCTGCTGTCCACCATGTCTGTGAAACGGTCCTCAACACAGTCGGAGACCCCTTCCCGTTTCTCTCGGCGCTCTTCCGCGGCGGGTACCGCGAGCGTCTTGAAACAGAGACCCATTTCTAACGCTTCACTTATAAGCAACGTCAGCAATGCGACTACGGTGACCCCTCAGAATCCCAACGGGAGCGAGACATACTCCAGCTGGAGCCCTGCTAGTGTCCGAGCCAAGCGCATGTCCACCTCCATTCCGACACTTACTTCCATTCGGCGTCAGTCGGCACCAGTGCATAGGCTCATCAGTGATCCGCGTCCCACGCCCCTTGTCAGCTCGCCTCTAATATCAGCCCCTCCTCGTGTTATACCTTCTAGTCAGTGCAACTTAACAGCATCCAAGGCCTCACCGTCCGTGGCCGGTTCTGCTCGTACTTCACGCATCTCCGTGTCCACTCCGCCTTCGCAAGCCGACTTTGCTCGATTCAATAGCGATGAGGACTTCACAGGCGCTATGTCGATCTGGGATGGTGACGATATGACAATGGATATGCTGACTGAAGCAAATGACCAGGACGTGGATGAAGAGGTGAGCATATATATCAACACCTTTATCGCCTAACATCGGTGAAAACCTGTCTTCAGTTTCAAAGCGGCCTTGAGGCTCTCGTGTCAGTTCACACGAAGAAGCTGCTTCACTACAAGCGTCTCCTTGAGCGCACTCAGGCGGCTACTGCAGCACAACTCCATGCCTTACAAGCTGAAGTTCGCGTTTTGCGCGAACGCGAACGGAAGCAGGAGGAGAGTGGTACGGTGTCCCTGGTATTTGAGAGTGACGACCTTTGCGTGTGTGGGGGACGTAAAAATGGTGGTTATTGGAGCGGGTACCGTGGAGGAGATGGCGATGATAGCGAGAGGCCTGACTTGATGAAAGCTCTGAAAAAGGATGTAAATGGCGAGTTTAACTACTCTGAGGTTAAAAAAGCTGTCCGCGGGTTTAGTCGAGATGAGCGGATGCGACTGTACGTCTCTTGTGACATTCGAATAACCTTGACTGATCACGCACTCAGTATTGCCCTTATACTAGACTGTGAGCGAACTTTGTCTCTCTTGTGAACAAGTTCTAACCCCGGGCTAGCGTGTCTCCCCGGCGATATTCGACTTCAGATCTTACTTTTGGAGAAGTACGCCAAGGCTACATTTGACATCATCGGCAATCTCGCACCCGACCTCGCCTTCAAAGTCCTCAAACATCTCAGTGTACCAGAGCTTCTTGCGCTGGAACCCGTGCGTCATAACACTACTTTGTATTGTGAAGGAGAAATGACACGTCCGTCCTAGGTCTCCAAGAAATGGCAAGAGATAGTGCACTCATCCGCCCTCTGGAAACGCCACTGTTTACGACTAACCGCGATGGATCCAATGCCAGTCAAAGGCCCAGCTGCCCCAGAGGGATGGTAGGCCGGTCCTTCAGAACCTAGATCCCAATCGGCTGATGACAGTGGTTATTTCAGGGAACCGCTTTATCGCTCCCTTCATCACCGTGAGTCCAATTTCCGTGATGCGATACCTCAAAGTATCCGGTTCCTCAACGGCCATACCAACTTCTGTACAACCCTCCTTTTACGTGGTCCGTTTCTAGATTGTCCTATGGTGTAATTTGCCATAACTTCTCGACCAGGAAAGCGTCTCATCAGTGGATCCTATGACGAGACCATCCGCTTTTGGGATATCGAGACTGGTGAGATGAAGAAGTGCCTGCAAGTCAAGAAACCTGTCAGTTGTGTAGATTTTCTGCTCGAAGAAGGTCGGTCTTCCGGTAGGCTATCGCGCTGGTTGATTTTCATGAAATTCTGCAGAGGTTTTTGTGGTTGGTTTCCACGACGTTGGGTACGTCGCACCTGTAGTCGCACGCCAATAGATTCTCAACCACCGCAGCCGCGTTCATCTTTTCTCTTCGGTAACATTCAACCCTCTGCAGCAACTGGCAGGCCATCTCAATGGTATCAGGGCTGGTGAGCGCCTTTGGTGTCCAAACTCCCGTTTGTCTTGACCTTCTTGTGACATTTAGTGGCGTTATCCTCAAAGAATCTAGTTTCCGCTGGAGCCGACAAAGCACTGGTTTGTTGGGATTGGCGTGCAGGGACGAAGATCGTACGATTCGGCCAGCAGACCACTGTAAATATTGGCGTGCAGCTCATAAGCGGTGGTTCTTTGGAAGAAGGCGAGCGCGTAGTCAGTGTTACAATCGATGGCATTGTCCGCGTCTTTTCAATTCGTAAGTATTCAGACCTTTACAGATCTCATGTCTAAACTAAACATTTTCAAGGCCGTCGAGAGATGATTTCCCAATTTAAACTCTCCGAGCTGGCAGGTGGTGATCCAACGCTGAACTCTAAACTTTTCAACGTCGGGAAGGCACCGGACAATATGTTACAATGGTTTGCTGCCCATGGTACCCAGATGACGGTATACCATTTCACGTGAGTTATGTTCTTCATTCGTTGACCATCCCCCTAGTGTGCCACAAAATCTGTCATCCTTCATTTGCGGTGGACCGAGGCTGAGGAGACGCCTAGCGCAGAAGGCACCGCCCCCGGTTCTAGTGACCCAGGCGTTTTGAACTCACCTGGTCTCTCAGAATCTTTCGTGCGCAGCCGCACCTTGTCCTCACTTACCCGTTCGGGCTCTTTAACTACACCCTCACGCCGTCCCTTAGTGTCTCCGCGCGCACGACTGTCTAGCCCTCGAACGCCCTGCACGCCCATTAGCCCTGGCGGCCCCGTTTCAGGCTCTCCGGGATACCAAGCGCGCTCCGGACGTGCCGCCATACTCACAGCACCACCGCGACTCATCGCAGTTATCGAGACACCAGACGTTGCTGTTGGCGCTGTAGACCCGAGAAAACGTCGTGTAGTCACCGCGACAAGATTCAGCTCGCGCGCAGGAGCAGACCGGAGAGTAAGAGCTAAGAGAAAGTTACCACAGCCGCCAACGATGACTTGGACAACATGAGGGAAAGGCTACCACCGCGTGGTAAAACGTCGCCTTCCGTTGATCTTCATACAAATATTGCGACGGTCTCAGGCGCCTGGAGCGTAATCGCAGACGGTCCTGCTGGAGCCTACGATATGAAAGGTCTTTATGGTACGCTTCCAGCGAAGTTTGCGGGACTAGCGACGCCAGAGAAGAATCCAATGTCGATGCAGCTGAGCCACGAAGAAGTAGTAGTAGGCTGTGCAGATGGGACTATCTAGTATGTGTCCTTGTGTTTCAACTGGTGTTCAGTCTATCAAGAGCTTACCCTAATTTTTACCAGTGTTATGAGATTTGTTGGGTATGACTATGTAAAAAAGGTCTCCGAACTAAATGGGGTGCTAGAGGAAGAGCCAGGTGACCTGTAATCTCGTCGGTTCTCAGTAGGCATGCATGATCAGGCCATTTCTCATTGGATTCCGTTCCTCATTCGTTCCAGACATGCTATATTCCCCTCTCCTTCCTCATGTCTCTTTCTCGCAGTTACACTCAGTTACAGGAAGCGGGAAAGTTTGAAATTAATATTGGTTTGTGTAAAGGAACACGCGTGTTGGGCTCAAGGATAAATTTATTAACGATGGAAAGCGTGTGAATGCGTAACGTGTTTAAGTTTATGTTGAGACTTGAATAGGCTTGAATCATGGCAAGTGCTGGCAAGTGCTTTCTTGATATCTATACATATTCACTATGCCTTGGGACCCCATCCAACTCAATGATGGTGTGTCGTGCCTATTAGAATTGTCCCTCACTCATGACATGTATTAGGGAATGTGATTCCAGGCATTGCATTCGGGACGTGGACTCTCGGTAACGGCCAGGGTCCTACAGACCAAATCGAGCAGGCTATTTCCGTAGGATTCAGCCATATAGGCACAGACTTGACCTCTAGTAGATGCGTTCACGGCTGACACAGTCCGTCCAGACACCGCTCAGTCTTACCGCAACGAAGAAGAGGTCGGGAGAGCCCTGCGGGAGAGCGGTCTCTCGAGAAAGGATATTTTCATCACGACCAAGTACTCTGGGCTCAACGGATTGGACATCAAAACATCCATCCAGAATAGCCTTAAGAACGTGCGCGTTGCCTCGTCGGGCCACCGTGATGTCGTGACTCACGCACCATAGCTTGGAGTTGCATATGTCGACCTGTATCTCATCCACCACCCGCGTTTCGCCCAACCAGACATCCCAACGGCCTGGGCTGAGATGGAACGTATCAAGAAAGCAGGCCTTGCCAAGTGAGCAGTCTCGTGGCCGCCTTCTTTAAATCTGGACGGTCGGGATGCTGAGTCACTCGTAGGAGCATTGGTGTCAGTAACTTTGGCATCGACGAACTCGCCATTTTGCTGGCATCCGCAAAGATCAAACCTGTTGCAAATCAGGTACGCTGAGAATCATCTTACTACGAGCGAATGCATCTTGGCTGATTCGCTACTGTCACACGACGCTAGATTCTCCTGCACCCCTACGTATACGCCCGCCAGGCACCGCTCCTCGCATATGCTTCCCCGCATGGCATCGTTTGTGAGGCGTACTCTGCCCTAACGTACGCGAACCTATGACCTCCCTGATCTGTTCTAATGCACGAATAGCCCAATCACGCACATGCCCGGAGGTCCCGTGGACAAACCGGTGAATGAAATAGCTGAGAGACTTGGCGCTACTGCAGATCAGGTCTTATTGGCCTGGGTCAGAGCCAAAGGCGCTGTTGCTGTCACGTACGCTAATGATGTCCAGGGATATGTCCTCAGCATATCAAATGATGTTTTCTAATTTCTTTAGGACGAGCTCTAAGAAATTCAGGTTGCAGGGTTATCTTGCCGCGGCGGACTTGAGTAGGTCACAATCCCTTCCACTCGCCAGTGTGATCGGACTAGACACCGCTCCCTATAGAGATCACACCCGCAGATATCGCGGCGATCGACTCGGCCGGCGCAAAGGGCGCATGCCAAGCAAGCTTCGTCAAGTATGTGCGTGTCATCGCCGAACTGATGCTCTTCGGCGCAGTAGCATTTCGCATCTACACGTTTTTTGCAGAGTCCTGAGCGATGGATAGAGTAGACGGCTTCAGCTAAGAGGACGCGTGAGCATGTACCACTGAATAGCACATATAGCAATGTTGCAGTGTACTTCATCTACGTACAGTGCACTGGAAGGAAGCGTAGAACCGTGAGAGAGTTATAAAAGACAAGCCGATCTGTTACCTCAGTTGGTTAAACCGCGACCACAGCGAAGTGTAATACTTATCACAATAAGGTATTTGAGGCATACTTGTTTGCTTTTAGGGTGGGCGTTTTACTCTTGATAATGTGGAGAGAATAATGCCACTGCAATGTGTGACTGGAAATCTTATTGACGCGACCATCTTAACCGCGTTCGATGTTTCATACATATGATCGACATGTGCCCGTCTCACATCATTGTATCATCTACGCGAGTCTCCGAGGAGGTGAGCTAATAATGCTCCATGACTGCAACGGACGTAGCGGCAACAAAAGAAACGCGGCAAAAGCCCAAGACAAATGCACAAGGCTAAGCGCAAGCGAATATCAGACGGGTGCTGAAGCCTAGAAACGTAGAAGCGAATATCTTTTTCAACTGCATCGCCAAGCGTACATTGATTCACACACGTCTCTTTTTGTCACGTTGCATGGCAGTCCTTCAATCAAAGTACCGTCCTCCGTCTATGCTAATCTGAGCGCCACTGCGTCAGCGGAAAGCAATCGATGGGAGAGAACTAGGAACCACTCACCGCCTGTCCCGTGAGAAGATGGGACTCCTTAGACGCGAAGAAAGAAACTAATGCGGCGATGTCATTGGGCACTCCGACGTACCCCACTGCAGCACTTTTAGAGAGCTGGGCACAAAATCTCATATTAACACGCTCTACCTAGAGAGAAGGAAGTGGTATGGCGCGTACTTGCTCCTCGAGTGCACGGGGAGGTGTACCAAGGCCAACCTCGAGATCGTCCCCTAATAAAACATCAGAAGGATATCGTCTATGATGTGGGTGGCAAAACGTACACATCTGAGTCTTCACAGGTCCGGGAGCATAAGCATTAACAGTAATGCCATGTGAACCGAATTCCAAGGCTGAGGGGGACCGAACCGCCTGAGAGACCGGGAGCCGAGCAATGAAAACACGTACCAGCGCACTGGGTCAGACCACGTATGCCGAACTTACTAGCAGAATACGCGCCAAGAGATGCCTGTCCTTGCTTGCCTGTACCGGAACATGCGCCTGCGGTGACAATTGAGGACGAGTGGTACATTTCTGGGGTCCAACCCACCGATTATGCGCCCGCCGTGGCCTTGGGCTATCATTTGCTTCCCTGCGTACTTGTAACAAAGGAAGGTCCCGCGAAGATTGACACTGAGGATGCGGTCAAGGTCCTCTGCTGTAGCTGAGAGGGTTAGGTTAGAGTTCAACGACAGCAAGCGGGATGGCGAAAAATCAGGCGCAGACGCACTATCAAGCAAGCTTTTCATCATGGAGATACCAGCATTTGCTACCATCTTGTGTGCAGAGAGTCAGTGCATCGAGCGGCTTGAACCGAACAGAGATCTGGGGCGCACCACATCGAGACCCCCAAGGGCACGCACTACATCTGAAACCATCGTCTTGACCTGCTGCTCGCTGCTCACGTCGGCCAGGACGCAGTGCACACGACGGCCACAGACCGCGGCCTCTTCCGCAGCAGTTGCTAGCAGTGACTCGCGCGCGGGCACGTCATTGAGCGCGACGTCAAAGCCATCTGATGCTAGACGGAGAGCGATGGCACGCCCGATGCCCTGACTGGCACCAGTCACGAGAGCCACACCTTTATCTGTCGTCATGCAGGCTGTGAGGGGGTTGTAGGGTAGTGTAACTGAGAGAGGTTGAAACGCTTGCCATCGCGCCTGGATTTATAGGGAGGGTGGGAGTATGGGAGGAGTGTCTGGTAATGTCGGAGTTGAGCGGAAGCGCCGTCGGATTTTGCGCGCGGCGCAGTGCTCGACTTGATCCCGAACAGTGACCATTAATGCTCTCCGTCGCTCTCAAGTCATCCTCAAGGAGTTTGGCTCTTCGCTCCTTCGCTTCCTCTGCGATCACTCGCCAAGCGGTACCGACAGAGGTCAAACCTCTAAACAAGGAATTTAAGATATACCGCTGGGTACGTTAATGTCTATGTCTATTCCTTGGCAAACACATTCCCTATCCCGCATACACACCCTTAGAATCCAGATGAGCCCCAGAAAAAGCCGGAATTGCAGTCATATACAATCAACCTCAATGAGTGCGGCCCTATGGTGAGTGCTCTCCCCCGTTTCTGACAACTATCTTCAACTGTTCTGTCGTGCTTCTGCAAAGATTCTCGACGTCCTCATTAAAATTAAGAATGAAGTAGACTCGACGCTCACCTTTCGTCGCTCGTGTCGAGAGGGTATTTGTGGTTCTTGCGCGATGAACATCAACGGCCAGAACACTCTCGCGTGCCTCTGTCGGATCGACGGCGATGTGAACAAAGACACAAAGATTTACCCACTTCCCCACCGTGCGCTTCCTTTCTCTTTCCTCATTAGATACTTCAAATTCATGCGCGCCTCAGTGTATGTTGTGAAGGACCTTGTGCCCGACCTCACTCTGTTCTACAAGCAGTACAAGTCCATCGAGCCCTTCCTTCAGAATGACAACCCTCCCGCCCATGGCGAGTTCCTTCAGTCACAAGAGGATCGCAAGAAACTCGATGGCCTCTATGAATGTATCCTTTGCGCCTGCTGTTCGACTTCTTGTCCTTCCTATTGGTGGAACCAAGACGAATACCTCGGCCCCGCTACTCTCATGCAGGCTTACCGTTGGATCGCCGACTCGCGGGATACCTACAAAGCTCACCGCAAAGAGAAGCTTCAGAACGAGATGAGTCTCTATCGTTGTCACACAATCTTTAACTGTTCGTGTCTATTCTCTCATCACAGTTGCTCTACTCACCTCGGTAAACTTACTCAGGCTCCCGAACATGCCCAAAGGGCCTTAACCCCGCCGCTGCAATTGCACAAATCAAGCTTCACCTTGCAGCGGATTGAAATCTCAGATGGCACAGCAAGTTATCGGGGTGGAAGGCATGCGCGACAGGTGCGACGGACCTATTAATGTGTCAGTTCACCACTTGTTAGGCGCATCGGCCGTGTAATATTCTATTTCATTTGTGACAAAATACACTAGAGAAAGCACAAGCTGGAGTATGGAGAAACCAGCTCCGTTCCCTTTATCAGTGTGTTACTGTTTAATGCAAGCGCAAGATCTGGCGTGTGGTGACCCACCTAACGCGGTGATGTTATTGTAAGTCCTAAAATTAGTGATCGACCCTGTCTGGAACTTCAATTTGCGGGCCTCACGAGGCAGGCAAGCTCGTCGTTAGGCCAAATGTTAGGCCGGACGAGACGACTTAGAAGTGACTTGCGACGATGCGTTACAATTATTGTCGCCCAGCTCGTCCTCAATGGGCTTATCCCATAGACTTTGTTCACCGAAGCTTGCATCGAAGAGAGTCTCTAGTGGTCTTGCCGTCACCGCAATTCGATTATGTCCAATAGGTTGCGAGGGGGCAGGCAGCAATTGACCTCCCTACAAACATCTGGGTCCATACGAAAAGTCCATGACGAAGAAGCAGAATTATTACGCAGTTGGCTGCTCGGTGCGAGATCGTTCAGGTCGTCCTGCTGCTGCAGAGTTCATTGTTATATGCTCGTCATGGGTTGTCGAGTACACCAGTAGACAATTCAGTTCTCTTGCAATCCATTCGCGTGTCCAATTTCCACTGTGTTCAATCAAAGGAGCCACCGTGTAAATCTGTCGTGACGTCGGACATAAGAGGGAAACAGAGCATACAGTTTGGCCTTCGCAGATGGTGCGGGAACAATGAAATTAACGTTATCAGGTGTGGCGTCAGGCGACCCGTGACAAAGGAGTGGTCAGAGGCGAGGTAAGACATGAGGCTAGTTATATCACTTGATCACGCATTTCGCAAGGCCTAAGAACACCTTGCTCTACAGAGCATTCACGCATCCGACGGGCTTTCACCTCATCCGCTCTCAACGAAAGATTTTCTCACGTGGGCAAGAAGCATTGAAGCAGAGGGGAACTTACTCATGGCAGCATACGCATTGACAGTGATGCGGTGCTTGCCGAGCTCAAGGGCTATGAACACACCGCCAGCTGCTTGAGCAATACCAAGAAGAGCAAACTTTCTTGCCGTACTTATACGACAAACCGGTTGTTCGTGCGAGGTAAGCCACGTTGTGGCGTGACGCAATGGGCAGAGATGATGACCCTGTTTTCGTGCCAGCGAACCGGACATATTCGTCAGGGCAAACTTTTGAGTGCGGCGAGTGGGCGAGCACCAATAATACGCCCGCCGTGGCCCGTGGCCCTGAGCAATCATTTGCTACCCAGCGTCCTTTTATACGACGACGTGGTCTGTGCTTGTAACACGACATTGTTCCACGAGCGTTGATGGCCAGATGGCCATCCCACGGTCGAAAGTCTCGACG
>WNFR01008518.1_pt1 | contig 10367 bp, 7 predicted proteins | sample 5400221 | NCBI WGS metagenome assembly WNFR01 (sample SAMN13153357, study PRJNA577476) | soil metagenome | isolation source: 40 cm soil under Madrone tree | place: USA:California | collected 2016-06-14 | reverse complement strand
CGTCGAGATTGTCGATGTAATGAAGCGCCATCGCCTCGGGCGTTTTCGGGCTGACGGGCGAACCAAATTCTGGCTCGCCATGGTGCGCGCCGATTAAGTGCAAAAGATGCAAGCGAACATCCTCCGAAGCGGGCACAAGATCTTTCCACGCACTCGCATTCGCGGTGCTGACTTTTCTCCAGAGCGAATTGACCAGCTCGAGACCGATGGAAATGTGGCCCATGAGTTCGCCGCGTTCATCGTAGCTCATGTTAAAACCGTTCTCGGGCAGCGCGTTTTCCCAGAGTTTTCCGCAATCGTGAAAAAGAATGCCGGCTAGCAAAAGATCGACATTCAAGTGCGGATACAACGGCGCGATCTCTCTCGCGACGCGCATCATTTGCGCCGTGTGTTCGACCAACCCGCCACGACGCGCGTGATGATAATTGCGGGCGGCAGCAGTGCGACGGAAGCGGTCGCCCCATTCTTTTAGAAACGTTTCGGACAACGCGCGCAGCCGGGGATCGGCTATCGTCTGAATCGTTTGCGCAATGAATTCCCAGTCTGCGCCCTGCTTGGCGCGCAAATCCGCCGGGCCTTGCAGCAATTCACTTTTTTCCTGAACAGTAAGGGGTCGGACCGTCCATTTTTGGGCCTCGAGTCCGTATTGGGAATGCGTTTGAAATTCCGCTGAGAGCTCGACAAAATTTTCCGTTGTCATTTCGTTGCATGCTTTGTAAGCAGGATGATCGCTCCAGACGCGCAACGTCATCCGATCGCAAGCGTCAGCGAGACTCAATTCGCAGTACGGTTTTTGTTCGCGAGTTAGCTTTGGCATCGCAGCTTCCACCTGCACATGCACGCGTGCCGAGACCGGGTCGCTTTGCGCGGCTCGGCGGATTTCAGTGAGCGTCATCAACTCCATGTCGATCTTGCAACTTAATGCATGGCCGCGGGCAATTGCAGCATCAGATTCGGCGAAGTTGTCGATCCTGTCTGCAATAAGTAACCGGGATATTGTCCGTTCCAGCGATCAACTCGCGCCCGCTCGACTTCTAGCGACCGCAGTTGATACAGTAACGGATTCTGTCCAGCTTCGGCCAGCGCCTTGTTCACGTCGCGAATTGCCTGCGCTTCAGCGGCGGCAGCGATTTTCTTTGCATCTGCTTCGCCCGCCGCGATACGGCGAGCGCGTTCGGCGACGGCATTCGCTTCGAGTGTAACGCGATCGTTGTCGCGCTGTTGCGCTTCCCACTTCGCTTCGTTCACGACTTTCAACTGTTGCGCAATGACGGTGTTATCGATCGCCTTTTGGATTTCAGCATTCTCGTATGTCATTCCGCCGAACATCCCGACAGTCGTGATGATGATACCGCGCTGGGCAAAGAAACTCGTGATGTCGTTTTTCACCGCATCCGAAATCTCTTGTTTCCTCGCGCGCAGCGCATCGAGTGGATACTTCGCCGCGATCTCGGCCGCGACCTGTTGAATGCGGCCGCGCACCTCCGCGTCCATTACGTTTGAGAGCGACCCGGTCGGATACCAATACAGAAACTTCGCTGCTTGATCTTCGGGAATGAACGCCGTGCAGGTGAATCCCAGGCTGAATCCGACGCTGTCCGAGCTTTCAATCCAGATCGCCTGGTTTTTCGCGGCTGTGCCAGTCGCCGCTTCCGCCGTCCACTCGCGTGTCACCGGCGAGCGGTTCACTTTGATCAACCGCACGGTCGGAATCCAGCGACCACTATTGATCAGGCGGCCCTCCTGCGACCAGCGATGTGTGATCTGGACGCGTTTGGCCGCGACCTTCAGCTCGCGCAGATATTCTTCCGATTGAAACTTCGCCTGATGTCCGCTGTTGCCCTCAAGCGGAATCAGGAAACCCGTTTCAGACGTATCGATCTCGGCATACTCTGGTGTGTCGTACGGCCGCACGCAGCCGCTCATTCCAAAGATCGACATTGTCCCGATCGCGATCAACGTCGGCCACTGACTCGGCGCCTTTCGCGTTTTGCGCGCCAGCCACCAGGCCGTCGTGACTGCGATGAAGACAATCGCGATGTCGCCCGCGCTTTTGTATACCTCGAACAATCGCAATTGCCGAAACGCATCGTCGCCTCCATTCAATTGATGGATGGCGAGCTGCGCCGAGACGTTCGGTTGAATCGCGTTCAACCAGAACCGCTCCATCGCGATCGCGCACACTACTACTGCAACAAACACCATCAATCTCTTAACAGTGCTCATTTTCCCGTCCTTCTAAACTCGCCGATTTCTCGGCGCTTGCGTCCGCGCTTCTGCGGGAAGTCAGACCTTCTGTGAGACTGGGGAAGGTTTGTGAGACAATCCTTGCTCTCGGTGTTTCGCTTACGGAGTTAGCTGTCGGGCTAGAACCACCAAGTGTTCCTGACGCCGCAACGTCATGCGCCCCGAGTCTCTCTCGAGAATTTTGGGTCCCCCGCTGGCCGGCACTCGCCGCGTCATTCAGCACTAACAAAGAACTGCTATGTTAGACAGGAACCTGCAACGCAGCGTTCAGCAGTCGCGTTAGTGATTGTAGATGTGGCAGATAGCAGAGGCGTTACTTAGCCGCTTCAATCACGCCGCAGCCGATCCGCGCACCTGAATTGCCCGCGGGGTCGGTTTTTAGATCGTCTTCCTTTTCATGAACGACGATCGATTTGCCGATGATCGAATCGGCGCCGCTAAGGCTCATTTTGCCTTTCCAGTCTAGATGCGCTTTGCCGGATGCGTCGGCTTCAATGTTGCCGAGGTCGCCGGTGTGATGTTCAGCTGTCATCGGTCCGCCATGGTGTTGATGTGTGGGATTGAAATGTCCGCCGGCGGACGAAGCGTCCGAAGCCGAGCAATCGCCCTTCTCATGAATGTGAAAGCCATGTTTGCCTCGCGTTAGGTTTTGGGTGTCCGCGACTACTTGCACTTCATCCCCGATTTTCGTGAAGGTGACCGTACCAGTGACGTGACTGCCGGACTTCGACTCGAGCTTCGCAACCGCCTTGGTAACATTCTGCGCGTGCGCAAAAGTGGTCAAAGCGCACAATATTGCTAGAGAGATAATTGTTCTTTTCATGTCGAAACGGTACGGCGCTTTCCGAGAAAAATGAAACTCTTAATCGAGCAACCGCTGCTCGATTCCCAAGTAAGCATCGACCCGCCTATCACGGAGGAACGGCCAGTGCGTTCGATGCTCGTTTACGCGATTCCAATCGACTTCTGCCATGACGACTTCTTCGCGATCGACCGAACCTTTCGCGATGATTTCTCCATCCGGACCGCAGATAAAACTTTGTCCCCAAAACTCAATTCCGTCGCTCCCGCCACCTGCAGCAAGTGGCGGGACTTCATGGCCGACGCGGTTCGCCGCCGCAACGTAGCAGCCGTTCGCGATGGCGTGGCTGCGCTGGATCGTCTCCCATGCCGAATATTGGGCCGCGCCAAATTTCTTTTTTTCCGACGGATGCCAGCCGATGGCGGTGGGATAAAATAAAATCTCCGCGCCGCGCAATGCCGTTAACCGCGCCGCTTCCGGATACCATTGGTCCCAGCAAACGCAGACGCCAATCTTTCCTTGCGCGGTCGTCCACGCCTGAAATCCGAGATCGCCCGGCGTGAAATAAAATTTCTCGTGATAAAGCGGATCGTCAGGGATGTGCATCTTGCGATATTTGCCGAGCAAGTTCCCGTCGCCGTCGATGATTACCGCGGTGTTGTGATACAGGCCTGCGCTGCGCTTCTCGAACAGCGATGCAATGATTATAACGCCAAGCTCGCGCGCGACTTCACCCAATGCCGATGTCGATCTTCCGGGAATCTCTTCGGCCAGGCCGAAGTTTTTGTGGTCTTCCGTCTGGCAAAAATATTGCGACCGGAAGAGTTCCGGCAAACAAACGATCTGTGCGCCTTTCTTTGCCGCGTCGCGAATGAATTGAATCGCGCGTTTAAAATTCTCTTCCGGCTCCGGGCCGGACCGCATCTGGATGAGCGCGATCTTTGTCATTTGCGCCTTCACCATTCAGGAATAAACCACGAAGGACACGAAGTTCACGAAGATGTAACTCATTTTGCCATTCGTGGCCCTTCGTGATCTTCGTGGTAAAAGATTACTGGATCGAATTCGCCGGCACGATCTTGATGCTTTCGATCACCACTCGCTTGGTCGGTTTGCTCACTTCGCCCGTGCTGTTTCTGGTCGCAGGCGTGTCACCGATCTTTTCGAGCACGTCGTCGCCTTTGATCAGTTTTCCGAACGTCGTGTATTGATGATCGAGACGCGGAACAGGCGCGAGACAGATGAAAAATTGCGATCCCGCTGAATCCGGGTCGGAGCTGCGTGCCATGGAGATAATGCCGCGCTCGTGCGAATGATCATTGAATTCGGCTTTGATTTTGTAACCCGGGCCACCTTCTCCATAACTACTTTCCTTGCCCGCATCTTTCGAATTTGGGTCGCCACCCTGAATCATGAATCCTTTGACGATGCGATGGAAAATTGTGCTGTCGTAAAAGCTCGAACGCGCCAGTTTTTTAAAGTTCTCAATCGTATTCGGAGCTGCGTCGGTCCAAAACTGCACGACCATATCGCCTTCGCTCGTTTTAATCACCGCGACTTCGTTGGATGTATTCATCGTAGGATTCTCCGCCTTCTTTTCGTCAACGGCAAAAGCCGCTGACCCCAGCAACAGCGCCACCGCGAAGATCGACAATTTCACAATCGACCACTGACACGGATGCAAAAGTCGCGCAAGCCTCTGGCGAGCAAGCTAAGAAGAAAGCAAGTTGGGAAGCTTGCGTTACTTTTCGGCGTGATACTCCTGTAAACTGCGCACGCTCACCTTGCGCTTTTGCAACGAGCGGATTCCGTTCGCGCTCGCCAGGGCCGCGCGCACCGTTGTCATGATCGGAATCCGTTGCGCGAGAGACGCATTGCGAATGCGCACTTCGTCCTCGCGCGGAATTTTTCCACTCGGGGTGTTGATGATGAAATTGATGTCGCCGTTTTTTACCCGGTCGAGAACGTTCGGGCGGCCCTCCCGCAGCTTGAAAACTTTCGTCACTGGAATTTTCGCCGCTGCCAACATCTCGAATGTTCCGGCCGTGGCAATGATTCCGAACCCGAGCTTTACAAATTCACGCACGACCGGCACAACAGCCTCCTTGTCTGTGTCCTTCACACTGACGAAGACGTTTCCGCTGATAGGCAAGGGCGGCGGGGCGGCCATCTGTGATTTTGCATAGGCGAGGCCAAGATCGACATCTATCCCCATTACTTCACCGGTCGATTTCATTTCGGGGCCGAGCGAAATATCGATGCCCTCGTAACGTAGAAACGGGAAGACTGCTTCCTTCACTGAATAATGCTTCGGCACGATTTCCCTGGTAAATCCGAGCTCACGCAAGGACTTTCCGGTCATAACCTTTGCCGCGAGCTTCGCCAGCGGGACGCCGATCGCCTTGCTCACGAACGGAATCGTGCGGGACGCGCGCGGATTAACTTCAAGAACGTAAACATCGTGGCCTTTCACGGCGAATTGTACATTCATCAGGCCGCGCACCTTCAATTCGCGAGCCATTGCTTTTGTTGCTGCAGAAATCTCATCGAGTACTTTTTGCGGCAATGAGAACGTCGGGATCACACAGGCACTGTCGCCGCTGTGAATGCCCGCTTCCTCGATGTGTTCCATGATCGCGCCGATCACGGTGGTCTCCCCGTCAGAAATGCAATCGACATCAACTTCGATGGCGTCTTCGAGAAATCGGTCAACGAGGACCGGCCGGTCCGGTGTCACTTCAATTGCACTCGCCATGTAACGGCGAAGATCTTCCTCGTTGTAGACAAGCTCCATGGCGCGCCCGCCGAGCACGAATGAAGGCCGCACCAGAACTGGATAACCAATTTTGTTCGCAATTGCGGCCGCTTCGTCGGTAGTCACGGCCGAGCCGCTCGGGGTCTGGCGCAAGCCCAGTTTATCGAGCATACCCGCGAATAACTGTCGATCCTCTGCGGTCTCGATGCTTTCTGGTTGTGTCCCGAGGATCGGGACACCGGCCGCCTTCAATCCGCTGGCGAGATTGAGCGGAGTTTGACCGCCGAACTGGACGAACACGCCTTCCGGGTTTTCTTGATCGTAAATATTGAGCACGTCCTCGAGGGTAAGCGGCTCAAAATAAAGTTTGTCACTCGTGTCGTAATCGGTCGAAACCGTTTCCGGATTCGAGTTGACCATGATTGTTTCAAACCCAAGCGCGCGCAGCGCGAAGGCCGCGTGCACACAGCAATAATCGAACTCGATTCCTTGTCCGACGCGGTTCGGTCCGCCGCCCAGGATCATGATCTTGCGTTTGCCGCTCTCGCGCCGCTCGTTCTCGTCGCCGTAAGTCGAATAGTAATACGGGGTGTAGGCTTCGAATTCCGCGGCGCACGTATCGACGAGGCGATATGTAGGAATGACACGTTCGGATTTTCGCCGCACGCGAGTTTCGCTTTCAGTCGTCCCAATCGCGACTGCCAATTGCCGGTCGGAAAAACCAAGCTTCTTGGCGCGGAGGAGTGGCACAGGCATCCTGCCTATGTCTGCCTCCATTATAGAATCCGAGGTGGAATTCTTTATCCGCTCCGAAGTATTGAGAATAAATTCAGTATCGGACAGCTTCGCTTTTACAGGGTTGTTGCGAATGTATTCGCGCTGGCGACACAGCTCAGAATAATCCCGGACGATATGATCATAATTTTCGTCCATCCAAACTGGGCCTTTCCGCTTCAACGCCTGGTTAATTTCCTTGGCAGAAAACGATTTCCACGAATGCAGAATCTCGGAAAGGTTATGTTGAGCTTTTGGTCGAACCAAAACGTGAACGTGATTTGGCATCACGACAAAACTATCGACAAAGTAACGTTCGCCATCGAAATGGCGGATGGTTTTAGCGACTATTTCTGCGGTGTGGCGGTCGCGTAGCAGGCAGCTGCCATGCCCATCATCTAACCATCGGTCACGGCGCTCCGGGAATCTTTCATCATATTCGTGTTTAGTTTTTTCATCCCATGGCTTTGGGTGATGTTTCAGCCAAGCCTCCCGCTCCTCTTGCCATTGCTTGATCAAAGTTTGCGGTAATGAATCGGCAAGACGAAACGTCAACGCGTACGTCACGCCTATTTGTTTCCAATGCGGGAGATTGCGCTCAGTGATTTCTACATCGCCGTGCGAGTCAAAGCCTAGGAAAGGGATCTGTGACACAGGCATCCTGCCTGTGTTTATGCTTCCTGGTCCACAGGCTGGAAGCCTGTGCCACTCTTCCACAATCTGTTGCACGTTGCGTAAAAACCACTTGTCGATCTTCGTGAGTTCGTAGATCTCGTCTGTCGACATGCCATCCTGAAACGCTTGAGCGAGATGAAAAATGCGTTCGGCGTTTGGAGTCGAAAGTTTCAGACGCAGCGTTTCCGGATTAACCGATCGATCCGCGCCGTCACCGCACAGGCCGAAGCGCTTTATCTCCAAACTGCGCAGCGCCTTTTGCAACGCTTCCTTGAACGTGCGGCCAATCGCCATCGCCTCACCCACGCTTTTCATTCGCGTCGTCAACGTCGCGTCCGCTTGCGGAAATTTTTCGAATGTGAAGCGCGGGACTTTTACGACGCAGTAATCAATGGTTGGCTCGAAACAAGCCGGCGTCTCGCGTGTAATGTCGTTTTTGATTTCGTCGAGTGTGTAACCGACCGCGAGTTTGGCCGCGATTTTTGCAATTGGGAATCCGGTCGCTTTGGATGCCAACGCGCTCGAACGCGACACGCGCGGATTCATCTCAATCACAACCATGCGCCCGTTCGCCGGATTAACGGCGAATTGAATGTTCGATCCACCGGTCTCGACCCCAATCTCGCGAATGACCGCGAAGGCCGCGTCGCGCATCATCTGGTATTCTTTGTCGGTCAGCGTTTGCGTGGGCGCGACCGTAATCGAGTCCCCGGTATGCACGCCCATCGGATCGAAGTTCTCGATGGAACAAACGACCACACAATTATCCATCCGGTCGCGCATCACTTCCATCTCGAATTCTTTCCAGCCGACGAGTGATTCATCGATCAAGACTTCACCGACTGGCGACAGGTCGAGACCGCGCGTTGCGATCTCATCGAGTTCGTCGCGATTGTAGGCAATCCCGCCGCCCATGCCGCCAAGCGTGAACGCCGGGCGAATAATGAGCGGAAACGTCCCGATTTCGTCGGCTACGCGGTTTGCATCAACAAGCGAATGCGCCACGCCGGAGCGCGGCACCTCCAAGCCGATGCGCAACATTGCTTCCTTGAACAGTTGCCGATCTTCGCCCTTCGCGATCGCCTGCGCGTTTGCGCCGATCAATTTCACGCCGTGTCGTGCGAGTGCGCCGTTGCGGTTGAGCTCCATCGCCGCATTGAGCGCGGTCTGGCCGCCCATGGTTGGCAAAATCGCGTCCGGTTTTTCGCGTTCCATGATTGCCTCGATCACTTCAGCGGTGATCGGCTCAATGTAAGTGCGATCGGCAAACTCCGGGTCGGTCATGATCGTCGCCGGGTTCGAGTTCACGAGCACGACCTGATAGCCTTCTTCGCGCAGCGCCTTGCAGGCTTGCACGCCCGAATAATCAAATTCGCAGCCCTGCCCGATCACGATTGGACCCGAGCCGATGAGCAGGATTTTCTTGAGATCGTTATTCCGCGGCATCTTGCTGTGGCACAGGGCATCTTGCCTGTAGTTGAAATATCACAGGCTGGAAGCCTGTGCCACTAAGCCACTCGCGCCATACGTTGTCGATCCAGGTAAACCTTGCAGATGCTTTTGATGCGCGTGAGCACGTAATAAATCGTCTGGCTGCGGATGCGGACCAGCTCCGCGCCGACGATCCGCGTGACGAAACCGCTCGGCAGATCGAGAATCTCTTGGGGCGTGCAACCCTCCAGGCCCTTGCAAAGGACAGCCGTCATCGCACGGGTCAGCGTTTGCACTTCCGGCCCAAGCGTCATGCGGATGTGCGCCCTGCCGTTTTCGTCGACATGTAGATAAACGCCGACCGTGTCCATGCATTCTTCATCTTTGCGAACATCGACAAGATCGAAGTTCTCGCCTTCCCGCGGCTCCTGCTTCTTCGCGTTGTCGGCGTAAGAAACGAGCGTCTCGCGCCGCTCATCTTCCGGCAGCGATTCGAAAAGATTAATGATCTTGTTCAGCTTTTGCGGGTACATCAAGAATTCACTCAGAATCTACGGCGGATTACGCGGATTTCACATGGAGGTTAGGCTTCCAGCTTGACTTGGCCGACAGCCTTACCAGGCTGGCATCCTGTAAGACAACCTCAAATTGACAAGCTGGAAGCTTGTCGGCCGAGTCAGCCAAGATGGCTAACCTCCGTTAAGCGCCTTTTTCGATTGGCGCGCCCACTTTGTTGCCCCATTCGGTCCATGAACCGTCGTAATTGCGCACGTTATCGAGTCCGAGCAGATATGTGAGCACAAACCAGGTGTGACTAGAACGTTCGCCGATTCGGCAATACACAACCGTGTCTGTGTCCGGGCTCACGCCGCATTGATCGAGATAAATTTTCGCCAGTTCGGATGCGGGCTTAAACGTGGCGTCATCATTGGTCGCCGTTTTCCACGGCATGCTCTTCGCGCCAGGAATATGACCGCCGCGGAGCACCCCTTCCTGCGGATATTCCGGCATGTGCGTGATTTCGCCTTTGTATTCGCCCGGTGAACGCACATCGATCAACGGTTTGCCCGCCTTACTTTGCGCAAGCGCTTCATCAGCAAACGCGCGAATCTCTTTGTCGAAGCGTTTTTTCGACACAGGATAATTCGTCTTCGAGTATTTCGGAACGTCGCGCGTCATCGGCCGGCCTTCTGCTTTCCACTTGTCGCGGCCGCCATTCAGAATTTTCACCTTTTCGTGACCGAACAACCGGAAGGCCCAGAGCGCGTAGCACGCCCACCAGTTCGCCTTGTCGCCGTAGAAAATGCAGGTCGTGTCCGGCGTGATCCCATTACGGCTGCACAGCTCGGCGAATTTCTCCGGCGAAATGTAATCGCGAATTACCGGGTCCTGCAGATCGGCCCGCCAATCGATGTGCACCGCGCCGGGAATATGCCCGGTGCCGTAAAGCAGGACGTCCTCATTCGACTCGACGATCCGGATGCCCTCGTCTTTGAGGTGTTTCTCGAGCCAATCGGTTTCCACTAGCGCTTCCGGATGCGCGTATTGCGTAGGATGCGTAGCCATAGGGTGGAAATTTCCGTCCGATGACGGGGACTCGCAAGGGATTTAAGGCAACGAAGGGACAAGCTCAGTCGCCCGATAGTGCATCCCATTTTTCATTACGCTGTCGATGTCGGAAGC
>WNFR01025876.1_pt1 | contig 10368 bp, 9 predicted proteins | sample 5400221 | NCBI WGS metagenome assembly WNFR01 (sample SAMN13153357, study PRJNA577476) | soil metagenome | isolation source: 40 cm soil under Madrone tree | place: USA:California | collected 2016-06-14 | reverse complement strand
CTGCGTCGGACATGGGCGCTTCCTGCTTTCGACCGGCATTACCGCAGGTGCAGCGCTTCAACTATGCTGGCGGCGAGCTGATCGAGAGCCGGCATTCGCCAGCCGCTCAAGGCGTGAGTGCTCTCGAAAACGACGCGGCCGAATTTGCCGGCGGGACAATTCGTTGCATCCGATACGTCGTCGAGCGCGACGATGACGCGGTACTGGGCATTATTCGAGCCAGGCGCAAGCGCGGCCGGGATCGATGTCGCCGTTTCGTTCGATTCCGGCACGCCCGCCCAGGTAACGGTGCCTTTCCAAGGCTGCTTTTGATCCGTCTGCCGGAAAGAGGCGCGACCTCCATCCTTGATGCTCGCATATTCAAGTGGAGAAACGGTCGCGTTTGCCGAGAGCTGAGAGCAATCGACAATGCGTGCAATCTCGTCCCCGGCGCGGACGTACTGGCCGTTATTGGTTACGCTCCAGGCGATACCGGAGACGGGCGAAAGTACGGAAACCTTCTGCCTTGAAGCAGCATTTTGATCCGAAGCGCTTACTAGCTGGGAATCGTCTTCAAGCAAGTTCAACACGTGACGCTGCTGCTGCGATTCGGCTTGTAGATCGGCGATGCGCAGCCGCAGCTGATCGGCGTGCTGCTGCGAATAAGCCGCGTCGTTGTATGCGTCCTGAAGAAAAGTCCCCTCTCGCGCTGCTGAAAGTTCAACTTGAAGCGTGGCAATCTGTTTCTCCGCAGCGGTTCGGTCGAGCCTTGCACCATCTGCCGTGTGCTCGGCAGCTTCTACCGACGACTTGACGGTATATCCGATGGAATAGAGTTTCTGTTGGCGATCGCGAACCGCACTGGCGGCCGCCTCTTTGGCGCGTGCGGCTTCGATATTTGCGCTTGCCTGCTCCATTTTACTGCTGAGATCATTGATCCGGGCCACACGATTCTTTTCGGTCCTTTCCTGCAGCTCGCGAATTTGACCCTGCAACGCCACGATTTCCGACTGGATTGCATCGACACGGCCCTTGGTCTGCACCAGCGTCATAGACTTGTTGTCGCCAGTCGGACTTAACACGATCGTTCCGATGGCTTCACCCTTGTGAACGGCTGAGCCACGACGCAATGCATTCAACAACGCATAACCGTCTTGGGTGGCGCGGATGATCGCAGTTTGCCCACTGACGACGGCGGGAGCGCCTTCCGATGAGGCGAAAGAATCCGCCATCGTCCACGCTCCGAGGCCGACGACTCCGATGCCCGCGAACAATTTCAATCCTCTCCTGATCATGATCTGTACTCCACAATGCCGGCTACCGAACTTGCACCATCGACTGCCCGCAACTGTTGGGCGCGCGTCCGCCTGTTGGCCCACGCGTACGCTCCCGCTCATCCGGACCAACCGACGTTGGGGTCTGTTGTAGTTGCAGAACGCGATTTTAAAATCTTGTTCACGATGAATTGCTGCAATGCGCACGGCGTTCACATTTGCTAATCACAAAGCGGCGGCCGAGCGCGCATGGAGCCTGTCATGCCGGAGCCCGTCAAGGACGGCTCCGAGGAGGTCCGCTCGAGATGTTGCTGAACCCCCCGCGATCTCTCGCTCTTTTTCTCAGCACTTGCGCAACATCGGTGCAGACTACCAGCCCGAACGGCCGCATCGCATTCTAAATTTCAATTTAATGGTGGCGGCGGATCGCGAACCTACATCGGCTTCACGCATCGGCGTTCTCGTGAATCGTGGAGCTTCTCATGCCGAACACCTCGGTAAAAATCGCTTTCGCAGTGCTCTTGGTCCTGGCCACCCCTGCCGCTTCGTTTGCGCGATTTGCGCGAAGCCCGGGCTCGGGGGGAATGGGAAATGTGCCGATCAGTGGCATTGCGCGGGGCCCGGCGAACGCCGGTGGATTGAACAATGTGGCGGTCGATCCGAGCGGGATCGGAAACGCTTCCAGGATGGCCCCGCTGCCGCAGCCGCATATCAGCGCCCCGAGGATTCCGAAGTTCCAGTGAGGCCAACAGGCCTCGCGACTTCGCGCAATCGCAGCAGCGGTCGGCGATAAATACGATCCAAGTTATTTTGTGGCCACGGAATCTCCGGGCGGCGGCGCCGCTATTGCGGGTTCCATTTTCTGGTTCGGCGATGAATATCCTTGATCCACAGGGTCCGATCGGAGCCGCCGATAAAGCTATCCTGATCGATTCGCTTGCGATCATGCTGGCGATCGTCGTGCCGACGATCCTTGCGACCTTTGCCTTTGCGTTCTGGTTTCGGGCATCCAACGCCAAGGCATTTTACTGGCCGGACTGGGAGTATTCGGGGCGCATCGAACTTGTGGTGTGGGCGATCCCTGCGCTCACGGTCATCCTGCTCGGCGGCGTGGCATGGATCGGCGCGCATCAGCTCGACCCGCCGAAGCCGATCGCGGGATCTTCGAGGCCGTTGACGATTCAGGCGGTGTCGCTGGACTGGAAATGGCTGTTCATCTATCCCGACCAGAAAGTCGCGACCATCAATACGCTCACCGTTCCCGCAGGCGTGCCGCTTCAATTCCAGCTTACCTCGTCAAGCGTGATGAACGCGTTCTTCATCCCGCAATTCGGAAGCATGATTTACACGATGAACGGCATGACCACGCGGCTCAATCTGCAGGCGGACACACCGGGGACGTTCCAGGGCTTGTCGGCGCAATTCAGCGGCGACGGATTCGCGGACATGCATTTCGACGTCCACGTCGTGCCGCCACAGCAATTCTCGAAGTGGGCGCAGGACGCCTCGAATGTCCAGCAAGCACTTGATGCGCGCAGCTATGAACAGATCGCCAAGCCTTCGATGAAGAACGAACCGGCGATTTACCGCCTGGCCGATCCGGAGCTGTTTCGATCGATCGCGACGCAGAAGATACCGCCTTCGCCGGGCGCGCAGGCGGGCGTGAAAGGCGCTTCGCCGCAAATGGAGGCCGCCGATGCTCGGTAAGCTCACCTGGGCCGCCATTCCGCTCGAACAGCCGATCCCGATGATCGCATCCGGCGTCGTGGCGCTTGCCATTCTCGGCATCCTTGGCTGGGTCGTCATCAAGGGACACCTGCCGTATCTGTGGCGGGAGTGGATCACCAGCGTCGACCACAAGCGCATCGGCGTGATGTACACGCTGCTCGCCATGGTGATGCTGCTGCGCGGCTTTGCCGACGCCATCATGATGCGGGCGCAGCAAGCACTCGCCTTTCATGGCCCGGGTTACCTTGCGCCCGAGCATTACGACCAGGTGTTCTCGGCGCACGGCACCATCATGATCTTCTTCGTCGCCATGCCGTTCATGATCGGGCTGATGAACTTCGTCGTGCCCCTGCAACTCGGTGTCCGCGACGTGGCGTTTCCGACCCTCAACTCGGTCGGCTTCTGGCTGACCTGCACCGGGGCGTTGCTCGTCAACATCTCGCTGGTGATCGGCGAATTCGCCCGCAACGGCTGGCTGCCCTATCCGCCGCTGTCGGAGCTTGGCTATTCGCCCGGTGTCGGCGTCGACTACTATTTGTGGTCGCTCGAGATATCCGGCGTCGGCACGCTGGTCGCAGGCATCAATCTTGTCACCACCGTGCTGAAGGTGCGCACCCGGGGCATGAGCTACCTCCGCATGCCGATGTTCTGCTGGACCACGCTGGCAACGAACCTTCTGATCGTCGCGGCATTTCCGATCCTGACCGCGACCCTGGCGATGCTGCTGCTCGACCGCTATCTGGGCTTTCACTTCTTTACCAACGAGGCCGGCGGCAACCAGATGATGTTCGTCAACCTGATCTGGGCCTGGGGTCATCCGGAAGTCTACATCCTGGTGCTGCCGGCGTTCGGCATCTTTTCGGAGGTGATCTCGACATTTTCAGGAAAACCGTTGTTCGGTTACCGCTCTATGGTGCTTGCAACCATGGCGATCTGCATCCTTTCGTTCATGGTGTGGCTGCATCATTTCTTCACCATGGGCGCCGGCGCCGACGTCAACGCGATCTTCGGCATCGCGACGACGATCATCGCGGTGCCCACCGGGGTGAAGGTTTTCAACTGGCTGTTCACGATGTGGGGCGGCAGGATTCGGTTTCAGACGCCGCTATTGTGGTCGATCGGCTTCATGGTGACCTTCATCATCGGCGGCATGACCGGCGTGCTGTTGGCGGTGCCGCCCGCCGACTTCGTCCTGCACAACAGCCTGTTCCTGGTCGCCCACTTTCATAACGTTCTGATCGGCGGCATGCTGTTCGGCGCGTTCGCGGGCTATACCTACTGGTTTCCCAAGGCCTTCGGTTTCAAGCTTCACGAAGGCCTCGGGCGCGCGGCTTTCTGGTGCTGGCTGGTCGGCTTTTACGTCGCCTTCATGCCGCTCTATGTCGTTGGCCTGCTCGGCATGACCCGGCGGATGCAGCACTATGACGTGGCGGCATGGCATCCCTGGCTGATCGTTGCCGCCTTCGGCGCAGTCCTGATCATGTGCGGCATCGCGCTTCAAATCGCCCAGCTCGTCGTCAGCATCCGCGCCCGTGCGCAATTGCGCGACGAGACCGGCGACCCCTGGAATGGCCGCTCGCTTGAATGGGCCACCGCTTCGCCGCCGCCGGCCTTCAATTTCGCCGTGCTGCCCGAAGTATCCGGCGAAGACGCCTATTGGGCGTTCAAACACCGCACGACCGGGCAGCCCCGGTCCGACGAAGCGCCGCGGTATCGCGATGTCGAGATCCCGCGCAACTCGGCGACCGGATTTGTCTGCGCCTTCTTCGCCACCGTCATGGGCTTCGCGCTGATCTGGCATATCTGGTGGATGGTTGCCGCTGGTGCGGTCGGCGCCTTCGCCACTTTCGTCGTGTTCGCCTGGCGTGACCACGATGAGGATACCATTCCGGCGGACGAGGTCGCACGCATCGATCGCAGCAACCAGGCCCGGCGCCGCGTCATGCTCAGCGAAGGAGCCGCCGGCGCATGAGCACCGTCGCATTGAAGGAAACCCATCCCGGCTCCCGTACCGTTGCCTTGACGGAAGCGCATCAAGGGTCAGCCGCCAGCCGCGGCTGGGGCGGTCCAGCGCCCAAGCGCATTGTCACCGGCTACGGCTTCTGGATCTTCATCCTCAGCGACATGGTGATGTTCTCGGCCTTCTTCGCGACCTACGCCGTGCTGCTCGGGCAGACGGCGGGCGGACCGGGCGGGCGCGACCTGTTCGACCTGCGCAATGTCGCGATCGAAACCGGATTCCTGCTGGCGTCGAGCTTTACCTGCGGCCTCGCCACGATCGCCGCCGACGCGCGCAACACGACCTGGTACCAGGCCGCCATGGCCGTCACCTGCGCCTTCGGCCTCGCCTTTCTCGTGATTGAAGGCAACGAATTCGCCAGCCTCGTGGCACGCGGCGCCGGCCCGACGCGCAGCGCGTTTCTGTCGGCGTTCTTCACCCTGGTAGGCTGCCACGGGCTGCACGTCTCGGCCGGCATCCTGTGGCTGTTGACAATGATGGCGCAGGTTTTCGCCAAGGGGTTCAGGCCGGACATTCAGCGCCGCATCCTGTGCTTCGCGCTGTTCTGGCACGCGCTCGACATCATCTGGATCGCCGTGTTCACCGTTTTCTTTCTTTGTCGCGGGCACCGATCTGGTGTGGGAGCCGAGCATTCCGGTCGCGCTCGTGGTGCTGGCGATCGCGCAGATGGGCGTGCACCTGGTGTTCTTCCTGCACATCACCACCGGGGCCGACAACACCAACAACGTGCTGGCGCTGGCTTTCGGTGTCCTGATCGTGATTCTCGTGATGGCCGGATCGCTGTGGATCATGGATAACCTCAACCACAACATGATGCCGATGGATCAGATCATGCAGATGCAGCGCTAGCGAGTTGAGCCTCACCGAGATCGATCGCGGCAACTCCGCAACCAGGCCAGCACCGAGAGTCCCTATCGCCGGAATCGTTCCCGGTAGTCACCAGGTCCGGTGCCGATCCGCCTCAGGAAGGCCCGACGCATGGTATCCGGACTCGCAAAACCGCAGCGCGAAGCCACCCTTTGCAATGGCGTGTCGCTTTCCTCCAGCAGACGCCGCGCCGAATCCACGCGCGCCATTTCGACGAAGTCCGCGGGCGTGATCCCGGTCTCGTTCTGAAACACGCGGGTAAAATTGCGCACGCTCATGGCGGCTCGCCCCGCCAGAGATGTCAAGGTAAGGTCGAGCGAGAGATGGTCGAGGATCCAGTGTTGCACCGACTGAATCCGCCCTTCGTTGGTAATTTGAGCCGCAAGATGCGCGCTGAACTGCGATTGACCTCCGGGACGCTTGAGAAAAACCACCAGCCGGCGCGCGACCATCAATGCGAGATCCCGGCCGTGATCGTCCTCGATCAACTTTAACGCAAGATCGATCCCGGCCGTGACCCCGGCGGACGTATAGAGCGAGCCATCTTCGACATAGATCTGGTCCGGCACGACCCGCGCGGCCGGGAAGCGTTCGGCGAGTTCGGCCGCGTGCTGCCAGTGCGTCGTTGCATTCAATCCGTCAAGCAAGCCTGCCGCGCCGAGAAAAAACGCTCCGGTGCACACCGAGCCATATCTCCGTGCCTTTGGCGCGCGGCGGCGCAGCCATCTGTGAAAATCTTCGCTCGAATAAGCCCGCGCAAAGTCGGGCGTTCCGGCAACGAGGAGCGTATCGATCGCGTGGTGATCGTCGAAAATCGAACTATCCGCGATCAACGACATGCCGCCCACCCTGATCGTCCGGCCGGCATCGATGGCTACCAGCCGGACATCGTAGTGAACCCGGCCGGATGATTGACGGTTTGCCTCAAGAAAGGCGTCGAGCGGACCCGACACGTCCAGCGATTGCGCGTTCGGCGGCACGACAATGGCAATCGACCTCCGCGCCGGTTTCGCACTCATCTTCCTTCATCCATTCTTTGCGCGTCGGTAACGCCACTTCGAGCGCCGGACGCAAAAACCGCATGGCCAGATATGCCGTGGCATTGGCCGGAATCGTCGGCCCTTCGGTCGTTGTGGCCAACCTCACCTCATTCTATTTCCTGTTTCAGTGGCAACACCACAGGAACACACCGATGTATCAACTTCGCTATTTCCCGGCCCATGCCAATGCAGCGCCTCACATGGTGCTTGAAGAGCTTGGCGCCAAATGTGAGCTGCTGCTGGTCGACCGGACCAAGGACGCTCAGAAGTCCAGGGAATATCTCAAGATCAATCCGAACGGGCGTATCCCGACCCTGGTCGATAACAATCTGGTCTTGTCCGAGGCCGCTGCCATTGTGCTCCGGCGCGCCTACGAGCGCGAAGGCATCACCGACGAGATCTGCTGAACGGTCAACCATCCGGCCGTCGGAGAAAAGTCTCCGCGGCCGGCGGAAAGGCATTGCAATGACGACCGATAATACCAGCGACAACACACCGGATGGACTTGCCCTTCGGTCCAGCAACGTTCGCTCGCCAGGTGGTGGCGCCGAGGCGAAAGGCAAGCACCACAAACCTCCGTATAACTCTCCCGATCCCTTTCGATATCGGGCGCTTACCTACGTACAATTGGGCCTCAATCTCAATCGTTCTAGTCTCGCTGTAATCTGGAGAGTGGATTGCGGCTGACAGAGGGTCCACGATCGTTCCGCTTCGCATTGGAGGACGCCACATGAGATTCGTATTGGTGAATGGCAGGACGCCCAGTCCGCAAACTTTCTGTGTGCTGTGCTGTGAGCCAATCGGGGCGAACTATCTGCGAGAAATCGGTACGCGGCTCTCCTACTGCGATCATGATTGCTACGCCGATCACTGCAAAAGCGCCATCCGGGTTCTCGAAAATCATGCGAGAGCATCATGAGCAGCCCTCGCCATATCGAGTGACCGAGCGATCGGCCCCGGCATCACCGACGAAATCTGCTGAACGATCGACCAATCCGGCCCGCCCTACGATCCGTCCGGCATCACCTCGCTGCTCGCCGCACGGACCAGCATCGATTTCATCGGTTCGATCTTCCACGAACGCGCCAAGCGGCGCGCCTGACATTTCGTTTCGCCGGGCAGCGGCGGGGGGTTAGACCAAGCGTCCAGCCCCACGCCCGCCTATGCCGTCACGGCGTGCGGGCGCAGCGCGGGCCGTCCGTGCTTCTGCTTCACGTCGGCGACCTCGTTCAGCATTTTCTTGAGCGCGGCGATCGCGGCAGTTTCCTCCGATGTCAACGGCGACTGTGGATGGAAATGCGCGAGCAGCACGATCAGCGCATCGCCGATGCGGCCGATCTGCCTGCCATAGGTGCCGACGTCCGACAGCACTTCCTGCTCGACATCGGGGGCGCTCGATTGGCCAAGATTGATATTGATCACGCCCAATTGGCTTCCGATCGGACTGAAGAATGCAGTCCACGGACTGATCGACTGAACGACATCCCCCGAAAGCGGCATTTTAAACGTCGCCATATTCAGATCCCCCTGTTTCCAGCAGCCCGGTCCGCGGCGAGCAAAAATTAAGGCTTCTTTCAGGTCTGATTAAGGCCTCATTAATCACAGAAAATTGTTGTCTTCCCAATAGGTTAGTAACTCACCGGGTGTGGCCGATGAGTGACAGCTATTTAGACAAAAGCTGTCTAAGTGCGCGCCATGGATGGGGCCGAGACGCGGCACCTCTCAAAAATGATCTGTTGGAGAACAAAAATGAAGAAGTTTCTACTCGGTACTGTGGCCCTCGTCGCTCTCGGCGCGACCGTGCCAGCACTCGCAGCCGATCTGGCGGCTCGCCCCGCTTACACCAAGGCTCCGGCCTATATGGCGCCGATCTACAACTGGACCGGTTTCTACATCGGCGGTCACGTCGGCGGCGCTTTCAGCGGCAACAATAACTTCAACGGCCTCGTCAACGGCAACAACAATGATGGCCGCTTCCTCGGCGGTCTGCAGGTCGGCGCTGACTACCAGTTCGCTCCGAACTGGGTTCTCGGTGTCGAAGGTCAGTGGAGTTGGCTCGGCAACAATAACAACGGCGTTGCCTTTACCGGTGCCGGCGCCGGTTACGTCTACACCAACAACCAGCGTGGCCTCGGCTCGGTGACCGGCCGCGTCGGCTACACCTGGGGTCCGGCTCTGCTGTACGTCAAGGGCGGCTATGCCTACTCCGACCACAGCGAGTCTTTGACGCTCAACACCGTGCCCCAAGTGTTCGCGCTCAACAGCAGCCATCACGATGGCTACACCGTCGGCGCCGGTCTGGAATACATGTTCGCCCAGAACTGGTCGGCCAAGGTCGAGTATCAGTACTACAACTTCGGCAAGACCAACTTTGTGACGCCGGCCGTCCTTGCGGCTTTCGGCAGCACCCGCAACGATGAGCATACCGTGAAGGCCGGCCTGAACTATCGCTTCAACTGGGGTGGCCCGGTGGTCGCGAAGTACTGATCCGCGGCAATCAAAACTCGGAAAAAGGCCGGCTTCACGCCGGCCTTTTTGTTTTCATCGCGGAAAATCGGTCGAATTTTCCCGCTAGAATCCGTCATTGGATTCCGGGTTCGATGCGGAGCCTGTCATCGGGCCGCGCCTGGCGCGGACCCGTTGGCATCGCCCCGCAATGACGGCCCAAATCAAGCACCCATGTGTTTTGCCCAAAGCCGCATCTGTATTTTCGGCTGGCGCCGCGCCGATTGTGCGGCTAAGCCGATACCAACAATCGCGATCCGAAACGATGGATACAAAGACAGACACGATTCAGTCCTCGGCCGAGGCGCTGCGCTACCCCTGGGAAAATCATCCCGGCCCCGATCAGGTCGTCGAGGTGATGCCTGGCGTATTGTGGGTCCGGCTCAAGCTGCCGTTCCGCCTCAACCATGTGAACATCTATCTGCTCGCCGACGGCGACGGCTGGGCGATGGTGGATTCCGGATTCGGCAACGAGGAGTCGATCGCGGCCTGGACCGCGCTGTTCGAGGGCCCGCTGGCTCACGTCAAGATCACGCGGTTGATCGTGACCCATTCGCATCCCGATCACGTCGGTCTGGCCGGATGGATCGTCGAGCGCTTCAACTGTCCGCTCCAGATGTCGCAGGTCGAGTATCTGCAGTCGGTCTATCACCAGAACCGCGGCACCGAAGAGCGCAGAAACGCGCAGCGCCTGTTCTTCCGGCGTCACGGCATGGACGAAAACCTGACTGACAAATTGCTCGGCCGTGGCCAGGATTATTTGAAGCGGGTTTCGATCCTGCCTCCGTCCTATCGCCGCATCTCGCATGGCGACGAGATTTCCATCGGCACGCGGCGCTTCAAGGTCATTACCGGCGGCGGCCATGCGCTCGACCAGGTGATGCTGTATTGCGCCGCCGACAAACTGTTCCTGGCGGCCGATCAGGTGCTGAGCAAGATTTCGCCCAACGTCAGC
>WNFR01023096.1_pt1 | contig 10368 bp, 4 predicted proteins | sample 5400221 | NCBI WGS metagenome assembly WNFR01 (sample SAMN13153357, study PRJNA577476) | soil metagenome | isolation source: 40 cm soil under Madrone tree | place: USA:California | collected 2016-06-14 | reverse complement strand
GCGAATTTGGAAAACGCTTATCCGGTTGAGCAGAAGGACCAGACGTTCCTCACGGCGCCGGTATCGCGTAATTCAGTAAGTAACAATCCAACCGCTGAAAGTGGGATAAAAGTCATCGCGCCATTGCTGCTCGGAATGGCGGTGGTGGTGCTGCTAGTGGCATGCCTTAACCTCGCCAACATGTTGCTCGCGCGCAGCACCGCGCGCCGCAAAGAAATTGCGATCCGTCTCGCACTCGGTGGCAGCCGTTGGCGGATCGTTCGCCAGCTTCTGACCGAAGGCTTTGCCTTGGCGCTGCTGGGAGGAGTCGGTGGACTGATTCTTGGACTTTGGTCGTCCGATTTGCTGGTTGCCTCAATGCGCAAGCTGATGCCGCTCGATGTTGTGTGGTTGACCGGACCGAACCCCGCGATTTTGGCGGCGACGTTTGGATTTTGCCTGCTCGGCACGCTCATGTTTGCGCTCGGGCCGGCTTTGAAAATTTCGCGTAGCGCGGTCGTAACCGATCTGAAGGAACACGCCGGCGAAGACGTCGTGCGCCGGCGCTGGAGATTCTTGCCGCGCCACCCGCTCGTCGTCGTGCAAGTCGCTTTCTCGCTTGCACTCATTACCGCTGCGGCGTTGTTCATTCGCGGTGCAGGCAAAGCCGCGTCGGTCGATACCGGTTTGAAACCGGGCCCAAGCTACATTCTGGAAGTCGATGCGAGTCTGGCCGGCTACGAACCGCAACGCGCGCAGGAACTCTATCGCAACTTGAACGACAGGCTGGCAGCGCTGCCTGGCGTCGAGCACGTGAGCATCGCTTCAATCGTCCCATTCGGAATGTTTGAGTTAACGAGGAAAGTCCAGCGCGCGGGTGTCCGTCTCACTCCGGACTCGAGACCGGCGACCGCCGCTGACGGCCTTGCCTTCGAGACCTCGTGGAACAGCGTTGGCGCAGATTATTTCTCAACCGTCGGATTGTCGGTAGTTCGCGGTCGTGCATTCACTGAAGCGGAGGCCACCCAACCTGGTCCGAAGGTCGCGGTTATTGACGAAGTTCTGGCAAAGAAACTCTGGCCGGATGGCGATGCGCTTGGACAACGCGTTCAATATGCAGCTGCAAATGTCCCGTCGGTCCAGGGCGGCGGAAGGGCCCACGCTGGAAGGAGCGCGGATCTGAATGACGAAGAGAAGCAGAACGAGGCGATTGAGATAGTCGGTATCGTACCGGCGACGCGCCACGCCCTGTTCGAAAAGGAACTGGCCGGTGGGATCTATTTGCCGTTCGCGCGTGGATTCCAAAGCGACACTTCGTTTTTCGTTCGATTTCATTCGCTCTCTCCCGGAAACGAGGCCAGGACGGCAGATTTGCTCCGTCGCACGGTGCGGGAGGTTGATCCTTCAATCCCGATCTTGTCGCTGCGAACCTTCGCTCAATATCTCGAGTCGAACCTGGATCTCTGGCTGGTTCGCGCCGGCGCGGCTTTGTTCTCAATCTTCGGCGCACTTGCGCTTGGATTGGCGGTAGTCGGCCTTTACGGAGTGAAAGCCTATTCGGTCGCGCGCCGCACCCGTGAGATCGGCATTCGGATGGCGCTGGGAGCGCAGGCCGGGGCGGTCTTGCGCATGATCATGCGGGAAAGCGCTGTCATGTTGATGAGCGGAGTTGCCATCGGACTGCTGTTGGCTGTCGCGACCGCAAAAATCGTCAGCGGAATTCTTTATGAAGTTGGCGCGCTCGACCCAGTCGCGTTCACGGTCGCGCCACTGCTCCTCGTTACCGCTGCGCTGATTGCCACCTGGTTGCCCGCGCGACGCGCTACCAAAGTAGATCCAATGCGCGCATTACACGCTGAGTAAAACTTATGATTCGACTTCACAACCTCGAGCGTTCCTATCCGTTGGCGAAAGGCAAATTTTTCTACGTGCTCCGCGATATCGACATCGAAATCGCGGAGGGCGAGTTCGTTTCGGTGATGGGCCCGTCCGGCGCGGGCAAGTCGACATTGCTCCACATCCTCGGAATGCACGATCACGGCTGGACCGGGGAATATTTTTTCAACGACACCGCGGTTCATCATTTGAAAGCCAAGGAGCGTGCGACGCTGCGCAACGAAAATATCGGTTTCGTTTTTCAGCAATATCATTTGCTCGACGACCTGACGGTTTACGAAAACCTGGAGATCCCGCTCTCCTATCGAAAGGTCGGCAAGAACGAGCGGTCGGCGATTGTGGCAGACGTGCTCGATCGCTTTCAAATCGTGGCCAAGAAGGATTTGTTTCCGCGCCAGCTCTCCGGTGGCCAGCAGCAACTGGTGGGGGTAGCGCGCGCGATCATAGCCAATCCAAAACTGATTCTGGCGGACGAGCCGACCGGAAACCTTCACTCCAGCCAGGGTGAAGAGATCATGAAGCTATTTCAAAAACTGAACGCCGAAGGCACGACCATCATTCAGGTCACGCACTCGGAAAAAAATGCGGGATACGGGCACCGAGTCATCCAACTGCGAGACGGTTGGGTGGTCGAGGGCAACAAAAAGTAGGTCATTATGATGCTAGATTCATTTCGTCAGGATGTGCGCGTCGGGCTGCGGGTGTTGTTCAAGGAGAAATCGTTTTGCTTTTTGGCTACCCTGGTGCTTTGCCTCGGCATTGGCGGCGCCACTACCCAATTTACCGTGGTCAACGCGATCGTGTTGCGCGGGTTTTCATTTCCGCATCCGGAGCAACTGGTCAGCGTGGGATTGATCGATCCCAAGGCGACTGCGCAAAACAATAACTTCGGCAACGGCAATATTCCGGCCGCGCAGGACTATGAAGATCTCAAGGCGGCGCAGAAATCGTTTTCGATGATGGCCGGTTACCTGAGCGGGTCGACGATCAACGTCACTTACAAAAACAATCCACAGCGTTACACCGGTAGTTACGTCACGGAAGATTTTTTCAAGATCGTTGGCGTCGCGCCGGTGATGGGTCGCGATTTCACGGCGGAGGACAACAAACCGGGCGCGGAAAAGGTCACTCTTCTTAGCGACGAAATTTGGAGACGCGATTTCGGGGCGGATCCCAACATCGTTGGGCAAAGCGTTCGGATTAACGGCAAAGCGGCGACCGTCGTCGGCGTAATGCCGCCGGGCTTTAAGTTTCCATTTTCGGAGGAGCTATGGACGCCTCTCTATAATGAGTTTCCGATTGTGCCGCGCGGCGATTTGCAATTAGGCGCCAACAATCGCGCACCGGCGGTGATGGGGCGGCTTAAACCGGACGTCACGCTCGATCAAGTCAACGCGGAGTTTGTCGCGCTTGCTCGCCATCTGGCCGAGGACAATCCCAAGACGAACCAAAATTTCACGTCGGCCAGTGTCCAACCGCTGTTGAACGCATTCACCGGAGTGCAGTTGAGGCAGACCGTGTGGGCAATGCTGGCCGCGGTCATTCTCGTTTTGCTGATCGCATGCGTGAACGTGATGAACATGCAATTCGGCCGGGCCGCTCTGCGCGCCAAGGAACTTGCGATTCGCGGCGCGCTTGGTGCGACCCGCTGGAGACTGGTTAGGCAAATGTTGACCGAGAGTCTGGTGGTCGCGGTGTTCGGCGCCGCCTCCGGGGTGCTTCTCGCCTATTGGTCGGTGGACATGTTGGCCCGAGCGGTCAGTGCCGCGCCCTTTCCGCCCCCGTATTGGTGGCAATTCACGATCGATGGTCGCGTTCTCGCTTTCACCCTCATTATCACGCTGGTCGCAACTGTCGTTTCAGGTCTGGTCCCGGCTTTTCTCAGCGCCAGAGCCAACGCGGCTGAGATCATGAAAGAAGGCGGTCGCGGTAACAGCAATCGGCTGGTCAATGGAATCACTCGCGTCCTGGTGGTCGGACAAATCGCTCTGACTGCGGCGCTGTTGATCGCGGCGACGTTGCAAATCAAATCGATCCGGAATCAAACCAAGCTCAACTATGGCTATGACGAGAATGCGGTTTATGCCGCGCGCATGGCTTTGATGGAGGGCGCTTATCCGACCGAGGATGCGCGGCGGGGATTTTTCCAACGGGCGGTGCGTTCCTTGCGGGCCAACCCCCAGCTCGAGGCTGCTGCCATGACCGATCGGTTTCGGATGACTTTCGCTCCCAACGGTCAGTACGAAGTCGACGGCCAAAATTATCTGACCGATCGTGATCGGCCTCGCGGAAACTTCGAGTCCGTCTCCGACAATTATTTTGCGGCGCTCGGTCTGAAGATTTTGGAAGGCCGCGACTTCACAGTCGATGACGACATGTTGATGCAGGGCCCGTTCGATCAACAAACCGAGGCCGCGGGATTCTACATGCCGTTGTTGGGCGCGTCGCCTGCGACGCAGTTTTGTACGATCCTGGTTCGTCCACACGCAGGCCTGCGGGCTGACAACCTGGGTCCGGTGTTGAGTCGAGCGGTGGCCGACCTCGATTCAAACCTTCCAACTTATTTCGCCGGAACGCCCGCCCGCTTCCACCACGAAATCCTCTCCGGCAATCGGCTCATCGCCATGTTGTTCACGATCTTTGGAATCGTTGCGTTCGTTCTTTCGGCGGTCGGGCTCTACGGCGTGATGAGCTTTTCTGTGAATCAACGAACCCAGGAGTTCGGAATCCGGATGGCACTTGGTGCGGATGCGCAGCGAATTTTCCGAATGGTGATGACGCAAGGCGCGTGGCAGCTCGCCATTGGCCTTGTCTTGGGCGCGGGTGGTATCGCGTTGCTGTTGGGAGTCGTCGCGGCGGCGGCGCTGAAAAATATTCTTTTCAAGGTCAACGCGCTCGATCCGACCATCTATTTCGCCGTTGCTGGACTGCTCACCCTTGTCGCAGCGGTATCGTGTTTTGTTCCAGCGCGTCGCGCTACCCGAGTCGATCCAATGGTTGCGCTCCGATATGAGTAACAACCTCAGCAACGGATAGGAAAATGTTCACCGACATCCGATTCGCGCTGCGGCAACTTCGAAAGTCTCCTGCGTTTACGTTGCTCTCGGTCCTCACCCTCACCCTCGGCATTGGTGCGAACACCGCCATTTTTAGCCTGATTCACGATCTTTTTCTTCGCGGCCTGCCGTTCAAGGAACCTTCGCGTATCATGCACGTTTACGGCGAAGCAAAGGAGCGCGATCTGAGGCAGTTGCCGTTTTCGGTGCCGAAGTTCTGGCATTATCGCGACGGACAAACGGTTTTTTCGGATTTCGCGGCAGATTGGGGCAACGGTTACATTTTGACCGGTTTGGGCGAACCGGTGCAGGTGCTTGGCGAAAACGTTACTGCAAACTATTTCGATCTGCTCGGCATTCGTCCGATTATCGGTCGTAATTTTCTCCGACAGGAGGAAATGCGAGATGACGTTGCGCTGATTACTGAAAATTTTTGGCGCAAACGTCTCAGCGCCGATCCTGGTGTGCTCGGGCGGAGCATCGCGCTCAACGGCGTCGCCACCACGATCGTCGGCGTTTTGCCAAATCTTCCAATCTCGTGGTTCGGCCGCGACACGGAAGTTTTCACCGTCAAGCCGTTCGAAAATGCAAACACGACAAAGGAGCGACTGATGCTCGGTTACAGTTTTATGCGCTGCATCGGGCGCTTGAAACCTGGCGTCACGATGCAACAAGCGCAAGCGACGATGCCTGCTCTGGAGCAAAGCTATCGCGCGCAACATCCGGAAACCGCGGATTGCACTTGGACGTCGGTCCTGCTGAACGCGCCCGAAGACGTGACGGGCGATTTGCGGCCGGCTTTCGTTACGCTGCTCATCGCAGTTGGAGCGGTCTTGTTGATCGCGTGCAGCAATGTCGCCAATTTGCTGCTGGTGCGGTTCAGCGGTCGTCGCCGCGAAATTGCACTGCGAATGGCTTTGGGCGCTGATCGCCGCAACGTTGTTCGCCTGTTTGTCGTCGAAAGTACGACCATAAGCGTCATCGCTGGAATTGTTGGTTTATGCCTGGCGCTCTGGATCGTCGCGATTGTCCCAAAAATAGCGGGTGATAACATTCCACTCGAAGACGGGGTCAGTCTGCACTGGCCGGTGCTCGTTTTTACACTCGCGCTTTCGCTGCTGACCGGCCTCGCCATGGGATGTTATCCGGCGTGGCAAGGTTCGCGTGCTGATCTCGTTGAAGGACTGAAAGAGAGCGGCCGTGCAGTGAGTGGCAGCCGCGGCCTTCATCGCTTTCGTCGCGGACTCGTTTCCGCCCAGGTTGCTCTTTCGATGGTGTTGCTCGCGGCCGCGGCGATGCTTGTTTCGAGTTTCGTTCGCCTTAGCAATCAGGCGACCGGTTTTCGTTCGGACCATATTTGGGCGGCTGGGATTGGTTTGCCGGCAGGGCGATATCCCGACCCGGCTGCGCGTGGACATTTCGCGCAACGTTTGATTGAAGAATTACAGGCGTCTCCCGGGGTCGAGACGGCAGCGACCGTCGACGCCGTCCCAATGAGCGGCAACTATTCGCAGACTCCATACGCGCGCACCGATGGAAATCCGCTGCCCGTGAATCAGCGTCCTCTCGGTCTGACCCGAAGTATTTCGTCCGGATACTTCCGCACCTTACGAATTCCGCTTCTTGCAGGCCGTGATTTTAGCCAACAGGACGGCGCCGATGGACCACTCGTTGTGATTCTAAGTAACTCGACGGCGAAGAAGTTATTTCCAAATGAGAGCCCGCTCGGAAGGCAGGTGCTTTTTGGGGTCGACAATGGCAACGGCTTGGTGGCCGAGGTGGTGGGAGTGGTGGGTGATGTGCGATCGCGTGAGCTGGCGAAGGTCAACGACGTCGAGTTTTACCGGCCCTGGCCGCAGCGAAGTTTTTCATTTTTCAACGTGATCGTCCGCACTTCGATGAACCCGGAAGCGGCGGCGCCCGTCGTTCGCGCTGCGCTCGACAAGATCGACAAGGAAATGCCGATTCTTCAACCGAACACGCTGGATGCGATCGTGACCCAATCGCTGGGACAACAACGATTGACGATGGGGCTGCTCGGAGCGTTTGCGGGGATCGCCTTGTTGCTCGCCGTCGTCGGAATTTACGGCGCGGTCGCATACACGGTGGAACAGCGCACGGCCGAGATCGGTGTCCGCATGGCCCTCGGCGCGCAGGTCAACGACGTTTTGCAACTGGTCGTTAAACAAGGAATGAATCCCGTTTTAATTGGTTTGGCGGTCGGATTGATCGGCATCTTCGCCACCGGCCGATTTCTGACTGCGCAGCTTTATCAAATTTCGCCGCACAATCCGCTTTTGCTCGCTGTCACCGCGACCGGTTTGGCGATCGCCGCGCTTGTTGCTTGCTTGATTCCAGCCCGTCGCGCCACCCGCGTTGATCCGATAATCGCCCTGCGATATGAATGACGAAGCGAAAGGAGTAGATCGATGTTAGAGGATCTTCGTTTCGCTTTTCGGCAGCTCGTCAAAAATCCAGGCTTCACCCTGATTGCGATCTTCGCGCTCGCGCTCGGGATTGGCGCGAACACTGCGATTTTCAGCGTGGTCAACGCGGTATTGCTCAAGCCATTGCCGTATCCCGATGCCGACAAGTTGATTGTCCTGCGCGAACGTTCCCACATCTTCGATCGAGGCGCGGTCGGGTACATGAATTGGCTCGACTGGCACGCGAACCAACGCAGTTTCGCCGAGCTCTCGCTGGCTCGGCGTGAAAATTTCAACTTTTCGACCGGCACCGGAGTAGGCGCGCCTGAACGAATTCGCGGCCTTCGCGCCAGCTCGGGCTTCCTCTCGACCCTCGGTCTCAAGCCGATGATCGGTCGCGATCTCACGACCGCCGAGGATGTCGATGGCGCGCCGGACGTTGTCCTGATCAGTGAAAGTCTATGGAAGAAACATTTTGGCGGCTCGCCCGAAGTTCTCGGAAAGCGCGCGATGATTGACGGTTTACAGCGCGAAATCGTCGGCGTTTTTCCGGCTGAGCTGCAGTTCGGACGCAATCCCGATGTCTTGGTGCCGTTAAGCCAGATTGTGAAAGAACCGGGGATGCAAAGTCGGGACAATCACCAGGGATTTTGGGCGCTGGGCCGATTGAAACCGGGCGTGACGGTTGCGCAAGCGAACAGTGACTTGGACGCGATCGCCGCCGATTTGGAAAAGAAATATCCGGACACAAACAGCGGTCGCCGGGTGACGATGCGCCAACTGTTCGACACAACGGTCGGCGATTACCGGGCCAGCTTAAATCTACTGGTTGTAGCGGTCGCCTGTGTTCTGCTCATTGCGTGCGCGAACGTGGCCAATCTGCAATTGGCGCGCGCTCTTGCTCGCTCCAAGGAGATGGCGGTTCGGGCGGCACTTGGCGCAAGCCGATGGGTGATCGCGCGCCAGCTTCTCATCGAAAGCACGCTCATTGCTCTGCTCGGCGCAGTTGCCGGTATTTTGCTCACGGTTTGGAGTTTGGACGCCATCCTTGCCCTGACGCCGGTAAATGTTGCGCGATTTCATGAGGCCAGGATCGACCTCGGCGTACTGGCCTTTACCACGATTGCGGCCTTGGCGGCCGGCATTTTAGTCGGGATTTGGCCGGCCTGGCGAATTTCGCACACCGTTTCACTTTCCGTTGCTTTGCACGAAGTCGGCGGGCGTGGTTCGAGCGATGGCATGAGTCGGCAACGAATGCGGTCGGGTCTGGTGGTGACGCAAGTCGCTCTGGCAATCGTGTTGCTAGCGGGCGCGGGCTTGACCTTGAAAAGTTTCTGGCACGCCCAAAACGCGCCGCTCGGGTTTGATCCAGAAGGCATTGTGAATTTCCCGATTTCGCTTCCGGAGGCGAAATACAAAAAGGACGAACAAAAAGACGCGTTCTGGACGCAGTTGCTCGAGCGCGTCAAAAACATCCCAGGCGTCGAAGCGGCGGCGATCAGCGCCAACAGCCCGTTCGATGATACTGAGTGGGACAGTTATTTTCATGTAACCGGCACGGCGCCATGGCCTCCGGGTGAAGCGCCCACCGCCGAGGTCAGTCCTGTTTCGCAGGATTACTTCCGCGTGATGGGGATGCCAATTTTGCACGGGCGCAATTTCGGACCGGAAGACCAGCCCGGGGAAAAAGGTCACTCGCGCTCGATCATCATCGACGAATCGTTCGCGCAGAAATATTTCGCCGGAAAGGATCCGATTGGTCAGCATCTCGACGACAATCAGACGCTCGATAAGAAAGCGCCGCCGATGACAATTATTGGAGTTGTTCCGCGCACGCGCAACGAGGCTCCGGGCGAAGATAATTCGGAAAAACTCCAAATGGTGCAGGAATACCTGCTTGCCTCGCAAGATCCGGAGAGTGAGAACAATCTCCACATTCGCACCAATCTTCGCGACATTGGGCCGCTGGTTAACGCGGTAAAACGTGAAGTGCGGGCGCTCGATCCGGATCAACCGATCGGACAAATCTCGACCATGGAACAAAACATCGCGGCAAGTCTGGCGACCCGCCGATTGACCATGGTATTGCTCGCTGCGTTTGCCTTTCTCGCGCTGGTTTTGGCCAGCGTAGGTTTATACGGCGTGATGGCGCTCACCGTGACCCAGCGCACCCGCGAGCTCGGGATCCGAATGGCTCTCGGCGCGGAGCGCACAAATATTTTTCGACTCGTTCTCGGACATGGCATGTCCCTCATGGTCGTCGGCATCGGCCTTGGGCTGGTCGGCGCAATCGCAGTAGGCCGCGCGCTGGTATCGTTGCTTTACAACGTCGGAGCGCTCGATGCAGGCGCGGTTGCGACCGCTGTGTTCTCGCTCCTCCTGGTTGCAGTGATTGCGTGTTGCGTGCCGGCCCGGCGCGCTACCCGGGTCGATCCCATCATCGCTTTGCGCACGGAATAACCTGACAATGAATCATCTTCGCTTCGCAGTTCGACAGCTGATCAAGAACCCCGCGTTCTCGGCGGTGGCGATTCTCACTCTCGCGCTCGGAATCGGCGCTAACACCGCAATCTTCAGCATCGTCAACGCAGTTTTGCTTCGCCCGTTACCGTACCCCGACGCAGACCGCATCATGGTCCTCAACGAGTCTTCCGGGCCCGGGCAGGATTATTCCGTTGCCTTGCCCGATTATTTCGATTGGCAAAAAGACAACGCCGTTTTCGAACATCTGGCCGCGACTCACAAGGAATCGCGCAATCTAAGTGGCGTTCCCGGACGCGATCCGGAACGCATTTCATGCGCATCGGTGACGCGAAACTTTTTCAACATCATCGGAATGGGCGCAAAAATTGGACGGACCTTCAGTGAAGATGAAGACAAGGTCGGCGCCCCGCCGGTGGTCATAATCAGCGATCGACTCTGGCAACGCGCGTTCAATCGTGATCCTAAGATTCTCGGCCAGGCGATCACCCTCCACGATCAGAGTTACACCGTGATTGGCGTAATGCCGC
>WNFR01014510.1_pt1 | contig 10368 bp, 7 predicted proteins | sample 5400221 | NCBI WGS metagenome assembly WNFR01 (sample SAMN13153357, study PRJNA577476) | soil metagenome | isolation source: 40 cm soil under Madrone tree | place: USA:California | collected 2016-06-14 | reverse complement strand
CCCTGGCTCAGGTCGTGAAGACGCTTGGTGATTTCTACGATTTCGATTTCGCCGGGGCCGACAGACAGCTTGAGGAGATCCTAGCCGTCTACGCCAGCGTCCTGCTCGCCCTGCTCTGCCTGCTCACCCTCGCGACCTCGGCATCCGCCGAGTGCGCTTGGGTGATGTGGGGTATCCAGGCAGCGGCGGTTTCTGGTGGTTTCATGGCGGTGCCGTTGGACTCCGGGACTACGCGTGAGCAGTGCGAGCAAGTCCGGCGCCAGTGGCAAGTAAACGCCCAAGCCGAGAAGTCTGTCGAAGAGGCGAAAAGCGGGCCGGGCTATATCTGCCTCCCCGACACCGTGGACCCGCGCGGGCCGAAGGGGAAGTGAATGAAGACGCTAGTCCTGGCGGGAGCAATCCTCGTAGCCGGCGGCCTGGTCGCTGTGGCGACGTGATCACCGACCCGGCGTGGTTCTACTCATCGCTGGCGCAGGCGTCAGCGGCTATCGTCGGCCTGATGGGGGGCATTCTCACTGCGAGACTGTCCGACCATCTCGCTCTTAAGCGGCGAGAGCGCGGCGAGCTAATGCCGGAGGTCAGGAATGTGCAGCAGCATTTCATCAGCCAGGGAGCTCATCTCGTAAAGTTTCGTGCGTTCCTCCGAGCCGAGCTTGCTCTGGACCTCGCTGCGATCCAAGGCGGAACGGTGACACGCCCGGCCTCCGCTGAGGAGATCGGCTGGACGTTCACCAGAGGCGGAGTCGGGCGACCGATCCGCGTAGCCGATGACAAGTTGCAACGTGAAGCCGAACTGCACGTGGTCGATGCGGTCCTGCCTCTGCATAACGAACTGTCGGGCCGGATTACGGCCAACGCCTTGCTGGCCAAGGCGCGGAGACTCCGCACTGCCGGTGGCGAGGAAGTCGCCAGGGAGGTTGCTAAGTTGGAAGAGCTGGCTCCCAAGGTCCAGCGCTTCAGCGACTCGGTGCTTCCCCGCTCGTTCCTGGCAGTCGTAGTACTTCTCGCGTGGCTCGCCGGAGTCGGCGTGGTGTGGCCATTGAGTGTGCTTCCGGGCATAGCCGGTCAGCCGTGGATGGGGAAGATGCCAATGCTACTTGCCTTCGCGGCCGGACTCATCGGCCTGCTTATATACCTGGCTGCCGAACTTATCGGCATCTGGCAACTCGGAGTCATCGGGGCGCCTACCCGAGAGGAACTGGGCCTATGATCGCCGCCCTAGCAGGATGAAGAAAAATGGGGTGAAGGGAACATACTTGCCGATGTCGAGGAGTTTCGCCGAGCAGCACCCGGCGCTGTTCGTGGCGAGCCCGCGTGCGGATGTGGTGCTGCCGCGCTTGGGCTCATCCCGGCGCCTCCGCCAGGTTTCGGATGCGGACCAGGTTGTACGCCGCCAAGCCGAAGCTGAACATCCAGCTCACTCGCGCCCGGCCGCGATGCCGCGTCTTGCGCAGGAGCCCGACGGTCTTCAGCCACCCGAAGATCTCCTCCACGCGCTTGCGTTTCCACTGGCTCACCCCGTAGCCGGCGTGGCGCGTGGTGCGCCGATCGATCGCACTCGACCGATTCGAGATGTTCTGGGCCACATGGGGCGTCACGTGGAGCAGCCGCAGGGCCTCGACGCAGTCCCGGGTGTCATAGCCTTTGTCGGCGGCGACCGTGACCCGGTGCGTGACTGCCACGTGGCCGAGCATCTCCAAGGCCGCGGCGCGCTCCCCGTAACCGCTGGCCCGCGTCACACATCCCTCGACAGCCAACCCGTGGCGATTCTCCATGAGGACATGGCCCTGGTAGGCGAGCTTGGCCTCGTGGCCCTTCGCTTTGCGGGCCAGCCGCGCGTCGGGATCGGTGGTCGAGCCATGGGTGTCGTTACTGCGCCGCTCGCCGTGGAAGTCCACGGTGGGATTGCCCGGATCGTCCGGGGGCTCGCTCGGCGCATCTTTCCGCTTGAAGCTCTTGAGACTCGCCCAGGCCTCAATCAAGGTCCCGTCGACGGTAAAGTGCTCGTCGGACAGCAGCCCGCGCTGCCGGGCCTGCGCCAGGGCGCGGTCAAAGAAGGCCTGGGCGATATCGCCGGCCAGGAGCCGCTCGCGATTCTTCGTGAACACGGTAGCATCCCAGACGGGGTCATCCATGTTCAGGCCGACGAACCAGCGAAAGCGCAGGTTGTAGTCCAGTTGCTCCATCAGCAGGCGCTCGCTGCGCGTGCTGTAGAGGACCTGCAGCAGCAGGGTTGTAGTCCAGTTGCTCCATCAGCAGGCGCTCGCTGCGCGTGCTGTAGAGGACCTGCAGCAGCAGGGCGCGCAACAGCTTCTCCGGCGGGATCGACGGGCGACCGACCGGGGAGTAGAGCTTCGCGAACGCGGGGGACCGCTCGACCAGGATCGCGTCGACCATCGCGCGAATCGGGCGGAGCGGATGGTCCAGCGGCACCCGCTGCTCCGGCGCAAGGTAGCTCCACATCCCGGCTTGCTGGTGATCGTCGCCTCGCATGCGCGCCTCCTTTGACGGGAGTTCTAGTGTCCTGAGTTGGAGATCCGATGACAAAAGCGTGCGACGCTCGCCAGGATCTCATCCGCGGTCTTCGTCCACACAAACGGCTTGGGGCGAGCGTTGGTGAGCTCGATATACCGACGGATGGCGGCCTCCAGCTCGCGGGTACTGCGATGCACGCCGCGGCGCAGTTGCTTCTCCGTGAGCGCCGCGAACCAGCGCTCGACGAGATTGATCCATGAACTCCCCGTCGGCGTGAAGTGCACATGGAAGCGCGGGTGCCGGGCTAGCCAGCGGTGGATCCGGGGGGTCTTGTGGGTACTGGCATTGTCGACAATGAGATGGACGTCGAGCGGATCCGGGACCGCCGCATCAACGGTCTCCAGGAACGTGCGGAACTCGCGGGCCCGGTGGCGCTGGTGGAACTCGCCGATGATCTCGCCGCTCGTCGCATTCAAGGCGGCGAACAGCGTCGTCGTCCCGTGTCGGGTGTAGTCATGCGTCCGCCGCTCGGCCTGCCCCGGCCGCATGGGCAGCATCGGCTGGGTGCGGTCGAGCGCCTGAATCTGCGACTTCTCGTCGACGCACAGCACGAGCGCCTTGTCCGGCGGATCGAGGTAGAGCCCGACGATGTCTCGGACCTTGTCAATGAACAACGGGTCCTTCGACAGCTTGAACGTCCTGACCCGATGCGGTTGCAGCGCGAACGCCCGCCAGATCCGGCTGATCGCCGTCTGGCTCAAGCCGCAGCGCTTGGCCATCGCGCGCGTACTCCAATGGGTGGCGTCGCGCGGCATCGACTCCAGCGTCAGTCGCACGACGCGCTCGACCTCCGCATCCAGGATCTTGCGTGGGGCGCCCGGCCGCGGCTCATCGAGCAAGCCCTGCAAGCGTTTCTGCGCGAAGCGGGCACGCCACCGCCCCACCGTCTGGCGAGTCACGCCAGCGGCGAGGGCAATGTCACCGTTCGTGTCCTCGGTCGCACATGCCAGCACGATGCGGGCGCGTTGGGCCAGGGCCTGCGCCGTCTTGGGGCGACGCGCCCACTGTTCCAGCGTCTCCCGCTCGTCCACGGTCAACATCACAGGGGGGGTGGGGCGACCAATGCGCATCGGCGTCCTCCGTATTTACACGAAGAACGCCTGCCGTCGCTAGTTTGTTCCACGCCTTACAACTCAGGACACTAGCCTCGCGAAAGGCTTGTCTCACAAGATTCAGTGCCGAGCAACACGTGACCGCAAAGTCCTGCTCCCTGACATCGATTGCCCTAGCGGCTTGCGCCACTTGGCTTATGCGGTTGTGAGCCGGTCCTACTGATGCGTAGCCAGGTAGGCGAGCGTTTCTGCGTTCAAACGCAGAAACCCACGCTCCTAGTGTCTGTCCTGAGTACTCTTCAGCGGATCCTCTGCGGCCGAAACTCGGCGACAAGACCCGTGTATCGCGCGGTTTCACCTAGCGGCCACGGGTCGGTCGCAATGTACTCTTCAACCGGGGCGCCAGAAGTATGGACCATGACTGGCGTGGTGGCGGCGAGTGGTGGCGGCGTAGCCCACAGTCGGACATTCTCCCACTCTAGGGCCTTCAGTCGGGCGAGCTCGCTCTTGGTCAGCGCGTCAGGTCAGTTGCCGTGCATTTTAGGGACGGTCTGGACATGTCCTCCGCTGCGGGTACGGTTCGCCGGGCACGAGATTTCCCCACTCCTCCTGGGTGAGGTTCTGTTTAATTCTCCGACAAGCTTCGCTCGCAATACGACTCCAATCCAGTCGATAGTATCCATCGTTCGTGAGGATCCCGATCCGTCCCGACGGCAAAAACGCTGCCGAACGGCTGCCGTTTCCTTGAGTCAACCGGGCCACTTCCTCCCACCGGTTGGAGCCACCTAGCCGCCAGATGTGGATCGTCCCGTTCCGTTCAAGCGCCATCAGGTGCTGCGAGGTTTCATCGAAGCTCACCGAAGAGATCTCGAGTCCTACAGCTAATCTTGCGAGCTCTCTTCTTGATTGCCACTCCCATATAAACAGGGTCGGACGGACAGTCTCTCTCTTTGGCTCATCGGTGGACTCATCTCTCTCCGACCCGGCGCCTCGCCATCCTGCCAACAGCGCCCCAGACGGGCTGAAGACCACCTTTATCTGGCCCTTAACTTCCGGGAGTTCTACTGCAGACTCGCTATCGTCCTTCAGCGACCCGAGTGTTAGAGAGAAGTCCGCCTTCTGTAAGAGTACTGAGGCTGAGTCGGGACCAAACGCAAGAAAGCTGCGATCAACGAAGTCCCTCGCCTTTTGCCCTGTCGCCGTGTTGACGATGTTGACCTGGTTGTCTAACACCAGGGCGAAATATCTACCATCAGGGCTCGTCGTCACATTGCGGAGCCGTAGCATTCCACGCGCAATTGGCGCGGAGGCCCACAGTGTTTTCCCGAGCTTGCCCGCTCCGAATTCTTTCACTGCAAGAACCACATCGAGCCCCTGTTTCTGACTGACACCAATCGCCAAAGGCCGGTCGAGTTTCATCAGTGGGAAACTATCAGACTCGCTACTATCAAGGACCTTCCCCAAGCTGTCTGAGTCCCAAACACTCCAATCATAGAAATTGCCCCAGTTCTGCACCAGCAGATACCGCCCGTTGACCTTCACCTGCCTGTCAAATTCAAAAGGCCTCACGGCGAAACGTAAGCCCGGTAGCTGCCATACTTGTGTAAGCATGCCGTCAGGGCCGTCAGTGCCTTGCGTGATTGACGCCCGTCCGCCTACCGCCATCACACCCGCGTCCGATGCGAGGGCGACACTCCGAATCGGGCCTCCCAGGAGCATGCGCGCGATTTCTCGCTCTTCGTCGATCTTCCACAGTCGTGCCAATCCGTCTTCACTGCCCGTGAGAACATATCTTTCGTCCGCGGATACGGAGATGCTCGTGACTCGTTGCGGATGTGGAAGGAACTTCTCCTGTTTCATCGCTTTCTTCTGAAGTCGCCACACTCGAACTCCCGCTGCGGTCGCTGCCACCACGACACTTCCCTGATTCCGTCCACTAGAGCCTATGTAAAGAGCATGTATGTCTTCGCTGATGTCGTCAGTGACACCATCATCCGTGCGAAACGAGGGAAGCTCGAATACGCGGAGTCTCGAAGACAGCTCGGTACCACCCGTCGCTAGCGTCGTCCCGTCTTCGTTGAGAGCAATTGTAAAGATTTCGCCCAGACGCGGTCTCTCATCTGCGGAAGATTTGAATGTCCGCACACCTCGGTCCCATCCGCCCTTAGCTTTCCACGATTGGAGCCTGCCGCAGGCAGCAGCGACCGTATTCCCGTCCCGGCTAAGCGCCAGTGCCGTCAACGGACTTACACAACCTTCGAGCGATTTGATGGGAGTAAGCGATTCTACTTTCCAGACAATCACTCTACCGGCCCTCGTAGCAGTTACCAATGTGCTCCCTTTGCCATCGAGCGCCAGCCCCACAATTCCAACTTCGTGGGCGGACGTCAACTTTCTACCAGTCGTCAGGCTGTGCACTTCTAGTCCGAACTGCGTAGCAGCGATGAGACGTGTACCATCTGGCACGACCGCGACGTTCATGGACTGCAAACTCTTGGGCCATAGGAGCCTATCCGGCAGTAGGCCCATGATTTTGCTCAAGAGAAACTGAGTGTCCAGATTTCGTTCCCGTTTCAGGGACTCTACGGCTAGGAGTACCCCAGCCTCGGTGCGGGCGCCGCCTTCCAGGCCTGCAACCGCCGCCTTGCTTGCTAGCATCTGGTCTACCGCTCGGTCCTTCTGGCGGATAATTGCAGCGTACGCTCCCAGTCCTACAACGAGCGCTGCGGCTAGCGCCATGCTGGCAAATGAGAGCACAAATTTGAATCGCCTCGTCCTCTGGGTTTCTCGCTGCCGCCTATCCTCTTCCTCGCGCTCATCCTGTTCCTCACGGGCGCTCGTTTCTAGGTATTTCTCCGCAGTCGCAAAATCAGCGTCATACCGAGCTGCCCATGCCGCGGTGGGTCTTCTTTCTCGCCACCACGCAGACAACTCACCAAGGGCCCGCCCGGTCAGTCGCGCTCCGCCGCGCGCGTACTCAAGCACACGCTTGTACATGGTCCGATCGTCGTCCTCTTCTTCGGACCAGCGTCGAAGACGATCCCACTTGCGAAGTAGTGCTTCATGCGTAATGTCGAATTCGTCGTCAGATCGAATGAGAAATGTTCGACCTTCCCGTTGGAAACACTCCGCTACGGTGTTCAACTCCTCTGTAGTACACTCGGCGACGGCGAGTAGGTCGGCAAATTCTGCCAGCCGGCGAGAGTCCCCACCGTCGCGTTCCCGCTCGCGCAAACGCTGGAAAAGGCGTCGGACAATTCTGTCTCCGGACTGCGGCAGCGCGGCGCACGCGTCCTTCCACGCCTCATCAGCATGCTGGTTGATCGCTCCTTGAATACCGCCGACTGTCTCGTAGTCACGCAACTGTATTGCGGAGTCCGGATCGCGATGCTTTCGCCAGTGATCCCACGTCCGCATCAGCGCATGCTGCATCACCGGCAACTGGTCAGGATCATCCCCCGTGTCGTTTAGCAGCCGCTGAACCAGGTGGGGCGCGATACTCGCACCCGCCACTCGAACTGGACCCTCCGCGGCAAGTCGTCGCTGCTCGCGATTCATCCGAGGGACCAAAAACTGCCCGTTGTCAACCTCCTCAGGGAGATCCCGAAACTGGGCGCATTGTCCGAGGTACTCTGATCGCAACGTCACGACCACGTAGATGGGCGCCCCTCGGCCTTCTCGGGCGTATGTTGGATTCGCCTGGCGTGCAGTCTCAATGAGTAGTCGCACAAACGCCGCCTTTTCATCCCTATCTTCGATAGGATCTAGCCTCGAACTAAAGCGAAAGATCTCCTCGAACTGATCGACGAGAATCAGGAGATTCTCGCCCTCCGTGCTGCTACGCGTTACGGCCGACAGAATTGCACGAGAATCAGAACGAAGCACGTTCGGGTCGCTTGAGGGTACGAGCCCGCAGGTGACCATTTCGCTTGATAGTCGTCCAATCGGATCGGTGCCAGGTTTCATGTCCACGATTCGCCAAGCCGCCTGAGCTCCGGGAAGATACCCTGCAAGGAGAGCTGGACAGAGGCCCGCTCGCACAAGCGATGATTTACCGCTGCCGGATGTCCCTACGACTGCGATGAACCTCCCAACCGATAGTCTCTGCAGCAGCCGCCCGCAATCCTGCTCCCGCCCGAAAAATAGATGCGCCTCCTCCGCCCTATAGGGGCGCAGCCCAGGGAACGGATTCGGCTGGTCTCGGACGCTCACTTGAGTGGGCCCTCTTCGAGCCTATCTAGGAACGGCTGAAGCTTCTCCGGTGAGAAGGGTCCGCAATCACCCAGAACGATCAACGGTGGCACGCCGGCCTCAGGTAGCGCACGCAACCCCAGGTCGAGGTATGCCGCCTGCTTGTATTCGGTCGGCGGCGAATCCAAATAGAGGGCTCGCGCGTGCTGCTCCGAGGTTTGTGCCTCGCCAAGCACCTTGATCAAAGCGCGACGCTTCACTAGTACCCAAGCGTCGGGAGCACTCCCGTAGTAGATAACTGTTCCGCTGCTGCCGAGGATCAGTTGCTTCTCAACCTCCGCAAGATCGAGGTAGCCGGCTTCGAATGCGGGAGTGTCATTCGCGTAACCGCGCTCGAATAGATGTGCGCGCAACGTTCTAAGTGCCTGCTCGCTCAAATCATGCTTCGTGCACATCACATATATGGACCTTGCCTTTACCGGTTTGAAGAGTACTTGCGCATCGTGCGCGATCATGTCCTTCACAGCCTCGAGCAAGTCCGTATTCCCGCCTCGGACCAGCTCGGTCCGATCGCTCCAAAGATCTGGTGCTTGCAGGAGGAGCATATCCGTGAACGACTTCTGGCGTACTTCCGCGATCTCCAGATTGTCAGGCACAAAAACACATTGGCGGAACTTCGCGTCCGGACGGTGAGTCAGGACGGTGCGATACTCCAACTCGACGGTCGACAGCTCCGTTCCCTCTGGCACCGTTCCATAGCGGTTCCCAAGAATGTGAATGGAGTAATCGGCTTGCGCTAATAACTGTGTAGTCTCGGCCTCTATGGCAGCCGCAGTTCTTAGGTTATCTGGTACTGAGAGCACATCGTGATCGCGTCCCAGTTCGTTCGTGAGGACGTCGCGGTCAAGCTTGCGATCGCTTGTGGTATCGGCAATGAAGATCTTGCGGCGAGCCGAGTGCCGCCCCGATCCGACTGAACTCTGATCAGTCTCTTGGCGAATGAGCTTAAGTCGATTCGCCATAGCCTGAGCGACACGGTCTATTTGGTCGCCGAAAGTATTCGTGTCGGGCAGGAACTCTCGGTATGTTCCGTCAGCGCGGGTTTCATAGAACGAGTAGCCAGCCGTCTCGTCCTTGGGTAGGTTGATAGGCGCAGCGGTCGTATCATAGGGGAACTTCACGACTCTAACTATTCGCGATACAAGTGGTACTTGGCTGCGTCGGCGAGAGATAGAATCAACGAAGAAATCCACTTCTCGACGGCACGACTCCGATTGTATATAGCGCGGCGAAAGAATTGTCACAAGCATTGCACAGCTTGTCGCCCAAGTCTCAACAGTGCTCCAAATCGGGTCCAGGCCATCCATCCGTGTAGTATCGCGCCATACTGAGACCGGGCTGCCCAGCACGACGGATAGGCGTTCATTGAGCTTCCTATGAAAAGCGGTCACCCATTCAGTCTGGTTGTCGATCTGGCCATAGCTTAGAAAGACGTCCGTTTTGTAGCCGGAAGTGTAGTTCATATGAACACGTCGCGCGCAAAGCAGCCATATCTGGCGTCAGGCGTGACGGAGCCTCGCGACGCATCGAACGTATGTGACTCGGAACTGCCGAGAGTGGTCACGCCGATCGGTCTGTCCATATGCTTTCGCCGTAGCCCGACTGCCGGCCTTCCCATGGGCCTCCTTTCCCGTCGCCAATCAAGCGAGGTGCCGCGTGAGTCCGGAGAGGAACTAGTTGAACGCGAACCGAGGCCAAATGCATCGAGAGCGACGCTCTAGCAAACTTTTACAGGCGGAACTCGCCGAACAGGGCAAGATAATCGATGCAGAAGATTGCCGACATTCTGCGAGAGCCCTCAAGGCCAACCCCTGGTGAAAGGAAGTCCCTCAACACTGGGTTCGAGCTTGCGATCGGCTCCAGCGCCGGGCCCCTCAAGACTGTCCGACCACCACGCGCCTATCTCAGAAGCGCACGACCATCGACCTTAAAGAGGCAACGGCCCCAATAAGTGGAGCGAAGGTTAGGGCAAGGGGTTGAAGTTGTCAATCCAACCCTGTCCTTACACGGTGGTCCGTCTAACCCCTGCTCTTGCGCGGCCGACTCGGAACTGAGTGTCTTGGTAGGCGGTGGGACGGCTCGACGGCCTGCTCACGACGGCGCCGACCGCAGTTCATGAGATCAACCCAGAGTGCGATCCCGCCCCCGCTTCAGCCCGTAGCCAGCCCATAAAGCAACATCGGGGAGTCCCAATGCTCTGGAACTTCCCGATGTGATTGGTGGGCCGTCAAGGACTCGGACCCGCTGAATGAGAGTCGCCGGCCGGACACCCAAGAGGCCTCTCCGCTGCCTACCGGCGCACGGCCTCGACCGGAATGACCGGCACCACCACCCGCGACCCCCGCCCCCGCTCATGGAACACGGTGTTGTCCGCCACCACCCGCCGCCGCTCCCGCCCGATCGCCTCCCCCGTGTTGGGATTGACGTCGAACCGCGGGAAGTTCGAGCTCGACACGTCCCGCCGGATCCGGTGCCCCGGCATGAACAGGTTGCTGGTCGGATAGAGCGTCAGCGTCACCGGCACGGGCTC
>WNFR01008514.1_pt1 | contig 10369 bp, 10 predicted proteins | sample 5400221 | NCBI WGS metagenome assembly WNFR01 (sample SAMN13153357, study PRJNA577476) | soil metagenome | isolation source: 40 cm soil under Madrone tree | place: USA:California | collected 2016-06-14 | reverse complement strand
TCCCAGCAATGGGTCGTCCGCTTCCTGGAGCACCGGATCGGCGACACGCGCATCCTCCGGCTCGTCCAGAAATGGCTGCGAGCCGGCATCCTCGAAGACGGGATCGTGACGATCGAGGAGAAGGGGACGGGGCAGGGCTCGGTGATTTCACCGTTGCTCGCGAACGTCTATCTCCACTACGTCTTCGACCTCTGGGCCGAGCGCTGGCGACGGCGCGAGGCCGCGGGCGACATGATCATGGTCAGGTATGCCGACGACCTCGTCGTTGGCTTCCAGCATGAGCACGACGCTCGGCGCTTTTGGGACGCGATGCGCGAAAGGCTGCGGGAGTTCTCGCTGTCGCTTCATCCGGACAAGACCCGCCTGATCGAGTTCGGCCGCTTTGCGGCGAAGAACTGCAAGAAGCGCGGGCTTGCCAAGCCGGAGACCTTCACGTTCCTGGGGTTCGTGCTCATCTGCGGAACCACACGCAACGGCAAATTTCTCCTTCGGAAGAAATCCCGACGTGACCGCATGCGGGCAAAGCTGCGGGAGATCAAGGAGGAGTTGCGCCGGCGCATGCACAGGCCAATCCCCGAAACGGGCAAGTGGCTTGCGCAAGTCGTCTCCGGATTCCAAGCCTATCACGCGGTGCCCACAAACAGCGCGGGGATCGGCGCCTTCCGTTACCGCATCATCGGTCTTTGGCACCGGCTTCTCTGCCGGCGCAGCCAGAAGGGACGACTGGTGTGGCAGCGGATGACGAAACTGGCCGACGAGTTCCTTCCCAAGCCGCATATCCTTCATCCGTGGCCGAGCGCACGCTTCGCCGTCAGACACCCAAGGTAGGAGCCGAGTGCCCGAATTGGGCTCGCTCGGATCTGTGCGGGGGGTGCTCAGCAATGAGCATCCCTACCGCGAATAGGTGAAATCGGATCGAGGGCAGGGGTCAGCCTCTTGCACGGCGTCACTCTCGTCTGTCTCGAGGCCCTGGTGTCGGCTCTGGCAGCGTCCACCCCCATTGCCGCCCTCGAACGGGTCGGCGAACTGCGGCAAGCGCTCCGCGGGACGAGGTTTGCGTGAGCCTGGGATTTACCACCGCTAAGAAGGCTTAACTCACACCCTATCACCGCGGACGGTTAATCTCATCAGCTGGCGAGGGGTTTTGAGCTCTCGGAAAAGGGTTTGGCGGATGAGGCTTGCGGCCAGCAGCGGTTCCAACCTGGCCGAACAAACCATCTGCGCGTCGCAGCGGCGCCGCCACGCTCAGCGTTGTTCTTGTCGGCGCGATCGTCCTGCTCGCACTGATTGGCGGGCTTGCGCCATCGCTCTTGCCGGGCACCTTGGTCGGGCGAACCGCAGAATGGATCGTCGTGGCTGCGGTCTTCGCGGCGAGCTACCTCGCCCTCGCGGTTGGCAGGAACCCGGGCCTGGCGATCGATCGCGCCGGCGCGGCGCTGGTCGGCGCCTGTTTGATGGTCGCTGGCGGAGCGCTGGAGGAGGCCTACAAGGCGGTCGACCTCGACACGCTCACCCTGCTGCTCGGCATGATGATGGCCGCTGCAGACCAATCGCGTTGGTGAGACGGCGAATTGGTGCATTATCCCGTCGAGCCTAGCCGGCCGTTACCGGCGTGTTATGACTCATTTGGAGTGGGCGCACGCGGTACCTAGGCGCTGGCCGCTTTTCTCGCCTCGCTGGTCGATTTCATCGAGGCGCTCATACCGGCGTCCTCGCAGTCGGCGCCGGCGGCAAAGGACGTTATGCGTGGGTCGCCTGCGTTGTGCCCGTTGTTGCCGAGCCCTCTGCTGCCATGCCAAGTGCCCCTTTGACAGCGGGTAGCTGATTATATCGAAATTCGATAACGCTTTCCGATTAAAGCTAGCTCTGAGACAACATGCGCGCGTTCAATGGACGACAGATTTCTCTATGCTGGCCTGATCCGGCTGCACGTGCTGCACCATGCCGTGAAGGAACCGGTTTATGGCTTGGCCATGATCGAGGAGCTCGGCCGGCACGGCTACAAGCTGAGCGCCGGCACCCTCTATCCCATTCTGCACGGGCTGGAAGAGAAGGGATACCTCGCCTCGACGGAGGAGCGGACCGGGCGCGCTGCACGGCGGATCTATCGCGCCACGCCTGCAGGCATCGGAGCACTCGCCGCTGCCAAGCTCAAGGTGCGCGAACTTTTCGGCGAGCTGTTCGAGGACGAGGAAGCCCGGTTATCTCCGACCTAAAGATCACGTCGGGGGAGGTACCGCGATGAGGCGATGGGTTGATCTGCTCCAAACGCGCGTCGAGGGCTGGACCGTTTTGGTTCGCCTGATGGTTGGCCTGATCGTGTTCTTCCCCGAAGGGATTCAGAAGCTTATCTTCCCCGAGATTCTCGGCGCGGGCCGCTTCGCCAATATCGGGATCCCCTACCCCGAGCTGATGGGCGCGTTCGTCGGCGTCGTCGAGGTCACCTGCGGTGCGCTCATTATTCTCGGCTTTCTGATACGGCTCGCGGCGGTGCCGCTGATGGTCATCATGGTCGTGGCGATCGTCTCCACCAAGCTGCCGATCTGGGCAGGCCACGACCTCTGGATATTTCATGCACCGAAGATCGCCCGCTACGGGTTCTGGAGCATGGCGCACGAGCCCCGCTTGCCGTGCATATCGCGCGGCCGTTCGCGGTCGGCGCGCTGGTGCTGTTCTTGGCGCTTCTTTTCGGACTGCCGGCCCTCGCCGCAGCAAGCTCCGACCACATCCTAGAGCTGATCAGCAGCTTCTATCGCTCCGGTGCGCTCGTGTTCGGCGGCGGCCACGTCGTACTGCCGCTGTTGCAACAGGCCGTTGTGCCGCCCGGCTGGGTGAGCAACGATGTATTCCTCGCCGGCTACGGCGCGGCGCAGGCCGTGCCGGGGCCGCTGTTTACCTTCGCCGCCTATCTCGGGACCGTTATGGGGCCCGCCCCGAACGGATGGATAGGCGGACTGATCTGCCTCGTCGCGATCTACCTGCCCTCCTTTCTGCTCCTCATGGGGATCCTTCCGTTCTGGGACGCGCTGCGCACGCGTGCGGGGGTGCAGTCGGCGCTTAGGGGTGTCAACGCCGCCGTCGTCGGCCTTCTCCTCGCCGCGCTCTACACGCCCGTTTGGACCAGTGCGATATTCGCGCCGGCGGATTTTGCGCTCGGGATCGGGGCATTCCTGCTGCTGGCGCTTTGGGCGGTGCCGCCCTGGCTCGTCGTCATCCTGGGCGCAGTCGGAGCAACGATCATCGCCAACATTTCCTGGCTTGCAGTGCCGGCCTGAGACAGGACCGCGCCCTGCGGAGAGGAGGAGAATGCGCCGGCAGGGCAGAAACCTGGCCGCGGGGGCCCATGATGATGCTTTGCTACCCGGCGGGATCGGGCGCCGCCGAAGGCAGCATCCTTCCGCCGGATCTAAAGCCGATGCTCGAGCATGCGGCGATCATCTCGGAAATGATCGTCCTCGAGCGGAGTTAATGTTGCGGATCTGACGGCGTCCTCACGCATCGAATCGCGATATTCGTTATGCAGCGAAGCGGTTCCGGATTTGATGTACGCTGATCGAGGTGAACCAGCCAACACGCCGCCTTCTGGAAACCAACGCGAATGACCCGAAACCGACATAAGCGACGGCAGAGCCGGCGAGGATTGCGCTAATTGTCGCTTGCCGCAGGCGGTGCCGCCGAAGAAGGCGGCGAACCCAGCGGTGCTGCGTACCCATCCGTGAGGGTCTTGATAGGCCGGATTCCTGATACCGGGTAGTGCCTACCGAGGCTACCTCCCTCACTGATCTCCACACTTCCCGAGCCACGGCATGCGGGCAGGCGACGCCGGGCGGCGGAAGGCTTTGTACGAGAATAGCATTAAAGTATGATACATATTTGATAACGCTTGTCTTTTTTCGGCAGACCTGCCGCCAACCTTGCCTACTACCCAGGCGAGTGAGCCTCATCGGCGCTGCACCAACGATTTATTGCGCGAGTGGCGCGAAAGTGCTCAAATCCTAACAGGAGCGCTTCGCGCTCGCCAAATCGACGATCCACGGGGATCGCGAAATTAAAAGGGAGGACAACACGAGAAACCTAGGACGTGCCAGCGGTCTTTGGGTTGCTCTCGCAACAATTCTGATTTTCCCAATATCGCTAAAGGCTGAATCGCTTAAGGCTGACCCCATCATCATCTCCGTGACAGCGCCACCAGGCCTGAGTACGTTGATAGACGGCTCTTCTGTCGTGTCGACCTCGTGGTCAGCATCAAAACCCTACACGGGCGTGTCAATCGCTGCACTGGTCGATTCCTCCTTGGTCGGCCAAACACCCACGGCTGATGCTTACCTTACTACCCGGATTGGACCGGGGACGACCGCCACGGATGAGATTGCCCACACGCGGTTTACGGTGCCCGCGGAGCTACCTGTGTGCTCCTCCGCCTCTTGCGGGGCTATTGTGACATTGTTCTCAGGTCTGAGCTTGGCCCCAGGGAATTATTTCGTCACGATGGGTTCACATGCGATAAGTAGCCCCGTGGTTGGTTGGTTTCCCGCGCTCAATCCGACCGTGCTCGTAGACACCGGGGTTAGCGAGGGGGCTTCCTTTATCGCCTCAGCGGTGGCTCCTTATCCTCCCGCGAGTGCCTTCGAAGTTTACACGATAGGAGTCAGCCCGCCCTTCCCCCCGAGGATTGTTGACGTCGCCATGAATCTTACCGTCACGGGAACAGCGGCGTTCGCCGGGACGCCTGGGAAGGCAAACTGTCACGGCCAGGGTGTCTCGGCGCTGGCCCGGCAGTATGGTGGGCTCGATGCCGCTGCCGCGGCGCTGGGATTCTCCAGCGTCAGGGCACTGCAAAATGCTATATTGACGTTTTGCGGAGGATAGCAAATTCAAGTCGGTATATTTCACCGTGCCGAGAAAGTGGCAACCGTCTAGCCGTAGCCGTTCCTCACCATCCGGGCGCGCGAACCATCCCGCCCGAGCCACACTTAGCGAAACAGGAATGCCGCTCCATGCGGCACCAACCCATGCGGCGGATGTTGTCGGCACGCTCGCTCCCCCTACGAACGTGTTTCGTCAGGAGCCGTGTTTCTCGCCCTTCAGTGCCGTCGCTAGACGTTCAGCGGCTCCGATACCGTCCCTTGCTCCGCGGCTCGTAATGTCGCTGCGGGGGTAGCGACATCTCGCGTCGTGGCTCCGGTCGAAGGCGATCAGCCCCGTTTCCTCGCGTTCCGCGACGATGATTGGGTGCCCGCTATCGAACCGCCCCTTGCGCCCCCGTCCGCGGCTCGGTCTCGAACGTGGCAACCCGGTCGGCGATGCCCTCGTTGTAGATTCCCGCCATCGCGGCGGCATCGCCTGGCGTCGCCCGACGGGTGCGGAGCTTGGTCAATTCGGGCACGGAAACGCGGCGCCTCCTGTATCAGCGCGGCACGGCCGCATCCCGGTGCTCGTACCAGCCGCGAGTGCGGAGCACGATCCGCACGACGGAGAGCATGACCGGGACCTCGACGAGCACGCCCACGACCGTGGCGAGAGCGGCCCCCGACTGGAACCCGAAGAGCGCGATCGCTGCCGCAACGGCCAGCTCGAAAAAGTTCGATGCGCCAATCAGCGCCGAGGGGCCGGCCACATTGTGCGGCACACCGAGGGCCCGGTTGAGCCCATAGGCGATGCCGGCATTGAGGTAGACCTGGATCACGATCGGGACGGCGAGAAGCGCAATGATCAGCGGCTGGCGGACGATCTCCTCACCCTGGAAGCCGAACAGCAACACGAGCGTCGCCAGCAGCGCGACGAGTGAAACCGGCTGAAGCCTCCGAAGCGTCTGCGTGAGCGCGACATCGCCGCCGCTGGCGAGAAGAGAGCGCCGCCACAACTGGGCTGCAATCACCGGGACGACGATATAGAGGACGACGGAGAGGAACAGGGTCGTCCATGGGACGGTGATCGACGACAGGCCGAGCAGAAGACCGACGATCGGCGCAAAGGCGAAGACCATGATGGTGTCGTTCAGCGCGACCTGGGTCAGCGTGAAGTTCGGCTCGCCGTCGGTCAGGTTCGACCAAACGAACACCATCGCCGTGCACGGTGCGGCGGCGAGCAGAATGAGCCCGGCGATATAGCTGTCGATCTGGGTTTCCGGCAGCCACGGGCGGAAAATCCAACCGATAAACAACCAGCCGAGCACCGCCATTGTGAAGGGTTTGACCAGCCAGTTGATACCGACGGTCACGGCAATGCCGCGCCACTGCTCGGCCACCCGATGCAATGCGCCGAAATCGACCTTGAGCAGCATCGGCACGATCATCAGCCAGATCAGCGCGGCAACCGGGATATTGACCTGCGCCACCGTCATCCGGCCGAGCGCTTGGAACGGTGCGGGCATCAATCGACCGAGCATGATGCCGGCGATAATGCAGAGCGCGACCCACACGGTCAGGTAGCGCTCGAACGTGCCGAGCACCGGCGCCGCACGGCGCCGGCCGGTATCGGTAAACGATGTCATGAAAACTCCTGTCGTACGGGTGCGCTGCATTACTGCAGCGCCGCAGGGGGCTAGGCGGCGCAGCATCCTCCCGGCGTGACCGGCTGACGCTGCGGCGCAGGCTGAGCGATCCCTGCGGGTGCGCACCCGCAAGTGGAAACACCGCCGCTCGCCTCGGCGAGCTTCGTCAGGGCGCCGCTGTGACCGTACACAGTCGATTCACCGTAAGTCAGGAACGTCTCCCAGGGCAGCCCCTGCGGATCGGCGATCCATTGTTTGTCCGATTTGGCATAGCAGCAGGTCGTTCCCTTTTCCTCGACGACCGGCCGATCGGCGCGGCTCAGGCGGTCATAGACCTCCGCCAGTTCACTTTCATCCTCGGCCTGGATGCCGAGGTGGGAAAGACCCGCCCCATGACCGTTGCTCGTGCTGATCGCAAAATTGACACGCGGGTCCTCGAGCATCCACTTCGCATAATCGTCTTTGAGCGCCGTCGGCTCGGCTGCAAAGAGGGTCGAATAGAATCGGATTGACTGAGCCAGGTCGTCAACGGACACGTGCACGTGCAGGCGTTTCATCGATCTCTCCTGTGGCGATGGCTTCGGCTGGATTGCAGGCGGCCGGCACACAGGCCTCGCCGCGGCCGCAGCAATTTTCGGTGAGGTAGGCGAGAAGCTCATTCATCGCACCGTATTCCGCCGAGTAGATGAGCTGGCGGCTCTGACGACGTTGCGTGATGAGCCCAGCATGGGTGAGTTGCGCAAGGTGAAAGGACAACGAGGAAGGCTGCACCCCGACCCGCTCGGCGATGACGCCGGCAGGCAGTCCTTCCGGGCCGCAGGTCACGAGAAGGCGAAACAGCTCGAGGCGGGTTTCCTGGGCGAGCGCGCCAAGCGCGGCGATCGCACGTTTTTGATCCATAGAGCCAGGGCAACTTTCAACAATTCAACCATCGTTGAAACTAGGTGTCCACGCGCTGCCCTGTCAAGCAATATTTTGACGAATGTCGAAATAATAACCCATCCTACGATCGTCCCTTTGGCGAAGGTGTCGACGGGGTTGCAGACTGGGACGCAGGCGGCGCCCTGGCCGCAGCAATTCTCGGTCAGGTAGGCCATGAGCTCACTCATGGTGCCGTACTCGGCGGAATAGATGAGCTGGCGGCTCAAGCGCCGCTGTGTGATCAGGCCGGCATGCGCGAGTTGCTGAAGATGAAAAGGCAGCGAGGCCGGCAACACCCCCAGCCTCTCGGCGATGACGCCGGCGGGCAGCCTCCGGGGACCGTAGGTCACCAGCAGCCGGAAAAGTTTGAGCCGAGTTTCCCGGAGGAAGGGCGCCGAGTGCGGGTTTCTGATCCATGCCTGCCGTACGATCGTATGTTTCAACAAGCATCGAAAACATATTGACTTCTGTGGCCCTGTCAAGCATAGTTTGCGAAATATCGAACTGACTTGCCGAACGGAGCAATCATGGACACGACCGAGATCAAGGAACTGGTGCGCAACTGGTACGGCGGCGTCGCTACCGGCAACGCAGGTTGTTGCGGCTCCAACGCTGGGCCGCAGGACGCCTCCTGCAGTATGGGATATTCCGAGGCGGAGCTCGCCTCTCTGCCGGAGGGCGCCGATCTCGGGCTCGGTTGCGGCAACCCTCAGGCGTTGGCGGGCATGCATCCGGGCGAGGTGGTCGTCGATCTCGGCAGCGGCGCCGGAATCGACTGCTTCCTGGCGGCGCAGCAAGTCGGGCAGACCGGTCGTGTGATCGGCGTCGACATGACGCATGAAATGTTGGCCAAGTCGCGTGCGAACGCCGAGCGGGTCGGGGCGGCGAACGTTGAGTTCCGGCTCGGCGAGATCGAGCATCTCCCGATCGCCGACAACACTGCCAACGTCGTGATCTCGAACTGCGTCATCAACCTTGTTCCGGACAAGGAGCAGGCTTACCGGGAGGCGTTCCGTGTGCTGAGACCAGGCGGGCGCATCGCCATCGCGGACGTGGTCAACACCGCGCCGCTGCCGCCTGAACTCGCCTCGGACCAGACTCTGCTCTGCACCTGCTTGGCGGGCGCCGCGACAGCGCGCCAGATCGAAGACTGGCTCGGGGCGGCCGGCTTTATCGACATCCGCATTACCATCAAGCCGGGAAGCCGCGAGCTCGTCGAGAGGTGGGCGCCGGGCCAAGGCATCGAAAACTATGCTGCCTCTGCCACGATCGAGGGCCGCAAGCCGCTCGTCGCATGATACCGGGTTTTTATCTGATTGCGCTGTGGTGCATACCATGTTTGCACCGGCGCAACAGATGGTGCGATGACAAGCGTCGAGGTTCTGGCAATTGCTGAGCGTCGTCGCCGGTCGCAATTCGCTGATCAAATCAGTGTAGCGGCGGCCGGTCGTCCGCTCGACGACCCAGCCGAGTAGGTCGGTATTCGGCAAGACATAGTGAAGGCGCCCGCCATGTGGCGCGTCCCGCTCGGTCACGGCGGGATAAAGCGAGCGCAAATCTGATGGCGCGTCCCCGGATCGAGCGGGACCCAGTTGGTTGCTTTGCGATAGATGATAATTGCCCTGAGGTCGCGAGATAGTCCTTCATCGAACGCGACGCCGGCGCGCATGTCGAGGAGGTGGGCGATCGTTGCGCCCTTATATACGGTCCCGCCGACTTCGGGCACCAAATCCGTCCCCTTGTGGTCGGGATCCAGTTCACTGCTCGTGGCCAATACGCTCGCGACCAGCCCGAGCAGCGATTTCGACCTGACATCAGGATGTGCTGCGTCGTTTCGGTCATACCCTGACGTATGGCTCAAAGACGATAAGGCCACCTCTGGACACTTCGAGGCGGTCGTCTGATCTGACAAATCGAGGTTACCCCACTGGCAGGGACCATCCCGTGATATTTCCTTAGCCATGCCGCCCCCGTTGCTTCTGCTGCAGGACGTCAGTGTCACCTTTGGGGTCACGCCCCTGCTTTCCGGCGCAGAACTGGCCGTTGCGACCGGTGACCGGGCCTGCTTGGTCGGGCGCAACGGCTCCGGCAAGTCCACCTTGTTGCGCATTGCGGGCGGGCTGGTGCAGCCCGATGCGGGGGATCGCTTCGCCCAACCCGGCGCCACAATCCACTATCTGCCGCAGGAACCGGATTTGTCCGGCTTCGCCACCGCCCTAGCCTATGTCGAAGCAGGTTTTAGCGCCGAGGCGGCCGATAGTCGCCACCGGGCGCTGTATCTACTCAAAGAACTCGGCCTTTCCGGTGAGGAAGACCTCGGAACTCTTTCGAGCGGCGAGGCGCGCCGCGCCGCCCTGGCCCGCGCGCTGGCCCCCACACCCGATATCCTGTTGCTGGACGAACCGACCAACCATCTCGACCTGCCCGGTATCGAGTGGCTGGAGCGCGAGTTGGCCGGGATGCGCTCCGGTATCGTCGTGGTCAGCCACGACCGCCGGTTGCTCGAGCGCATCTCGAGCACCACGATCTGGCTCGACCGCGGCATCACCCGAATCCTCAACGAGGGTTTCACGGCATTCGAGCCTTGGCGCGATGCGTTGCTTGAACAAGAGGCGGGCGAACAGCGCAAGCTCGGCCGCAAGATCGCGATGGAGGAGGATTGGCTGCGCTATGGCGTGACCGCACGGCGCACCCGCAACCAGAGGCGGCTCGCCGAACTGCGCGCGCTGCGCAGGAAGCGCAAGGAGCACCGCGCCGCGCCAGGTTCGGTTCGGCTGGAGGCGGCGCGAGCCGACTTGTCTGGCCGTCTCGTCGCGGCCGCGCAGGGCATCTCCAAATTCTATGGCGGTCGCCCGGTCGTACGGGATTTTTCGGCGCGGATCATGCGCGGCGACCGGGTCGGCATCGTCGGCCCCAACGGCGCCGGCAAGACGACATTGCTCAACCTGCTCACCG
>WNFR01008513.1_pt1 | contig 10369 bp, 10 predicted proteins | sample 5400221 | NCBI WGS metagenome assembly WNFR01 (sample SAMN13153357, study PRJNA577476) | soil metagenome | isolation source: 40 cm soil under Madrone tree | place: USA:California | collected 2016-06-14 | reverse complement strand
CAGATACCAGCGGTTGTGATAGCCGTCGGCCCGCGCGGTGGCCTCGATGTCGGCGTCCGTGTCCGAAGCAGGGATCATCGGGGCGAGGTTGAGCGTGATCCCGATCCGCGAACCGGGCGGCGCAGCGCTGCGAAAGACGTCGACCGCCAGCCCGTGCGAGAGCAGCAGATGGTGCGAGGCGCGGATGGCGGTGGGCCAGTCGGCAATGCCGGGTGCCTTCTTTCCCTGTGCGTATCCCTCGACAGCGGACACCCACGGCTCGTTCTGCGTGACCCAGTCGTCGACGAGATCGCCGAGGGCGCCGACGACGGTTGCGGTGTAGTCCGCGAACGCGACGGCGGTGTCGCGCGCCGCCCAGCCGCCCGCGTCCTGGAGGGTCTGAGGGAGATCCCAGTGATACAGCGTTGCGAGCGGACGCAGGCCTCGCTCGAGCGCCGCCTCGACGACCCGGCGATAGAAATCGAGGCCTGCCTGGTTTGGGCGTCCCCGACCGGTTGGGTGAATACGCGGCCACGAGATCGAGAACCGGTAGGCGTCGAGACCGAGCTCGGCGACCAGGTCGAGGTCGTCGCGGTAGCGGTGATAGTGGTCGCAAGCCACCGCGCCGGTATCCCCGTTGGCGACCCGGCCGGGTGTTCCGCAGAAGCGATCCCAGATCGACTCGCCCCTGCCGTCCTCATCCGCTGCACCCTCGATCTGGAAGGCAGAGGTCGCAACGCCGAAGCGAAACCCGCGTGGGAACGGCCGGGCTTTATCGGCTTCAAAGAGTGGGAGCGCTCCCATGGCGGCGAGCATAGCCTCTGCGGTTGGGCTTGACAAGGGAGTTCGACGCTGTATTAATCCCGGGAGCGCTCCCAAAATATCGTGGGAGCGCTTCCAAGAACAATGGCGACACTCGAGCAGATCGCACGGATGGCGGGCGTCGGACGCTCGACCGTCTCGCGGGTCATGAACAACGATCCGCGGGTGCGATCGGCGACGCGCGAGCGCGTCCTCGAGATCGTCCGGCGCGAGAACTACCAACTGAACTTCGCAGCACGCTCGCTCGCTTCGGGACGCTCAGAGGTGATCGGGGCGGTGGTTCCGATGGCGCTGCCATCGGTGTTCACCGACCCCTTCTTCCCGCAGTTCCTCGAGGGCGTGGCCGCAGCGTGCGACGCGGTCGATGCGTTGCTGATGCTCTGGCTGGCGCTGCCCGAGACCGAGCAGCGGAAGGTGGACAAGGTGCTCGGAGCAGGCCCTGTCGACGGGTTGATCATCGCCGCGCATGTGATCGACGACCCACTCGTCGAAGCGCTGCGCCGAGGGGGTAAGCAGTTCGTGCTCTACGGACGGTATCCCGCCGACGATGTGAGCTACGTCACCGTCGACGACCGCGTTAGCGCGCGCAACGTCGTAAGTCATCTGCTTCGCATCGGCCACAAGAGGGTGGGAACGATCGCCGGCCCACAGCACATGTTCGAGGCGCAGGACCGGCTCGCAGGCTACTACGACGCGCTCCGTGACTTCGGCCTGCCGAAGTCGCCTGAGCTCGTCGTCGAGGGCGACTGGAGCGAGGCGAGCGGCTACGCCGCGATGCGTCGTCTTCTGGCCGCGAATGCGGATGCGGTCTTCGCCGCGAACGACAGCATGGCGCTCGCTGCACTGAGGGCGCTCAAGGAGCAGGGCGTCCGCGTGCCCGAGGACATCGCGCTCGTCGGGTTCGACGACATTCCCGCCGCCGCCGCTGCAGATCCGCCTTTGACGACTGTCAGACAACCCATTCGTCGACTTGGGGAGGTCGCTGCACAGACATTGTTCGAGTTGATCGAAGAACCCTCCGGTCCGCCGCGACGGGTCATCCTGCCGACCGAGCTCGTCGTTCGCTCGTCGTGCGGCTCGACCGGCGACGCGGAGGGGAATCACCGAATGAGGACGGTGAAGTGAGCAGTTCCACTTCGCGGACCTCGTTCAGGTGCGCCGCACCCGGGCGGTTGTCAAGAACCGCCCGGGCCGGCCTTGCAGCAGTCCAGGATCACTGGCTGACCACACCACTCATGGAGATGGCTCGATGAACATACCAGGCAGAAAGGCGATTGCCGGCGCGGCGACGCTCCTGCTGGCGGGTGCGTTGGTGGCCCTCAGCGCGAGCGCTGCGACAGCGCGGAACACGCGGCAGACTGCCCAGACGATCACCGTCTGGACGATGGAGGACACGAAGGCGTTCTCTCAGCTGATGCAGACGTTCACGAAGCAGACCGGCGTCAACGTCAACGTCGAAGGCATCCCTTGGGGGAACGTGAACGACAAATTGACGACTGCGGTGGCCTCGCACAACGGCCCCGACGTCGTCCAGATCGGCCTGTCGAACCTGCCCTCGTTCGTCAACGCGGGGGCGCTACTCGATCTGCACTCGTATCTCGCCCAGCATCCCGCGCTGAAGAGCTCCAACTATCTGTCGGGGGTCTCGTCCGCACGGACAAACCCGAAGGGCAAGGTGCTGAGCGTCCCATGGGTCAGCGATGTCCGCATCCTCTTCTATCGAACGGACATCTTCGCGCAGGTCGGGATCCCGGGGCCCCCGAAGACGTGGCCGCAGCTCCTCACCGACGCCAAGAAGCTCGCTGCGCGGGGGAACGGCCAGTACGGTTTCTACATCCCGCAGTGGGACAGCGCCCTGCCGGTCGAGCTCACCTGGCAGGCCGGCGGCAACGTAACCGCGAACGGCAAGGTCACCTTCGACACTCCAGCGTTCCGCACGGCCGCGAACTTCTACCTCAGCCTGTACAAGGCAAAGGTCGTACCGACCGCGTCTGACTTCGACCAGACGCAGGGTTTCGTCTCCGGCGTCGCTCCGATGCTGATCTCGGGCCCGTATCTGGCCGGCGCGATCAACGGTGCAGCGCCAGACCTGAAGGGCAAGTGGAAGGTAGCCGTCTTGCCACGAAACAAGACGAACACGTCGTTGCTCGCAGGCTCCAACATCGGTATCTGGAATAACTCGCCACACGTTGCTGCCTCGCTCAAGCTGCTCGACTACCTCGCGAAGCCTGCAACGCAGATGGCGTGGTTCAAGCTCGTCGGCGAGCTGCCGACGAGCAAGGCGGCGTTGGCCACGCCCAGCTTGAAGAACGACCCCCTCGTCAGGATCTACGCCCAGCAGCTCCAGCACGCACAGCTACTGCCGCTGACGCCTGCGTGGGACAAGATCGGGAGCGATCTGCTCAACGCACTGAACAGCATCGTGCTCAACGGCGCGGACGAAGGGTCGGCGCTGCAGCAGCTCAATCAGAACGTGGCTTCAGCACAGAACTAACAGACGGCTGCATGTCGGACTCACTCAACAGCGGGCGCCGATGTCGAGCATCGGCGCCCGCGCATGCAAGGGGGTGCGCGTGAGCGCACAGCCTCTTGCGAAGAGCAACCGCGACTCGCTCGCGAGCGCGCGCCGGTCGACGGCGCGACGGCTCAGCCTCATGCCCTACATCTTCGTGACGCCGGCGGTGCTGTGCCTCGTCGCGTTCGGCGTTCTGCCGATCGCGGTTGCGGCCATCGTGAGCTTGACGAACCTCGACATCAGCGGGCTCGCCCACTACGGCAACATCCACTTCGTCGGGCTCGCGAACTACCGGACACTGTTCGGAGACTCCGTGTTCTGGGAGTCGCTGCGGAACACCGCCCTCTTCGTGGTGATCGGAGTCCCGTCGATCCTCGTAAGCTCGCTGACTGTTGCGATTGCACTCAACCGAAGCCAGTCGCGCTTCTTCCGCGCGCTTCGCGTCTTCTACTTCTTTCCGGCGATCACTGCGATCGTCGCCATCTCACTGATCTGGGGATACCTCTACAACACGCAGTTCGGCCTGCTCAACTACCTGCTCTCGCTGGTCGGAGCCGGGCCGGTGCAGTGGCTGAGCGACCCGGTGATCGCGAAGTTCTCGGTCGCTCTCGTCGCCATCTGGCGCGCATCCGGGCTGGACATCGTGATCTTCCTCGCCGCGTTACAGGCGATTCCGCGCGAGTACTACGAGGCTGCCTCGATCGATGGCGCCGGAGAGTGGCGCAAGATCTTCGACATCACCGTTCCGCTGCTCAAGTTCGCAATCTTCTTCGTGACCGTCACCACGCTCATCAACTGGATGCAGTTCTTCGACGAGCCGTACGTACTCACCCAGGGCGGCCCCGTGCACGCAACGACCTCGGTGTCGCTCTACATCTTCCAGCAGGGATTCAGCTTCAACCAATTCGGCTTCGCGTCGGCGGCCTCGATCGTGCTCTTCGCCATCATCGCCTTCATCACCACTGCCCAGCTACGAGTGCGAATGCGGAGCGAAGAGAGAAATGCGTAGGGCCAACATCCCGATCGGCGCCGCGCTCGCGGTCGGCGCGCTGCTGACGTCGCTGCCCTTCATCTGGATGCTTGCCTCTTCGGTCAAGCCGCTCGAAGAGGCGTACACCTATCCGCCCAAGATCCTGCCCTCGAAGATCACGTTCTCGAGCTACATCACCTTGTTCCGCGACCTCGATTTCGGCCGATATCTCGTCAACACCGTCATCGTCGTACTGATCAGCTTCGTCGGAATGTTCCTGATGGCGATGGCCGGTTACGCCTTCGCGAAGTTCCGGTTCCGCGGGCGGCGGACTCTGTTCTGGCTCGTCCTCGCGACGATGATGATCCCCGTCCAGGTCACGATGATCCCGACGTATCTGATCCTGAACAGCGTGAAGCTGACCAACACGCTCGTCGGCATTGCACTGCCGACGCTGGTCAGCGGATTCAACATCTTCCTGTTCCGGCAGTTCATGACGACCATCCCGGACGAAGTCCTGGAAGCGTCGCGACTCGACGGAGCAAGCGAGCTGCGAACCTTCGCCGCGATCGTTCTGCCGATGTCGAAGCCGATCCTCGCCGTCACGGGCGTCCTGACCTTCATCTCCGGCTGGAACAGCTTCCTCTGGCCGCTGATCATCGCCAACGACCAACGCCACTACACCCTCTCCGTGGGGCTCGCACTGCTCAACAAACAATTGAGCATCAATCCGCCCCTCCAGATGGCCGGCGCGTCACTGATGGTGATTCCGATCGTCCTCGTATTCGTGCTCCTCCAAAAACACATCGTCCGTGGGTTCACGATGTCGGGTCTCAAGTAGTGACAGACCTCGTCTCGCCGATCAGCGGCCCGCGCGGATCGAACGACGCCGCTTTCGACGGATTCGTGCACGCCGACGCGGGACGCCTGTTCGACGGCCGCAACGAACCGATCCTCCTGCGCGGCGTCGGCCTCGGAAACTGGCTTCTGCCCGAGGGGTACATGTGGAAATTCGAGGCGAAGTCGCTCCAGTCACCGCGGCAGATCGAAGCGTTCATCCGCGATCTCGTCGGCCCGGTACGTGCCGCGACCTTCTGGAGCGAATTCCAAAACAGGTTCATCGGCGAAGCCGACATCGCCCAGATAGCGGCCGAGGGGATGAACCACGTCCGGCTGCCGATCAACGCACGCCTGATCATGAACGACGAAGGAGCGCTCGTTCCCTCCGGTCTCGCGCCGATCGATCGCCTGATCGACTGGTGCCGCGCGCACGGCGTCTGGGTCGTGCTCGACCTCCACGGCGCGCCCGGCGGGCAGACCGGGACGAACATCGACGACTCGCCCAACGGCGTGCCGGAACTATTCACGGACTCCCGGCGCCGAGAACAGACAATCGCGTTGTGGCACGCACTTGCGCTCCGCTACCGAAACGAGACGGTCGTAGCCGGCTACGACCTGCTGAACGAGCCGCTGCCGAACGACTACCAGCACAGGTATGCGGACGAGCTCGTCGCGCTGTATCGCGACCTGACGGCCGCGGTCCGCGACGTCGATCCCGATCACCTCATCATCTACGAGGGCACGCATTGGGCAACGAACTGGAGCGTGTTCACCGAGGTCTGGGACGCGAATTCGATGCTGAGCTTCCACAAGTACTGGTCTCCACCCGATCGACCGAGCATCGACGCGTTCCTCGACGTCGCGCGGCAGCTCGAGTTGCCCATCTACATGGGCGAGGGTGGAGAGAACAGCATCGGCTGGCTCCAGACCGCGTTCCAGCTCTACGAGGATCACGACATCTCTTGGAACTTCTGGCCCTGGAAGAAGATGAACACGCACTCTTCACCGTGCTCCGTCGACGCTCCCGCCCAGTGGCCGGACATCCTCGGCTACGGCAACCGCGGTCGCGCAAAGCCGCCCCCGGAGGAGGCGTGGAACGCTCTCTCCGAGCTCCTCGACGCCGTCGTGCTCGCGCGCTGCACCTACCGCCCCGAGATCGTGTCGGCTCTCCTTCGTCGAGCGCCTTGCCGGCTGCCCGCAGCAGGCTTCGGATTCCGCGGGCCCGGCGAGTCGTACCAGACGGCGTCGGCGGTTCCACTGGTCGGATTCCGGAACGACGACTTCGTCACGATCCGCGACTCCGACGGCGCCGCCCCCGTTGAGCTCGATTTCGAATACGAGGACGGCATGACGCGGGACACCACCGCCGAGCTCGTGGTCGATCTCGCCGCCGGTGACTGGATCGCCTACGACGTCAATGTCGGACACGCGACATATCTCGCAGTCAGCGTCGCGATCACGCGCTCGCCGGAGCAGGCGTTCGACGCGACGCCGATCGCAGTCTCGATCGACGACGAGCCCATCCGCGTCGAGGCGTACGGCGCCAGTGTCCGCGGCACTTCCGGCCAACCTGTCGACGCCGGCCGTCATGTTCTTCGCGTGGAGTGCCTTGCTCGGCAAGCGACGATCCGCTCGATCGACCTCGATACCTTGCACTGTGAAAAGCCCGGAAAGAGCGGGAGTTTGGGTTGACAGCGTGCGGTCCGGTTGGCACGGTTGGGGCGCGTACCGTTCCGATTCCGAAGGGGGGTCTTTCGATGGCGGGAACGGCTATGGGCTCATTGGTCCACCAGTTCGCTTCGATGAAGCCTGCTGAGTTTGGATCTGCGATCGAGCCGAAGTGGCAGCTGTGCGATCGCTTGGTCAAGGAGGTCCGGGCCGCTGTGGAGAAGCAGCAGGTGACGCCGCTCGACGGTGCCCGAGTGATCTCCTCGATCACAGCCACGTTGTTCGGCTACGACGAGTTCATCCTGCGCGAGATTTCGGCGGAGTCGCTGCTCGCGACACCGACGAATCGGCGCTAGGTCAGTTCGTGCGCGCACCGAGCGCGCGCTGTGGCGCTCGGTGCGCGGTGTTTTCGTTAGGCGGTCGCCGACCGGCTGAAGACCCGGATCGCGACGCGTATCAGCAGCAACGCAAACCCGGCGAGGACGAGCAGGCTGAGCGCCGCCATGTCGTCGGCGTGCCCCATGCGCCAAATCGCGTGCAGCCCGGTCGAGTCTCCGTTCAGTCCGTATCGCATGAGCGCGAGCGCGTGCGTCAGCGGTAGGAACCGAGCGATCCATGTCAGGCCGACGGGCATCGCCGTGATCGAGAAGAGCGAGCCGGCGAGGAACCACGGCGCGATCGCGATCGCGGGGATCCGGGCGATGTACTCCTCCTGTCGCGGGATGCGCGCGGCGAGCGTCTCGGCGGCGCCGTACATCGCGACCGTGAGCAGGACGACCGCGGCGACGAACCACAGCGCGTGCGCGCCGTGCACGGCGAAGTGGATTTGCCGCGCGACAGCGAACCCGACGAGCGTCGCGATCTGCAGGCCGGTGATCGCGAGTGCGACAACGAGGTTGCCGAGCACGAGCAGTCCGCGCTGCACCGGCGCGGCGAGCAGCTCGCGCTGAGCGCCGCTCTCCCGGTCGACGATCACGCCGAGCCCGAGGAAGAACGTGTTCAACGGGATGAGCAACCCGACCGTGCCGATCGCGACGTATGACTCGTATGCGGCTGACGTGTGCAACGCGGTCTTCAGCGCCGGCGCAATTACGAGCGCGAACAGCGCCGGCGTGAGCAGCGGAACGACGAGCTCGCGCGGCGTGCGCGCCGTGAGCACGAAGCGCCGTCCGGCGAGCGTGCGCAGCGATTGCGTGCGCGAGGGCCGGCGCGGGTGGGCCGAGACGAGGGTTGGGGCTTGAGAGACAGCAGACATCGGAAGTTCTCCTTTGGGTTCAGGCGGCTTCGGCGAGTCGGCCGCCGGTGAGGCGTAGGTAGACGTCGTCGAGCGTTGGGCGGCGCGTGGAGACGCCCGTCACGGGCAGGTCGAGCACTTCGATCTCCGCCAGGGTGGTCGCGGCGCCGCGGTCGATGAGCGGTACGGTCACGGTCGAACCGACGGCGAACGCCGTCGCGTCAGCAACGCCGTGCTCGCGCATGCGCGTGAGCACGTGTTCGCCGTCGCCGTCGACACGAACCTCGACGATCTCGTCGCCGAGGCTCGCGCGAAGCGCGGCCGGCGTGTCGAGCGCGACGATCTCGCCGCGGTGGATGATTGCGACGCGGTCGCACAGCTGCTCGGCCTCGTCGAGGTAATGCGTCGTCAGGAGCAGCGTCAGGTTTCCTCGGTTGCGCAACCCGGCGATCACGTCGAGCAGCTCGTGGCGGATCCGCGGGTCGAGACCGACCGTGGGCTCGTCGAGGAAGAGCACCTCTGGCTCGCTCAAGAGCGCGCGGGCGATCTCGAGCCGACGGCGCTGGCCGCCGCTGTAGCTCTCGACGGGACGGTCGAGCAGGTCCTCGAGCCCGAATGCGATTGCGAGCTCGTCGAGGCGCGGCCGCGGCGTCCGCCAGAGGCTCGCGTGCAGTTCGAGGTTCCGCCGTCCCGTCAGCGGACGGTCGACGACCGGCTCCTGGAAGACAACGCTCGAGACACTGCGAGCGGCGAGCGGGTCTGTGGCGACGTCGTGGCCGGCGAGGCGGGCGGAGCCGCTCGTCGGCATCACGGTCGTCGTCAGCATCCCGATGGTCGTCGACTTGCCGGCGCCGTTCGGGCCGAGCAGGCCGAACACCTCGCCGGGCTCGACCGTGAAGGAAATGCCCCGCACGGCTTCGACGCCGCCCGGGTACACCTTCGTAAGGTGGTCCACTTCGATCATCGTTCCTCCTGTCACATCGCGTTCGTTCGGTTCGTCAATCTCATGACGGATCACGATGAAGGGATGTGACATGACCGATCTCGCCGACCGCTTCGAGCTGCACCGCGACCACCTGACACGCGTCGCCTATCGGATGCTGGGCTCGCGGACGGAGGCCGAGGACGCGGTGCAGGAGGCGTGGTTGCGCCTCGGCCGCTCCGACGCCGAGGCGGTCGCGAATCTCGGCGGCTGGCTGACGACCGTCGTCGCACGCGTCTGTCTCGACGAGCTACGCGCGCGTCGAGCCCGCCGCGAGCAGGCGCTCGACGAGTTCACGCCGGAGCCGATCGTCCGCGTCGAGGAGGGGCCGGAGGAGCAGGCGGTGCTGGCGGACTCGGTCGGCATCGCGCTGCTCGTCGTGCTCGAGACGCTGACGCCGGTCGAGCGGCTTGCGTTTGTCCTGCACGACATGTTCGCCGTCCCGTTCTCGGAGATCGCCGAGATTCTCGAGCGCTCGCCCGACGCAGCGCGCCAGCTCGCGAGCCGCGCGCGGCGCATCGTGCGCGGCGCCGCGCCGCTGCCGGATCCCGACATCGCGCGGCAGCGCGAGCTCGTCGCCGCGTTCCTTCAGGCGTCGCGGAACGGCGACTTCGACGCGCTCGTCGCCGTGCTCGACCCGGACGTCGTCTTCCGCGTGCGCGGGCGCGCCCCGGCGGCGACGGTGCACGGCGCCGAGAAGGTCGCGCGAAGGGTGCTGCAGCGCGGCACGCCGCTGGCTCCGCTCGGCCGGCCGGCGATGGTGAACGGCGCGCCGGGCGTCCTCGTCGGGCCGCTCGAACGCCCCATCGCCGTCGCCGCGTTCACCGTCGCGGACGGCAGGATCGTCTCCCTCGACGTGATCGTGGCGCCGACACTCGCCTCCTGAGCGTGGAAGTGTTGCTCGGCATCGGTGACTTCTCGCGGATGACGTTCCTGAGCGTGAAGACGTACCCATCTCGATCAGTACGGACGCAACCTCAGACGCTGACTTCCAGAGTGAGGATGCCTGTGGAGTCGATCCAGACCCGCGAATCACTCTTGGCGATCTTCGCGAGGACGTTGTCGCAGTGTGGGCAGCGGAGGACGATGCCGGCGCCCCGGTAGACGTGAACGGCGCCGATCGGTCCGGCTGCGCCACAGCTGGTACAGGTCCCAACCGCGGTCGTCATCTCGACTGCGAACACTTCTTGCAGTAGGCCCGCGACCGCGTTGCCATCCAGCATCAGTTCGTCCATCTCAGCCTCCGGTGGGTCCGAAGCGTTCGGTCTTGATCGCTCGCGGCTCGTGTCCGAGCCGCACGAGCGCCTCGGCCACGGCCTCGACGAACGGCGTCGGCCCGCAGGTGAAGAAACGCGGCTG
>WNFR01008511.1_pt1 | contig 10371 bp, 9 predicted proteins | sample 5400221 | NCBI WGS metagenome assembly WNFR01 (sample SAMN13153357, study PRJNA577476) | soil metagenome | isolation source: 40 cm soil under Madrone tree | place: USA:California | collected 2016-06-14 | reverse complement strand
GTCGTCAATCTCCATTCGGTTTTTTTGCTCTCACAGGGGAAGTATTGACAAGCCGCGGTCCCTCTCATATCTCCAATTAAAGATCTTTACGCGAAAGGCACTCCATGGCGGCAAATAAACATTTCATCATCGGCGTCGACACCGGCGGGACATTCACGGACGTCGTCGTGCTCGGCGACACGGGCGAAGTTTGGACAGCGAAAGCGTCGACGACCCCCGACGACTTCTCCCGCGGCGTCATGGACGCGGTGAAAGAAGCTGCCGGCGCCGTCGGCGTGGATATGAAGGATATGCTCGGCCAAACGCTGTTGTTCAAACACGGCAGCACGGTGGCGACCAACGCGCTGATCACTCACAACGGCTGCAAGGTCGGTCTCATCACCACCAAAGGGTTCGAAGATACCACGGAGATCATGCGCGCCATCGGCCGCGTCGACGGCCTATCCGGCGACGAGATCAAGCACGTGACCTGGGTCACCAAACCGGAGCCGTTCGTGCCGCGCGAACGAATCATCGGCGTACGCGAGCGAATGGATTACCAGGGCAACGAAATCGTGCCGCTCAATTGGGACGATGTCATGGGTGCGATCCGCCGGCTGATGGAAGATGAGAAAGTCGACGCCATCGCCGTCAGTCTCATGCATGCGTGGGCGAACCCGCGCCACGAAGAGGAAATTCGCGCGCTTACCGGCGAAGCGGACCCGCATGGAAAAGTCTACTGGTCTTTCGGCAGCGCGCTGTCACAAGTGGCCGGCGAGTATGCCCGTGCCAACACGGCGGTTTTGAATTCCTACCTGGGTCCGACGGTGGAACGTTACCTAAAGGATCTCGAGACCAAACTGCAGCGCGGCGGCCTCAAGGGGCCGCTCCTGATCATGCAGGGCAACGGCGGCGTGGCGCATCGCGAACACGTCAGCGCCATTGCCAATCTGCAGTCCGGTCCGGCGGGAGGGATGATCGCCTCGGCGCATATTGCCGGCTTACTCAAGCATAAAAACGTCATCACCACCGACATGGGCGGAACGAGCTTCGACGTCGGTCTGATCACCGAAGGCTACTGGCGCTACGCTGCGGAACCGATCGTCGAGCGCTTTCGCATGCTGCAACCGATCATCGATATCGAATCGATCGGCGCCGGCGGCGGCACCCTCGCCGAGGTCGAAGCCGAGACCCGCCGGCTCCTCGTCGGTCCGCGCAGCGCGGGCGCGAACCCTGGGCCGGTTTGCTACGATGGCGGCGGCGAACAGGTTACGGTCACCGATTGCGATCTCGCGCTGGGCATCATCGATCCGGATTATTTTCTCGGCGGACGCAAGAGTCTGAACAAGGATAAAGCTCTTCGCGCAATTGACGAGAAAATCGCCAAGCCGCTTCAATTAAAAACTCACGAAGCCGCTGCGGGCGTGTATGACATCGTCAATGCCAAGATGTCGGATTTGATCCGTCGCCAAGTGGTGCGTACCGGCTATTTGCCCGAAGAGTTCGTCATCTACGCGTTCGGCGGCGCCGGTCCCGTGCACGCTGCCGGCTTCGCGGCGGAATTGGGCATCAAAACAATCTATATTTTCGCCACCTCGCCGGTATTTTCCGCCTTCGGCGCGGCCTCCGCCGATGTCATTCGCACCCGCGTGATGAGTTGCCAGTACGTCATGCCTGCCGACCCGATCGCGATCAATCAGCGGCTGGATGCCGTCGAAAAAGAAATGGCCGCGGCAATGACTGGTGAAGGCTTCAAACCAAACCAGGTGGAGTTTCGCCGCTACTTTACCATGCGTTACCGGCGCCAAACCGCCGGCGTCGAGATGCCGGGGACCTTTGACCGATTCAACGCCAAGCGATTGACGGAAATGCACGCAGCCTTCGAGAAAAAGTATCAAGAACTTTATGGCGTCGGCGCCGGCTACGCCAAGGCGGGAATCGAGATCAGCGAGATCCGTGTCGATGCCGTAGGCAAAGTCGCCAAGCCGAAGCTCAGCGCGAAACGCAAAGGCGGCGGCAACGCGCGCGCCGCGCTCAAGGGCAAACGAAAAGTGTTCTTCACCCGGCCCCAACGGAAGTTCATCGACACACCGGTTTATGATTATGAAAAGCTCTCCGCCGGCGCGGTGGTGCGCGGGCCCGCGATCATCGAGTTGCCTTTCACCACCACGCTGATACCGCCGGAACATAGAGTGACCGTCGATCCGTATATGAACTTGGTGATGGAAGTACCATGAAGAAGAATGGAGTGATGGAGTACTGGAGTGTTGGAGTATCGGGTATTCGGACTGCCTTCCGTATGGTGCTCCGATTCCGAGTTCCCATCACTCCATTACTCCAACACTCCATCACTCCCGCGGTGAGAAATTGATATGCAACATTTTGCGGTGCTCCGGCGCCTGAAGTTGTTTTGTTGCGCAATAGCCTTTTTGGGGACACTCGTCGGGGCGGTGGTTGCCCTGGCCCAGCCTGTGCGTATAGCCGTCGGCGCGGCGAGCGTCGCTTCGCTACCGACCTGGGTTGCTCAAGACGGCGGTTATTTCGCGCGCGAAGGCGTGCCCGCGGAGCTCATCTATATTCGCGGCGGGCCCCAAACCATGTCGGCTCTTATCAGCGGTGAAGTCCCTTTCGCGCAGATTTACGGGGGCGCGTTAGTGGCTGCAGGGCTCACTGGCGCCGATGTCGTGATCGTTGCGGGACTGATCAATCAACCTTTTTTCTCCATAGTCACGATCAAAGGAATCGATAAGCCGGAAGACCTGCGCGGCAAAAAAATCGGTATCAGCACCTTCGGCTCAGCGACGGATTTCGCGCTGCGCCTGGCGCTAAAAAAATGGGGCATCAAGGCGGATAGCGAAGTGAGTATTTTGCAAATGCGCGGCGTGCCGGAAATCTTGCCGGCGATGGCTTCGGGCGCGCTCCACGGCGGCGTGATGTCGCCGCCGACCAACATGATCGCGATCAGAGCCGGCTTCAAAGAGCTCGTCTTTCTGCCGCAAATCGGCATCTCGTTTCAGCACACCAGTCTGGCGACGAGCAGAAAATATTTGGCGAAGAATCGCGCCACCGCGCTGAAAGTTCTTAGAGCTTACCGCTCTGCCATCGAGCGCATCAAAGCCGATAAAGCGTTTACGATTAAAACTCTTTCCAAGTATATGAGCACCCAGGACAACGTCGTGCTGGATTACAGTTACAACACCGGCTTGCCGCTCTTTCGCCCGCTGCCCTATCCGACGCTCGAAGGCATCCAAGCAGCGCTGGATTTTCTCGCCGACAAAGATCCGAAAGCCAAGCAGGCGCAACCAAAAGATTTCGTCGATACGTCGTTGTTGGACGAGTTAGCGAAAACGCCAACCATAGAGAAGCGATGAAGTTTGCGGGCGGGTTTGTCAACTCGCCGAGACGGACAAGAACCTTCGTCCTCCTAGAGGGAACAACCAAAAAATGAAGCGTAAAACCAAACAAATCGATCCCATCCGCTATGAAATGTATCTCCATCGCTTGTGGGCCATCGGCGAAGAAGGGCGCATGACACTGCAACGGGTCACCGCCTCACCGATCGTGTCCCAAGGCGGCGAGTGCATGAGCTCGTTTTACGACGAGAAAGGCACCATGGTGCTGGCCTGCTCCGGCCATCTGCGCTTTGCCGCGGCGACCTCGGACGCCATCAGAGACTTGATGCGCCGGTTCGAAAAGTCGCCGGGCTTTTTCGACGGTGATCAATTTTTCTTCAACGATCCCTACGTCGCCGGCTCGCATACCTACGACATGATGATCGTCAAGCCGATTTTTTATCGCGGCGAGTTGATCGCCTGGACGGCGACCAGCACGCACACGGCCGACACCGGCGGACTGTTGCGCGGCGCGGCTCAGGAAATATTCCACGAAGGCATTTGTGTGCCGGGACTCAAGATTGTCGAAAAAGACGAGTTTCGCGAAGATGTGTTTCAAACTTTGACCGGCATGTGCCGCGATCCGCAGTATGTCGGCCTCGATGTGAAAGCGATGATCGCCGGCAATAACATCTGCGCTAAGCGCTATCTCGGCCTGGTGGATAAGTTCGGTCTCGAATTCGTTCAGCGCGCCGGCGAGAAAATGATCGAAGATTCTGAGGCCAAATCGCGCGCCAAGCTGCGCTCCATGCCTGACGGCACCTGGATTACTCGCCAGTACGTCACCACGCTCGATCGCAAGACGCGCAAATCGGTGGCGCAGCAGCTCTACTGCACGATGACAAAAAAGGGCGACGAGTTGCATTTCGATTTCACCGGCACCAGTCCGCAAACCGACACCGATCACAACTCCACCTTGCCCAGCACGATCGCGCACCTTGCGCTTGCCCTCACCAACACGCTTTTCTGGGACGTGCCCTGGAGCGACGGCAAGATGCGCCCGGTGAAAATTCACGTGCCCGAAGGCAGCATCCTCAATTGTAAATATCCCGCGGCCTGTGGCGCAGGACCGCGCATCGGCAACGTGCTCGTCTCCACCGTCTGTGAAGCTGTGGCAAAGATGATCTATGCCTCGGGACGCTACGACGACGTCAATGCGTCGACGACGGGAAATTTGGAATTCGTCGGCGGTCCCGGCTATTTCTACGGCGGCCACACCCGCGAAGGCATCGCCGTCGCTCAGGGCCTCTATGATATTCACGGCGCCGGCATGGGCGCCGCGCCGCACCGCGACGGCGTCAATACCGGCGGCCACATGAATATTCCCTCGGCGGGCATCACCGACGTCGAGCGCATCGAGATGCAATATCCCTTTCTCTATTTTACGCGTTCGCACAATCCCGACGGCAGCGGCTTCGGCCAACACCGCGGCGGCCTCGGCAGCTATCGCATCTATCTGATCTACGGCTCGAAGGATTGCAGCGTCGACTACAAACCCTATGGCGGCGTAGCGCAAGGCGGCTTCGGCTTGGCTGGCGGCTTTCCGACCGGTATCGGTGCGACACGCGTCATGGTTGAAGCTGGATTGGAGGTCCTCGCCAGAGTTAAAAACGGCGAGCACCCGACCGGTCACACCATGCGCGCGGGCCAGTGGGGAAAATCATTTCTACCGGAGGGCGTGCCGGAACGAGTTTCGTTACCGGAAGGAAGCTTGCTCGTCGACTACGTTGCCGGCGGCGGCGGCTTCGGCGATCCAATCGACCGTGACCCCCAGGCGGTGCTGAAGGATTTTGGCCGCGGCTGGCTGAGTCGAGCAATCGCCGAACGGATCTACGGGGTGATTCTCTCCGCGGATGGAAAAGCGATCGATGGCCCGGCGACGGAAGCGCGCCGCAGCGAAATTCGCGACCAGCGAAGGCGCGATGCGCAACCGGTTTCCGGAAAAACCAGCAGCGTTTCAGCCCGGCAGCAAAACGGCTGGCGCCGGCTGCTCAAATTTCACGCCGCTTTGGAGATCTCGACAGACGGCAAACAAAAGGTGATCCGCTGCGCGCGCTGCGGTCATCTGCTCTGCAACGCCGCAGAGAACTACAAACTCTACGCGCTTCATCGCGTCACGCACTTGAGTGAAGTGATGCCGCCGCTCCCGTCCGGCGAGCCATACATCGGCGAGTATCATATTTACACTTGCCCCGGCTGCGCCACGCAGCTGCAAGTCGACATGTTCAGCCCGACGCTGGGCGGCGACGCCGTGTTATGGGACACGCGCATCGACGCGGAGCGTCTGAAGAGCCGCTAACCGGCAACCATCGTCCCTGAACGGAGAAGTTTCATGAGTATGCCACGCCTGCGAAACCCTCTATTCCTGTTGTGGGTTCCCTTCGTCTTATCGGTCCAATTTTCATCCGCTCAAGAAAAGATCACCCTGGGCCTCACCACCCGCAATGGCAGCACTTCCTTGCCCTTCGTCATCGCCGAAGAAAAGGGATTTTTCAAAGCGGAAGGTCTCAATGCGATCGTCGTGATCATGCAAAATCAGGTCGTGGTGAACGGCGTGGTTGCGCGCAACGTCGACTACGGCGGCACGTTTTCCAACTTCGTCGGCGCGGCGCTCACGGGTTTGCCCGTGCGCATCGTGATGTCCGCCATGGACGGGTCGGATCACTACCTGGTGACGAGCCCGAATATCAAACGAGTCGAAGACCTCAAAGGGAAAAACTTCGGCATCAGCAGTTTTGGCGGCACGCCGCACAGTGAAGCGATCATGATCCTGCGCAAGCACGGGATGAACCCTGAAAAGGACGTGACTTTTCTACAGATCGGCGGCAGCGCGACACGCTTCGCCGCCATGGAAAGCGGCGCCGTGCAGGCCGCCATGTTGGTGCCGCCGTTTAGCAACTTCGCTACCAAGCGCGGCTTTAATCAATTGATGTCCTTCAACGAGATCATGAACATCCCCCTCGGCGGACTCGCCGTGCACACGCAGAGAATGAAAGAAAAACCCGACGAGATCGTCAAGATGATCAAGGCGGTGTTGAAGGCTACTGATTACATTCGCACCCGCAAACCGGAGATTCTCTCCTTTGTGGAAACCAAATGGGGGATCAAAGAAGCGGACGTGCGCGAGAGCATCTACAAAGACATGGTCGGTCTTTTCAGCCGCGACGGCATGGCCTCCGAAGACACCATGAAGAACGTCGTTCAGTTGGTGCGCGACACGCGCAAATCCAAAGACGACAAGACCATGGCCGATATCTTCGACTGGAGCTTCGCCAAGAAGGCGCAGGCCGAGTTGAAGATCAAATAATCCGTGGGCATGCTTCGCTACGATCCACGACTCAAAGGGAGAGCCCGTTCACTGCGAGCAAACCTAACCGATGCGGAGCAGCGCCTTTGGGCTCGCCTGCGCCGAAAGCAAATCCTAGGCATACAGTTCTACAGACAAAAACCAATCGGTAACTACATCGCCGATTTCTACGCGCCCGCTGTGCAACTGATTGTGGAAATAGATGGTTCACAACACGTCGAGCCTGCACAAGTCGAACACGACAAACACCGCACGGCGTACTTCAACCAAATTGGCGTACGAGTATTGCGCTTCGACGATCGGCAGGTCTTGTTGGAACTCGAATCCGTAGCCGAAGAGATCTTTCGAGCCGTAGAAGCAAATCCCCCTTAATCCCCCTTTGCCAAAGGGGGAGATCTCCCACAGGCAAAGTCCGCATTCGGCGGTTCGGTTGTATTACCCCTCTTTAAAAAAGAGGGGAAGGGGAGATTTGTGTACGTCGATGCTGGGCAGTTTCACTCACTGCCCCAGCTTCTTAAAAAACCCTTCCTTCTCCAATTCGTCCATCAAGGAGTGATCGACAAACTCCTCCGGCTTGCGGTTTTTGAAATCAGGGTTCTGCTCGGCGTAAAAATTGATCGTGTCGCGCACACCGTCCAGATTTACGCGCGGCGGAAAGGAGAATCGCGGCGCAAAATATTCGTAGGTCGTCCTGACGGTTTCCGGATCGTCGATGCGCATGCGGTTGGCGAAGACCTTCATCGTTCGGTTGCGGTCCGTCTTGATGACGTGAATCGCTTCGGCGTAGCCGCGCAAGAAACGCTTCACCCGATCGCGATTGTCTCGGAGCGAGCTGCCTTTTACGTACAGTGAAGACTGTGTGAAGTTGGCGCTCATGTCCCCCATGTCCGCCAGAATGCGATAGCCCGCTTTGGTTACTATGGTTAAATGCGGCGGCGAGAGAATCGTCGCATCGATGCGTCCAGACATGAGCCCGCCCATACGCGTCGGGGCATCGCCGCCGATAATCACCTGAACATCCGAAAGCTTCATGCCCCACTCTTTGAGCGCCAACTGCAGCGCGAGATCGTTGGAGCCACCGTAGTTAAGGATGTTTACTCTCTTGCCGCGAAGATCTTTGGGACTGCGGATCTCGGGTTTGGCGACGAAGGCGTAAGGAAACTTGTTGTAGGATGCCGCGATGACCTTTATGTCGGATCCTCTGACCGCGGCCGCCAAGGGACCGGTCGCCGATCCGGTTGAGAAATGAGTGCTATTTCCCAGCAGCGCCGCGACGGAGCGCGCGGCACCGGTAATCATCACGATTTCCACGTCCAGGCCGTGCTTTTCAAAGATGCGCAAATCTCTGCCGACCCAGGTCGCGCTTTGAAAACCCGCGTGTCCGCCGTAGTCCGCGATGAGCTTCTCAGCGGCGTCGGCACCGGGCACGGCTAAACACAAAAGTGCAGTAAGAAAAAAGGGGGTTGCAAATCGCGTCATGACTATTGTCTCCTCAAGCCGATGCGGATCTATTAGTAGATTGGAATCGGAAAATCCGCGTGCACGCGATAGTAAAGATCTGCTGAACTTCGGTCAAGAGAGCAAGCAAATCTGCCTACAGAATACTAAAAATCCACGATCTCACTCCGACACGAACCGGTGTTAGAGATCCGGTAGCTCGATCAGCGCACCAGCACGATCGCGGTCTGTGTGGCTTTCTACTCAGTCACTGCCATAACGCCGGCGCCGCTCGCGAATCAGATCCGCTCGCTGTCGCAGAACTTCTTCTCTACTCAACGGATCGTAACCGCAAGGCCCGTAGAAGTCGCGGATATCACCGTCGCTTGGATCCTTCAGCTCCGGACGATCTGAAAAAAGCGTATCTTCCCGAATCGTCGGGAATTTCAAATGGCAATAGACCCCGGCGGCGTCAGGAGCTTTGTAAATAACACCTTGAGCCGCCCCTACGGAGGAAGTCATCGACAAAAAGATTTCCACGAAACACAGCATCGTGCCAAGCGCTTTGAGCCGGATCATACACTTCCCTCCTGTCGGTATTTTTTTGGCCATTGGCCAAGATCCTATTCATGACACCCATGCAGTCATACAATCAAATCCGAAAACTCTCCGAGTTACTCTATCCGTCGGCACAATGGACATTGAGCGGGATCGTCCGGCCAATTCTATTGGTCGTTTTGTCAATTGACGTTTTTCACCCAATAGTGCTATATTTAGCCTAAATCAACGTAATGGGTTACGATTATGGAAAACGTATTAACATTGAATCAAAAGTCGCAAATCGTTATCTCCAAAAACATCCGCAAAAGCTTGGGACTAAAGCCCGGAGACCAGCTGGCCGCGGCCGTAGAGGGAAACAAGATCGTTCTGCGACCAAAGCCCAAAAGCTCAGCCAGCCGCTTGCGCGGTATCGGCAAAGGGACCTGGGGAAGCAAAACCAAGATCGACGCCTACCTCGAAAAACTGCGCGATGAATGGGAACGCACTTAAGTTTCGCCGGTCCATTGAAAAGCACAGAGTCGTCGGGGTCGATACCGCGCCGTTGATCTATTTCATAGAGGACGTAACGCCCTATGCCGATCTCCTCCATCCAGTATTTGATCGATTGGAACGTCATGCCTTGGCCGCTGTGACGTCCACTATCACTCTCGCAGAAATTCTCACCAAACCGCTTGCCGACAAAAATTTCACTCTCGTCGACGAGATCAAGTTCACGTTAAAGACATTCTCGACCCTTTCCATGGTCGCCATCGACGAGAAGTTGGCCGAAGTCGCGGCACTGGTCCGAGCTCGTCATGCCATCCGCCTGCCCGACGCTCTGCAGATGGCCGCCGCGATTCAAGGTGAAGCCACGCTGTTCATTACGAACGACAAACGCCTGAAAAACGTAGACGGAATCGAAGTGCTGGTACTGTCCGAGTATATTTGAAGTCGGCAACACCGCTACTTCACGCTCGTGTTTCCAACATTCCGCTTTCAGCAATATCCAGCTGTCGCTCGCCTATCGAATTACTTTGTCCGCCCGCCCCAACACCCTCTGCGGAATCGTCACGCCAATCTGCTTCGCCGTCTTCAGATTGATCACCAGCTCGAACTTCGTCGGCTGCTCGACGGGAAGATCAGCGGGCTTAGCTCCCTTCAGGATCTTGTCCACGTAATATGCGACGCGCCGGTAACTGTCCGCCAGGTCCGCGCTGTAGGACATGAGCCCACCAACGTCTACATCTCCTCTGCTGCCGTGCACCGACGGTAGCTGGCTCTTTAACGCAAAGTCCGCGATCCGTTTTACGTTAGCACGCATTAGCTGGCCCGCAGTGATCACATAGAGTCCATCCGGGCGATCCTTCTTTAGCGCAGCAAATACCCTCTCGAAACCGTCCGCATCTCGTACCTCCCAAGACCGAATAGTCAACCCCAGACTACGCGCCGCGACTGGGAGATCCTCTTTCACCTCACGTGCAGCACCCGGAAGGGCCGGATCGTAACCGCGACACGGGCAAGTTTGGGAATCACTTCTTTGAGCAGCTCCAGCCGCTTACCTCCTAATTCCCTGCCAAGGGTTGTAATGCCGGTGACGTTGCCGCCGGGACGGGCAAGGCTTTCAACAAAGCCTTCTTTGACAGGATCGAGCCCCTGGCCCATCAGAACGATGGGAATCGTCTTGGTCGCATTCATGGCCGCCTGAATCACCGCGTC
>WNFR01010245.1_pt1 | contig 10373 bp, 8 predicted proteins | sample 5400221 | NCBI WGS metagenome assembly WNFR01 (sample SAMN13153357, study PRJNA577476) | soil metagenome | isolation source: 40 cm soil under Madrone tree | place: USA:California | collected 2016-06-14 | reverse complement strand
CGGTGCTGGTCGATCCTGACAAGATTCGGCTGCCGAAAGTATCTTCCTTCCCGAAGGATCAACTGTGGACTCGGCGCGACACGCCGAGCTCATGGAAAGACGATCCGATTCTGGCGGCAACCCAGGAAGCCCTGTTTCCGACCATGCCGTCCGATGTGCAGGAAGGCTACATCCGAATCGATCCGAATCCGCCCAAGGCGGACGGGGCGGGATGAGCGATTCGAGTTTCGCGTAACGATCAGAGGACGCGTGAGGAGCGAAGGATGAGCCGGTATCAGTGGCCGAGGTTGCGGAAGAACCAGGACAATCCGAGAGAGCGGATGAGGTACAACGCGCTCAGCCGCGGCGTGATGCCGGCCGAAGCACGGGCTACGCGTGCCATGCCGTTGACGGCTCCCAGGGCCGCTCCGGCAGGCGATCCGTTCCTTTGGGTTCCGATCGGGCCCTCGACAGTGCTCAAGGGACAGGCTTCAGCCAACCCGCGAGTGGCGGGGCGCGTCCGCGACATTTGGGTCAGCCCGGACGGTATGCGCGCCTACGCCGGGTCAGCCAATGGTGGCGTGTGGTTCAGTTCGGACGCCGGGAACTCGTGGTCACCACTTGGCAATTGGCTCCCCACTCCATCGGCCGGCGACATCAGCACACCGGTGACATCCTTAACCTGCGGTTGTTTGCTGGTCAGCTTTGGCGGTGACGCCTCGTCGGACGATGTGTATGTCGGGACCGGTGAACTGAGGCGCTATTACAATCATATACAGGGAACTCCTGGAGAACACCTTGGTGGAGTGGGCGTGCTGCATTTGGCAGATGCCGTTCCCCTGGTCCTGAGCAATCCTTTCACGAAGCATTGGAAACGCGAGGGCAAGAATCTGTTGGGCCGTGGCATTTATCGACTGGCACGCAACCCTATTAATCCGGACGTGTTAGTAGCCGCCACCTCCGTCGGTTTGTTTAAACGTGGCACAGCAACGTTCACCGAAGATTCCGACTGGGCGAAGGTTTCGGTTACTCCGTTCGACTTCCTTGAGAACTCAGGGAAATACATCACCGACGTTCTTTGGGTATCGACCATGCCCGCGCCGCGGTTGTTTGTTGCGCTGACGGATGAGTCCAGCAACGCCGCCGCTCAATTGTGGACGACTGACGCGGGGCCAGACGGACCATACACCCCAGTGAATCTGCCCCAGCAGATCCCGTATGTCGGGTCATTGCAACGTATGACACTGGCTCAAGCACCCAATGACCCGACCGTCATCTACGCGCTGGGCAGCGGCCCGCGGATGTGGCGGGTCGACGGTGTGACTGCAACCGAGGTGAAGAACCTGCCCAACACTATGTTCGGAACCTCAGGCGGCGACCAGTCGCATTACGACATGGCCGTCGCGGTTCATCCCGACAATAAGGACATCGTTGCGATAGGAGGAGCGGCAGCCGGATCGGATGGCGCGGTGTTTCAGTTCACCGTGGGGCCGGCTGCCCCGCCACCCGGACTGCAGACGAACTTCAACCTGGGCAATCAGGCGAGTCCGTGGAACGACCCCACCTTCATTGGAAATGGCGTTCACGCAGATATTCATCAAATCCGCTATGTGAAGGTGGGAACTGACATCCACGTGTGGGTAAGCTGCGACGGCGGCGTTTTTCGCTCTGCGTTCGGCGGACAACGCGATACGTTTGTTGCGCGCAATACGGGTCTGGCCGTGGTCGAGACCGGGTACGTTGCAAGCCACCCGGTCAACGACGCGTTTGTCGTGGCCGGAGTACAAGACAATGGCGTGCTCATACGGATCGGTGACACGCTATGGGCAAATGATGGAGGAGGCGATGGCGGCGGCGTGGCGGTGAATCCGGTGAAGAATCGGTATTACGTCCGGCAGATATTCAACTCGAAGTGGGCGAGCAACGGTGCCTTTTCGCAGCCGGTGAACCGGAGTACAGGAGGTGCGTCAGAAGGCAACGAAGAAAAGAAAGCTTCGTTCTACTCGGGATGTGATGTTCTCCAGATCGGGATCAAAGCCAGCCTCGTCGTCGGAACCAATCGCATATGGCTGGCCGACGATTGGGATCCAGACTCGACAACCGGAACAAGCTGGGCGACGTTGCCGAGTGGAAAGGACCCGCGAACAGGTACCGGAACCGACGAGAACAAAGATACCTACGGCGATCGCACGGGCAAAATCGTTTGCTGCAAATGGATCGACAGCAACCGGGTCGTGGCCCTGATGCAGCCGGACTATGTGCAGTACGGCACCGATTCGGCGGTACTCATGTACACGCGCAAGAGTGCCTCCGAGTGGGAACTGAACGTGATCTCCGAACACTCAAACAAGAAATCTTACTTCGGCAACGGCGATATTTCCCAGCCGAACTCTTCCTACCTGCCGCCACTGGGTGCGTGGAGTGATCTGGCGGTTCACGACCTCACATTCGCACCCAATAGTTCCCTTTATGTAGCCGCCACTGGCGATGGTACTTCGGACCGTATGGATACGCTATGGTGGTACAACGGCAAGGACACTTGGTGGCCCACGGGTCTCAGGCAAAATGGTACCAAGGCGCCTGCCTACGCCGTCGTAGTCGACCCCTCGGATCATTCGGTGGTTTATGTAGGAACGGCACTGGGTGTTTGGAGCGGCGTACTCTCCTTTGTGGGGGGCAATCCCCAATGGGCCTGGACGACGCTATACAACGGCCTGCCCGAAGCGGCGGTACAGGACATTTCGTTCTACCGCAACCCCCCCACCAAGATTTTGCGGGCGGCGATTCAGGCTCGCGGAATCTGGGAACTTGATTTGAGCGCCGCTCCTCTCCCTTCCAAACGGACGTACCTGCGCGTGCATCCCAACGACTCCCGGCGGGGCTCAGCCACAGTTCTGGACAATCCGATGAAGGACGGCCCGGTCGCCTGGCGCTGGTATGCGAGTCCCGATATCCGCATCCGACCCGCGCCGATTGTCGCTCCCGAGGCGACTCCCCAATTCCCGGGTGGACTGATCCGCGGCTATCAGCTGTGGATATTCCAGACTGCTTTGCACGCCATCGATCCGCTGTGCCGTCCGACGGGAGACAGCGACGCGTTTTTCCTGGAGCGGCTTAAGCACAACGATCCCGCCAAGGGAACGCTGATCGACAAGCCACGATGGGATGCGGTGGTGAATGCCACCAATGTCTTCGCCCCGCCTTGGGAAGGATCAGAACCCACCGAAGCCGACCTCTACGAACTGGTGGTCGAGGACGGAATTGATCCCGAGGCCGGAGTCGTTCCGGCGCCCACTCCATTCTTTCTCTGGCCGGCGCCGCCTCCGGTGGCGCGGGTGCTGCGTCGCAAGCACAAGGTCGACGTGCTGGTGCACTACCGCGATCTCCACCCGTTGGCCAAGGACCAGGTTCGGGTCACTCTTCTGCGACGGCCGCTTCCATCCGACGTAACGCAATGGGGCACCATAGCGATCTCGGACGCATGGAAGGCGGCTATCGAACTCTTGATGTCGGGCGGGCCATTCGGCGGGGCATTGCCCGATAGCTGGGAACTTGCGGACACGGGTTCGATCACCCGGCCCCTCACTTCCGACATCGATGCGCGCACGCCACGCGTCGCCACCTTCGACACGAATTTTGTTGGCCTGGCGGCGCAACAATTTGTGGTCTTGCTCGCGGTCGTACACTCTCCGAATGACAAAGTGACTGCTGCGAGTTTGGCCGGAGCTACTCTGAAGGATCTGGTCCTGAATTGCCATCAGGTGTGTGCCCGGGTAGTGCAACGCGATCCCAATGGATGATTGGAACCGCCTTGTTTCTGGTAAAACGTCAGATTTCCCTTGAAGCGTATATCCATGAGGGAAAGCCAAAGCTGGTGTTGATGTGAACTGCCACTTTCAGATCGTGCGTTCTCGCCGCTCTCCAGAAGGAGAGCCGGCGCTACCGTTTCGCCCAAGTCGTTGGCAGCGCATCAAGATTTTTTGCGCGGGGATTACTCTTCTTCTGTCCGCTGTGCTGATTCTGGTGGTTGCGATCACGGTCGGATTGATTCTCGCGACCGTCGTCCTGATGATACTTCTCGTCATGGTGGCGGGTTTGATCCTCCGAGCACGTCGCAACAGAGGACTCTAGAAACTCCCAGGAAATCCACTGCGTAAGGTACCAGTGCAGTTCCAGCATGACCTGCGAGCCGCCGTGCCAGTACGAATGATGATCCTATGCCATCATTTTTCTTCGATTTCTGGATTAGCGAAGAATTGGGAAAGCGTATCCGCTGGCCTCAAGCAGGCGATCGCTCCGCACCAGTTGCTCCGCCCGGACCAGGAGATCGAGATCGCCCCCATCCCTCGTTCCCGGATCGCCAAACAATCGCTGCGAGAGCGCAACCCCTTTCCGAGGCATCAGGTCGATTCTCAATTTGGCAAACACCCGGTTGATCCGTGTCTCTCACGACTTCTCAAGTACTTAGGCGGCCACGTTAAGTCGCTCAATTCCTTTAAAACACTGAATAATCCAGCACTGACAAAGCCGCGCTCTTCGCTATTATTAATACGAAGCCAGGCGACCGGGAAAGACCCATGGCCGATACGTTGAAGTCGGAGGGGGCAAAAGAGAGTTCCTCGTTAGGTAGACCGGTTTTCTGAAAGCATTCTCGATTAAGATCGCGGGCAGTAGATGGCGAATCATTGCCCTTTCGAAATTCAGAGACCGTACCGGACCTATTGTCGCCCATGCGAAAGTTATCCAGAAACGGGCTTGTGGTCATTGACGGGCGCACACTGCTTGTAGTTCTTGCCCACGCCTTCGAGGATCTGTGAATGTGGCTGTGGAAAAATAGAAAGAATCTAATCTCGCATTCATTAAGGAGCAACGATTCAACGGCTTGCGTTTCTGGATTTTGATCCATCGCAGCAGGCCGTTTGCACCGAAAAGGGGCATTGACAATCTTTGAGCAAATCTCTAAGTTTGCTTGCGTCGACGGCTGAAAGGGTTGGCGTAAATAAAATTTTGCCAGTCCAAAGTAGGCTGAGTGGTCAGCTTGGCGGGGTAACCCGAAGAGCAGCCAGACCTGAAAAAACCGACGGCTCTGCGAGGGGCAGTTGGGGTTTGGGACCGCGAAAGCGGTGATCGCATCAAGGGCTGTGACGGTGCATGCGTCCACGCTGTTGGTCTCCTCGCAGGAGCTGACGGCTAGAGCATAACCAATGTCACAGCCTTTACCTTTTCCCAGCTTTCTCCTCCTAAGTAACCCTCGCAAAAGCGGTTCCACAGAAACCCGAGATGTCCTGTTGGCCACGCTCACCAGCCTTTCACACTAACGAGATCATGCACTTCAGTCGCGGTTGCGATTGGTTCTCCGATGATCCCTATGCCCCAAAAATTAGCCTTCGTGCGTTGACGATCCCAACTCTCCATGACACTGAGTTGGCATCACTGTTTGCGAGTGCCGGGGATCTCGCCCATTTTGAGGCTGGTTGCCCGTCCAGCGTCGAGAGTGAAATCAACATTCAGTCCGCTAGTGCTGAAGAAGGAGGTCGCACTCGACGGAAAGAGTTCGTACTTGGGATAAGACCCCAACCCTTTGAGCTCCGCAAATAACCTGTTCCCGGTTCGTGTTATCTCGTACGTGACTGGCTCAGCCGACGGTCCCGGCGGCAAAGAGTAAACTCCGGCCAAAACATCCAGTTGTGCCGTGCTGAGTGGAACTACTTCTCGTTCCGTTTGCTTGAGTGCAGGCCAGTCGTACTCACTGGCAATACTCTTGATCAGGCTGCTGATGACCCAGTCGGCCCGGTCTCCGTTCGCCATGATCACGGCCCCTTTCCCAACTGCCGGGAACATCACCACCTGCGCGCGGAATCCGAAGTTCGAACCCCCATGAGAGAACTCCAGGCTTGGACCGGTCCCCTCAACTTCCACTCCCAGGCCGTAGGGTGCCTTTTGAACGGTAAGCATCTCGGTCGCAATCCGTTTTGAGAAGAGTTTGTTTTGTTCTCCCTTCCACGCGCTGGTGATTGCAAGCTCCCACTTAGCAAGGTCCGTTGGCGTCGTCCATAGACCACCAGCCGCCATCTCTGGTTGAATGGGCCATTTGCCTTTCACGACGGTACCCTCGCCATCATGACCGCTGGCGGCCTCTGCCCAACGCGCTTGCGGAAGAGGTTGCTCATAGCTGCTAGAGGTCATTCCTACCGGTGTCAGTACCAGCCGTTTCATTAGTTCTGGAAACGGTTGGCCGGTGACATCTAGCAAGAGCTGCTGCATCACTTCGGCCCCTCCGCCCGAATAACGGAACTTCGAGCCGGGAACGAAATCCACGCGAATCGGCGGATTATTGGCGGGCTTCTCCCCGTTGAGGATCTGTAAGAGGCTGGGGAGCGGCTCGCCGACTCGATACCCTGCAAAACCGCCCACAGTCAGCCCTGAGCTATGACTGAGAATTCTCCGAAGTGTGACTTCTTCCTGCGCTTGATATTCGTTGTAAGCAAGCTTCCAGGATTTCAGGTAATCATTCGGACTTTTGTCCAGCGAGAGCCGCCCGGAATTTACTAAGACAAGAGTGGCCGTCGCTGTGACTGCCTTGCTGATGGACTGCGCCTCAAAGAGCGTTGAGGTGCTCACTGGATCGGCTGTACCAGCCTGTTTGACCCCAAATCCTCGTGCCCAGTCGATTTGACCGTTGTCAATAACCGCAATACTGATTCCTGGAACATGGCTCTGAGCCATCCCTTCGGCAAGCGTCCATTTCTCCGGAGGCTGCCCCTTGATGGCGACCGGCGGCCGCAATCCGCTAAGGACGCGCTCAATCCGAGCCTCCGGCGCTCCTTGCTGGCTGACTTGCGGCTTCGCAATCCCGGTTGCAATCGAGAACAGAATCAATGTAAGTGCTAAGTTTTTAGCACATTGGAGTATGTCAATTCTTTTTACATGCATAGGCTCTTCTTAAGCTCCTGTTTTGAGGTGTGATTCTTTGCTACGAACTGCTGGGCTACTCCGCCGGCCGGCGAAGGAGTCGAATGTTACCGTTCACAACCGTCGCTGAGATACGTGGACCGCCTGATCCGATAATCGCCTGAACGATTCTGGGCGCCTTCATGGCCGGTCTCACGCCGGCTGGCAGGGTTGGTGTGTTGTCGTTCAGAGGAAAATCGGCGTCGACCGAACCTTGAATCACGTTTCCATTGAAATTCGCGCCTTCTTCGGTGGCCAGTTCGAATGTGATATCGCCGCTGACGGTCGCCAAATTGCAGTCTGCACTGGGATGGTCGGCCCTGATGTTTCCGAGAACTGTGCCGCCAGCAAATTGCAGTCCCTTGGGTACATAAATCACGAATTCCGTCGCAGGCTGGTCTTCCCGAATCCGCGCTGTCTCTTCGTCGGGCTCGCAATAATTGCGTGATTCACCAGCCATTGTAACGATGTCGCAAAACTTCACTCCACTTGAAGTAGCGACTGCCTGAATTTCGCTGCGGCTGGGATTGTCTGAACGGGCTTGCACACGAACGGTACCGTCCCTGCTCGGTAAAACTTGGATTGACCCGCGTCCCAGGTCCACTTCAATCGTCTGGTGGTCATGCATCGTCGCGGCCCAATGAAACTCTTCCGGCTGCGAATTCCTGCCCGCGCTAGACTCCGTTGGCACGGAGCGCATCTTCGCCGGTGTTCGACCGGTCAAAAGCTGTGCCGCGCCAGCGCGAACTTGTATAGCTGGAGCGGCGATCTTGATTGGTCCGACAGGAACCTGTATTGCCGTGGCCGTAATCTGTACCGCACCGGCGGCGAGTGCCACCAACAGCATGGGAAGCACAACCATAAACCTGCCAAGAATCGTCGTCGAGTGCCGTGGCGTTCGCGGATTCACTATGGCAACGAGCCTTTGTTCCAGTTCAGAACGATACTCGGCGAGTCCGACTGCAAAATGCGCTGCAGTTGAAGCTGAACCTCCACGCGCGATTTCGAAAAGATGCGTTGCATAATCGGCTCCGCTCGTACCGCCCAGCAGGACAAAGTCGTCGCACGCTCGCTCCCGCTCAAGACGCAGTTGATGAGCGGCAAACCAGACCAGAGGATTGAACCAGTAAACCGCGCACGCAAACTGAGCGAGGCTTTGCATGTGCAAGTCGTTGCGTTTTATGTGCGCGAACTCATGCAAGAGAACGGCGCGAATGCGAGCCCGGGACCATCGATCGGCAGCTTCAGGCATAACAATAATCGGGCGCCACAGGTGAAGCACAACCGGCGTTGATACTGCCGCGGATTCAACGACACACAAAGACCCGCTAAGCCCTGCCTCCCTCGTCAACTGCTCCGCATCTTGAATCCAGGAATCCTGTATCCTTCGTGTTGTTCGATAGAGCTGCCAGGCGGCCAAGTGCCCCATCAGCACATAGCAAAGAACTGCGACCGCTCCCGTAATCCAGATCCAGGTCGCAATTGTCCAGGGTGTTAATCCACTCGGCAGGAGATCCTTTGGTTTGCCCGCTGCATCCACCCCAATTCGTTCCGTCGTGGCAAAACTCGGAGTGGTCGATGGAGCGGCTTCTATGCGGGCGGCGGACGCGAGCCGTGCAAGTGGCGCGGGGGTGGCAACACTCCAGCGAGGCGTCACAATCGACTCCGGGGTGGCTGCTGGTTCAGAATAGGTTCGAGACAGCTTCATATTGGTGTCGAGGAGCCTTTCCAGCCAGCAACCAAAGCTCACCCGGCGTTTTCCGTCAGCGACATCGACTCCGTTTTCAAGTTATTAGAGCAAGAAGGAGTCCGTTGCGTCTGGGACGAAGCATTGAGCGGTGTCCGACGTTTTTACGCCAATGATCCGTGGGGAAATCGACTGGAGTTCACACAGCCCACATCCCGTTGACCCAGACTGACCGACCACTTTAGTCAGTTCTGGCTGTCGCAGAACATGGCAACAAAGGCGACACGTCCGCAACATTGACCATGATCCGCGTGCAAGTCCTCAGTATTCGAATTGAACTGGATGACTAAATGCGAAAAGAATTCCAAGCGAAGCTGAACGGAGACGAGTCGCGCACTGATGCAAGCGCATCGTTCACGCTGCCCTTCGACACGCGGGGTGTTTGGGGCAAAGCCAAAGTACCCGTGAAAGTGACCATCAATGGATACATTTGGCGCAGCACTGTCGGAAACGGGGGCGTGCTTCGGTATTGCCGGACTCGTAATAGGACTGTCAGCTAGATTCTGATTCAAGGGAAGACTCAGGGGGGTCCAATTCCACTGCGCGCCGGGCCTCGGCTAGCGCTTCGTCAATTCGGCCCCGCTCGGCGAGGTTGATCCCCACTCCGGCTCCTCCAGATCAAGACCCACTGACCGATCATTGGACCATGGCTCCGGCTCCTCCAGATCAAGACCCACTGACCGATCATTGGACCATGGTAACTGGACCCGTTCTCGATGCCACCCGAGAATAGTGGCTCACCCACCAATGGACCCGGTAGAAGAAGGGCAACGATTCGGGCGTCTGGCCATTACCGGGCGGACCAGCGGCCAGAGATACCTGCCAAAGGAGGCACTAATAATAATGAAAGTTCAGTGTCGTCTATTCGCGATTCTCGCTGGTTCATGCTTGCTTGCGGTTTGCGCGCTGGGTGAAGCCGTGCCTGCTGCGAAAGGCAAAACTGCGGTTGAGGAGAAGGGCTTCACCCTGACGGAGACTTATGAAGGCAGCGCCGATAGCGATGGTTTCATCAGCGATATCAACTCGTCGGCGGGCTATGTGTTCAATCCACACTTCTCGATAAATATGGGTGTGTCATATCTGTTCGTCAACCCATCTACTTCGAAGACGGGCACGACTTCCGCGTTCGGCATGGGGAACCCATCGTTAGGTTTCAGATACTCGAGGAAAGGGCCTGTGCTTGATTTCAGCGCGGGTGTGAATGGAGCGTTTCCGGTAGCGAGTTCTGCGAAGGGGTTGAGCACAGGCCGCGTGACCTTTGACTGGGACAATCATTTCGCTCACGGCTTTGATCTCTTTACCCCGTTTTTCGATTTCGGCGTTGCCAACTCGGTTCCTGACACCCGATTCCTGAAGCGTCCTTATACTTCTCTCGGCACACTGGCGCACTTTGAGGGCGGCTCTGAGATGGACCTGGGTGACAAGTTCAGTGTTAGTGCTTCGGGGTATTACATACTCCCATGGGGCGCGCAAGAGATCTTCGTTCGCGGCAAGAAAAGCTCTCCCGGTTCAACCAAAGGGGGCGTGAGCCTGACGCGGGACGACGGGATCAACCTCGGACTCGATTACAACCTCACGCGCTTTGTGGATTTGAGCGCGGGCTACAGCTACAGTGCGTACAATGTCGTTAATACGGTTTCCTTTGGGGTTGAGTTTAATGTCGCCTCGTGGCTCAGGAAACACCGCGGGGAGTAAT
>WNFR01008506.1_pt1 | contig 10374 bp, 12 predicted proteins | sample 5400221 | NCBI WGS metagenome assembly WNFR01 (sample SAMN13153357, study PRJNA577476) | soil metagenome | isolation source: 40 cm soil under Madrone tree | place: USA:California | collected 2016-06-14 | reverse complement strand
GTCGGCTCTTTTCTGCTTTCGCTTGATGGGCGTGGTTCAGAAACCAAGGGGCAAGTGGATCGAGGCGCTTCAGCGCATGCGGCTGCACCAAAAGTATCCGCCGATAATAGTCTGCCACATGGTTTCTCGTTTTCATGACCACATCCCTTTGTTTCGAGAATCCGTTCGCGGTGTGAGGAATCCACCGTTCCTCGGGTAAACCGCTGCCCATCCCTAATGATCAAACCATTACGCGAATCTGCGTACCGTAAAAATACGTAACCCGGTCGCGGACAGGGGTCGCCGACAGGATACCCAAGACTTCGGGAGCGAACATTGAGTGCTCGAAATTGAATGCAATCAACGACGCAAACGGCGCAGAGGCAGAGCTAGGGCTTTCCCGAAACAGCCATGCGGAATGTTCTTGAGACCGGCCAGTACAGAAATAAAGTGCGCAGCGATTTTATCGGCGGGGTACGCAGCGGCGTGAATGGCACACCGACCTTTTTCATCAACGGTGTGCGGCATGATGGTGCTTATGATTACGCCTCCTTGGTATCGGCAATCCAAATGCGTTTCGCCGCCGATACGACCACATAGCGGATTTGGAAAACAAACCTGTCCGATCAACGCAAGGCCCAAAAAAGGCTCTTTCGAATTGACAATGGTCAGTGCTGCTCCGAGGTTCGGGGATTATGCCCGCAGCTATGCTTAAAACCTCAGGAGAGACCCATGGCTGCCTTCACAGGATCCCGAACGCCCATGAAATCCGGCATTGCTGCGATTATCGCATCGCCGAGTAGGTATGACCACGCTCTTGGGGCACGACGACGCTCTCCGGACTGGATCATTTGGCCGGCGCTTGCGGTGGCGCTTGCGACCGGCATTGTGCTGGCTCCGGGCCCCGCTCGCCCGCAAACCGGAGTAGCCCTCGTCAAGGTAGATCTTTCGGTCGTCATGCAAGGCTATCGGCTAAGCAAGGTGATTGGCAGCAGCGTTATCAACGACAAGAACGAGAAGATCGGGACCATCGATGATGTGATCGCGGACAAGGACAAGAAACAGCTGAATTTCGCAGTGCTACAGGTGGGTGGCTTCCTCGGTGTGGGCGGACGTCTGGTGGCGGTGCCGTTTGACAGCCTTGTCATCGACGACAAGGAACGGAAGATCACGCTGCCCGGCGCGTCCAAGGACGAACTTAAGAAGTTGTCCGAATTCAACTATCCGGCTTGATTGAAGCCGCTGCCTGGAGCACGCGATGCAGGAATCGTCGGACGATATCCTGGAAACGGTCCGGACTCGCGAGGTGACGGGCGTCTTCCATTCGCGGAAGGCGCTCGACGCGACCGTGCAGGAGTTGCTGGTCTCAGGATACGATCGGGCCGACATCGACGTCAGCATTTCACCCGATGAGCTGCAACGGCGCTTGAACTACCGGTCGATTCCTCCCGAGGACCTTGCCGACGTCCCAACCGCGCCGCGAGAACCGTTTGTCGGCGAAGACGATGTGATCATCACAGATGCCGTCGCCGGCAGCGTTGTCGGTTGCGCTGGCGCGCTCGCCATCGGCTACTATCTTGCTACGCGAAATATCGGGCCGCTTTCCACTGTCCTCTTCGCGGCGCTGTGCGGGTTCGTTGTCGGCGGCGGCGCGGTGTTTTGGGCGCGTCGACGGCTGCGGCGAGAGCGCGCGCGGGGATTGGAGAGGCTTTCGGAAGCGCAGGGCCTGGTAATCTGGGTGCGCGTCCATTCGGAGGAGAAGGAAACCGAAGCCCAGGAAATTCTGCTGCGGCACGGTGCCGAAGCTGTCCACGTTCACGAGATCGAGCTGCCGAAACGGACGGAGGATCTTCCGCTCGGCTCGGTGCGACCTGACCCCTGGCTAGGCAACGAACGGCTCGGGTAGCCATAGCGCTGCTTTGCAATGATCTGAAGTCGCCGGTCCGCGGGTCGCACGGTTTACCGGAACATCCGGCGACGCCGTAGCAACCGGCGTTGCGGCGGAGCCCGTTCACGACAGACGATAAACTTTCGGGCGGAAGTTGATGGTCGTCATGGCTGTGCCGGTCACCCCTCATAAATTGATTGCGATCGGTAACACCATCAGCTGAGTCGCAAATGCCTTTGTACAGACGAGGAGCCAATCATGAAATCCGATGAAGAACTAGAACGCGATGTCCGGGACGAGTTTAAATGGGATCCCGTTCTTGACGCCGATGACATTGCCGTCTCAGTCAAAAATGGCGTTGTGACGCTGGCGGGCTTCGTCAAAAGATACTCCGACAGGCTTGAGGCCGAGATTGCCGCGAAGCGGGTCGCCGGAGTTAAAGCCGTCGCCAACGATATCGAGGTCAGGCTGCCGGCGATCGATCAGCGTCCCGATCCGGACATTGCGCGAGATGCGGTGGCGGCGTTGAAGACGGAATTGCCGATCTCTTATGACCGCATCAAGGTAGTCGTCAGGGATGGCTGGGTGACCCTGGAAGGCGCGGTGGAGTGGCAATATCAGAAAACCACCGCTGAAAACGCCGTGCGAAAGGTGAAGGGCGTAAAGGGCGTGACTAACGTCGTCACGGTGAAACCCAAGGTAGAACCCGTAGAACCCTCAGAACTCAAGCGCAAGATCATGGAAGCATTCAAGCGAAATGCCGAGGTGGACGCCAATCGGATCACCGTCGAAGCCAACGGCAGCGAGGTGATATTGAAAGGCACCGTTCGCTCCTGGATCGAGCGCGAGGAAGCGGAGCGCGTCGCCTGGTCGGCGCCCGGCATCACCAAAGTCGAAGACCGGATTGTGATCAGCCCATAGGATGGCTGTTCTGTTCGCGCCAACACAACACCATTGTCAGCACTCACCAAACCAGAAGGAGAATCCCATGAGGTTAAGATCACTGGTTCCGTCCCGAGAGCCCAACGCATTGATGCGACCCGATTTCGGATTGTTCGGCCTGCATCGCGAGATCGACCGGCTGTTCAACGAATTTGTGCAGGGCGGAGGCGGCGGACAATCAAACATCGTCCCGAGCATCGAAATCTCCGAAACCGACAAGGCACTCGAGGTCACCGCAGAGATGCCTGGTCTCGAGCGCAAGGACGTCGAGATATCGATCGAGGACGACGCCCTCACCATTCGCGGCGAGAAGAAGATCGAAGAAGACCAGAAGGACAAGAACGTTCAGCACAGCGAGCGGACTTATGGTGTATTCCTCCGCGTGCTGCAGTTGCCTCCCGGCATTGACCCGTCAAGCGTGCAGGCAACCATGTCAAACGGGGTCCTGAAGATCACGATCCCGAAGCCGGCCAAGCCCGAGCCGAAGAAAATCGAGGTCAAGGAACCTTCGCAGGCCGAAGCCAAGAAAGCCGCTTGAGGTCCCCCGAGCGGTGGCGGGGCGCGCTAGCCGTTGTTCCTCCCGACGCGCGCATGGCGCGTCCCGCGTAAGGTCGAAGACAGTCTGAAGCGATGCCGTTGCGCTCCCGCGGCGATCCGCGTCGCTGAACGCATCGAAAGCGTTGCATGCATTTCTAAATAAGGAGCCCGGTCATGGCGAAAGCAATTGGCATCGATCTCGGAACCACCAACTCTTGCGTTGCCGTGATGGAAGGAAACAAGGCCAAGGTCATCGAAAATTCCGAGGGCGGCCGCACAACGCCATCGATGGTCGCCTTTACCGATGATGGTCAGATCCTCGTCGGCCAGCCGGCCAAGCGCCAGAGCATTACCAATCCGGAAAACACGATATACGCCATCAAGCGGCTGATCGGCCGGCGCTATGACGACCCGATCACCAAGAAAGACATGGAGATGGTGCCCTACCACATCGTGCCTGGCGACAATGGTGACGCATGGGTCGAGGCCAGAGGCAAGAAATACAGCCCGAGCCAGATCAGCGCCTTCATTCTCACCAAAATGAAGGAAACGGCAGAAGCCAATCTCGGCACTACAGTAACGCAAGCGGTGATCACGGTACCGGCCTATTTTAACGATGCGCAGCGCCAGGCGACAAAGGACGCCGGGCGCATTGCCGGACTTGACGTGATGCGCATCATCAACGAGCCCACCGCAGCCGCGCTTGCCTACGGACTCGATAAGAAGGGAAGCGGCAAGATCGCCGTCTATGACCTGGGTGGAGGCACCTTCGACATTTCGATCCTCGAGGTCGGCGATGGCGTGTTCGAGGTCAAGGCGACCAACGGCGATACCTTCCTCGGCGGGGAAGACTTCGACAAGCGGATCATGGACTATCTGGCCGACGAATTCCGCAAAGAGAATGGGATCGACCTGCGCAAGGACCGCCTTGCGCTGCAGCGGCTCAAGGATGCCGCCGAGAAGGCCAAGATCGAGCTTTCCAGCTCGACCCAGACCGAGGTCAACCTGCCGTTCATCACGGCGGATCAGAACGGGCCGAAGCATCTTGCCATCAAGCTGTCGCGCGCAAAGCTGGAAGCGCTGGTCGACGACCTGATCCAGCGCACGGTCGACCCGTGCAAAGCTGCGCTAAAGGACGCCGGTCTGCAGCCGTCCGACATCAGCGAGGTCGTGCTGGTTGGCGGCCAGACCCGGATGCCGAAAGTCCAGGAAATCGTGCAGCGACTCTTTGGGCGGGAGCCGCACAAGGGCGTCAATCCCGACGAAGTGGTCGCCATCGGCGCCGCGATCCAGGCCGGCGTGCTGCAGGGCGATGTCAAGGATGTACTGCTGCTCGACGTCACGCCGCTGTCGCTCGGCATCGAGACGCTAGGCGGCGTGATGACCAAGCTGATCGACCGCAACACCACCATCCCGACCAAGCGCAGCCAGACCTTCTCGACGGCCGAGGACAATCAGACCGCGGTCACCATCCGCGTGTTCCAGGGCGAGCGCGAGATGGCGGCCGACAACAAGCTGCTGGCCCAGTTCGATCTGGTCGGTATCCCTCCGGCGCCGCGCGGCGTCCCGCAGATCGAGGTTACCTTCGATATCGACGCCAACGGCATCGTCAATGTGTCGGCCAAGGACAAGGCCACTGGCAAGGAGCAGAGCATCCGGATTCAAGCATCCGGCGGCCTGACCGAAGCCGACATCCAGAAGATGATCAAGGAGGCGGAAGCTCATGCCGAAGAAGACAAGCGCCGCAAGGAGCTCGTCGAGGCGCGTAACCAGGCCGATGCGGCGATCTATAGCACCGAGAAGGCCCTGAAGGAGGCGGAAGGCAAGATCCCCGCCGACATCAAACAGCAGGTCGAGCAGGCGATCACCGATGCGAAGCAAGGTCTCACGGCGGAAAACCCGCAGTCGATCCGTCAAGCGACGGAACGTCTGCTGCAGGCAGCGTCCAAGATAGGCGAAGCCCTAAATCGCGCGGCCTCGCAAGGCGCCAGTGGCGCAGGCGGACAAGCGGGATCGTCCGGTTCCAGCGAAGACGTCGTCGATGCCGAATTCGAAGAAGTCGATCCTCGCGACCGCAAGGCGTCTTGAAGCTTTGACGCTTCAGATTGCCGCGTGGCGGTGAGAGGCGGGAGTATGACATGGCGACAAAAACCATGGACGACGATGTCGACCGTTCAGCTACGGTCGAAAGCAAAGCCACCGATCTCACGTCCGAAAACGATCTCACATCTGAGATTGCGTCGTTGCGTGAACGGTTGCTGCGGGCAGTGGCCGAGACCGAGAATACAAGACGTCAAGGTGAACGGCGCGCGCAAGATGCCCAACGATACGCGATCGCGAACCTTGCCCGCGAATTATTGCAGGTCGTCGACAATTTGCGTCGCGCCCTCGATGCCGGCGCGGCTGATGCGGAGGCGCGAAAGGCAACCGGATTGATGGAGGGCGTTGCGGCCACCGATCGCATCTTGACACAGATTCTGAATCGCTTCGGCGTCCAGGAAGTCAACGCTCTCAACCAGCCGTTCGATCCCAGCAAGCACGAAGCGGTGATGGAGACCGATCAAACAGAACAGCCCCCCGGCCGCGTGGCCCAGGTTCTGGAAAACGGCTACATGCTTCACGACCGTCTGTTGCGGCCGGCGCGCGTTGTCGTGGCCAAGCCCGCGCAACCATCGTCGCAGGCGGCAGAACAATGACGCCACATTCGCTCGGCTTTGCCGAGGCGCAGACAGGAGTGGGCATTGGCCGTGGACCCTTACACAACACTGGGCGTCAAAAAGGACGCTACCCAGGACGATATTCAGAAGGCCTATCGCCGCCTGGCGAAGAAGCTGCACCCGGACCTAAATCCCGGCAACAAGATTGCTGAAGATAAATTCAAGGAAGTTTCAGCCGCCTACGATCTCCTGAGCGATTCTGACAAGCGCGCGCGCTTCGACCGCGGGGAGATCGACGCTTCGGGCGCGGAGCGCCCACGCCAACAATACTACAGGGATTTTGCCGATCAGGGTGGCTGGTCCGCCTACACGAGCAACTCAGGCTTTACCGATTTCGGCGAGTTCGCCGGGACCGAGGACATTCTCTCCGAGATCTTCGGCCGCCAAGGCCGCGCGGGCCGCCGGCGGGGCCAGGACGTCCGCTATCACCTCGAGCTTTCCTTTCTTGATGCCATCAACGGCGGCAAGCAATCCATTGTTCTTCCTGACGGCACCACGCTGGACGTCAACATTCCGCCGGGCACCCGAGATGGCCAGATCCTGCGTTTGAAAGGCAAGGGCCGCCCGGCGCTGGGCGACGGTCCGCCTGGCGATGCGCTGATCGAGATCAGCGTCCTGCCGCATCCCTACTTCACCCGCAAAGGCGACGACATCTATCTCGACTTGCCGATTTCCCTGAAGGAGGCGGTGCTGGGCGCAAAGATCAAGGTGCCTACCCCCAGTGGAGCGGTCACGGTGACGGTGCCAAAATGGTCCAACACCGGTCGCGTTCTCCGGCTGAAAGGACGTGGCGTGCCGCGTTCCGATGGCAGCAAAGGCGATCAATATGTCAAGCTGATGCTGATGCTCCCGGAAAAGCCGGATCCGAAACTCGAAGCATTCGTCGCGGGGTGGCAACCTGTGGAGTATAGTCCGCGGCAATCCATGGGAGTGTGACAATGGAGACCCAGGAATTCATCGGTCGATCGCACCTTGATGCCCCGACATTGAATGCCTGGGTCGAAGCGGAGTGGCTGGTGCCTGTCATCAGCCGAAAGAAATTCGTCTTTTCAGAGGCCGATCTCGCGCGGGCGCAGTTGATCCAGGATCTCAAGATGGATTTCGGCGTCAATGACGAGGGCATAACCATCATTTTGCATCTACTCGACCAACTGTACGGGTTTCGCTGCCTGGTGAGGGATATTCACGCGATGGAAGCGCCCGATCGAACCATGGATTCCGGATGACGGGCGCTATGCGAAAAAGGGCCGACGCCTCAGTGGAATTGATAGCGGAGGATGGCGGTTAGCGGAGCCAGATCCGGCAATTCTTCCTTCCGCGCACCCATCACCCTGGCTCCCGTGTACAGCGCCCGTCGCGCGATTTCGTCGACGACGCTATAGGTATCGGCATCGTCGGAGGCCGAATATACAACGCTCCCATCGATGTCGCTGACAAGGCCGGGAATAACCGCATCGAGATCGACGAGAAGCTGTTCAACGGCGCCTGCGGTTGCAGCATGCGCGGCGTAGGAAACGTCTGTTGTCGCACGTCGTGGCTTCAGCTCGTCGTAGAGCGCGATCACGGCCTTCAGTTCGCGGGAATAGAGACGGTCGAGAATCGAGATCGCGGCGTCTCCCAGCTCGGCGTCCGTTATCAGGCCCGGATTTCCATCGATCATCTCGTCGGCCAGCCTTGGATAAGTATTGATCGAACGGAACATCGACGCGAGCGGCTCCTCGGCCGCAAGAACCAGCGGTGCATTCCGTCCGGCGAGTACGCTGGATGTGGCGTGCTCGACTTTCCTCACATACTGATGCAGCAACACCTTCTCGCCTTCCAAGTTCTGCAGCCTGCGGCGCGGAGCCCGCACGTGGAAGGATGGGCGCCTTGTCGCCTCCTCCACGTTGCCGGGCAGGTCCGGAACCTGCAGCCGTTCCGCGGGAAAGTTGGCGAACGCGTGGACGAGCCGGACACTCTCTTCCGCCAGCGCAAGCACGAAGACATCGTGCGGGGACGTCATGGCGCGCATCAGTGGCGTCAGATGAAGTCGGTCCGCCACCTCGGCTAGGGGTTTTGGCCGGTCGGGAAGGCGGAACATTTGCATCATGCTCGATGTGACAAGCACCGCCAGCCCATTCGCCTGATAATGCCAGAACTCGTCGATCGGGTCTGGTTTTGCACGCTGAAGCTTTCTGATCTTGTCTTGATCCTGAACGTCATGTTCAGGACCTGCGAGATGCTCGAACCGCTCCTCGAAAACGGCGATTTTTTTCTTGTCGGCGCCGGCTTCCTTCAACTGCGACAGTGCTTCCCTGGCGATATCCTTGAAGGCGGTGCGATTGACCCGGGCGTCATCGCCCAACGGAGATGTCGGCAAATACAGGGAAATGCAAGTTTCGCCCTTGATCTGCGCAAGCGCCTTGAACTCCGCCAGGGTCGGAATATCGATGTGAAGCATCGCTCCCTCGCTCCACGCCGGCGTGGAGATATTCGTTCGGTTCTGATTGAGATGTTGCCCGAAGCGCCCCACCCCAGCATTGATGGCCATCAATCACGGCGGCTGCAGCAGCGCCCACGCAAATGTGCAGGTAGCGGCGAACCCGAGCAGGACGTGACCCCATTCCAGCAACCCCCAATCCAGCATCCACTCCCGCACTAGTTTGCGAACCGGCGAGAGAGTTCTTTCCGGCGGAATGTTGCAGAGCCAAACGTTCACCGGCACCATCACAAAATAGGCATACGGCCAACTCGCGAGGATCGTGGCGCCGCCAATGAGCCAGCGTACGTCGCCATCGGCCCTGAATTGGATGTAAGCGAGAATTGCCGAGATCACGGCAAGAACCGACAACAGCAGCGTGCCGCGCCGATTGCTTAGCCTCCATTCCTGGATCATCGCGGGGCTGCTGAGCTTAAGCCGAGCAGGCTGCTCGACAATACCGACGTAAATCGTCGCACCAAGAAAACTGGCCGCGGCAGCGAAGGCGTACAAATCGGGCCGCATCGTGCTGGCTCCTGACGCGGGCGCCCAATCAGTGCGACATGAACGCTGGAACGGTCATCGACTTCAGCATATCGCGGGTCACGCCCCCCAGAATGACCTCGCGCAGCTTGGCGTGGCCGTAGCCACCCATCACGATCAATGTTCCGGAAATGTCGGCGACATAGGACAGGATCGCCTTGGTAACATCGAAGTCGGCCGCCGGGATCGTTACGATCTGGACCTTGACGTCATGGCGGGCGAGATGTTTCGCGATTTCGGCGCCGCGAATTTCGTTCGGGGGGCTGTTGGTCTTTTCGTTCAGCACGATCAGCAGGTCGACCGTCGTCGCCTTGACCAGTAGCGGCAGTCCATCGTTGATGGCGCGGGCCGCGGCGCGGCTGCCGTCCCAGCAACACACCACACGGTCGAGCTTTAGCCCCTCTTTCTGGATGTACGGCACCACGATGAGCGGACGTCCGGACTGGAATAGCGAGGTTTCGATCATGTCATCGTTATCGACGCCGTTCGGCTCGGATTGCATGAACACGCTGAGATCGAAACGCCGGGCGAGTTTCGACAGGATCACGGGCGCGGACGTCCCTATCGCCTTGAGCAGGCGGTGCTCCGCGGAAATCAGGCTGCGCCTGGCGGCGGCATCGAAACGTTCGATCGCGGCCAAAGCGGCTTTCTCGCTTTCAGCAATCATCTGGGCGAGAAGATCGGATGGAATTTCCAGCATCATGTAGCCGGGCAAATCCGGCGTACATGCGAAAGCAACACCGGCAACGTGCGCGTCGAAGGTTTCGGCAATAGTGATGGCAAAATCGCGGGCCGGATCGCGCGCGATCCGGTGCTCGAGATGGACAATAATGTCTTTGATTATTGAAAATGCTCCGTAGCGGACGTGAATCCGTCAGGGGAGCATTGTCGAGGTCCGTGCTGTCGTGGCATTGATGCCGGTCAACATACAGGGCCACTGATTGATGATGCGGTGGTACCCGCCTCGCCTGACTCTGTCGTCTGTCGGACGGCCGCGGAAAGAAGCCTGGCATCGCCGGAACGCCAGGTCTTCTTTGCCGGCATTGCGGTTGAATGCCGCTTTCGTCAGTAGCATTCCTCCACGCGGCGAATGCGCCACCGCCATCCGTCCCAGATCTGTTCGCGCCGGACGTAACATGACGGCCCGGCATAGACGACGGGTTGGTACCCATAGCTGTAGTATACCCTTGGCGCTAGCGCGGCGCCAAGAATGGCCCCTGCCGCCAAGCCTCCGACAATGGGGGCGACGGGAAAGCCACGATGATGCCATCGAGCGTCCGCCGCCGTCGGGCTCGCAATCGCACCGATTG
>WNFR01008504.1_pt1 | contig 10375 bp, 11 predicted proteins | sample 5400221 | NCBI WGS metagenome assembly WNFR01 (sample SAMN13153357, study PRJNA577476) | soil metagenome | isolation source: 40 cm soil under Madrone tree | place: USA:California | collected 2016-06-14 | reverse complement strand
CATACTCGTAAGCGGGCTTAACTTGCGCCAGAGTAACTCGGCCTCTGTCGCCACGTGGCTGTACAAACGCTACGTCATCTCGAGCCCATTTTCATCCTTCGTTGTGGGCCCACAGAGGACCATGCCCTACTCGTAGCGGTTGTAGGAACCGGTAGCGTCGGAACTGGTGGAGACGGCGACGCACTGCGCTGTCTGGGTGAAGGTGGTGTTGTACTGCAATTGCGTTACGAGCCACCGCCCGGCCAAATGGTCATAGAGGACCACCGGATCGCCGCCATCCGCAAACGTGGGCGTGCCTCCGCCGAATTCGCAGAGACCGCCGAAGCCGGTCCAGAGCGTGTGGATCGCAACCGGACCGAACTGCAGCGCTCCAGTCGGTTTGTCGTAGACGGCGATGGTTACGTTCACCATTTGCACGAACTGCTTCGCGCCGACAGCGCCATTGGTGTCCGGGGGCACAAACGCGAAGCCGAACAAGTTGCGATTGTCCTGCGCGCTCTGCCCGTCGAAGTTGCTGAGGAGGGTGACGCCGGTAAGCGGGCCAGCGAGCGGCGCGGCCACTGGGTCCGAGTTAGGGTTACTGATCATCGCACCAGTCGGGCGTGCGGTGGGACTCTGGGTGTCGCTTCCGCCCCCTTTGGACGAAGCGCCAATGGCCATTTGCGAAAAGGGCGGCGAAACGTCATGGCGAGAGGCCTTGATTACATCCGGGCCGCTCGCAAGAGCGACCGGTCCGTACAAGAGAAACAAAACCAGCGAGAGGAAGCGCTGCGGACGGACAACGACATTGGCTAGCGTCAAACACACCACCTGAAAAATATTGCTCGTTGAATTGCGATTGCTCATGAGAACTTCTCTTTTGTAATCGTCATCGCGGCGTTGCCCGGGAAACTCGGCGAAGGGCCTTCGTTACGGTTTCGGAATCACCACGCTGGCCACCACCTGTTGCTGATAGTGATTGGGGTTGGAACCATCGTCGTAGGTGCTGACGAACGTCGCATAATTGGTCGATCCGGCGGTGGCGTTACCGAAGTAGTCGCCGATGAAAGTGTAGTCGTTGTTCGACGCGGTACTCGGATGCGGGGCATTTAGCTGCGGGTCCCAAGTGTGGGCGGTCAGCCGGATATTATGACCGATCGGAGTCAGGTCTGCTCGATAGAACTGGACGGCGGCGTTTACGCAGTAATTGGACGCACTGTAGGGCGGCAAGCTCCCCGAGTAGTTGGGATTCACGGTGTCGCGGCTAAGGCCAGCGGCCGTCGCCTCGGTGGTGCCACTCGCAGGGCAGCTCAGCCGACGATCATAGAAGTTGACGCTGATGGTCCCGTCCGCTGCAGTCGCCAGGTTCGGCTGGAACTCGTCGATGCTCGGGTAGGTATTGTCGTTGACCTGAATCGGGGAGGTCCAACTCTGGCCGTCGTCAAAAGAGGCGCTCAGGATGATGTTGTCGAACCCGGTGCTGAAGTCCTCCCAAGCGGCATAGAGCGGGTAACGGCCTGCCACAAGTTGCCTCCCGACTCCGAAGGTGACCGCGATGCCGTCTCTGAGCGTGGTGTTGGAGTAGCCGGGCCCAGGGTAGGGTGGGAGCTGGATCGCGTTCGAGATGACCAGTGGTCCCCGCCAAGTTTGCCCGCCATCTGTCGAGAAATCCACCGTGTGGGTGACGCAGCATTGGCCCTTCTTCCCCGGGAACTGGTCGACGGTCGTCCACACTACGCCCGAAGGGCCGACGTGTGGCAGGAGATCGGTGTTGTTCTGCTTCGAGTTCAGGACGGGAAGCAAAAGAGGCGTGGTCCAGTCGGTGTGCGTGCCGTTCGGCAGCGCCTTGGCAGTTGAATAGAATGGCTTGCTGCCCAAGCCATTGAAGTTCACCCACATGGCGTAGATCGTGTTATAGAACGGACTCGCCGGGTTATTGTCGATCGTGATCCATTGCTTGTCGGGCTCCTGCCCAAAGCTGGCGTTGGTTGCGAACGCGATGTCCGGCTGCCCGTTATGCGTGGTGATCCACTGTCTGGCGCTCGTCGCGCCGTGGGGACGAACCGCGACACTGATTGCCTCGTTCACGACGCTGGGATTTGGCTCCTGGCCAATGTTGAACTGCATACTGCCGTCCGCCTTGTAGGCGAACTGATATGGGAGAAGCAGCTCATAGTAGTTGCCAAAGCCGTCGAAGGCCCCGACTGGGTCAGTGTTGTCGGTCCAACCCTCGTAACCGGGTATGTGACCCTGGACTGGCCATGTTTTTCCCCCGTCCCAGGATTCGTAGAAGCCCAGAACGTGGTTATAACCCTCCGCGCTGGCGAACCATTTGGTCGACCCAATCACGTGCCTTGGGTTGGTAGGGTCGACTTGGATATCGGATTCGGAGTGGTTGTTGACCTGTACCGGGGCCGATGCCGGGAACCCGGCGTCGCTCCCTTGCTGGGTAGCATACGGGCCCAGATCCTCACCAGTGGTGGCGGCGCCATTGCACAGTGTCTGGCCGGAGTACCAGTCGAGAGGACCGTCGCTCACGGTGTAGGGAACTTCCGGTGTGTAGCAACTGACCTGCTGCGTGGTGGCAAAAACGTTCGTGACATGATTCGTCACGAAGCTATTCGTAAAAGAGCTGTCGGATTGCGTTCCCTGGGGCACGTTTCCTACTCCTGGCCCCACGGAAGCGGCGCGAGGCGAGTCTCCGTAGTTGGCGGCGAGGGCAACCGCGATGGCAAGCAAAAGTAGGGTCCGGATCATAGGCACTTGCCCGAGATTCGGGAGATGAATGGACAGGGGAAAGAAATGCTTGAGCCGAAACATATTCACCTCGCAAGCGTATCGGTAATTTGACGGTCGTGTTTCGAACGTATCGCGCGCCAGTGGGGGGACATCTGCAGCGCGGTCGGGGAGCATAGTGCTTGGTCCTTTTGTTGTCAAGATATTACACGATTGAAGAGTGATTCAAGCCGACGTCAAATACCTGTGGCGGAAATCGACGTTCGATTCACTACCGACGCTATCGCAAAGAAAATCATCGCTCAAATCCACCCGTGGTATAAGCATGCAACGAGTCCGCTCGCGAAGCGATTAGGAAAGCGCGTTACGGGAAGATGCCGGCTTTGTAGTCGCTGAGGATTTCATTTGTTTACGGCGCGCTATAATTCGACAAACTCTGTTTTAGTGGCCCGACGCTACCTTGAGTTCTGATGCGGTGTCACGAAGAAAAACGGAGAGCTTCGAGGCAAATAAGAATGCCACAGTTGAGAAAAGTAGAAACGCTCGATGTCATGGGAGGCCGAATGTCCAACGGAAACGCAGCGAACTGCCTTAAGTCAACGAGAAACGGAAGCAACGGAGAGTGCGACCCGAGCAGAAAGCAGATTTAGGAGCTAAGGGTGACGAGGCAGTTCGCGTTCAGGCTGCCGGTTTGTGGGAGAGACCCGAAGTTTGTCCGCTATTCCTTCAGCGATACGGGATCGGACACATTCTTCGGCGATTTCTTATCCAACCGGGAGATTAATTCGCGGCCCGAAGCCGGGACGCCAACCTTGCCTTCGCGGACAATCTCCTTAGCGCTAAGGCTTCGGCCATAGAGCTTTTTGTTCGCACTGCCATCAGACCGGAGCGTCGAGCCTTCGAGCGAGATGCCTGCGAACAAGCCGCGTGAACGAGAATAGCTGAGGACTTCTGCCCTCATCACGATGTCAGTATCCGCCGCCGCTGCACGCCCCTTAGGCCCCGCCGCTGCGGAGGCGTCGGCGCCAAGCTTCACTTTGCTCCCCAAGATTGAGTTTGCCCCTTTGGGATTCATGACCAAGAGGACGAAGTCCGTGGCCTCACCGCCCAATTGAAAACCGATGTTTGCACCTTCGAGCGCGAACAGTGCGGGAGCGCTCCAATGCCCCGTAAAGTGCTGGCCGGTCCGGCAGGTGATCGCACCCCGGCCGAAGTCACCTCCGATGCCGATCGCGAACTTCAGAACCGTGGGAATCACAATGACGCATTCGGCCTTGTTGAGCAGGTCCTTCGGAATCCCATCCGGGATGTCCATAATCTCTTTGAATACCTGACCGCACGCTTCCAGCCGCTTTTGCTCCCTGCTTTGATTCGCGCCGAAGGCCGCACACGACATAAAAATGGCTACGATAAAAGCACCAGCTTTTCTCATTAGCATTACTCCAGAGCGTCTATCCGATTCTTGCGCCGCCGCCTGGAAAACAACAGCGTGCCAATGTTCGGGGTTGCCCTAATGTGAAACTCGTCCGTGTGAAGAGCGGGGTCGATAACACGACACATTCCTACTGGTCATAGCTTGTGGTGACGTGGAGTTTCCCACTAGTCTCGAAAGACATAGTTGGACTAGGAGAGAATAATGCGAACAACAAGGTGGGTCATTACCTGCGGTTTGGTAGGGTTTTTGCTAACCAGCAATTTCGCACTCGCCCAGGGTCACGGAAACGGGCATGGCAAGGGACACGACAGGCAAGGAGACGACGACCAGGGTGAACATTATAAGGACCGCGACCGCGAAGTGATTCGCGGATGGTATGACGAGCACAGGAGCGACCTTCCGCCAGGTCTTGCCAAGAGAGATCAGTTGCCCCCTGGGTTGGAAAAACAACTCGTCCGACGCGGCACACTCCCGCCCGGACTCCAGAAGAAGCTCCAGCCCTGTCCTGAGGACCTTGAGCGGCGCCTACCTCCGCCACCTCCGGATTGCGCGCACGTCCTGATTGGGGGACACATTGTCCTGCTGAACCGTAGAACCAATTTAGTCGTGGATATCTTCCATTTCGAAGGTCGTTAAGCGCAGAGATAACATCGCCTTTTTCCAGATTGAAACCGCATCGCCAAACGAGGCACACGCGCGATGTTTTTGATAGCCCAGTGCGCTGTGCGGGCGCTCCTCGTTGAACTCCTTCTGCCACGCGGCGATCTTGCGCCGCGCGTCCCACAAGTTCTCGAACCAACTCACATTCAAGCATTCATCGCGCAACTTGCCGTTGAAACTTTCCACGTATCCGTTCTGCTGCGGCTTCCCCGGCTGAATGTGCACCAGCTCGATGCCCCGTTCCATGCACCAGGCCAGAAAATGCCGGCTGGTGAAGTCCGGCCCGTTGTCGCAGCGAATCGGCAATGGGTTTCTCGTGCGGTCAGAATCATCTCCAGCGCTCGCGTCACGCGCCGGCTGGCAAAGCTGGTATCCACTTCCAGCGTCAAACACTCCCGGGTGCATTCATCCACCACGCTCAGCACGCGGATCGCTCGTCCGCTGGCCATCGCGTCGTGCGCAAAGTCCGCGGCCCATTCCTGGTTGGCCGCCGTAAAAGCCGGACGCGGCGAACCCTCGCGCACGAGCCTCTTGCGCTTTCCGGCGCACCGCCAACCCCGCTTCCCGGTACACGCGAAAGACCCGCTTGTGATTCACGCGCTCTCCGCTGCCGCGCAACAGAACATGCAAATGCCGGTACCCAAACCGCGGTTTCCTGCGCGCCAGCTCCACCAGCCGCTCGCGCAACGCTTGGTCGCTGCGCGTGCTCTGGTAGTGAAAATTCGATACCGCGATGGCCATCAGCCCGCAAGCCCGTTGCTGGCTGGCTTGGTAGTTTTCCCTCAGCCAGCGCACTTCCTCCCGCAGGTCTACGAGCCCCATCCGTTTTTTGAGATCACCACTTTCAATATGTCCTTGTCCAGACTTAAATCGGCCACCAACTTCTTCAACCGGTGATTTTCATCCTCCAACTGTCGCAGCCGCTGGCAGAGAAGACGCAGTTCAAGTGGTCTCCCTGCGTCGAAGGGAATTGCCCCCTGATCGCGATACAACACTTGGAACTAGTAGGCCGTGCAGAGCCGCTCGTCTTCGACTGGGAGCGCACTCTAGCAGCAGCGTCGTTTCCCCGTTTGTCCATCATCGGTGTTGCACCGGGTCTTGGTCCTCAGCGGACTCGACTGAGTTTCGCAAGCCACCCTTTTTCTGCCACTCATTTTCCTGGGCACTGCTTCAGGCTAATTCCTGCGTCCTGCAGCTTCGCGTCTTCTGCTTTCCCGGTTCCGCCCTAAGAACGTTGGGTTCCCTCCCATAAAGCAGCCGCTCGCTTTGGAAGCAGAAGCCCTCGCTTCTGGGTGCCCCAGGAAAATGGGGCAAGAAAAAGGAGAAAATTCAGCTATGTCTTACCTATATGTTAAGTGGAATAGGTTTTCGAGCTGATTGCCCGCCGACGGTTGAGTTATTAAAGCACGGCTTGAGTCTCGCTGACCACTCCTGAAGCGAAGGCCTGCGGAGCCGGAGGCGAAGCGTTTAGGCCGCAGCGAAGGGAGGGGCCAGCGGGTCGTGCCGACGACGGCCACTCATTTGGGCGGCAGAGACAGAACAAAATCCAGGCCGCGTTGAATCCAAGATCTAAGTTCCGAAGTGGAGTGGAAACCTCGAGAACCTACGTAGACAAAGCCTCTCATTGGTCGACCGGTGAAATCCATGGGCCGCGCTTGGGGCCGAGAGAGTGCTTCATGGTAGGCGGCTGGGCCCGTACGGACGACAAGGTTCTCGCCCAGGACGCCACAGCACATATGACCGTTCACCATGAACGCCAGCCCGCCGAACATTCGCTTTTCCACGAGCGCAAAGTCGCTGCTTAAAAGTCTGCGAACTCGTTTCGCTAAAGTCTCATCGAATGGCATAGTTCACCTGCGTGGCGGTGAATCTGAGTTCGGTCGCCCGAAGAATGGTGCGAGCCCTGCCTTCAAGCAAACGGGTTCTCATCGGCGCTACGGCCATAGATCACCGGAACCGGGACTTCTAACAATCGAAGGTAAACCGACAATTGACCGCGGTGGTGGTACCAGTGGTTGAGCATGATCGTTCGTAGCAACCCGACGCGAGGAATAGCGAAGACTTCTTTCCCCCTAGACGTCAGACGCCAGCTTCCCATGGCAGTCGATTCGCTTACCCCACCGAGATACTCTTCGACGGCTTTGGTGCTCGCATCGAGAGCGGCGAGAATCTCTTTCGCGTTGCTTGGAGCGGGCGGATCAAAATTCGCTGCGGAGGCGTCGAACTCATCCAGCTGCGCAAGTTTCGAGAGGTTCCCGGGAATTGTCGCGATGTGCAGGGCAAGTTGGCCGAGCGACATTGATTTGGGATGAGGCTTCCACGCCAGTTTGTCGGCAGGGACGCGTTCGAGGACTCGCTTGGTGATGACCGCCTCCTGCTGGATTTCGCTCATCATGGGTTTCAAGCATCTTTATCATTTCTGCGTCTCCCTTCCTCACTAAACGATTTTGGCGCCCTTCGGCGGCTTGATTTCGCCGACCGTCTGGTAAAACCACGTCTGATATCCGAAGGGATCCATGATTTTGAAGGTCCGGTCGCCCCACCACTGATCCGTCAGCGGATCGGTGATCTTGACTCCTCGTTTTTTCACTTGATCATGGAAAGCGTTCACATCCTCCACCTCCATGTAGATCTCAACCGGACGTTTTGAGAAAGTCAGGCTTGTGCCTTCGATCTTCTCTTGCGGTCGTGTAAGCATCACCTTAGCGCCCCCGAGCGTCACGGTGCAGAAGTCAAGCTGGCCGTCTTTGCCCAGCATGCCCATCATGTGGCTGAAGCCAAGTTTGTCGACATAGAAAGCACGCGCTTGATCCACCGAATCAATGGCAATCATTGGCATTAATTGTGCATTCTGTTTCACTGGTTCCTCTCCTTGTCGGCGTCCCATCCGTTCTTCGCTTTTTCAGATTCTGTCGGGAAGTCGCGATTCAGAGTACGGGGCATCCTCATTGCTTTCAACTACTTTCTGTAGTAGACAATTATGTGATGCGCTGGCAGGAACTCGAACCACTGGAAGAGATCGGGCTTACGTCCTATGAGCGAAAAGCCCTTGCAGCTCTTATGATTCAGGGCGTGGCAGACGCCGACTCGCTCTGCCGAGAGGGTGATGTACCCTCCTCCAAGATCTACCTGGCGATGGAGAAACTCGCCGGGCTGGGCCTCGCGGAGATCCAGCCCACGCGCCCCAAACTCTACTCCGCGCTTCCGGGCGACGAGGTTGTCAACCGCCTGATCGAAATCTCGCGCCAGCATGCGGAGCAGTTTTCCAAGCGCGCAGAGGCGCTAAGGGCCGCTCTCACTGCGCATCCAGAGCGAGTCCGGGGACGGAAAGCCTTTGTTGACCTGGCGCTTGGAGTCGAGGGCCATGTGAAGCGGCACGTGATTCATCTTACGACGGCCAGAAAACGAATCTGGTCGTACCTTGAACATGGCGATTTGTCAGCGATCGACAAGCTGAGCGCCGCGGGCTTTCCCATTCTCCGGCGGATCGCCCGCAACACCATCGAACAAAAGATTGATCATCGGGTCGTCTTCGGATTTACCTACCAAACCGCTCCGCAGCTCGTGAGTTTTCTCCGCAAGCACAGGTCGCATATGGAACACGTGACCGGTGTGCGGTACTCCGGAGAACTCGGCCATCCGTTCCACATCGTTGATGAGGAGGTCGTCATCCTGTGCCTAGACCACCCTTTTGTTCCCGAGGGCCGCTTTGCTTCCCTCTTGGTCCGGGACAAAGAGCTGGCACAGAAACTCGGGGATGGATTCCAGATGCTGTGGTCCAAAGCTATGCGGAACCTTCGAGAGATCGATTTCCACCCTGGAGTTTCAGCGAAGCAAGGCTCTCCATCCGTTTCCAGCGAGCGAAACAGCGGGCGCGACACCGTCCAGACGTCGAGGATAGAGTCCCGTGAGAAATTGTGATTGTTTAATGGCATCGTGAATTCGCGTGGCGTGTAGATGGCTGTATCGCGCCGCGGTCTGAAGAATATGGGATTATGCGAGCGATTTCTGATTTCGTGCTTCCAGACTTCGTCTGCACGCTGCTAGACCGGTGTCGTCAGCCTGCGTCGGAGAAGGTCACGCACCGCCTCGGTGGGCGCCTTGGCCAACGCCCGGTCCCCGTGCCGCCGCGCGACCTCCATGTTGCCCGCGCGTCGGTACAGATCGCTCACCACGGCGTCCCACAGGTACGAGCTGGACAGCCAACTCGGCGGAGCGAGGTCTTGAAGCAGCCTAAGCCCCTCATCGGGCCCTTGCCACTCGGCGACCGCTACGGCCTGGTTCATGATGTTTAGGGGTGACGGGGCGACGCGCTCCAGCATCGCGTAGAGATCGGATATCTCGGCCCAGCGGGTCTCAGCGAAAGACGGCGCGAAACAATGCTCAGCCGCAATGCCAGCTTCGGCGTGGAATCGCGAAAACACCTCGCCGCTAGCTGACCGCTTGAGCCATTCGGCCCCCAGGCCGATCCTTTCGCGATCCCAAAGCGAGCGATCCTGCTCTTCAAGCAGTAATAGGCCTCCCGCTCTGTCGCTGCGGGCCGAGAGCCTGGCTGTATGCAAGTGCATGAGCGCTACCAGCGCGAAGGTCTCCGGGACCGCTCCCACGGGGTGCTCGGCCAGGAGTGTGGCCAGGCGGATGGCCTCTTCGCACAACTCGTGCCGTATCGCCAACTCGGCATTCGCGGAAAGATACCCCTCGTTGAAAAGTAGATAGAGCACCGTATGCACACTGGGCAGCCGGGATCTCAGTGCGTCGAGGGGCGGCGTCTGGAGGCCCGCGTCACCTTTGCGGAGGCGGTCGCGGGCACGCGCCAGGCGCTTGTACACATTTGCTTCGGTGGTGAAAAGCCGCAGTGCGATCTCCCCGGTGCTGAAGCCGCACAGCGTCTTCAGCGCCATGACCAACTGGGATTCCCTGGGAATAGCGTCATCGCAGCAAACGAAAAGCATGCGCAGCAAATCGTCGCGCACCTCTCCGGCGAAACAGGGCAATTCCCGCTGGTCCCCACTTTCAACAACCTCAACGAGGACCTGCTCCAGAAGCCTGCGGCGACCTGCTTTCCGCCGGAACTCCCCGATGAGGCTGTTGTGCGCCACACGATACAACCACGCGCCGGGATCATTAGGAAGGCCTTGAATTGTCCAAGTGGTGAGCGCGGCCAGCAGCGCGCTTTGCACCGCGTCCTCCACAACGTCGATATGCCGGGCGCCCACCCTGCGCGTAAGCACGGCGACCAGCCGGCCGTATTCTCGCCGAAAGAAATGCTCGACCAAACCCGGCGCGGCCGACGGGCGGGCACAACTTTCCTGCACCGGGTCGCTGCTCAAGAACCCGGCATCTCCTGTATTTCCCGAATCTCGACACTCGATCCGGGTGAAATCACTCCTGGAGATTCCTTCGCAACCCTAATCGCCTGTTCGATACTCTCGGCCGAAACAAGCATGTACCCTCCCACCACCTCTTTCGACTCGACAAAGGGCCCGTCAGTCGCGCCGGACTCCGACACGACCTTGCCCCCTGCCTTGAGTTTCCCGCCCATGTCCACGATGTTGTCCTTGAACT
>WNFR01008503.1_pt1 | contig 10375 bp, 14 predicted proteins | sample 5400221 | NCBI WGS metagenome assembly WNFR01 (sample SAMN13153357, study PRJNA577476) | soil metagenome | isolation source: 40 cm soil under Madrone tree | place: USA:California | collected 2016-06-14 | reverse complement strand
GTGCGTCGGAACACGTGCAAACAACAATTATCTATATCGTAGGACTATGTGAATGAGAAAACTAATTAACTTAACAGGTCCTTTGTAAATTGGTGTGAGATATAGACAGTTGTGGTATAGGTCATCATTACGGAGGGGGTATGAATAAGGACCGAGTACCGAAGATTGACGCAATGAAAGACGACGAATAGTGCACATGCGATCCGAGAATCATACAAGATGTTGGTCATGCCGTCCCCTTCAAAGACAGTCAACCAAGTTAGAGCACAACAGAAATCGATGGTCACACACCAGGACAAACGAGCAAATGTCTACAGCTGTAGACGCACTAGCAACATCGTCGCCCAGCTCCTGACACCAAGTCCTTCAACCTAAGCTTTCCAGAGCCTCGCCGACGCACCCCACTCAAGCTTCCAAAGCTGAGCCGACTGGAACTACTGACACGTTGAAGGGCACGATCGCCATAGCTCACACCGCTTCCCGCCTTCTCTGGATCTAGTGCTCCCGATTCTATTGACAATAAAATGGACCGGGCTGCAAGAAGAAACGGCGCCTCCACGTTGTCGCCGGTCAAAGAGGATGTTTCGAGAAAATGGACATCTGACATAGTCAGTAGATCCACAGTTGTGATCAGACCGAGACGTACTATGCTCGGCTGCCCATCTGCTCGCCTCTTCCCATTCTACCTCCCGGTCGTCGTCTTTATCCGACTTGTTTCCGACCAGAACGACAACAAGATGTGGGCTTGCCAGTGCTCTCGCGTCCGCCAACCATCTCGTTAAGTTCAAAAACGAGCCCCGACTGTGAAAGAAGCATGCAATGTTGAGTGCCTCGTCCTGCACGGAGATAAAGTCCATACTTCGTTATGTCGTAAACCAGTAATGCTCCGGCGGCCCCTCGGTAGTAGCTACGAGTCACGGATCTAGAGGGACGTAGGATCACAACGATGAGGTCTCTCAGACTGCGGCATTAACTCTGACGGACCGGAATCTTTCTTGCCCGGCGGTGTCCCACAGCTAATCGGAGATGGGGAAACAAATTATCTGGGAAGCGAAGGATACAGACACACCTGCAACTTTATGCGTTTCTCTCCTAATTTGACGGTGCGACTTGAGAACTCGACGCCGATCGTGTGTTGGGAATGGGCCTTGACTGTTCAATAGATGGTAGACCGTTCACGATACAAGGATATGAAAGGCATACAGGAATTGTGAGTGAAGTGGTGGAGTAAGCATGACTTTCCGCTCCCCGCTTCGCCTGGGCCACTTCAGAATGCGGGGAACGGGTAGAGAGGGTCGAGACGAACCAATTATGATGTACTTCATGAGGAAGTCTGGGGCATAAGAGAGGGACTCAATAAGAGCAGAAGGGAAAATGATAAACTCACCGTAAGTTTCGACAAGCTCTGTAGCTTCTGGAGAGTAGTCGTCGTCCATATGGCGTGGTGTGACAAGACAACAGGCCAGCTTTGTCCCCCTCACCGGCCCGTATTTCCTCATTGTTAAGTCACGCTACCAACCTTTCCAAGGTACCCAAATATCTACCACTTTGTCCTTTTCTCCTATGCTCGAGTCCGTGATATAGTACCAAGGGTGTCCCGCCGCTATCAGACAAGCGTGTTGTCCGATAATTTCAACCATGCTCCCCACCTCTAACCCTGCAGGCTCGCTGGTGTCCGACATGTACGTCAGAACGCCATGCTCTTGGGATATCCTGCCGAGTATCCACGGTTTGCCGATAACCTCTCCGTAGCCCCTTATAGGCCCTGTATCCTTGCTCATGGCTATGCCGCCTGCGTCGCACAGCGCCTCGTCTGTGCCATTCACTCCGCGTCCTGGATAATACGAGATGACCGTCGCGAGCACCCTCTGAGCAACGCTCTCGCGGTCAATGAGTGCCGTGTTCAGCTGTTGCAGATCCAGCATCGTATAATTGCCTAACAACGAAGTCGGGTCAGCGTTCCCATCCCTCATAACAAGCCGAGCCTTTAGTGACGAAATGTTTACCTGCATGGAGCTCCAAAGTGCCGTAAAGGACCGCCTGCAGCCGCGCCCTTGTCTCAGCAGACGCGCTGTGTGCCGTTGGAGTTGACCCGATAGATAGCACGAACTTGGGGCGCTCGAGTTTGCCGTCGGACCAATTGGATATCCTATCTAAAGCCATCATTGCGGCTTGATTGACAGTTTCGACTTCGGAAGAGAGGAATGATGATGCTTGTGACAGTGAGGTTGACCCGTATGAATCTCCGGCGTGGCAATAGAAGCCATAGAGGGAAACCGTCGAGGTCCTATGAATCGTTTCCAACAAAGTTTCGAAGGCTGCGGAGCCCGGCATAACGCCCGCACGTCTGTATATGCCGTGGTAACAAACTCCCCACGGATGTAACGGTAATTAAACAATTTGCTTACTTTTGTTTCCCATCGATTTTCATAAACACGGACCATTGCCTCTTAATAGGTCTCGTATGTTCAAAGCCCTTTAACGCCTCGACTTGTCTCGGATTGTCCACTAAGAGACGAACAATTGCCCCGTTCTTCGCTGCTTCGTCCCATAGATCTGATAGGTCAGCAACCTTGTTGACCGCAACGGGTAGCCCGTATAATATCTGTCTTGTTATTAGGTCATAAGGTCATAGGGACTAGATTTTTGATGATCATTGCGTACGTCTTTCACTAGGCCCTCGGCCACCAGTCCAGATTTTACCACTTCCCAAGCTTCCATCACCGTTGACACCACAACGGCATGGCTTGTGGCTGAATTGGATACAAGTTGCAGCTTCGTTCCTTCAGCGGTCTGCCGACAACATGATTAATGTTTTATGGAAATGCCCATTGGAGAATCATTTATTTTACCTTGTGTGTCTTGAGGTGAGCTCTGAACTCTGCGCCGTATGCCGCTGCGTTAGCGTGCATCTTGTCGCAATTCTTCGCAAAGACCGCACGGTCTATCACAAGCGCGGGGGTCCTCAGCTCGTGCAAATATTTCCCAGCAAATTCGGCGACCAGGGCCGACTTTTGTGAACGACCGACCAAATGGGAGGGCGTTCTGGTCTGTGATGGGGGCGTCGACATATTGAGGGGCGTCGTTCCCCACACGCTAGCTTGGATCTCCTTCTTATTAGAATCTTTTTTTCTCTTTCCCTGGGCAAATTTCGGACCGACCTTTCGAGATCGTGTCCAGATGACTCCTGGCGGCTGTTATCGGGTCTCGGGACGGCACTGTCGGGACACATCCCCGTCGGTCCGCGGTTACCCCAAGAAGGGCCTGCTTCCCCTCATTCAAAACTTATTTGAACCTCCTTTGCGCCTCGGTCGACCCTCCTTTCAACAGTAGCAATGCCAAATATCTTACATCCCTCGATCATCCCGCGACTTGACCCAGAGTATGCCGCGTTTCACAACGAACACTTGGCCCATCTCCCTCAAGTGCATGAGTTACCCTGGGACCCCGCAGTCCGTAACAGTCCTCCAGTTCCCGGCTCCTCTGCACCACTTCCAGTAGGGAGGGTGGAAGACTATCCCCTCAGTAGGTGTAAGGTCCGTGTGTTTACGCCTGAAGGTCCCAAACCTCGGCGAGGATGGCCCGTATTCATATTTTTCCGTGGTGGTACATCGTTCTTTTCGTCTCTGCAGCGATACGAATTATTCTCACACCACTCACCCTAGGTGGGTGGACGCTCGGCAACATCAATTCTGAAAGTGCTTTCTGCACAAATATGTGCAAGGGTAAGGGATGCCATCATCATTTCTAATAATCCAGAATCATGGAATCAACCTACTCTTCAGGTGCCTCATGCGTGGTCGTGTCTGTAGACTACAGGCTCGCGCCAGAAAACCCATATCCAGAGGCTGTGGAAGATGCTATCGAGGCACTGCAATGGGTATGGGAACAAGGAGCGTCCAGGTTGGGTATCGACACGAAGCGTATCGCCGTCGGCGGTTCATCCAGGCATGTTGCTCCGGTAAAGAATACTCGCAGACTCTGACAGGAGCGACACGCAGCGGGGGCAATCTAGCTGCGGTGCTCACACATAAGGCCGTGCAGTTATACCCACCTATTCCACTGGTTTTTCAGTTGTTAATAGTTCCTGTGACGGACAACACGGCCTCAGCCTCAGGCGTTCCACACGCATCCTGGCGCGAAAATAGGCATACCCCCTGGCTAACACCGGCGAGAATGCTGTGGTTCCGCAGACAATATCTTCCTCAGGAGTCAACTTGGGCACGTTGGGATGCTTCACCATTGCTCGCACAAGAGGAGATGTTCCGTAGAGTGCCAAAGGCTTGGATCGCGGTGACAGAGTTGGACGTACTTCGTGACGAGGGAATATCGTACGGGAAGAAATTATTGAAGGCCGGCGTCCCCACTGAAATCAAGACCTACCAGGCGGCACCGCATCCGATTATGGCCATGGACGGTACGTACTACTTTGTATGTGATACAGCCATCATACCTTTGTGCGCTCAACATGCCTACTATTCCGTGTTTAGGGTAAGTCGTTGTGACTTTATAGGAGGTAATATCCAGGCTTACAACTTTGCAAAGTGTGTTACGCATCGGAAAGCAATTGGTCTCGGATGCTGCAGCAGCTCTTGCCCAGGCATTTGGAGCAGCAAGACACGCCCCAAAAGCGTCAGGAAAAGATCACGAGTAATGCGAGTGAGCGATGTATGTGACGTTCCACAAATCCTAATAATTATATGGGCGGAATATGAGCGAGGGGAGGCAGCGCAATATATTAATCTTAGCAAGATGGCACAGAGCCTGCCGTAGTCTGTCACACTGGACAATGCAGGATATTGTTTGCCAATGTGACAAAAATTCAGGCTGTGTCGGTCAAAGAACCATAACGATTGCAGAACTTCATAGTTGCCGCGATCTACTTTTGACAAGAATCAAGCGCATCGATATGTTAACAGAATGCATTAAGACCTGCCTCTGTGCATGTGTCCGTTTAACGAGCTAGGATGCTCGACGCATACACCTGCACAGAAGAAAAATAAAAGTGGAGAATGATCAGTACGAAAACATAGTTCTAAGCCTATTTCGTGTTCGAGTTTCTGTTTATTTCGTCCCAGTGGATCAGTAAGAGATACGGCACTTGAGACCTAGCTACTAGAAGAAAAAACTTGGTTGTTCACTGGTGGGCTTGCATGATGGCGTCGGAGATGAAGGCCGCAGTGACTTGTTTGCCGCCGAACCAACGTCCATTTAGACCTTGTACGGCCTTCCTAGAAGCTTCGAGGTCGCTGAACTTCACGTATATCTCCCCCTAACATGCATCAATAAAAGCTCCGCACGAATGTTTCGGTACACACCTGTGATTCCTTTTCAATCTTGATACGTTCAACAGGGCCGTACTTCCCTTCGCACTCGCCCTTAACGTCGTCAGCCAACTCCTTGTCCCAATCGGAATCCGTCTCCCTGTCAGATCATGACGGATAAGAGTGACATTCATGTGTAAATAGTATCACGTACTCCTCAGGGCTAAACATATTTGTGAGCAGGACACAACGAGACTCCATTGCCTGAATGTTCGGCCTCGTCCTGCCCAATCACTTCAATTAGTTTTAAATAGCGTTCAGACCGAAGTATTACTGACACAGGCTCAAGCTTGGAGGTAGGTTCGATCCTAGCAAGTTTTTGCATCAGTGCTTGGCGAGATGCTGCATTCAGATTACCGCCTAGTAAGAAGAAAAATCGTCATCCCAGTTCTGTGACGAGGGTGAGAGTATATTTACCGCCCGCTTCATCCAACGAATCCTGAGTGGTATACTTGGTAGTTCCCTTCTCATGGACAGTGTTGACGCGAAGCTAACAAAGAACAGCCTCAGCGGATAAGTTAGCAACATGTTGGCACTTATTACCGTCCGGCCTGCCAACTCGAACCCATCCATCTGCTCCAACGCCATTCTTGCGTCTTCTGCTCTCTTATATCTAGGCAAAGATAATGCAGGAAAGAAAAAAAAAAGGTCGCAAAGCCAAGTACATACTGCACGAAGGCATAGCCCTTGCTTCGCCCAGTCACAGGGTCTTTGTGGAGATCTACGAACTCCAATTCTCCAAAAGGCTCGAAAACTTGCTTGATATCACTCTCCGTAAGGTTAAAGTGGAGTGAGCCAACATAAAGCCTAGACCATAGCAGCGATGATTAGGTTTAGGACGAAGTGTCACAAACGGAACCACTTACTGCATGGCTCCTCCATGCGGAGCACTGACACCAGGAGGAAGGTTGAGATTTCTGCGTAGACATTGGAACGATTTCACGCCAAAACTAAACAGGATACATACCCGTCCCCTGGATGGAGCCTGTTCCTCTCGGCCTCGGTTAGCTGGATCATGATTGGCAAACCCATCACGACTGTGCCACTAAACGAAAGGGCCTTATCGACGAGGTCGATTGATCGGAATTCCACATAGCCGATCCTGAATCAAATGTTGTCATTACCCCAGCAGACACGCCAACTAGCAAGAAACTGACCCTTTGGAACGTCTCGACAACCGGTCTGTGACAATTCGGGCATCAAGAACGGTGTTCTCGCCCAATTTGTCCTCAAAGAAGTACCCCAGATCACGAGCCGTGAGACGCGCAGCGAGTTGAGACACAAATACCGACCGAGCTTCAGAGTCATCCTCTCTGGGTTCTTCGTTCATTGGATCATCCGGCGGAGGCTCATAGGTAGGAGACTTCCGCCTGAGACGCGAACCAAACATTAGCGGATTCTCGGGACTACCACACGGAGAAAGAAGACGTACGCCAACGGGGGTGGGGGTGACTTACGCCGAAGGGAATCGCCCTCAAAACGGGAGCGGCGCTCATCACGGCGAGCCCCACGATCCCTCCCGTATCTGGGCGAGTCGTCGAATTCATCTCGGGGATCGCGAGAATGCCTGGAACGTCTATCACCATAACGATCTCGGGAATGAGCTCTCTCAATACTCCTGCGTGGGCTGTCCCGAGGAAGGTTGTGAGAAGAGGCTTCATCTGCGCTTTCCTCGCCACGCTTCCTCTTATGACGGTCCTCTAGGGTGTCATCTCCGTCTTCTTCACGCCTACGCCGACGACGGTCTCTTTCAAAATCCTTATCTCTGTCACGGTGACTGTGTCGGGATTCATGATCGCGATGCCTTCGTTCTCTATCCTTATCTCGTTCCCTCTCTCGTTCCCTGTGGGATTTGTCGCGCGAACGGCTGCGCCTGTCGCGTCTGTCACGACTACGACTTGACCTTCTCCTATCGTCTGATCCTTTTTCGCGACGCTTTTCCTGACGGTCTCTTGACGGCGACCGATGGGACCTGCGGGTTCGCATGGTGTCAGAAGAGTGATCCCTGGAGCGAACGCTAGTAGGGGTCAGAAATGTTCACGAGTGTGACAGAAAAAAAACGCATACGATCGCTGGTCAATATTTGTTGTGGTACCGTTTTCAGACATTCCGACCAACGACAACGAATGAACGGTGTCAAAAGGACAAAAAGTGACAAAGTCGACCCACAACACCCTTATGTAAGCCAGCCCCTCTCCTGTTGTATTACGAAATATGTGGCGTAACCGCGTAACCTTAAGCGAGTCACAGGAGACTCCTTAAATAAATGGTCCTTATTTTGTTTTTTTTGCGACAGAGTGACTACTCAATATGCGCTAGCCCGAGAACGAATCGCCAACGGTTATCTTCCTCATACACTGCACGCCCACGCCCTCGAGTAACAAAAGCTTGCTGATGCAGATAAATACATAATAAGTGCATCGAGACGAGAGCGCTGGTATGGTGCCGTAGTCGGGAATAAAACTGATCCATAGCCAAAACTACAAGCAGAGGTCCGAACTATATCGCAAGATTCGGCATCAGGGGCGACAAGTAGATGTCACAAAACAAGACCAGGTCTACATGGATGTATCTGCACCAGTGGATAAGTCAGATACAGGGGTGAAAGCGGCCTTAACTCACAGTAGTAATACTCGTCGACGAGTGGCATCCAGTCGCGCAGAAAAGGGCCGAAAATGTTCAATATTGGCCACCGCGCACTGCTTTCGGCAAGGGATTCAATCTTAGGACTGCAAAAGGCAAACCTTAGGATCATAGCGTCGTGAGGTGATAAATTAAATATCATACCGCGTCCAACTCTCCCAAATAGAGCCGCGGAAGAGATACCAAAAAAGATCGCGGTCCCTGCGAGCGTACTCCTGACGCTCGAGAGCAGAGGTGTTTGAAGGTGTGCGACGCAGATTGCGCGATAAGATCTCGAGAGCGAGAGAAACCATGAGAGGCCTTCCTGATTTACGCTCTCGATCAGACGAGAGGAGAAGCACTGTAAGCTGTCGATCAGCTCAAGCGAGACAACGAAACAAGGGCTCTGACCGTAAATGAGCGGTCGTAAGATGTAAATGGCCTCGGAAATCCACTCTCGAGGGGCCAATAGAGGTTTGACGAGTGACGCGGGGTTCTTCACAGATGATGTTGTCAGGGCCTTGGACAGGATAAAGTCTTCGACCATTGAGGTCTTGTTTGTGTGAGGCGGCGCGGTAAGAAGTGGATGGGGTGGCAAGGATTCATGATTATTCCGTAGATGTTCGGGGGTACCTGGGGGTGACGAACCCAACGAGGAAGGAACGAGAGTTGGTGATGAGTGAGTGGAAGGAGGCAAGTTCTCAGGGTCGATGTCACGCTCAGGGATGGGCGGAAACATTAACGGGCGACGTGTGATGTGCAGAAGGGTAAACTTGAGTACGACCCTGGGTGGTATACAAAATGTGAGCATGAATGCGCCAACATATTGACTAGCTAGGCTCACTTGAGCACCTCTAGCGCCGCAATTGCCCTCCACCGGGTCCTTGTAGCAACCTTCCTCTGGAGACCCATCTCTAGGAGAAGCTCGACAAAGCGGATAAGCTCAAGTGTTCTTGCCGTCCATTTGTAACGAGTGTGGTTGTCCGCCCATGAACGAGTGAACCGTGAGTGGAAGCTGGGGGGAAGAAGAGGTTTATGTTTTTGGTCGCTCTCTACGGCCCTGGCGAGTAAGGTGTCGTGGTACATGCTTAGGGCGTTGAGAGACGCAGACACTGTGGGAGATGGGGTAAAAGGGTAACCGATGCGGGGATAGAGGAGTGAACGAACAGGCTTCAGAGACGAGCTCAGCATCCTTGAAACGACCTGGAAGCAACCAAGTGACACCGCGAAGCGTTGACTCGAGAGAAGATATCGTGGATACATTGCGGATTAAAAAGGACTCGTAATGAGAGAGAGCAGAAGGCATTGAAGGTGGTGGTGTGGGAAGATGAAGTTCCGCTGGAGTGCACTGAGACCGGTCCGTCCGGACTTGGGAGGGGGCAAATCATGTGAAACTGTTATTGGTAGTCCATGGACCTGCCACCGTGGACGCAAAGACTTTGCGAGGCCACGAGCCTGTGGCACAAGGTGAGGTCTGCCCAAATTTGGCTGTCCTTGAGGGAGGGCAGCTGTGCAAAAAACTCGAGGAAGTTGACTTCCCTCCTCCACACTTCTGCCATCCACACCCCTGCCCGTGTACAGCGTATCTTGCTTGTTTCCCGTGTATTTATGAAATCCCCAGTACACTCGTCTTTCTGATTAAGAAACATGTCCTCCCCCCAACCCGACCATTCGGCCCTGGCTTACTTTCAAACCAGCCCTGTCCGAGGCCAACTCGAGCCATACGAGTCTCAATCCCGGCAAGGCTGGCGCTATCTTCAATGTACCGATACCCCCAACGAACTCAAGGTGCGTCGTGCACTAGACTAGCTCGGAACGGAAATGTTTGTCTTATCTTCTTCTCCAGGTCCTGTTGCCCCCAAAGGTCGCGCACTCGTACAGCCAACTCCTCCAGCATGAAAAGTCGGAGCTGGAAAGGGGCAGGCGCGCCGATTGGGATCGTATCGTCCATATACGACATCTGAAAGACCGTATGATTCGCAAGTGCCAGCGTCTGTCACGCATGACCCACGCTCCAGGAACTGTCCCTGCTGCTTTCCGCATAGTCCACGCTCCGCCCGACTTCCGCCTCAAAGAGATGGAGCGCTGGTTGCGCGACCAGGAACCACGCAGCAAGAGCACAAAGGAGGTCCGACGACAGCCATCGGTGGAGACTGTAAACACACAGTCTCAGACTTCGCACCCACCATACGCTTATGGGCAACCCTCCTCCCGCACTTCGCGCGCACCTCGTGCCCCTACATCCACGACCTCCGCGCAGCGCGCATCATCCTCTCGTGTACCCGGTACCCTCAGGCGCCAAGGATCTGGCTCGACACGCAGTTCCAATTACGTTGGATCGCGTGCGTCGGCTGACTCCCTCCGCCAACCCCCCGCACTTGCCCAAGTCCTCCCCTCACGGCATGCATACTTATCTCCCGTCACCGAGG
>WNFR01013125.1_pt1 | contig 10376 bp, 18 predicted proteins | sample 5400221 | NCBI WGS metagenome assembly WNFR01 (sample SAMN13153357, study PRJNA577476) | soil metagenome | isolation source: 40 cm soil under Madrone tree | place: USA:California | collected 2016-06-14 | reverse complement strand
GATGGTGATGCCGGGGGACAACATCGAGATGACGGTGGAGTTGATCCAGCCGGTGGCGATGGAAGAGGGCGTGCATTTCGCCATCCGCGAGGGTGGGCGCACCGTTGGCGCTGGCGTCTGCACCCGCGTCGAGGAGTAAGCAAAAAGGGGGTACCCGCAAAGGGTACCCTGTGTAGGACCTGTGCTCAAATAGATGCCGGCAGTCCTGCATTAGGAGAAAGATATGGCAACAGGAGCTAAACAGCGGATTCGCATTCGCCTGAAGGCATATGATCACCGCATTCTTGATCAATCAGCAATGCAGATCGTCGATACCGCACAGCAGACAGGTGCGCGGGTATCAGGCCCGGTGCCCCTACCCACGGAGATCGATAAGTTTACCGTGATGCGCTCGCCATTTATTGATAAAGATGCGCGTGAGCAATTTGAGATTCGTACGCATAAGCGCCTGATAGATATTATTGAGCCGACCAACAAGACAGTCGAAGCTTTGACACGGTTGAATCTGCCCGCAGGCGTGGACATCGAGATCAAGCTGTAGAGAGGCATGGTCACATAAGGGACGATTATCGTTACCTTGCAAGTGAAAGTATGTGTACCACGGCGTGATCTATCGTGTCTCTACAGCAAAGAAGAGAGGAAAGGATATGCTCAGTGGATTGTTGGGCAGAAAAGTCGGCATGACCCAGGTATTTGGGCCGAACGGCGCAGCTATCCCGGTCACAGTGATCGAAGCTGGTCCGTGTATTATAACGCAGATTAAGACCGCTGCCCGTGACGGTTATGAAGCTGTTCAGATTGGCTTCGAGCAGGCGAAACTGAAAAGCGCCACCCGCCCTGAGCTGGGGCATCTTGGACATAGCCTGCCTTTGTTGAAGGCTCAGCGCAAGCGTCTACAGACTTACCAGCAACAGCAACGAGGGAAGAAGGCCACGAGCGATACCGCTGCTGAGGGGGAATCGCAAAAAGAAACAGCTTCTTCTCAAGATAAGAAGGATAAACAAGTCCAGAAATTACTGAGGGTGCAGCAGAATCGCCAGCGCCGCCCAGGGCCAGAGCTTGGACCCTTTAAGGTATTGCGCGAGGTAGGTTTGCAAGAGGGTATCTCTGCCGAGGGCCTGGAACTCGGCGCGAAGTTTGACGCGAGTCTTTTCGCAGTTGGCGAGTCGGTTGATGTCATTGGCACCTCCAAAGGTAAAGGTTTCCAGGGCGGCGTCAAACGCCACGGATTTAGGGGCGGGCCCAAGACGCACGGTCAGTCGGATCGCACTCGCGCGCCTGGTTCGATTGGTTCTGGTACTACACCAGGACGGGTGCTGAAAGGCACTCGTATGGCGGGTCACATGGGCAACGAGCGTGTGACAGTGAAGAAATTGCAAGTAATTCAAGCTGATCCTGAGCGCAACCTGCTCCTGGTCAAGGGTTCCATACCCGGAGCCAACGGCGGCCTGCTCATGATTAGGAAGCAAGCGAAGAGGTAACCGAAATGCCCTCGACTACAGTGTATAACATGGCCGGAGAGGCCGTAGGAGAGCTCGAACTGAGCGAGCAGGTGTTCGGAGTCACCCCTAACGTGGCGGTTCTCCACCAGGTTGTCACCGCGCAGTTGGTGAATCGCCGTCAAGGAAACGCTTCGACGAAGACTCGCAGTGAGGTATCTGGCGGAGGTAGAAAGCCATACAAGCAGAAAGGAACTGGGCGTGCCCGCCAGGGCAGCACACGCGCTCCACAGTTCCGTCATGGTGGCACAGTATTTGGCCCAAAGCCGCATCCTTACCATCATGATGTGCCGAAGAAGATGCGTCGCCTGGCGATTAAATCTGCGCTGTCCGATAAAGTTGCGAATGAACAGCTGATTGTACTCGAGGATTTGGCGATGGAGGCTCCGCGCACAAAAGAGATGCTGGAGATCCTGGATCGACTGCCTGTGAATGGAAAGCGCGTCTTAATGATGTTACCAAGGCGTGACGAGAACATTGTGCTTTCGACCCGCAACATTCCTTCTGCCAAAGTGCAGCATGTTTCATCAATCAACGTGGTGGAACTGCTCAAACATGACTGCTTAATTATGCCAAAGAGGACTGTGCGCTGGATTGAACTGGTCTTCGGTGACGGCGTGAGCGCCGAGGAAGCAAGTCAAACAATTGCAGCAGAGCTGGACGAGGAAGCTGCGGCTCCCGAGCAGGTAGAAGAACTGGAGGAACAGTCTAAGGCAAGTGAAGAGGGAGTGGACGTGGAGTCTCAGGAGCTGGAGACATCTGAAGCACCAACTCCAACAGAGGGCGAGGAGGAATAGAGCAGTGGAGATTACAGAAGTACTGCGCCACGGCATAGTCACAGAAAAAACGGTGAAGCTACAAGAAAAGCATAACCAGTATACTTTCAAAGTGGCATTGGAGGCGAACAAAATTGACGTTCGCCGCGCAGTAGAGACGATATTCAAAGTGAAAGTCGTCGCGGTCAATATCATGCGCATGCCTGGGAAACAGCGTATGATACGGCGTAGAGGCTCCGCTCCTCGGCCTTTAGAGGCCCGCGAGTGGAAGAAGGCGATTGTCACCCTGGCTGAGGGCGAATCAATCGACGCATTGAGAGCGTAAGGTGTTGAGAGATGCCAATTAGACAGTACCGACCAACATCTCCTGGACGTCGCGGTATGTCGGTTTCGACATTCGAGGAGATTACTAAAACGAAGCCGGAGAAATCTCTGGTAGTGAAGCTGAAGAAGCATGCTGGGCGCAATAACCAGGGCAAAATTACCACGCGCCATCGTGGTGGCGGAGCCAAACGCGCTTATCGCTTAATTGATTTTAAACGCAACAAACTGGGCGTGCCTGCAAAAGTAGCCGCGATTGAGTACGATCCAAATCGTTCAGCGCGTATTGCGCTGCTGCATTATCTGGATGGCGAGAAGCGCTATATCATCGCGCCATTGGGGCTAAAAGTTGGCGATAGGGTGATGGCGGGACCGGAGGCTGATATCAGGCTGGGCAATGCCCTTCCTTTGAAGAATATTCCGACCGGCACGACGATTCACAACATCGAGTTAACGCGGGGTCGTGGTGGTCAGTTGGCTCGCGGCGCAGGTGTGGGCGCTCAGCTCATGGCAAAAGAAGGCGATTATGCTTTGATACGATTGCCATCAGGTGAGCAGCGCCGGGTGCATATTCTCTGCATGGCGACGGTTGGACAGGTGGGCAATGTAGATCACGAGAATCTCAGTATTGGAAAAGCTGGGCGTGCGCGTCACATGGGGCGTCGTCCCACGGTTAGAGGCTCTGCTATGAATCCCCGCGACCATCCACATGGTGGTGGTGAGGGGCGTGCGCCTATCGGTGGGCAGCCACAGACTCCCTGGGGTAAACCTGCTCTGGGTTATAAGACGCGCCGCAATAAGAGAACCAATAAGTTCATTGTGCGCCGTCGCAATGCAGCCCGAAGGAAGAGGTAGCATATGTCGCGTTCAAGAAAAAAGGGACCGTATATCCACGAGTCGCTGAGAAAAAAAGTGTTGGCCATGATGCGAAGTGGCGACCGCCGCGTAATCAAGACCTGGTCGCGTGCTTCGACAATCTTTCCCCAAATGGTGGGGATGACTATTGGCGTTCATAATGGCAAGACGCATGTACCTATCTACATTACGGAGAATATGGTAGGTCATAAGTTGGGTGAGTTTGCTCCCACGCGGCACTTCAGGGGTCACGCGGGGGGTAGGAGTGAGAAGACCACGTCGGTCCGCTGAGGTGAATGATGCAAGTCAGGGCAATTGCTAAAAACATTGGTATTCCGCCGCGCAAGATGCGTCTGGTCACTAATGCGGTGAAAGGGCTTCGTGTGAATGAGGCTCTGGCGTATCTTCAGTTCATGCCCAACGCGGGTGCGCGACCGGTAAGTAAGGTAGTGGCATCGGCGGCGGCTAACGCGGAGAATAACTACAATTTGGATCCAGATGATCTGTATATCCTGAATATTGTGACGGATGACTCGTACCGGGTTCCGCGCATCAGGGCGCGGCCACATGGTCGAGCAGCACGCATACTGCGGCGCTTCTGTCATGTGACGGTGATTGTCTCAGACGACCCGGCTGACGCCGGCAACTGGAGACGCTAAGAAGGAGGGCACTTTTGGGACACAAAGTTCATCCCACAGGTTTCAGGCTCGGCGTCGTTAAAGGCTGGCAGTCTCGCTGGTACGCTGAGCGTGATTATAAGGATTTGGTTGCAGAGGATAGACTGCTGCGCGAGACAATCCAGAAGGAACTCGCCAATGCCTCAGTCTCGCGTATAGAGATTGAGCGTGCCGCCGCTAACCAGGTGTCGGTAACGATTCATACGGCGAGGCCCGGTATTGTCATCGGTAAGAGTGGCGAGAAGGTTGATAAATTAAAAGCAACGCTGGAGGCAAAGACCAAGAAGCGCGTGAGGCTGAACATCGTTGAAATTCGCCAGCCCGAACTGGATGCATACCTGGTGGGACGAAGTATCGCAGAGCAATTGGAGAAGCGTGTGTCGTTCCGCCGGGCGATGAAGCAGGCGGTGCAAAAGACGATGCGCGCGAATGCGAAGGGCATACGAGTCATTGTCGGCGGGCGGTTGGGTGGAACGGAAATCGCTCGCAGTGAGAAAGAGGTAGAGGGGAAAATCCCTTTACATACTCTGCGTGCCGACATCGATTATGGCCTAACGGAAGCGCATACGACCTTTGGTGTAATTGGCATCAAGGTGTGGATTTATAAGGGAGATATTCTTCCCACCAAGCGCCGCGAGGCCGCCGAAGTGCAACAGGAAGCACTCACGCCACTGGCTCCACGTGAGCGAGCTGAGGGTGGCGAACGTCGTGGTGAACGTCGTGCGCCACGTGGTGAACGTGGTACGCGTCCGCAGGGAGGAGAGCGACCCCAGGGAGGAGAGCGTCAACCGAGAGGAGAACGAACTCCACGTTCGCAGGGGGAGCGACCACCCAGGGCACAGGGAGAGCGACCCCAGGGCAGCGAGAGGCCCCCACGTGCACCACGCGCGCAGGGGGAGCGTCCGGCACGCACAGCGAGGACCGAACGCCCTGCTGAGCAGGCTGCAGCGGTTCCAGAGACTCCAGAGACGCAGGCCGTCTCTGAGATTCAGGTACCAGCAGTTCAGGAGGCCGAGGCAACGCAGACTCAGGCGCCACCCCCACCAACGCCAGGCGATGGCGAGAGTGCTCCTGAGAGCGAGTAGAGGAGATTTGAAGCCATGTTATTGGCACCGTCACGATATAAATACCGCAAGCAGCATCGCGGTCGTATGAAAGGCACCGCCCAACGTGGCAGCACACTCGCCTTCGGTGAGTTTGGTTTGCAGGCTTTGGAGCCTTGTTGGTTGGAGGCTCGTCAGATCGAAGCAGCGCGTATTGCGCTCACCCGCTTTATGAAGCGTGGTGGTAAAGTGTGGATCCGCGTCTTCCCTGATAAGCCTATCACGGCCAAACCCGCTGAGACACGCATGGGAAGTGGTAAGGGTGCCGTTGATCATTATGTAGCAGTTGTCAAACCGGGGCGTATTATCTTCGAGATTGGTGGCGTAAGTGAAGAAGTGGCCAAAGAAGCCGTGCGCCTGGCGAGCCATAAACTGCCGGTAAAAACCCGCTTTCTAACGCGAGGGGAGGCAGAGAGTGTCGAAGGTTAAAGAACGTCGCAAGCAGATTCAAGAATTCACCTACGGTGAGGCGCAACGTGAACTCAAGGATTTGCGGATGAGGCTGTTCAACCTCCGCTTGCAACAGCAGCGTGGTGAAATAAAAAACAACCGCGTGTTTACACAGACGCGCAAGGACATCGCTCGTGTGCTGCACCGGTTGACACAGTTGGAGGCCGAAGGATGACACAGCAGACCTCACCAGCTACGGGCACAGGGAAGACTGGCGAAGGCCAGATTCACCACCAGCAAAAAGTTGGGACCGTAGTAAGTAATAAGATGGACAAGAAGATAGTTGTCTCCGTAGAGTCGTTAAAGAAGCATCGTCTCTATAAGCGTACTTACAAGCAGACGAAACACTTCTACGCGCATGATGATGAGAATACCTGTCAGGTTGGCGATGTAGTCCGCATTGAGGAGACCCGCCCGCTGAGCAAGATGAAGCGCTGGCGTTTAGTGGAGATTGTAAAGCGCAGCAGTGGCATTGTCCCGGTAGCAGAATTGTTGGCTAAGGTTGATCCAGACCTGACGTCCCCCACTTCCGAAGAATCGGAAGAACATGAGGAGGAGTTGGAATGATTCAACCACAGACACGCCTGAAAGTTGCTGACAATACCGGCGCAAAGGTGATCATGTGCATCCGCGTCCTGAGCGGTTCAAGCAAGCGGTATGCAGAGATTGGGGATATCATCAAAGCCTCCGTAAAGCAGGCGGCGCCAAATGGGCAGGTAAAAAAGGGTGAGGTAGTGAACGCGGTAGTTGTGCGGGTGGCAAAGGAATATGCGCGCCCTGATGGCTCGCACATTCGCTTTGACGAGAATGCTGCCGTAATCATCGCCGCCGGCAATAACCCGCGCGGCACACGTATCTTTGGCCCGGTGGCTCGCGAACTGCGTGAACGTAATTTTATGAAGATCATTTCGCTAGCACCCGAAGTGCTGTAGGGTAGGGGCGAATGCGCTCCTGGTGGTTTTCGTTGACGTTTGTCGTTCCGCGGGTACGACAAAGACAAACGATAAACTTTTGAGGGAAGATATGGCAATACAACAAAAAGAAAGAAAGCCTCTGCACCTCACCAAGATGAACATCAAGAAGGGTGATACCGTCTTGATTATTGCAGGTAAGGATAAAGGCAAGCAGGGGACGGTTTCGCGGGCGCTGCCGCAGATCAGCAAAGTGATTGTTGAGGGCCTGAATATTGCGAAGAAGCATATACGTCCGCAGGGTCAGACTCGCCAGGGAGGCATCATTGATAAAGCTATGCCGATTCACATCTCGAATACGATGTTAATTTGTACTGAGTGTGGCAAGCCGACGCGGGTGGCGCATGATCGCCGGCCTATGGGCGCTGATCAAAAAATACGTTCGGTACGTGTATGCAAGAAATGTCACAAGATCATTGAAGACCGGGCGAGGAGTAGTTAAACGATGGCATCAAGACTGAAGGAAAAGTACCGGAAAGAGGTCGTGCCAGCCCTGCATAAGGAGTTTAACTACAAGAATCCAATGCAGGTGCCGGCGCTACACAAAGTTGTTGTCAATATCGGGATGGGAGAGGCCATTCAGAATGCGAAAGCGATGGATGCTGCCGTGTCCGACCTGGCATCGATTACAGGCCAGCGCCCGGTGATCACGCGCGCCAAGCGTTCGGTTGCCGCGTTCAAACTGCGTGAAGGCATGCAGATTGGCTGTATGGTAACACTGCGTGGCGACCGCATGTACTACTTTCTCGATAAGCTCATGAATGTAGCCCTGCCGCGCTTGCGCGACTTCCAGGGTGTTTCTCCCGAAGCCTTTGATGGCCGGGGTAACTACACATTGGGGTTGCGTGAACAACTGGTCTTTCCCGAAATCGACTATGATAAGGTCGATAAGGTGCGCGGTATGGAAGTAAGTATTGTGACAACCGCTCGCACCGATGAAGAGGGGCGGCGGCTGCTCAAACTGATGGGCATGCCCTTTAAGAAATAATGCTGGAGAGTGGAATGGCAAAAGTCTCAATGATTGTGAAGTCGCAGCGCAAGCCCAAGTTCAAAGTGCAGCAGCATAACCGCTGCCAGATCTGTGGGCGGCCTCGCGCCTATATGCGCAAATTCGGCCTCTGCCGCATCTGCTTCCGCGAACGTGCGTTGCGCGGTGAGCTACCTGGTGTGACGAAGTCGAGCTGGTAATCGGAGGATGTTGTTACATGAACATGACTGATCCGATCGCGGATATGCTGACACGTATTCGCAACGCGGTTGCAGCGCGACATACTCGCGTACTGATCCCGGCTTCTAAGATGAAGCTGGCAATTGCGCGTGTGTTGAAGGAAGAGGGTTACATCAAGGATATCGAGATTCTGAAAGACAACCCGCAAGGCACACTTCGTATCACGCTGCGTTATGTAGAAAAGCGGTCGGTGCTGACGCAGTTGAAGCGCGTCAGCAAACCTGGGCTACGTGTGTACACGAAACGGGCTGACATCCCTCGCGTCCGTGGAGGGCTGGGTATAGCCCCATCGCTGTGCCGCCGAAGGTGCAGGTGACATGGACTGATGAGAATCTGGTGACGGTCAAGGGTCCCAGGGGGGAATTGTCATACAAGGTCGATCCTATATTGACACTGAAGCTTGAGGATGGGACGATATCAGTTACCCGCCCATCAGACACTAAGGATCATAAAGCGAAACATGGCCTGTATCGTACGCTCATCAACAACATGGTTGAGGGAGTGACGAAAGGCTATACAAAGCGATTAGAGATTCATGGTGTGGGCTACCGTGCTGCAAAGGTAGGAGATAACCTGGTGATTCAGGTGGGGTACTCCCACCCTGTCGAGGTGCAGCCTCCCAAAGGAATCGCCTTGAGCGTCGATGGTGTTGACCCGGCTACCAAGGCTACCAGGTTGAGCGTAAGCGGGATTGACAAACAACTGGTGGGGGAGGTTGCGGCGAGCATCCGCCGGATTCGCAAACCTGAGCCGTATAAAGGCAAAGGTATTCGTTACGCAGGTGAAAAGATTCGCCGCAAGGCTGGCAAAGCCGGGAAAGTCGGTGGTAAGAAGAAATGATAAAACGTTTTAATGCAAATCAAGCGCGACTTAAGCGGCACCGGCGCATGAGAAGCCGCCTGGAAGGCTCAGAAGCGCGTCCACGCCTGAGCGTATACCGCAGTGGGCTGCATATCTATGCGCAAATAATCGATGATACGACTGGCCGGACCCTGGCTGCTGCTTCATCGTTAGACCAGGCTCTGCGCGACTTTACACCGCCGGAGAAAGCTGTTGAAACGAGGGGAGTCATGGCGGGGGCAGCGCCTGCGGAGATGACGGCTGAGGTCGCACCAACCAGGGGAAAAGGGGCCAAGACAGCGAAGGCCACGGCAAAAGGCGCTCAGCCACAGAAGGGAGCTCCCGGCAGGGGTGGCAAGCCCGCTGCTCAGGTCAAAACCCAGCTACCCAGCGCGGAGAAAGGTGTGAAGAAGACTCCGGTTGAGGCGCTGGAGGGTATTGTCGGCAATCGAAAAGTAGCGGTTGCACGCGAGGTGGGTAAGCTGGTCGCCCAGCGTGCCAGGGAGAACGGTATCAGTCGTGTCGTCTTTGATCGTGGTGGCTACGCCTATCATGGGCGCGTGGCTGCACTTGCAGAAGGCGCTCGTGAAGTAGGCCTGAATTTCTAGGCCGCGAGGAGATAAGATGCCAAGGATAGATGCTTCAAAACTAAACCTGGAAGAGACAGTGGTGCAGGTGCGCCGCGTGTCCAAGGTGGTCAAGGGCGGCAGGCGCTTTAGCATCCGGGCGCTTGTGGTCGTTGGGGACCGCGATGGCCATGTCGGCTTTGGCCTGGGCAAGGCGGCCGAGTATACGGAAGCCATCCGCAAGGGTGTAGAAGATGCTAAAAAGCATTTGATCACAGTTCCCCTGGCGGGAACGACTATTCCATTCATGGTGAAGACGCGCTTTGGCGCTTCGGAGGTACTGCTGAAGCCGGCGGCTCCTGGCACCGGCGTTATTGCCGGAGGGGCGGTTCGTGCAGTAATGGAGTCGGCTGGCATCCGTGATATCTTAACCAAGTCACTTGGTAGCACCAACGCTGCCAATACTGTTCAAGCGTGCATGCAAGGCCTGCTCGAGCTACGCTCCGCCGAAGAGGAAGCCGCGCTACGTGGTAAAACGGTTGCTGAAATTGTTGGTAGGAAGCAGGCTGAGCGGCTTGCCGTTGCCGCTGCCAGTGCTGCTGAAGAGGCGGCTCAAGCGCGATCTGCCCGTGAAGAGGAAGCGCGTGAGAGCAGGGCCACCACTGGGCGTAGGGGTGCTGGGCCTGGTGAAAGAGATCGCCGTGGTGGCAGCGGAGAGCGCAGTGAGCGTGGAGATCGTCGTGGTGGCGGGCCTGCACGTCGTAGATAAACGACGATGGGAGAAAAAAATGACAAAACTGCGTGTTAAATGGGTCAAAAGCGCCATTGGCTATTCGAAAGACCAAAAGGCGACCATTCGTGCGTTGGGGTTGCGCAAACTCCAACAGACGGTGAGCATGAAGATAATCCTGCCTTGCGCGGGATGATTCGCAAGGTTAACCACCTGGTAAAGGTAGAGGAAGTAGTCTCATGAAACTTTCTGATTTGCGGCCAGCTCCTGGTTCACACAAGCGGGAGAGGCGGGATGGTCGTGGACACGGCTCCGGTCGTGGCAAGACCGCTGGCCGGGGTACAAAAGGCCAGAAGGCTC